>Ga0228535_1000301_pt1 | contig 156065 bp, 155 predicted proteins | sample SJ1metagenome_FD_168457 | JGI IMG/M metagenome (GOLD analysis project Ga0228535, IMG submission 168457) | Enriched culture of PCE-dechlorinating microbial communities from Ithaca, New York, USA - SJ1 | ecosystem: Engineered > Modeled > Simulated communities (microbial... > Unclassified...
ACCTCACGATGGACACCCTTGGTGTTCGGCTATACCCTTCCCGCTACCGGGTGGGTTTGGGACTTTCACCCATTAGAACGTGCGCTCACCGGGCGCACATAAAAAAGGTGCTCATCCTGCGATGTGCACCTTTTTGTTGTGACTATTCTCGCCACGTCACTTGGGTTTCTTCCCATTGGGTCCTTGCTTCCTTGTTTTCCTCAGGAACACCTACAGCAATCAAGCTTAAGGGTTCCAGATGATCCGGAATCATCAAGATATCTCTCGCTGCATTTTTACGATCTTGTAATGGGTGTTGCCCAATCCAAACACCGCCATACCCTAACCCGTGTATTGCCAATAAGATGTTTTGGGTTACCGCTGAGCAATCTTGAATCCAAAAATCTCGACCCTCGCCTTCATACATGCGATTTTTGTCTCCGCTGACAACAAAGGCTGCTGCTGCTTTGGTCAACATTTTTCCGTAAGGATTTACTTCAGCTAAGCGATTCAGTTCCTCGCGATTTGTGATGATCGTGATATGCCAAGGGCGACGATTAGACGCGGACGGAGCAGCTAATCCTGCTTCGGATATAAGTAGAAGCTGTTCCCGCTCAATACTTTCACCGCTGAAACGACGAATGCTGCGACGCTCAAATAAGAGTCTGATTTTCTCTGGGTACTGTTTCATAAAAAAACTCCTTTCGTAATCAACCATAAATTTCTGAAACACCGGACTACACTCTGTAAGATGTGCTTCTAAACATGAACGACTTGGGCTATAGAAAAGATGTGAGGGACAATGGCAATCTGAAGAACCAAAATCAGGAATAAAATCAAATTCTGATTTCTGAAAACAATCTGCTAATTGGCATTCTTCTATTACTGCTTGCCGGAAAGTCCACATCGATTGTGGGTTTGCTTCAGCTCTCAAATAATCAATATGCCATTTCCTTTTTCCGGTTCCTAACCAATGTCGGTTTATTCTTGATGATGCGTTTTTCTTTGCACTCCCAACATAGGCGTAAAATCCTGCGCGAAAGAAGATCTCTCCTCTTTGACCAATACGAATCCGGCGATCTGTAGTCAAACTTACAACAAAACAATAAGTGATCGATTCGTTTATATTTGAAGGAAGAGGCGACAAAGGGAGTTCCAACTCAAAAATCACCCCTTTCCAAGGCTGATCGTGTCAATTATACAGATTAATTCGATAAAGCATGGACAAAACCCTGCTTATAAGGTAATATCTTATCATACTGTGATAAAAGGGGGGGACATACGATGAGACTCAGACCGACCCGGTTGGAAGAGAAGCAGACTTTCTTGACCGGAGCCCTCATACTAAGCGCAGCAGGATTTTTGAGCCAACTCTTAGGTGTCTTTTCCAAGATTTTTCTATTATGGCTCATTGGTGAAGAAGGAGTCGGCATATACAATTTCCCTTATCCTTTTTTTGCTATCATCTTATCATTCTCCTCGGTTGGCTTCAATGTTGCCATTTCAAAACTGGTTGCTGAGTTTTCTGCTAAAAATGATTCGTATCATGCTGAAAAGGTTTTCCGTCTTGGCATGCGACTCAGCTTGATTTTAGGCCTTTTTGGCAGTTTGTTATTAGCCCTAATGGCTTATCCCATGGCAAACTGGGTTCATCAAGATCAAAGAGCTTTATTCTCATATCTCGCCTTAGCGCCAACGGCATTTTTGACTTCCTTTCAAGCGGTTTATCGGGGTTATTTTCAAGGATTACAGAACATGAAACCGAACGCCTCTTCTCAACTCATAGAACAAGTCTGTCGAATCCTCGTGATGCTCGTCCTAGCTTGGCTACTTCTTCCGTTAGGATTAACATATGCCGCTGCCGGTGCGACCTTTGGCGCTGCCACTGGCGCGATTGGAGCTTCCCTATACCTTCATTGGCTTTATAGAAATCACGAAAAGTCTGTAGGGAAAATCGAAATCCCCCAAAAAAGATATCGCAACAAAGCAATCTATAAAAGAATTCTACGTTATGCAATTCCAATCAGTTTCGCAGGTGTTGGTCTTCCCACTTTCCTCTTGGCGGATTCCCTCTTAATTGCGAATCGCTTGCAGTCGGCTGGAGTGAGCCTTTCCGAAGCCACAGCCACATATGGCGTTTTTGCAAACAATGCCATGAGCCTCATAGCACTTCCTACAATTTTAACAAGCTCGCTATTTGTTACATTAGTTCCTGCCATAGCTGAATCTCGTGCCCTTGATGACCATGAAAAAGTCAGAAACCTAACTCAGAGAGGTTTTCAATGGACCTTGCTCTTTGCACTTCCCGCTGCAGTGGGATTACGACAGATCGCTTTCCCATTGACCGTTTTGCTTCGTATGGGCAGTACAACCGCCGTAGCTTTACAAACTCTAACATTTGGCTTACCCTTCATTGCACTGCAACAAGTCAGTTCCGGTGTACTTCAAGGAATGGGACATTCCCTGCGACCGGTTCAACATATGTTGATTGGAGCTTTGATCAAATTTGTGGGTAATTTCATTCTTATACCGATTTTAGGGATACACGGAGCAGCCTTGAGCACGGTTTTAGGATTCTCAGTGGCAGCACTCTTAAATCTATATCACATCTACAGAAATGTTGGTTCTTTCTTTTCCATTGTTCAACATCTACTCAAACCGAGTATTGCTGCTTTACTAATGGGGCTTTCCTTGTTTCTGATCCAACGTTATTTCTTACAAACACTCCCTGCTATAGCTTCACTTTTAATACAAACTATTTTCGGACTCCTTATCTACGTAGTCTTGCTCTTACTGATGAAGGCTTTAAGTAAAGCTGACTTAGGGGTTTTCCTTAAAAAACAATAAAATTATTTCGTACCACGGTTAAATACCGTGGTATTTTGCATTGAAACTTATTATTTTGTTTTTTTATAGGGTTTTCTAGAAGGAATCTCGCGAAATAAGTTGAACTTAAAAAGAAAACGGGCATCGGAAAGGCAGGTAGCATCATGCAGAAAAGATTAATCACCAAAGAAGACCTCTTAACGATACGATTAGCAGGCGAACCCCAACTCTCCCCGGAAGGAGATTGGGTTGCCTATGTGCTTTCTTCGGTGAATGCCAATGAAAACCGCTACGAAAGTTCACTATTTGGAATAAAAGCATCCGGAGGGGAATCTTTCCGCTTGACAAACGGCCCCCACGATTCGAAACCACGCTTTAGCCCCAATGGAAAGGAATTAGCCTTTCTCTCAAAGCGCTCCGGAAGTTCACAAATTTGGATTTTACCCTTACATAAAGGTGAAGCCGTACAGTTCACATTTATCAAAGGCGGTCTTAGTGATTATCGCTGGCTCCCCGATGGTTCAGGCTTTGTCTATACGGCAAATTTAGACCAAAAAGGAATCGAAGACGAAAAGAGCGCAGAGAATGAAAGCGACCTTTTTGTCAAATTCACGAAAGATGTAAAAGAGATCGAAACGCTTTTTTACAAAATGGATGGCATGGGTTATCTGGGTGCTCGAAGGCCACAGTTGGTTTATCATCAAAGAGAAAATGCTCCTGTCCAACTTACGTTCGGGCCACAGTTCGTCTACCAATTATGTGATGTAGACAGCAGTGGAAGGAGAATCTTGTTTACTAGTCGTCAAGATGATGATTGGGGAAGAAACGCCTGGTCAAGTTATTTATATGAATACAACATGGAGGAAGCCCGTGTTCGATATTTGGTTTGTAAAGAGTTCGATATTCAGCAAGCGACCTACAGTCCAAAGGGGGATCGTTTGGCGATGATCGCTTCTGTTTCCGATGTCATTGGTGGCAACAGCAAGCTCTACATTTTGCCGATGCAAGGTGGCGAACCGGAAGCTTGTGTTTCCTATTTTGACCGAACCTTCAGTAACATTGCTTTATGCGATATCCCTATCTCCGGAAACACCCCCTTAGTTTGGGGTTGGGGATCCAAATCCGTCTATGTCCCGGTAAGTGACAGTGGCAAGGTTTCGATTTACAAGGTTTTCGTCGATACCCAGAAGATAGAAAGCGTGGTTGAGGGCGATCGTGCGATATTCAGTTACTCTTTCAGTGCGAATACTCGAAAAATTACCTTTGCTGCAACCCAGTTTGATAATCCTGCCGATATCTACGTGTTCGATACAGATTTAGAAGGACAAAGAACGAAAGAAAAGAAATTGACTGATGTGAATAAGGAATGGCTTAGTCAGATCAAGTTGAGTGAACCCGAGCACATGAAAGCCCGTGCTAATCGAAAATCTCCTGAAGTCGACATGTGGGTCATGAAACCCACTGAGTTTGATTCTACAAAATCTTACCCTGCGGTCTTAGAGATCCATGGCGGTCCTATGATGATGTATGGTCATGCTTTCTTTTTCGAATTCCAACTTGCCGCTGCTGAGGGATTTGGTGTTGCTTTCAGTAATCCTCGTGGTTCACAAGGCTACGGAGAAGAATTTTGCACGGTTATCGCGAAAGAATGGGGAAAAAAGGATTATGATGACCTCATGGCGGTACGCAAGAGGACATTACGTCGCCATAAATGGATCGACGAGAAACTTTTCTCCGTCGGTGGAGGATCCTATGGTGGATTTATGACTGCCTGGATCATTGGACACACTGAGAAATTTAAAGCTGCAATTTGTAGTCGACCGGTTATTCATTGGGCAGCCATGGCGGGAACCTCCGATGGCAATTGGGCATGGTTACGCAGATTTGATATGGTTGCTCCCTGGGATGATGATAAGGCTTACAAACAACAATCCCCCTATTCCTACATTTCGAATGTAGTTACACCTGTTCTGATTGAAGTTCAAGAAGGTGACCTACGCTGCCCCTTTGAGCAAGGGCAAATGTACTATGCTGCCTTAAAGTATTTAAACAAGGCTCCTGTGAAATTCGTTACCTATCCCCAAGAGTTTCATGGCATGAGCCGAAACGGGAAACCTTGGAACAAAGTTCATCGATTACATCAAATTATCAGCTGGCTCAATCAATACGGCAAATAAAACACCCAGAGATCATATAATTTAAAAAGCAGCAGTTTGAGAGTGAATAACTCTTGCCAACCATGCTGCTTTTTTGATATGATGCAAAAGTAACTCGTGGAGCAGTTTGGGTAAACAGAGGGGGAACGAAATTCCAATGTCGCAACTAGACCGTATTAATCGTAAGACGTTTTTCGGCTTCATGCTCAGTGTCAATTTTATTGTATTGTTGTCTGCTTTCTTTATAGCAAAAGATACCGCAATTGGATCCAATCTTCAAAAAATCATGACCACAAATACAACCTTGACGACAGACTTTTTTGCTATTGGGGGCTTATCCGCTACCCTCCTAAATGTAAGTTTAGTTGGCTTTCTTTCGTTAGCTGTCTTGTGGTTTTCAAAAAGCGATCCCAGTGGTTTAGGACTTATGGCCTACATGATTATGCTAGGATTCGCTTTTTTCGGAAAGACTGCTTTGAACTCTTTGCCTATTATACTGGGGGTTTTGCTCTATAGCAGAACTTATAAGCAACCCTTCAAGCAATATTCCGCGGTAGCCTTGTTCGCCTGCTCATTGGCACCTATTGTTACGATGATTGCTTTTAGCTCAAGACACGTAACTCTGGCGCTCCCTATTCGTCTGGCGATTGCCTCTTTACTAGGCGCTTTTGTGGGATTTTTGGTCCCGATCATCTCAAAGCATACACCTAACATGCATAAAGGGATGAACATCTATAATGTGGGATTGTCAGGTGGATTAATCGCATGGATGTTTTTTACCCTTTACAGGAGTTTGGTTTTATCTCCTATGGGTATCGCTAACGAATCCATTGTCCAAAGTTTTTTGAGTACTGGATTCCCAAAAGAAATATCCTTCTTGTTTTCTCTGGTCTTCGTGACCGCATTGGGGTGGAGTGCGTATGCCTACAAGCAAATCAAAGAACCCCCTGGTAGCTACCGAGAGCTTCTGCGCCGTAGCGGTCATCAAAGTGATTTTGTAAAGACCGATGGTATCTCCGCAACCTTGCTCAATATGGCCACGATCGGTTTTGCAGCTTTACTTTATTATCATTTGGTCAAAGCTCCTTTTACCGGACCCACAGTTGGTGCCTTATTATCGATGGTTTGCCTTGCAGCAAATGGGGTCTCCCTAACCAATGCTTGGCCTACGGTTGCTGGGTACGTCTTAGCTTCTCTGCTCATGCCTTGGTCTTTAGGCACTCAAGTAATTGCTGTCACGGTCTCCTTTTCTTTAGCCTTAGCTCCGATATCAGGCGTTTACGGCTGGTATTGGGGACTCATAGCCGGGTTCCTTCACGCTTCCTTGGCTCCCTTTGCAACGGCCATTCACGGAGGTTTGACGTTATATAACGGAGGTTTTTCTGCCGGTCTTGTTGCGCTTTTTATGATTCCAATTCTAGAAGCTTATAAGCAAAAGAAGCAAGCTTAACCTGTCCCCTTCTCTGAAACGAGAAGGGGTTTTTTAATGCAAAAAATACAGGAATTTTCAAAAGCAAACGAGAAAAGGTATAGGGTTAATAAAAGAAAGAGAGGTCAATTCAATGAGTGATTTTCAAAATTTAAGACGAACGTGGAATCTGGAAGTCTTCTTCGAGGGTGGTTGTGGAGCAGCCCCTTTCAAAAATTATGTTGAAGATTTGGAGAAAGACCTGATTGCCTTTGCTGGTGAAACCAGCCAACCCCTTACCAATCCTAACATTTGGGTAGAGCGCTTAAAGAAATTGCAATCTTTGATGAGCAGAACATCCTACGCCGGTGCTTTTGCCAATTGTCATTCAGCAGCGGTTTCTGCTGATTTAGCAGCACGGCAAATGTCCGGGAAAATTCGACAAATGAGTGCAACCTTAGCAAATATCAATACCGCTTTTAACACCCAATTTTTGGCGATGAGCGATGATGAGTGGCAAGCTTTTCTCGCTCAAGAAGAGTTGAACGAAATCGCTTGGAACTTAAACGAGAGACGCCAGCGCTCCAAATCGATGATGGGCTTGGATATGGAATCTTTGCAGAACTCTTTAGCCGTCAATGGGTATCATGGTTGGGGAAGCCTTTATACCATGATCGCCTCTTCCTTAAAAGCTAAAATCAACCTAGATGGCAAAGAACAAGAGCTTTCCATGGGACAACTTCAAAATCGCTTAAGTCATCCCGATCCAAAAATTCGTAAAATGCTCATGGAAACTTGGGAGAAATCATGGGAGAGTGTTGAAGATCAAATTGCTCACGCACTCAATCAACTGTCCGGATATCGTTTAAATCTTTACAAACATCGGAAATGGTCTGACTTCCTGACCGAACCCATTGAATACAATCGTATGCGCGCTACCACTTTGGAAACGATGTGGTCGGTCATTGATGCCAATAAAGACAAGTTGGTTGCCTATTTAGAGCGAAAAAAACAATTATTGGGAATCACAGAAATGAATTGGAATGATGTCGACTGTAGCACCGGTGCCAGTCAGCAAAAAATGAGCTACGAAGAGGCCGCCTCTTTCATTGTACAGCATTTCAGAAATTTCAGCCCCAAAATGGCGGACTTTGCTACAATGGCTTTTAATGACGGTTGGATCGAATCCGAAGACCGACCAGGAAAAAGAATGGGTGGCTTCTGCTCCGGTTTTTCTGAAGCGAAACAATCCCGAATTTTCGTTACTTTTTCAGGTAGTATGTCGAACGTGGCAACCGTTGCTCATGAATTAGGTCATGGTTATCATGGTTGGGTCATGAAAGATATGGCTCCGATGACCAAATCCTATGCTATGGTCGTCGCCGAGACTGCTTCTACCATGGGTGAGATGATTGTCGCAAATGCATCGGTTACTGCAGCGAAAACTCGCGATGAGAAAATCCAACTCATGGAAAGCACGTTGAATCGAGCTGTCTCTTTGCTGATGAATATCCAATCACGTTATCTTTTTGAAACCGAATTCTACACCGAGCGTGCTAAAGGAGAAGTTCCTGTTAAGCGTTTGAATGAACTGATGATTGAAGCGCAACGCAAAGCCTACGCAGGCGCTTTAAGTGGCTACCATCCACGTTTTTGGGCGTCCAAGCTGCATTTTTACAGCACCGGTGTTCCCTTCTATAACTTCCCCTACACATTCGGATATCTATTCTCGGCTGGCGTTTACGAAAAAGCAAAAGAGCTCGGAAGTGCATTTGAAGAGCGCTATATTTCCCTTCTACAAGACACCGGTAGAATGACGGTTGAAGATTTAGCCAAAAAACATTTGGGAGTCGACCTTGGTTCCCGGAGCTTTTGGCAAAGTGCAATTGATTCCGTGCTAAATAATTACGATGAATTCATGACCTTAACTTCAATGGATCAAACAAAAAAATAAAGGATGTGAAACTATGAAAAAATTAAACCCTGTATGGAACTTAGAGTCCTTTTTCCCAGGTGGTAGTTCATCTGCAGAATTGATGGAAGAAATGAATCAACTCACGGTAGACATTCAGGAATACCAAGGCGTGCTAAAATCCACTACCTCTTCTACAGTGGAAGATTGGTCTGAACGAATTGATATTTTGCAAAAGCTGGGTAGCAGATTATACCAGGTTGCCGCTTTTCTTGGCTGCTTGAATGCTGCGAATATCAACGACACAAAGGCACAAATGCATTACGGACGATTTTTCGCCATCTATGCACAATTCGAACAAATCTTAACCATAGTGAATCAACAAATCCTAGAGATCAATGAGGAAGATTGGAGACTGTTTGTTGCTCAAGACACCTTTGCCGAATATCGTTTTGTGTTGAACGACATGCGTGAAAAGGCAAAAGAAAAACTCCCCAGTGAGCAAGAACAACTGATCAGCAAATTGTCAACCGATGGCTATAATGCTTGGGGGACTCTTTATGACCGCCTCGTTGCAAGAATTAAAATACCCTTAACAGAAGCAGATGGAACCGAAGTTCTTTTATCGGCCGGACAAGCTTATAATCGTTTATCGGACCCCGACCGCGAAATCCGCAAACAATTATTGCCAAAATGGGAATCCGCATGGCAGGACTTAGCAGAACTTGCAGCGCATGAGCTTAATTCAATGATCGGGTTTCGTTTGAATTTATACCAAGCCAGAGGTTGGAGTGACCCCTTAAAAGAGGCTTGTTCACAAAATCGAATCCAACGAAAAACAGTTGACACGATGTGGGAAACCATCAATAAAAATAAAGCCTCATTGGTTGAGTATCTGAACAAGAAGAAAGAATTGCTAAATGCAGATATACTTTCTTGGCACGATTTTGGTGCTCCAGTAGGAAAGCAAAACAGTCAATGGGGTTACGAGCAAGGAGCTGAATTCATTGTAGAGCAATTCAATAAATTCAGCCCACTCATGGCGGAATTCGCTGAAAACGCTTTTACGAACCGCTGGATCGAAGCAGAAAACAGAGGGGATAAAGGTGCCGGTGCCTTTTGTACCTCTTTCCCCATAGCAAAAGAAAGTCGAATCTTCACGACGTTCTCAGGAACCGTCTCTAACGTCACAACCTTAGCGCATGAACTTGGCCACGGATTCCATGATTATGCCATGAAGGACCTACCATTACTCAATAGAGAGATCGGTATGTGCTTGGCTGAAACAGCATCCACCTTTTCTGAACTGGTAGTCTCCGATGCCGCGATTCGCAATGCCAAGAGCGAGGAAGAAAAACTTTCACTACTTGAAAACAAACTGCAGCGCGCTGCAAGCCACATGATGAATATTCATTGCCGTTATATCTTTGAGATGAATTTTTACAACGCAAGATCCAAGAGTCCCTTATCCCTAGCCCAAATCAACCAAATGATGGTGGAAGCGCAGAAAGAAGCCTACTTAAATACTCTCGAAGAGTGGCATCCTACTTTTTGGTTTTCGAAAGGCCATTTTCATGGAACTTCCGTTCCCTTCTATAATTTCCCCTATACGTTCGGCTTCCTCTTTGCTACAGGCATTTATGCCAAGGCATTGGATATGGGCTCCTCCTTTGAGGGCATGTATTTAGAACTACTTCGTCATACGGGAACCATGACGGTTGAAGAATTAGCTCAAACCTATTTACAGACAGATCTGACCAAACCGGATTTTTGGCAAGCTGCCATCGATTTAGCTTTAGCAGATTTAGATGAATACAACCGTTTAGCGGACAAGCAAAAATAAAACTAAAAAGTGCTGTCGAGCAAAAATATTGCTTGACAGCACTTTTTTATATTTAGATTCTTATTCAAATTGTTGTACTTAGGGACCAACAGCCCAATAGATGATAAGACCCACAACCCCGCTACCCAGCATGGCTTGAATCGGGTCGACTTTCTTGAATCTTAAAAAGTAAAATGCACCTAAGAAAAGAACCGCACCAATAATATTGAAGTTTGCAAAACTTGGTGGTAGATTTGTATTTTTCCACAACGCCAAAACCAAAATTGATACTCCGGCTGAAGCAATTAATGCCACCACGGCCGGCCTTAACCCGGCTAAAAGGGCTTTCACTACTGATAAATTCTTGTAGCGTTGATATAAAAAAGCAAGAGCTAAAACAATGATACAGGAAGGTAAAATACAGCCCAGTGTTGCAATGATCGCTCCCGGAATTCCCGCAATACGCATACCAACAAAGGTCGAGCTGTTAATAGCAATCGGTCCCGGCGTCATTTGGGAAATGGTGATCACATCTGCAAATTCAGACAAAGTAAGCCAGCCATGCTTTTCTACTACTTGTTGTTGAATCAAAGGCATGGAGGCATAGCCCCCTCCAAAGCTGAATAATCCAATTTGAAAGAAACTCGTAAACAACTTCTGATATATCACTGTAGGCTCACTCTCCAAGCTCTAACGCGTGTTATCAGTAGATCGGAGACTGAAATCCCTGCACTGAATAAGAGCACCCAAATCACATTGACGTGGAAAAAGACCGTTGCAATCAGTGCTAAACTCATGATCACGATCGGTCGTATCTGATGCTCCGCAACAATACACTGCGCCATTGAAAGTGTTACATCCAAAACAACAGCAGCTACTCCGGCTTGCATTCCTCTGAGCATAAGGGAAATTAAGAGATTACTCTTAAACCAGGTGTAAATCATGGATATCACAGAGAGAATAAGGAATGGTGGAAGAATCGTTCCCAAAATCGTGATTGCTGCACCCGGAATACCTGCCAGATGAAAGCCCACCAGTATAGATGCATTGACAGCTAAAGGGCCTGGTGCCGATTGAGCAATCGCAGTCAGATTCAACATTTCTTCTTCTTGCAACCACTGATACCGATTTACAAACTTTTCTCTCATGAGAGGTACAATAACGCAACCTCCGCCAAAAGTAAAAGCACTTAAAGCAAAGGTTGCCTTAAATAATTTCCAAAAAAAACTGATGTCTCGTTTCATGATTTCGCCTCCTTTGCAAGTATACACCTTGCCAAACCATAAGTAAAATAGTATAATTTTATCATGTTCATAACGAAAACATTATACAAGGAGGTTTATCATGACTCTGCGCCATTTGCGAATCTTCATTCAGGTCTGTGAAACCCAAAGTGTTACAAAGACCGCAAAACTATTGCATTTATCACAGCCCGCAGTTAGTCAGGCAATACGTGAACTAGAAGACTATTATCATGTTCCTCTATTTGATCGTATTTCAAGAAAACTCATCATATCAACAGCCGGGGAGCGTTTGTATCCGGAAGCACTTCATATTTTGGAACGATTCGAGAAAATTGAAACTTCCATGATGAATTGGGAATCATCCGGTGAAATTCGGATTGGGTCCAGTGTTACGATTGGAGCAGAACTGATGCCAACTTTGATTTCACAACTGCAAAAAAGCTACCCAGATTTGAAGATTTTTGTCCACATCAGCAGTTCAGATGCCATTGAAGAAGCTTTACTTCATAGTCAGATTGATTTAGCTTTGCTTGAGGGTTCGGTACATTCTGAAAGATTACACCACATTGATTTTCTCGAAGATGAATTAGGGGTTTTTTGTGCGGCACAGCATCCCCTATGTGCAAAAGAAGAAGTTACTTTAGAAGATCTTCGAAACGAAAAACTCCTTTTGCGAGACTCGAAAAGCGGAACGCGCCAATTAGTAAACCGGGTACTTAAACTCGATGATTTTGGGATTCAGCCTTATTGGGAAAGTACAAGTACCCATGCTTTGCTGCACGCAACACAGAAAGGATTGGGCATCACAATTCTCCCTAAACAAATGGTAGAAGGATATTCTAATCATGGTGGTCTCGTTTTATTGAAAGTCCCCACCTTATCGCTCAAACGTTCCTTTCAAATCGTACATTATCGGGACAAGCTTTTAAGCAAGGCTATGCGTGACTTTATCCAACTCTGCAAGCAAGCAAAAGCGATCGACGTCTAACGGAGAAATAATTGTAAACTTCCGATCATGAATCCGAGAAGTCCACCGAACCAAGTAATGGCTTTCAACTCGCGACCTGCTATTGATAAGGTCAATTTCTCTAGTTCTTCCAAGGGGAATTCATTCAATTTTCGCTCCACCATTTTTGAAACATCTACTAATCGTAGCCCCGGGGGGATGGCTCTAGCTAAGGTGTTTTGAATCTCTGCAGCGACGCTCATCCAATGTTCTTCCCGTGGTTGCCAAACTCCCATTGCAGGAGCAAAAGAGCAATTCATCAAGGTCTCAATCATCAGATTCACACCCACATTCAATCTCTCGATGCGGTTTGGTTGATCGAGCCAATTTTGAAGATAACTCGACAAATGTTTCTCCAAATCTTCTGCTTGAGGAGATACATTCCAGAAGCTGAGCCACTCTGCAAATGATTTTTGAGAAACCTTCTTGCAAATCGTTGCTCTCGCTTTTTCTAACGCATGCTTAGCATCTTCTGAAGTTACTAGGGATATCCCCTTTCTGATCCAAACAATCACCTGCTCAGAACGAAAGGTTCCGGTCGAACTAAATCCCAGTTCCGATAAGGGTTTCTTCAGAGCCTCCTCTATCCATTGCGCAAGCTGAGAACTAAGCTGCGTTTGATGCTCCGTAGAAGCTAACCATTTCCTACCATCTTCTGCCAAGGAGTGAATCATAATTTTCAGTCTTTCAGACGATAGTAAAGCTGATAAAAAACTAAGGGACCAATGTTTATCAAAAATTCTTTGGATAAAGGGTACCAATCGATCCAGCAAATCTTCGTTGCTCAATAATCGCTCAAGAACCGTAGAAGCGACTTCAGGATTATCTCGAATAAAATGAGTCAAAGGTTGTAGGTATTCTTCCCCAAGCAGATCATAGGCAGAAGCTCTCGATTCTTGCCAAAGTAAAAGCTGATTTTCATAATAGCTTGCAAACCGCTCAAGAGTGTCCTCGTTATCCCAAGAAGAAAACTTTTGCTGTATGAGCTGAGTTCCTTTGATACCCCAGAGATTGAGAAGCTCCTCTTCAGGTGCTTTTTGTAAAATTCCTTCGATTTTTTTACTGAGAGTACGAATGATTTTTTCCTTAATCGTTGTTTGCTCTAAGGTATGAAGAATGGAGGGAATCACACGATCCGCGTTGGTTATTAAGGTACTTAAAGCTTGGTCACCCAGAGTTCTCTTTATGATTTCTCCTAGCGTCCACTCTTCTTTTTGGACTTTTTTCCAGTATTGCGCCATGAGCAATGCCAAATCAGACTGTAGATGTGCTTCACCCAATGTACGAGTAAGTTCCTCTTGGTTGATCAATTGTTCTGAAATTACTGAACCAACTTTTTCAGCAATTTCTCCCCTTCGCGTAGGCAAGAGCCCTGGTGTAAAGGGAATGGGGATGCGCCCCAACTTCCATTTTCGATAAGGACGGAACAGCATTCTAATTGCCAACCAATTGGTGAAATAACCTATGATCGCTCCTAAAAGCGGAGGTAATACCCATATCATGTTAACACGCAACCACTGCCAGATATCCATATGTTTTTTCACCTCTATCGTGTTTGATTCTGCTTCCTGTAAACTATCACATTCGGGTCAAAGAGTCAAGAAATACCCTATTAAGTAGAAAGCCCCTCCCATTAAGCGAAACTCTTCGTTAATGGGAGGGGCTTTGATGCTACTTGTTATTCTTCGGTGTTATCTTCGCAAAGAGTACCTTGACTAGCATTTTCCGGAACATGAACATAATAACGACTTGTATAATTCGGTACTTCTAAAGTAGCATAATTTTGCTCGAACATATGAACCAATTCCCAAGCTTGTCGGTCATACTCGTTTTTATCTTTCCAGGTATCACGAGGTTCTAAAATAACATCGGGTACACCAGGACATTGGGTAGGAACATTGACGCGGAAGATATGATTTGCTTTATAAGGTACTTCATCTAAGGTTCCATTGAGTGCAGCAGTGACCATGGCGCGTGTATATTTAAGAGCAATACGATTTCCCACACCATAACTGCCACCAGTCCAGCCGGTATTCAACAAATAAACTTTGGTTTGGTGTATATCGATCAAGTCTCCCAATAGTTTGGCATAAACGTGGGGAGAACGCGGTAAGAACGGGGCTCCAAAACAAGAACTAAAGGTGGCTTCCGGCTTGACGATACCTCGCTCGGTGCCTGCCAATTTTGATGTATAACCGGATAAAAAGTAATACATAGCTTGTTCTTTGTTTAAGCGAGCGATCGGCGGCATAACGCCGAAAGCATCTGCAGTCAATAAAAAGATGATTTTTGGGTGTTGGCCAATAGAGGGATGCACTGCACCGGGTATGTAATCAATGGGGTAAGCGGCTCGAGTATTTTCTGTTAAGCATGCATCTGCGTAATCTGATTGCCTTGTGATCGGATCTACAACGACATTTTCGAGAACGCTACCGAATTTAATAGCATTGAAGATTTGGGGTTCGTGTTCCTGCTTTAAGTTAATACACTTAGCATAGCAACCACCTTCGAAGTTGAAGATGCCATTGGGTGACCAGCCATGCTCATCATCTCCGATTAGATTACGGCTGGGGTCGGCAGATAACGTGGTCTTTCCGGTTCCGGATAATCCAAAGAATAATGCCACATCGCCTTCGGGGCCAATATTCGCTGAGCAATGCATCGGGCAGACGTTTCGGTCGGTCAACAGATAATTCATAATGGAGAACACGGATTTTTTGATTTCCCCTGCATACTCTGAGCCACCTATAATCACTTGTTTTCTTCCGAAGTGAATAATGATAAACGCTTCACTATGGGTTCCGTCTAATTCAGGAATGGCACGGAATCCCGGTGCAGCGATGATTGTAAATTCTGCTTTATGATGATTCAGTTCTACTTCAGTCGGTCGAATCAACAATTGGTGAGCAAACAAATTCTGCCAAGCCAGTTCAGTAATCACACGAATTGGCAAAGAGAATTTCACGTCTGCTCCGGCATATCCATCAAACACATATAAATCCCGGTTTTGCAGATAAGCTGTCATTCGCTGGTAGATGTGATCATATTTCTCTTCTTTTAAAGGAACATTGACGCTACCCCAACAGATTTCGTCATGAACCTCGGGAATATCAACAATGAATTTATCTTTTGGAGAACGCCCGGTATACTTGCCGGTTTCTACCGATAGAGCGCCTGTGTTGGTTAAGACCCCTTCTCCTCTTTCCAATGCATGCTCGATGAGTTCAACCGGGGATAAATTGCGAAAAACGTCCCCATGATAATGAATTCCAAGATAACTCAAATCCACAGTTTTTTCTGGCATCTCATTGACCTCCCATCTTTTTATAAGGATATTGTAACCGATGGAGGGCCTTTCGTCAACTATATTACACATTAAATGGACAATCGACAGGCGTTTTATTGACATAATTATATATATGATATCATATATAAGAATACCATCCCTTTTTAAAGAGATGGTATCCCTGATTTCAAATCTTTCTCTAGGAACCTAAGCATGGCCCACTCTTGCAGTCCATAATGCTGAAGCAGGCTACTTACATTTTCCTGCGCTTTCTCAACTTTTGTCATATTCTGTTGTTTGATTCCTCGAATCAACAAATTCTTCGGCGTGTGCTCTAAGTCGATGAACTCCATAACTTGGGTTTGATAACCATGAGCCTCAAGTAACTCCGCTCTCAAAGCATCAGTGATGATGCTGGCTAAACGTTCACGAAGGATGCCGTGACGTAGGATAGCGCTTTGCTCAGGATCTCGAAGTTGAGGTGCCAATTCATGTTGACAACAGGGAACCGCCAGAATAACTTTGGCGTTCCAACGAACTGCTTGAGCTAAGGCGGCATCGGTGGCTGTATCACAAGCATGAAGAGAAACGACCAAGTCAATCGGTTCTTGATTTTGCCAATGTTCTATGTCACCCACTTGAAAGTGCAACCCTTGATATTGTAGACATTGTGCTAATAGGTTACAGTGTTCCACAATGTCTTTTTTGAGATCTAGCCCAACGATGATGATGTCTCTTTGTCGTTGTTTTAGAAACCAGAACAAAGCAAAGGTCAAATACGATTTACCACATCCAAAATCAATAATTCGTAATTTCCCCTCCGACAAAAAGGGTAAGCAATCGGACACGATTTCCAAATATCGATTGATTTGCCGAAATTTATCATATTTACTTTGAATAACTTTGCCTTGTTGAGTCATGATGCCTAATTCAACTAAAAAATCGATAGGATTACCTTCCTGCATGATATATTGTTTTTTACGATTGTGCGCTTGAACGTCTATCGTTCTAACAATATTGGTAGTAGTAAATCGACAGCTCCCATCCTTTTGAAAGAAAACATGATATTCTTTCTCACGCGTCTGAACTTGTGCCTGTTTGTAAATCGAGCTACATTCTTGCCACCATACTAAGACTTGTTCGGATTTTTCATAGTTCTGATGAAATACTTGGTTCTGTCGATATTTCTCCTCTTGCCAGAACAGAATGCGTTCCTGCTTTAAGGTCAAAATGCGTTTTTTACTTTCTGTTTTTGCTCTAGGCTGGCTGACGATGACTTTAAGAGGTTCTCGTTGTTGAATAAGCTCTTCGAAAATTTGTAAGAAAGGAAGGTTAGACATGAATCGGCTACTCCTTTCTGTTTTCAATCAATTTTGGACATAGCTGTTCTACCGGGCAGATCTGACACTGAGGAGTTCTTGCCTTACAGCAATATCGACCATGATGAATAAACCAATGATGAGCATCCGCCCATTTTGTTGGCTCGATCAGTGAGCAAAGCTGCACTTCAGTTTCATATGGGTTTTTGGCTTGGGTCAATCCCATACGATTTGCAACCCTAAATACATGGGTATCAACGGCTAAGGCAGGTTGATGGAAGGCAATCGATAAAACCACACTTGCAGTTTTTCGCCCCACACCGGGTAGCTTCTCTAGTGCTTCCCTTTGCTCCGGAACCTCTCCATGAAACTCTTCCAGCAATTGCTTCGACATCTGAGATAAATTCTTTGCTTTGTTTCGAAATAGTCCAACTCCTCGTATCAAGTTTTCAATCTCTACTACGGTGAGTTGCGCCATGGATTCTGCATCGGGCGATACTGCAAAGAGACGCTTCGTTACTTGGTTTACTTGCTTGTCCGTGCACTGTGCAGACAATATCACGGCTGTCAATAATTGAAAAGGAGTCCGGTACTCTAGCTCCGGCCCTGCTCCACTGTAGGTTTTCTCTAGTTGAGCAAGAATGAGCTGATTTCGTTGTTTCTCTAGTTCTGTCATCATAAAACACCATTCAATGCAGAAAAGCTTCCATTCTTCCAAAGGAAAAAGATGAACAAGCTTAATACCAACAAAAGAACAACTGTGAAAAAGCGGTAAAGAACTGCTTGCTTTTTAGTGTTCTCTCGAAACGGCAGGGTTTTTGTTGTTTGATTTATGGTGCGTGGCTTAATGGCGATTTCTGGAGAAGGTTCATTTTCGCTAAATTGTTGATATAACCTTGCTTTTGCAATTTCAGCAGCACTTAGTCCATGACTCTCAACTTTAAAGTCCAAAGCCCCTTGTGCTACGGATTGATTGACAGGAATCGTCTCAAAGGGAATCTTTGTTTCCTCGGCAATGCTGGTTGCTTCTTTTTTCTTTTCAGCTTCACTTTCTAGGAAAAGGATTCCCTCCATGGAGTTGCGACGAACTTTTTTTAGGATTTCAGAACGGGTCACTGGGTGAATATAGGGGATTTCAACATACTGTTCAGGATCGTCTTGCCAATTGGTATAAGACGAAAAGATAAAGGGAGGTGGTAGCGGAGTTTCCTCTACTTCTTCTCCGTTTTCGTCGGCCTCTTCTTCGAAAATACCACCGGACATTGCCGCTTCTAAGCTCATTTCTCGTGTCCACTGAAATTCCGGTTCCTCTACTTCAAAGATTGTAGGATTCTCGACCAACTCCACGGGTTCAACTTCTGCTTCAATAGTTTTGAGCTTCTTTTCCTCCTCCGAAAGGATTGCTAACATGTGTTTGCGAAGCAGCTCTTCCCCACTATTCTCTTGAACAAGTGTTTGACTCTTACCAAGCGGTACTGGAGCAATCAACCCTGCTTCTTGTAGCTTAGCCTGGACATCCTGATGTTTTGTTTTGCTTTTTCGGGGGGTGAATCCCGTCTTCTTAGCACTCTTGACTGGTTCAATGATTTTAAAATCTTTATTTTGAACGGAGGTATAAGACTGCAAGACCTTTTGACATTCATGGCATTCCTTTAAATGAAGATGAACATTGGAACGATCTGTCGGAGAGAGTGTGCGATCCATGTATGCCGGTAACATTGCCCGGATTTCGTGACATTTCATATCATACTCCCCTTTATTCACGGATTTCATCGTCTTGGGGACGAACCCGGATCGTTTCTTGATTGGAAATCGACCTGCGAACTACATGCCCAGGCACTGCTGTTCTCATGTTTCTGTGTGCTTCGACATTCCCGTGCACAAGCAACACGACTTGAGCATTGATGCTTTCTATGGCTTGTACTAACTCATCTTGGGCAGAGAAGGATGGCCAATGATAATATAAAATTTCAGCCTTCCTGCCTAGGTTCTTTCTCCAATACTGGTCCAACTCTGCTTGAATACTAACAAAACTATCGTTAATCGATGGTAAAAAGATGGCAGCCGAAGGGTCGTTCAAGATTGCTTTAAAATACTTGAATCCTGGAGCCCCTTCTTTTAACATAGCGTAATTCACAAATACACAGCTGGCATCTTGACCAATGAGAGGACGATTTCCCTCATTGACTTCGGTATAAGACCACTGGAGACTATGAGCAGCATGTAAGGAGACCTGTTCTCCTGTCTGCTTCTCAGATAACGTACTCTCAATTGCTTTCAAACTTTTCGGCATTCGACCGTCCATATAAAATGGAACCTTCATCAAGGAACCTTCAGAAACGCCTTGTTTGAATAACGCCAATAGACTGCTTTCTTTTCCTAATTCTCCAATAGGAAAAACAGCAGTTCCCCCTTTGCGTAGGATTTCTTCCACTTTATCCACTAGAATTTCTTCCATGTCGGTTCTTGAAAACTTCTGATAATGACCTTGAGTGATATTCATCAGGGCAATATCGTAATCTTGCGCAGGCCACTGTGCCGCGGGTGATATGCGTTCATCATGAAAGGCAAAATCACCGGTCACAAATACAGAATCGGTTTTACTTTTTAGTGAGATACTACTCGCACCAGGAATCTGGCCAGCACTGTGAAAACTCACCTCCAGATCATCATGAAACGGATGTTGTTTTTCCCCCCATGGAATCGCACGGATGAAAATGTTTTTGATTTCGTCGTTATCGTAAACAGGAGCTTCCTGCATCCAATCGTTTTGATCTCGAACCAAGGTTTGGAGTAAAACAGGAATCAACCGACTCGTTTCTGCACTAGCCCAGACAGGAATCTCTGGCCAGCGTTTAAGCAGATAAGGTAACGCAGCGCAGTGATTGTAATGGGCACGAGTGATCAACACTAAATCCGGTTTGGGAATTGAAGAAAAGTTCGGGAATCGTTCTCCTTTTGTCAATAGTTTCATCCCGGCATCGATCAAAATCCTCTTGCCCGTGCGAGCAAATTCGATCATGTAGCATGCAGCATCCGCATCATTTCCCCCGGTAAGTGCTTTTACGATGATATGGCTCTTGCCTGCGGATTTGGAGGTCGGTGGCTTTTTGGGATAAAGATAATGATGCCAATCTGTATATTGCGAATCGTCCACCATCAGCAAAGGTACATTGTTTACCATGGGACGACCCGGTACCGGATCTGCTTCTCTACCGTGTAAGGAACTCCCGCGCAGCGTGAGCCTGCTGTCCATTGTAATGGCGGGCAATGTTTCTTCCTCTTCTTCAACGACATTTATTGGTTGTTCAGCTGGAATCAAAAGTTCTTCCTTTGGTTGCTCCTTTGGTTGATCCTTCGGTGATTCTTCTACAGCGCTTGTACTCGGTTCTTCTAGTACCGCTTCAAACAAGGCTATTTGTTGAGAAGGTTTTTCGGAGCGCGACTTCAATTGTTCAGGCAACCATGAATATTTTTTTTCGAACTGCTGCAAAACAGTTCTCTGACGACTCAACGATCGCTCTATCCCCTTACGAATAATCTCAATCTTAGTCTTTAATTCAATTTCTGCTTCTCTTTCCAGCTTCAAGTATTCCGATAACAGTAATTGCAAATGCTCTGCTTCAACGAAAACATTTTCGTATTCACGCAAAATGCTGGTTTGTTTTTGATTCCGCAAAATCTGATTTTCGTGTCGAAGCCTCAAATAAAGAACCAGCATTTGATCTGAAAACAACGCATCTTCATCCCAGTACACCTGTTTTTCACTGGCAGGGCTTTCTACAGCTTCTTCGAGGTCCTCAGTCACGATCGGCTGATCGGCTTCCTTTTCTATTGTGATGATAGGTTCAGCCTTTGCTTCTTGAACCGTAATCTCTTCACCCTTACCGGAATGCAAAGACCATTGAAACTCTTTGCCCTCTTGAAAATTATTCTTTAACAAGTGTTGTAAGTAAAGATCTGCTTCCTCAGATTTCTCGAAGGATTCCATGGCTTGTTGCAAAGTAATATCCTTCTTTGAAAGAGGAATTTCAGGATGTGAACTCCAAGAGGGGCTTCTTTCTAGTTCGTTCGCAACATGGGATTGCATTGTCTTTGATAAAGAATTACGCTTAACTTCCATTATTTCTTCAAAGCTTTTCTTCCCCGCATTTCTTCGTCGTTTCGTCATATCAACACCTCATCCTTAGGATATTGAAGCTTTTTCATTGAGGATCTTCATGAGCTCCTGTTGGTCGAAATAGTATTTTTCTCTGCAGAAATGACAGATCATTTCAATGGGTTGGTTTTGGTCTATCATTTCCAGTAAATCTTGGTTCTCTAAGCTCCCCAAAATGGAAGACAATCGTTCTCGATTACAATTACATCGAAAAGACACAGAACGTGTTTCTAGAATTCGAATTTCATCGGGTTGAAAAATTTGAAGAAGTAGATGTTCAGCGGAAGAATTCTCAGAGATGATCTCTGTAGGCGAAGCTAAGTGATGCAAACGATGCTCTAATTCGGCAGTATCTTCTTCCGTTGCACCCGGCATCATTTGAACCATATATCCTCCGGCACTGTTAACCTTGCCTTCCGGATCAACCAAAACACCTAACCCGATCGCTGTTGGAGTTTGCTCCGATACTGCAAAATAATAGGCGATATCTGAGGCGATCTCTCCCGTTTGAAGAGGAACCTGTCCGGTGTAGGGATCTCCGAATCCAAGATCTTTACTAATGATCAAGGAGCCTTTGCCAACCGCACTACCTACATCGAGTTTCCCGGTGTTAGTTGGAGGCAAATCGACATGGGGTTCCTGCATATAACCCCTAACTTCTCCGTTAACATTACTATCGACAACGACTGCACCGCAAGGACCATCTCCTAAAAAACGTAATGTGAGCTTCTGAGATTCCTTTAGGTTGGCACCCATTAATAATCCTCCGGTCAACGCTCTACCCATGACCGCTGCAGCCGTTGGCCATAAATCGTGCTTTTGTCTAGCTGTTTCTGCCAACTCCGTGGTAACGGTTGCTAATACTCTAACTTTATCATTCCAAGCTGTTGCTATGATCATATGATCCATTTTCAACATCGTCCTTTCTCATGAAAACCCTATCGTAGGTTATCTAACCCATTTCGCTCCCATTGGTAAAAAAACCTGCACCGAAAGGCAGTCTTTGACTTTAAAAAAAGGATCAACCCTGCAAGCAAGGATGATCCTTTTCGATTTTAATTATGAAGTGAGATCACAATATCTCTTGTTAAATCTACCCATTCAACAATCGCCCCAAAGGCTTCGCTCACAGCACGGAGCGGGATCATCGTTCTCCAATTTTCCGGTTCAATATAAGGAGCGGAATCAAGAGCATAAGCAATAGAATCCACCCATATCGTTGGCTCGCCGACTCTCAAAATTATCTCTGTTCCTTTACGAACAGCCGTTATAGAACGTTCCAAGGGATCCCAAAAAACCGTTGCTCCTAAAGCCTGAAAAATAGCTCTCAAAGGTACAAGGGTTCGACCTTGTTCGGAAATTTGAGGTTTGGCATCTTGAAAGAAGACGCGCTGGTTTTGATTGATATATACATAGATCTCTTCGCTAAGCTTTCTATGTTCAGAAAAGAATTGATCCGATCCGGAAACATTTAGCACAGCTCCACCATAATGATTCCCTTGCAAGGTATATGTCGCAGCTTCAACACCATAGGATGATACAACGTGACCCCAGTTCGGTGTAGCTGCAAACGATTGTCTGGCAGGTAAGCGGATGTCATTCAGATAATAGATATGAGTAGGGTCTGCAGGAATCCAACCAAAGCCAGGCATATAAAATTCGACCCAAGCGTGAGCGATTTCACTACCGCTCCAATATTGTTGCCCGGATTCTCGTGCTACTTCATCAAAGAGATATCCTCCCACCATCCGTGCTGGAATATTCGATGCTCTCAGTAAAGCAACCATTAGAGAAGCAAAGTCGGTGCAGATGCCTTTCAAATTATAGAGAGCCGAAACACTTCCCTTACGTGCAAAAAGGGGTGAATCATCATAGTTCATATTTGTATTGACATAATCAAAAATACTTTGGGCTTTATCATAAATCCCCTCAGAATCAACAGTCAAATCGCGAGCTAGATCTTGGATCCCAGAATGATTGACAGAGATATACGGTTCATCTTTTAAATACGGTAACCAATCGGAGTCCTGAAAATCAACATACCAAGGATGATTTTCCATACCAACTTGCTGAATCTGTTGTGAGAGTGACCATAATTTACTCTTGTCGGTCATCCATTGCTCATTGGAGAGATTAGTTTCATAGACTACATCGATACTTTCTCCCGGATGCAGACGAGTTATTTCTATTTTTGCATAGCGATTTCCATTGATATCTTGAATGATTTCAATGGGTTCAGGTGTTAATTTTTCCTCGAAAGTTTGTTGATTCCCTAAAGTAACTGAAGGAAAAAGCAACAGGGTCAACACCAAATCAAAAGCTGTCTCTACCCCTTGGTTTTGTATGCGCGTGATCCTTCGATAATGAAGGAGCTGTTCCTCTTGAATGGTAGAAGCAGTAATCGGATAACAACTCTGTATTATTAAAAGGAGAGATGTTAAAATCCAAACAAGCCTACCCGGCCGTTTGATCATAACATCACCCCTTTCATGATTGAAATGTACTTAATAGAAGTTGATTTTGTGTGAAGAGTGCTCCATATCCACCTGTGTGAATGATACAAACACGGTCCTCTTCACGAAGTAGACCACGCCGCTGTAAATCGATCAAGCTGGCCATGGTTTTGGCTGAATAGACTTGTTCCAGAAAAATACCTTCTGTATGCGCCAAAGATTTCATTGCTTTCCACGCCTCTTCGGTTGGAATTGCGTAACCTTCTCCCAAATAGGTATCATAAAACGTAGAAAAAGTCTCATAGTGCATTTTTGGTATTTCGCCGGTGCGTTCAATCGCTTTTTGCCAAACCTGCTCGATTTTATTCTTCATGATTTCCAAAGGATACTCTACAGAGATGACATGGACATGAAAGGGAACGTTACATAAAGCAGTACCGTAAAGGAACCCCCCTGCAGTTACGCACATTGCGCCAACGATGACAACATGATTGATCGGTTGATCAAGGAGCAGACTTTGCTCTACCAGTTCTTCCGCAGCGTTAGCATAACCAAGTGCCCCAAGGCCTGCATCACCAACGAGGTAGGGCCGTCGTCCTTGTTTTTTAAGACGATCCAATATCCGTTCGACTTGTTGGCCTCGCTCTTCTTCACTGATTTTTCCTAAAAAAACCGTTTCGGCTCCCAGTAGATAGTTTAAAAAGCCATTTCCCTCCGGAACAGGTGGTTGAGCATCGTTATGTACTAAAACACAGTGAAGACCTACCTTAGCCGCAGCAGCCGCAGTCAAGCGACATTGATTACTCTGTAATCCTCCCGCAGCAACGAGTGTGTCCGCATTCTGCTTCAAGGCTTCTGCTACCCAAAACTCCAGATTCCTTAGCTTGTTACCACCCAAACCAAGTAACATATGGTCATCACGCTTGATATAAAGTTCTGGTAATTGTATCAACGCACCAAATCGCGGAATTTTTTGCAACGGTGTTGGACCTTCAAGCAAACGTATCTGTTCAATATTCTCGAAATGCATTGCATATCCCTCCTCACTTCAGTCCATTTCTTTCTATTTAATTCGATTTAATCCGAAGTAGTGTCTACATAACCCATGAGATCTATGGGCCTGCCTTGCCATATCAGCCATAACTTTCCGGTCTCGAAGGTTATGCTCGCCCGGGAATGCGTAAATTCGTTCGACATCCCTCGTGTTGTACCATAAATCAATGTTTCATTCTGCAAAGTATATCGGAGTCCATTTACACTGACATCTGTCACTTCCTCCGTGATCGGGATCAAACTAACCGTATTCCGTATCATCCCACTCAGTGTATACGTTCCGGGAGTACAAAAGACAATGTTTTCACCCTGGTGATGAATCATAGCCTTCATTCCCAAATTTTGGCAGGTCTCCAACAATGTAAGATTTCCAATGCTGTGGTCCAATCGATTCCCACCCCAAGCACCAAACAGAATCAGATGACTGCAGCCATGGGTAGCTGCCGCTCGAATTGCAATTTCTCCATCGGTTTGATCTTTGTCCTTCGGCCACGTTTTCATGGGAATCCCTTGTAAAGTGGCTTGATCATGCATAGCAGTAGACAATGAATCAAAATCTCCGATCAACAGATCTGGGTATATCCCAAGTCGATTGGTATGTATATAGCCCCCATCGGCTGCTATAATATAGTCATTGGGAGAGATATGAAATCCCTCCGGCAACGAAAGAAAGTCCCCGGCTAAAAAAATAATACCACGTTTCATAATGATCACCTCATAGGAAAAGCCTGTGACAACAACTACTAGAGATCTGTCACAGACTTTTTTAATATCTTGGCACGGATTTATTGAGGGATATTGAGCTCTTTTTCGATTTGTAAGGTTTCGTTATCGATTCCTTCTAATTCTTCCATAGCCATTTCTAAAGCCATTAGCTCTTGTGTCAGATTACTGAGCTCAAATCGTACACTTTCGCCACCCCAAACCGTCGTATTGACTAACCGAGTTCTCAAACTCGATAAAGCACTTTCCAAAGTATCTAGATGTGCTTGTAAGAGGATGCTGCTTTGCCGAATTCGATCTAATGACTTCAATTCTTGTTGTTTGAAACCTGCTGCTCTTTGATACTGCCCTACCGCTTCTGAACTGGAGGCGGTTGAAGCTTGGCGCTGTAATCGATCGATCTCTTCTTGAATTTGTTGAATATTCGCATTTTCCAATAAGGCTGCTATGCGTTGATCGCGATTGAGCAGTTCATAGTAGCGCAAAAATCCATGAATGGATTGTGATAACACTTCTTGAGCTACATCGTTATCCCAGACTTCCATTCTTGAAAAATCCGCAAACATATCTTTTTCCAACTTGCGTACTCGATCATAACGAACTCTTTGATAATTCGGTCGACCGCGTAAGCGTTCATAACTCTTTGAGGCTTCACGAAGGCTATTTCGCATCGTAGCCAAACTTTTTAGACTCCACTCTTTTTGAACTTTGTTCTTGAATTTATCGGAGCTTAGATTACTGATCCATTGCATGACTTCAAGAATTCCGCCCACTCCCAAGGCCAACAACCAAAAGGGGATCTGCAAGCCAAAAAGGGATAATGAGCCCCCGGCAATGAAAAAGGAGACACCTAAGGTCACAAGCATTATCAAGATAGAGGCCGGAGAAAAGAACAAGGACTTAAGGTAGAATGAAAGCGGTGGTGTTTTAATCACTGAGGTCCCATCTCCTGCTTGATTTTGCCAAGTCTTTCTTTGACCTGCTGATCTTCCGGAGTTCCGGCAGTTTCTAGGTCAACTTGTCCTGTGGCTTTCTCTAAACCCATTTGAACTTTCATCTGTGCAAGGCGCTCCTTAGCAGCTAAGGTACTTAAGTCGCTTTGCAACTCGTGAAATTCTGTGGATAAGTTCTCTTTGCCCATTTCAGTAAGAGCTTCTGCTCGGGCTTGTTTTTCTTGGATTTTTTCTTTTGCTCGTTCCCAGGATTCGTCTGTGGTATCAAAAGAAATTCCACTCAAAGCCTCGTTCAGCTTTTCAGTGATCTGAGCCTGTTTCCATTGGGTTTGTAATTGCAATTTCTCGCGATATTTTGCCTGCACTTGAGCTTCAAATGCTTTTACTTGACGTTTGACTAACTCAGAAGCTTCCAGCGCTTGGGTGTATTGCTGATCTAAGGATTTTACTGTTTCCTCTACAACCAACATTTGCTTCATGACCTGCTCGGCTAAATCGTCACGGCCTAATTGCAACGCTTGCTTGACTTGCGCTTCCATTGTTCCTAGTTTTTGCTTCTCGTTTTTGAGCATGATTTCAACTTGATTCTTTTGCTGAATGACCTGTACTGCTTGTTTTCGAACATCTCTTTGTTTTTCTCTAAGCTCGTTTTGTGCTGCTTCGAGTATAGCATTCGGATCTTCAATAGCACTGACCCCCATACCGAACCAACCTTTAATAGTAGTCCACAAACGACTGAATAATCCCATGTTGTTCACTCCTTCGTTCCATCGTTGCATTTGTCTTTCTTATTTCTCGTTACCTGATTCATTTCCTCCTTTTTTCGCGAATCTTCTCTCTGTTTTTCCGAAATTTTCCTTAATTCTGGGTTGCGATCCTCAAAAAAGCGAAGATTCTAAGATAAACCTTAGATCTTCGCTTTTTTTGTTTCAAATCTATTTTTCGTTGAAGCCGATTTCGGAGATTTCCTTTTCCGCTCTGGCTTTTGCCCTTCCTGCTTCCATTTGCTTCTGGTGATGAATTTCATCTTGCACAATATTCTCTGGATATGGATAATGTGGGGTGTTGGGATCCTCGGGCAAAATTCCCATATGACCACTGTTGGGATTGTACTCAGCTACGGTTCCATCGCATGGTGATTTCCACTCGTGGTAACGCAAGCCAAAGTACATTTCCTGGGTGGCAATAACTTCGCCTTGTTTTACTGGATCACCGACTGCTTTCAGTAAAACACCTTCCAGCCGCCCATCCACCATGTCGAATTTGAGGAAATGCAGGTTTTCTTGCATTTCTCGAAACAAAATCCAACCGGTGGGCTTCGCTAAGTGGTCAATCTGGGTATTAACAATGGGAATGTTACGTGCAAATAATAATTGATTGACTGTAGCAACTTTCGCAAGTATCGTTGGAAACGAAATTCCTGCAATCATGACCAGCAAGGTAAATAGAGCACCTTGTCCCATATAAAGGTATAGTTTCGCAGGCAATACCTGTGAAAACCAGCTGATCCTTTGACCCAGTTGAAAAATGATCAAGATCCCTGTCAAGACACCGACAATACCTGCGGTCCCTTGTTCCAAGGATAAGGCATAGACGATTTGTACGTTTGAAACCCCAATCGATTTCATGACCGCCAATTCTCGCCGACGTTCCAAAAAGGTAATCAGGGATACCGTCAGAACACCGATACCCATGAACATAAAGATCAAACCCAAAAGCCACTGACCCGGTTGAAAGATCTGTTGTAACAGGTCATTCCCCATGTCATACGTCACGGTTGAATAGAGAAAGGTTTCCTTGGGGTAGGCCGATTTCATCCATTCCACTAAATGGATCAACTCTGCCTCTTCACGATCATATTCAATCATGAAGCGATTCGGCTGTGGAACAAGCATAAGCTTCAGGGCGTCTTGTTCCAAAACCAAGGGTTGTGATAACTGATAATCCGGTTCAAAGAGCCCAACCAACGTGAATTCTGTTTTTAGTTGAAGACCTTCTTTGTAAACGGTATAGGAGGGAATTTTGTCTCCTATTTGAAGTTCATATCGTACAGCCATCTCTTGAGGCAATATCATATCACCTGTTTTCGATAACCATTGCCCCTTCACCATCTCTGCACTATTGCTATAAAAATAGCTATCGGATGCAATCCCCAATAGTTCTTGCTTTCCCATGGGTGTAAACGCGGTGATCGCTACCGCCTCTTCTCCGATTTCGAGGATATCTCTCCGGAATCTTGGAATCGGTAATTCTTCCTCTTTTAATAGAGGTTTCCCGTCCTCTGCAATGACCATAAGGTCATATGGGAGTTTTAAGGATTCGGTTTGAGCGACCCCAATCTGTGCTGAAACTGATAACATACTACTATAAAGCACGAAAAGAGAGAAAGAACCCGCAACCAAAAAGAAAATCGTCGCCAACCGCCATCGCCAACGTACCATGTTTTTCAAGGCCAAGCGAGTGACTGCAGTAAATTGCCTCAAACTCATGGATTCTGCACCTCAATGGTATTGATTTTGCCGTCTTTCATCGTAATAACACGATGTGCATATTTGGTCAGACTGGTATCATGCGTTATCAAAACAAAGGTCTGATTCTCGGTTTTATTAAATCTGCAGAAAAGCTCGATCACCATATCGCGAGTCCGACTATCGAGATTACCGGTGGGCTCATCGGCTAACACCACTGCCGGTCGATTCGCTAACGATCGGGCAATTGCGACTCGTTGCTGTTCGCCACCAGAGAGCTGATCGGGACGATGATGTGCTCGCGGTGTTAGACCGACTTCATCCAGTAAATAGCGTGCTCTCTCTCTGGCTTCTTTTCTACTCATGCTGGCAATGGACATGGGTAATTCAACATTTTCCAAAGCGCTCAAATGAGGGATCAGGTTAAAAAACTGGAAAACATATCCGATATTCTTACGTCGCATCAACGCTAATTGATCCTCATTCAACTTGACGATCGATTGGTCATTGATAAGAATATCTCCACTGATGGGGCGGTCTAACCCTCCCAACAGACTGAGTAACGTACTCTTGCCACTACCAGAAGGCCCTACAATAATGGCAATTTCTCCGGGCATAACCTGGATATTGACGTTGTTTACGGCGTAAACGGCTTCCCCAAGGTAAAACGCTTTATTTAAATTGACCGTTTCCAGTATGGGTCGATTATTTTCATTCATTGTCATCACTCTCTTCCTTTACTCACTGCGAAGTACATTCATAACCGACATACCGGCTAACTTGACCGCGGGAATCAAACCAAATAGCAATGAAACCGCAGCTGTTGCCGAAAGAACTTGAGCTAAGTCGACAACAATAGATTTCATAATCGTGATCAAGCCCTGGCTATTGGTCATTTGATTGAGCGCTCCCGGAATTCTAAAAAATAGAAAACCGATACTCGCTCCTACGATCGCTATGATTAAGGCTTCAGTAAGCGCCATGACTGTAATGTCGATACGTTTAGCACCGACCGACTTTAAGATTGCCATTTCGCGCTTTCGTTCATTGATCATGATCAACATGTTCGCAGCAACCAATAAAGCCGCATTGAGTAACACCAAAATCATCATAGGGACTCGCAAATCCATGGCCATTCCTTGTTGTGTTACTTTCTGCACACTGGCTTCTACCATACTTTTCGGAACCGCCAAGAATTTCTCGATCAGTTGGCGTTCCATGGCCATCGTTGATTGATTGGGAACACTGACAAAACTATACTCCGGATAATTGTTAACAAGATTGAGAACAATATCTTCTAAATAAGTCAAATCGTGACTTTGAAGCATCAATTGAGAAACAGGATACTCAAGATCTCCGGCGGCATCCTGCCAAATATCAAGCCAAGTGCTATAGGGAATTTGAATTTCATTGGTCCACCAATAGAGAGTTTCTGTTTGAGTATCTATATCTCCTTGCCAGCTATACTCCCTGGTTGGAGATACGAAGTTACCGATAATCGAAAATTCCTTGTAAATCGGTTTGCTGTAATCCATATACACTTCACCGAATTGATCTTTTTTTACCGAAGGGAACTCCAAAACAATTCGACTTCCCGGTTCGGGTGATCGTACACCTGTTGGCAGTTCTTGTAATCGTGAGACTACTGCCACAGCCTTCCCTTCATCTTCAGGTACAAACCACCGTCCGCTGTAGACCAAACTTTCCGGACGATTAATGGGTAATTCATTCTGAAAATCTCGGGCTCTAACGTCAGACTGATACCGGTACTGGTCGCTTAGTAACGTGAACGCAGGCAGTCGGTAGACCGGCGAAACGCCGTCGATACCAACTTCTTCAGCTAACTGTGCTACATCTTCCGGACTGATTATCTGAGACTGACTGCTATCTAAATAACCTTGTTTGTAAATCTCCGGGTGGAAAACAGCTAAATCTGTAAATGGATTTTCTGTTGGCCTTGAAAAAGACCAAAAACTATCTCCATTTGGCATTTCACCTTGAACCTTTTGGGCATATACGATGATTTCCCCACCAAGTACTTGACGAAAAGAACTGAACGCTTCATGAGTATAGCCGCGGCTCAAGCTAATGGTATAGGTCAAAAAGGCTGCGGCTACCGCCATGGATACAACCGCAAGAATGCTTCTGGCTAAATTTCTCCAAGCATTTACGGCTCCTAAACGAAAAAACATGCACCTAACCTCCGATAATAGCGGCCAACGTCGAAATTTCGATGTTTCCTCCCGATAAGAGGCAGACCACTTTCTTCCCCGAAACCATTTTAGGATTTCCTAAATAAGCCGCTACAGTAACTGCAGCCGATGGCTCGCACCAAATTTTCGCCCGTTCGATGACCAAGCGCGTAGCATAACGAATCTCTTCTTCATCGACCGTAACTAAATCATCTACGTATTTTTTTGATTGAATATATCCGATTTGACCGGATTTTTTGGAACGGATGCCATCGGCAATACTGGGTTGCCAATTCTCTATTTCGGTTGGTTCTCCCAGATCCCAAGCTAATCTTAAGCGAGGGCTCAACGCCGGTTCCACACCAATCACTTTAGCTTTGCTGCCCGACTCTTTAATCGCTGTTGCTACCCCTGCCAATAATCCACCGCCACCGACTGGTACGAAAACCAAATCGACATCGGGTAATTGTTGCAGGATTTCTAAACCTACGGTGCCTTGCCCAGCAACAACATCGGGATCATCATATGGATGAACTAAGGTCATTCCTTCCGCAACCAGTTCATTGGCTTTTGCTAAACGCTCCGTCGTTGTGTATCCACAGTGAATGACTGTGCCTCCGTAGGCTTGACAAGCTCGAACCTTGGCGGGAGAAGCATCTTCAGGCATCACGATGACCGCTTTACAACCTAACATCTTCGCTGCATAAGCTACAGCTGTCCCGTGATTTCCCGAAGAACCCGTCACTAACCCGGCTTCCAACTGTTGTTGCGATAATTGTGCAGCACAATTGTAAGCTCCCCTTACTTTAAAAGAACCCGTCTTTTGCATATTCTCGCATTTCAACCAAATTTCCCCTGTACCTAAAGCCGAAATGCTCTGACAGCTCATTAGAGGTGTTTTATGAACGACCGATCGCAGTCGCTGTTCTGCTTCTTTTATACGTTGAATATTAACCATAGGCTCGCCTCCTATAAAGTAGGTATTTCTTGTTCCAATTTTATACTTAACTTAATTAAAGTTCGCTTTATGGCCCAGACTTCCTCCCCAACCTTAGATTCTGTAAATGTATCTACTTAAATACACAGAAAACGTTACAAAAACCCCGAAAAATATCTTCTATTTTCGGGCTTGTATCAATCCCGTATAGGGATATAGCGGAGTTGATGAATCTTCCGGTTGAATCACATACTTGCCATTGGCGGTTTCATAACTGCTTACAAAACCGTCACAGGGTGCAAGCCATTCCTGATAATAAAACCCGGCAATCGAACTCATGAATGCAACAACCTCACCTGTTTTCACTTTCTCTCCGGTATTCTTCAAAATGACAGACAGGGATTTACCATCGACTACCGTCATTTTCAGCATGTGCACTCTTTCCTGTTGCATTTCTCGGATCCAATCCATTGGAGGGCTGATAATATGGTCATATCGGGCAACCACCAGTGGGATTTCTCGGGCGTATAGTAATTGATTGACACTGGCTACCTTTGCCAATAACAAGGGGTATAGAACAGCCATAATAAAAAACAGCAAGGTTAGTAAGCCGTTTTTTAGGAAGAGTCCCGAAACAGAAACTCCGGAATCGGCTAAATAACTCGGTATCATGAGAGAAAATAAGAGAACGATCAGTATGCCGGCAACAAAACCAAGGACCCCTGCTATAAAAAGCTCGAAAAACAAAACCAAACTCAATTGAAGATTGGAGATCCCTAACGTTTTTAAGACTGCCAATTCTTGCTTTCGCTCCAAAAAAGTCATGAGACTGATTGTCAAAACGGAAACCGCCATAAAAACAAACACTAACAACAAAACCCATTGACCTGGACTTTGGATCGCTTTCATAAGATCTTGCCAATAAAGTTGCGGCATCGCTTCGTAAATATAAACTGAACCGGGATACATTTGATTCATTTTAGAGTTAAATATCGGCCAGTTATTTACATATTTGAACGACTCTGAAAACAAAATTTGTCGGTTTGGTTGATTCGTTCCACTGATCAACCGAGCTGACTCCATTGTTATTTGAGGTTTCTGTAGATCATAGCCAGACTGACCGATTCCACAAATCTCGAGCTGGAATTGCTTTTTTACACCATAGTCATCTACAAAGTGCAGAGGAATCTTATCGCCGATCTGAAGCTCAAAATCCTTTTGATAAGACGCGGGTATCCACAACTCTCCTCTTGCTTCCGGGAATTTCCCGTCACCATTGAACTCCTCTGATTGCAACGAACTTTTTCCCGATTCAAGGCCCCAGACTTCCCAAAGCCCAAAGGGTGTTTGTAGCTCGATTGCTAAGGCTACCTCTGCTCTTTGTATGGTAATGGGAATCTCAGTTGTTCTTCCCCGATAAACTCCTCCTTGGGTTTCATATCGGTAGGTTCCTAAATTGTCAAATTGAGTTCGTGGAGCCTGCTTCCCAGACAAGATCACCATAATATCATAGGGCAAATCCAAAGACTCGACTTTTTCTATACTTTCGGTATGGAATTTTTGGAGCATGCCCCCGTATAAAACGCTGATCGAGGTCGAAACGGCAACCAAAAGTGCAATTAAACCGAGTCGCCATCGCCATCGGACCAAATTACTCAATAACAAGTGATGAATGGATTTATTCATTACGTAATACCTCCATCACTGGCAAAGATGCATATTTCTTAGCAGGAATCCAACCAAATACCATGGCTGAAAGCAAGGTTATCCCCAGAACGAAAAAGAAGTCTCTGAAAAACAAGCCTAAGATCGCCACGAACCCCAACGGATTTGTTAGTTGATTCAGTACTGCTTGGATTCGTATGAAGAAAAAGCCCATACTAGCTCCAACACCACTTACTAAAATTGCTTCTGCTAAAATCATGCGAATCAGTTCGTTTTCACGGCCCCCCATTGCTTTCAAAACGGCAATCTCCTTCTTACGCTCCGAAACCAAAATCAAAATATTGGCGGCGACCAATAACCCGGCATTGAGTAAGACCAAAATCGTAATGGGCTTTCTTAAATCTGCAGTAATCACGCTTTGATGAAACGGATCGATACGATCTTCCAAAGCTCTCCTCGCCCCAGATGGGATCACCGGTTCTAAACTAAGTTGCGAATGAACCCGCTCCAAATGATGCGGAATATCAACAAAGCTAAACTGGGGAAAAGCATGTTGCAAATCCAAGACAACATCCTGTAAATACGTTAAATCCTCCACCCTCATCAAGACCTCAGAAGGAGTGTAAGGAACACCTTTCGCAACCTGGCTCCAAATCTCATTCCATATCGATAATGGTAAATACACTTCGTTAAAGTATGCATAAACCGGTTCCGTAACCCACCCGTCGATGCCTTTTATGTAATCCACCGTACGGCTCACAATATTAAGATTACCAATGATATCAATCTCAAAGCGATGGGGCTGCGTATAATCTGCGATCCACTCTCCACCTTTTAGAGTAAAGGAAGGGACTTCTAACGTGAGCTTCTCTCCGGGATGTGGTATAGAAGCCAAAGAAGGTAGCATTTGATTGGCAGAAACAATACCGACCCAGTGGTTTTCATCGGTTTCTTCAAACCATCGTCCGGCAGACAAATAGGGTTCTAAAGAGTATTCCAGATTTGTTGTCCAATCTCTGCCTTGAATTCCGGAACGATACGTTATCTCAGGACCCCTAAACGTGCCATCTTCGTTCGGTATTAATAGATGATCCGGAATAGGAGTTTCACTGGTTTCCGGGTCAATTTCCTGAATGATTTCTGCAGGCAACCGATAAAAAATGCTGAAACCGTCAACTCCTTGATTTTCCGAGAGCGAATTTAAATCTTCGGAAGTAAATCCCGAAGTTGTTTGTTCGACATGAAGATATCCCTTCTTAGCCAAATCCGGAAATAAAAAAGGCATATCGGTAAACGAATCCGTCTCTCCCTCGTGATACAACCAACGGTCATCTTCTTTGGGTGCTTGCGCAGAAATCTTCTCGGCATAGACTACGATTTCGCCCCCCAGCATGTTCCGCAAGGGTTGACCTGCTTGATTGACATAGCCTTTGCCCAAACTGATCACGTATGTAAAAAAGGCAGCAGCTACTGCCATAGAAACGACAGCAAGTAGGCTACGACTTAAATTTCGCCAAGCATTTTGAAACCCTAAACGAAAAAACATTGCCGACTCCCCCAATCAACATAGTACCGAAGCGATATCTTCTTCGTGTACCGTAAAAACTCCTGCTTTTATTTCTTATTTTTTTTCGTAAAATCTTTGCTATTGCCAAAAAAAACGCTGGACAAGTGCTTTTGCCTATGTTATACTCGGGAACAATAAAAAGTTGATAGAGGCGCGGGGAGAAGAGTAACCGATGAAGAAGGCATTCAATGCAGTCGGTGAAAGGGTCAACCGCCGAAACCTTTCTGTGGCAATAGAAAGAGTTGGGCTAAACGTGAAAATCGTTTGGACTCCCGAGAATTTTTCTCGGAGGAGCTATCGTTGTACACTTCTTTCCTGTTGTAGGGAATAAAGAAAGTTGCATCGATGGGTGCAGCTTTTTATATTTCCAAATTTCCCAATAAGGGCACAACAAGAAAGGAGTTTTTTTTATGAATCCCAACACAAGTACTCCCGAAATCCTCCAGTCTGAAGCCACCGAATTTCGCCGAGAGGTCGGTCTTTTTGGTGGCATCAGCGTCCTAGGTGGAATCATGATTGGTTCCGGTATTTTCTATTTAGGTTCCTATGTTCTTATGCGCTCCGGTATGAGCCAAGGTTTGGCTTTACTGGTTTGGTTGATTGGCGGTCTCGTCACTTTACTAAGTGGCATTTGTTACGCAGAACTTGGAGCGATGATGCCCAAAGCCGGAGGCGGTTATGTATACCTGAGAGAGGCCTTTGGAGAACGAATCGCTTACATGAGCGGTATCAGTGGTTTTGTTTTAGGTAGCTCCGGCTCTATTGCTGCGTTAGCCATTGCTTTTCCTAATCTACTTAGCAGCATCCTACCCTTGACTCCAGTCATGGGAAAAGCGATTGCAATCTTTTTGATCATTGGTTTGACAGCAGCTAACGTTTTTGGAATCCGGCTGGGCTCCCGTATTCAGAATGTTTTCATGGTTGCAAAATTGATTCCGATATTGGTGATTCTCTTCGCCGGATTGTTTTTAGGAACTCAAAGTCCTAACCTATCTTTGATGCCTAGCTCACATCCCTCGTTCGCACAACTTGCTTCTATGATCGCATTTTCAGTTGTAGCTACCTTGTGGGCATATGAAGGTTGGACCAACCTCAATACGATCAGTGAAGAAATCAAAAATCCAAAAAGGAATATCCCCTTAGCGATTATCTTAGCGATTTTAGGTGTCACCGCGTTATATACTTTGTTCAATTATGCGATTTATCGTGTTTTGCCCCTCGATGTGATTGCTGGGCTATTTCAAGAAGGAAACTTCTTTTTAGGTACCGAAGTAGCCGGTAGCCTATTCGGAAACAGCGGTAAACTTTTGGTCAGTGCAGCTATGGCGATCTCTGTTTTCGGAGCACTGAATGGTTGCGTCATGGTCTTTCCCAGAACCTATTATGCTATGGCAAAAGATGGTTTGTTCTTCCCCAGCTTTGCCCGCTTACACCCCGAATACAAGACTCCTGTCAATGCCAGTATCGCCTCTGCTTTGATTGCGATTGCTTTAGTCTTATCACGAAATCTCAATCAATTAACTTCCTTGGTTGTCTTTGGTGGTTTCATTTTTAATTCCTTAACCTTTTATGCGGTTATCGTTTTACGTCGTAAATATCCGAACCTTAACCGTCCTTACAAAGTCTGGTTGTATCCATTCAGCGTCATTTTAACGATTTTGATCATGGTGGGCTTGACCATCAATACCTTCCAAGAAGATCCCGTAACTTCTATGATTGGCTTACTTGTTCCCGCTGCGGGTTTGATTTTATACGAAATCATCACCCGAAGGAATGCTCGTCATCCACGAAAGGAGACAATTGCATGAAAACCTTATTCTACAACGGTCGTTTCTATGTAAACTCCAATGAAACGACAGATTCTTTATTGATCGAAGATGGTATCATTCAAAAAACCGGTTCGTTTGCCGATCTCTTATCCTTTGTTGATCCCCAAACCGAAAAAATCGATCTTAATGGTCGCACTGTTGTTCCCGGTTGGCACGATTCTCATATGCATTTACATATGGTCGGAAGCGGCATGCAAAAGGTTCAGCTCTATGGTTCATCCTCTATTGAAGATGTAATCACCCGAACCCGAAAATTCATCGCTGATCACGATGTCCCATCGGGTAGTATTGTTAGCGGCATGGGATGGAACCAGGATTATTTCACCGATAAAAACCGCCTGCTGAATCGCTTTGATCTTGATCAGATATCAACCGAGCACATCTTGATTTTAAGCCGGGCTTGCGGGCATGTCTTGGCAGCAAACAGCCTTGCTATCCGTACTGCAAACGTAACAGCTCAAACCCCACAACCCGAAGGCGGTCATTTCGACGTCGATGAAAACGGTGAGCCAAACGGAGTCTTCCGCGAGAATGCCAACGGACTGATTCAACGACTGAACCCACCCACTTCTGTAGAATCAATGATGAAAAGTTTAGAATTGGCCATGGATTATGCTGCTTCTATGGGAATCACTTCCGTCCAAACCATGGATCTCAATGCTGATAATGCAGAGATGATGTTGGAGGCGTATCGCAGAGTTTTGGAAAAAAGACCAACCCTAAGGATTTATCAACAATGTAATTTCTCGACTCCGGAAGAGATTAAGGTGTTTGCTTCTCAAGGACACAAAACCGGTTCCGGAGATTCTTGGTTGAAAATCGGTCCTGTCAAGTTATTTGTCGACGGCTCCTTGGGGGCCAGAACCGCATTGATGAGACAACCTTATGCCGATGATCCTCAAACGCGAGGAATTCAATGTTTGACTCAAAATCAACTAGATGCACTGACCGTTACCGCTCATGACAATGGATTCCAAGTTACCGTTCACGTCATTGGCGATGGGGCTATGGAGATGGTCCTCGATAGTTACGAAAAAATTATCGACCATGGGCAAAATCCCCTACGACACGCCTTGATCCACTGTCAGATAACGGATCTTCCTCTGTTAGAAAGATTTCGCGATTTAGGGATCTACGCACAAGTGCAACCTATTTTTATCCATTACGATTCCCATATCGTTTATCAACGGGTCGGAACTGCTTTGGCAGATACCTCCTACGCCTTTGGTACTATGTTGAAATCAGGGATTCCGGTCAGCTTTGGTAGTGATTCTCCTGTTGAGGATATGAATCCTTATCATAATCTATATTGTGCTATAACGCGACGTGATCTCAACGGGAATCTACCGTATAATATTTCGGAAGCGGTTACTATAGCGGAGGCAGTCGATGCTTATACGTTAGGGAGTGCAGAAGTTTGCTTCCGCGAAACCCAATTAGGTCGCTTGCTTCCCGGATATTTGGCTGATTTCGTTGTTCTAGATCAGAATCTTTTTGAAATTGATCCTATGGAAATCAAGAATGTTCGCCCGGTTATGACCGTTGTTCATGGTCAAATCGTATATCGAGTCTGATTTTTGATTAAAAAAAGAAGAGGTTCCAAAAGGAACCTCTTCTTTTTCTATTGCTCGAATCGAGCAGCGACTCGTTTCATATCTTCGATAATCGGTATGTGTTGAGGGCAATGCACCTCGCAGGCTCCACAAGCAATACAGTCACTGGCTTTGCCTCGATCCAATGTTTGACGGGTGTAATGCATTGCAGGGAAATTGGCACTTCCAAATTGCTCTACCATATTATAAATACTGAAAAGTGAAGGGATGTTGATTCTCATGGGACAATGTTCAACGCAATACTGACATGCGGTGCAGGGTATTGCGGTTGACTGTTTGATAATTTCCACTGCTTGTTGAATGATCTTCTGTTCGGTTTCATTCAAAGGTTTGAACTCTTTCATATAAGAACAATTATCAAGAGCATGTTCCAGTTTTGACATACCGCTCAACACCATTAGGACTCCTTCTAAAGAAGCAGCAAACCGGATCGCCCAAGAGGCAGCGGAAGCATTTGGATTATATTCATGGAACATAGTTTGGATCTTCTCAACCGGATTCGCAAGTCCGCCGCCTTTGATCGGTTCCATGACAATAATCGGTTTCCCATGTTTCCTTGCAACTTGATAACAAGCCTCCGATTGGACGCTGGGTCGATCCCAGTCGGCATAGTTGATTTGCAATTGCACAAAATCAACCTCAGGATGTTGTGTTAAGATTTGCTCTAAAACTTCGGCCGTATCATGGAAGGAAAAGCCTACATAGCGTGCTTTACCGGATGCTTTTAAATGTTGCAGGTATGCAAAGCCATTGGTTTTTTGGGCTTTGCGGTAGTTTTCAACCCCTAAATTATGCAAAAGATAGAAATCGAAGTATTCCACTCCGCATCGTTCCAATTGCTCTGCAAAAATCCGGGGATAATCCTCTTCTTTTTCGATTAAATAGATTGGCATTTTATCGGCTAGAAGATATTGACTGCGAGGATAGCGTTGGACTAATCCGATTTTTAACGCGCCTTCCGATTTCCCCCCATGATACGGATAGGCAGTATCAAAATAAGTAAATCCTTCTGCCAAACAATGATCCACCATTTGATTGACTTGGGACTGATCAATGGTTGTGCCATCTTCTAAAACAGGCAAACGCATAGCTCCGAATCCGAGTCGTTTCATTTGTAACGATTCCATGTCGTTTTTCACTCCTTTATTGGAAATAGATAAGCAGACTATTCATCCGATTAGTCTGCTTATTTCGATTCAGTTTTTGATTATCCTTCTTGTGTTTCTCCGAATTCTTTTAAATCCACAGCAACCGTAAAACTTGCTTCCGTTTTATTCCTGATTTCTTCCAATGGAATCCCTTTTCGTTTTTCTTTCAGGAGTAAGCCCCCCGGGGTCACATCAAAAACCGCGAGTTCGGTAATAATACGATCTACTTTACGGTAGGCTGTTAAAGGGAGGCGACACCTTTTCAAAATTTTAGGTGCGTCCCCTTTCGCTGTATGCGTCATCACAACGACCACACGTTTCGCTCCAACAACTAAATCCATAGCCCCTCCCATACCGGGCACCATTTTTTTAGGAATGATGTGACTCGCTAACGAGCCCTCTTCATCCACTTCCAGTGCACCCAACATAGTTTGGTCCAAATGCCCTCCCCGAATAATTCCAAAAGAGGTTGCACTATCAAAATAACAGGCATAGGGTTTGACGGTTACGTTGGCTCCACCAGCATTGACAATATGTGGATCTTTATGATCTTCGTCGGACATTTTATCCATCCCCATAATCCCATTTTCGGATTGTAGAATGATATGAACACCATTCGGGATAAAGTTGGCCACCATGGTCGGAACACCAATTCCTAAATTGACCACATTACCATCGGATAATTCTTCAGCTGCCCTACGGGCGATGATTTCTTTCGGGTCCATTAAGAATCTCCTTTCACAATGTAATCAACAAAGATACCGGAAGTCGTAATACACTCCGGTTCTAAGGTGCCAACTTCGACAATCTCCTCAGCAGTTGCCAAGACCAAATCTGCGGCCATGGCCATGAGGGGGTTAAAGTTTCGGGTCGTACCGGCATAATACACATTGCCAAAAGCATCGATTCGCGTTCCATGAATAATGGCGACATCGGCCCTTAAAGGTATTTCTAAAAGGTACTCTTTGCCTTCTACTTCGAGAATTCTTTTTCCCTCTGCAACATGAGTGCCAAGTCCAGTAGGCGTTAACACACCACCTAAGCCATGCCCTCCACAGCGGATCCTTTCAGCGAGTGTACCTTGAGGAACAAGTTCTACTTCCAATTCTCCGGCTGACATCTGACGTCCGGTTTCGGGATTCATTCCAATATGTGAAGTGATGATTTTTTTAACTCTCTTACTGTCAATCAATCTGGAAATACCATAACCCGGCATCGCTGTATCATTACAAATGATCGTATAATCGCGAATTCCTTTTTCCAATATAGCATCGATCAAGAGCTCAGAACTACCATTCGCCATAAAGCCGCCAATCATTAGGGTCATGCCATCACAAAAATGACGCATCACCTCTTGAAATGATATGATTTTGGTTTGCATCGCCTTTTTCCTTTCCTTCTAAGAATAGTTATAGAACCCTTCTTTGCTCTTCCGTCCTAATTTGCCTGCTCGTACCATTTTTTTCAAAAGACCGTGGGGTCTATACTTCGAATCCCCCGTCTCGCTTTGTAACACTTCCATGATGTCCAATACTACATCCAGTCCGATTAAATCCGCCAAAGCTAACGGGCCCATTGGATGATTCGCACCATATTGCATCGCCAAATCAATATCCTGCGCCGTTGCCACCCCGTCTGAGAAAATGCCTATGGCTTCATTAATCATGGGAATCAAGATTCGATTGACGACAAATCCGGGAGCTTCGTTCACTATAACCGGTTGTTTCCCAAGTCCTGTTGTTACTTCGACCACTTTTTCGACTACATCTGCCGATGTTTGAGCTCCCTTAACAACTTCCACTAATTTCATGAGGGGAGCCGGGTTGAAAAAGTGCATGCCAATCACGCGATTTGGGCATGAAACACTGGCTGCTAACTCGGTTATCGATAAGCTTGACGTATTGGTTGCAAGGATTGGATTGCCCAGCGGTTGATCCATGAGCATCTGAAACAATTGCTTCTTGACTTCCATTTTCTCTACAATCGCTTCGATCACCAAATCTACTTCACCGCATTCTTCTATGGAACGAACGGGTATCAAAGAAACAAAGAGGCGGGTTTGATCATCGGCCGTCATTCGCCCTTTCTCGACCTGTCGTTCAATGATTTTACGCAAATTCTGCAACGATTTTTGAACTGCATCCTGCTTTACATCATATAAGTACGTTTTTATATTTGCTGCGGCAAAACATTGTGCAATCCCGGAACCCATGGTTCCGGCACCAATGACAAGTACTTTCATTAAATCAACTCCTCTTTCTATGATTTGCGTTGTCGATCGATAAAGGCTTGCATCCGTTCCTTTTGGTCCGGGAAGGTAAAACATGCACCAAATCGCTCTGCTTCTTGTAAAAAATCAGCAGCAGTTGCATCTGCATGTGCAAAAGCAAAAAGACGACTAAGTTGGCGAAGAGCCGCAGGGCTGTTTTTACAAATATTAGCAACAGTATCTGTTAAAATCTCGTCGAGGGTTTCGCTTGTCGCCAAAAGTTCTACTAAACCAATACGGTAAGCTTCTTCCCCATCGATGGTCTTGCCGGTATACATTAAGTGTTTCGCATGCCCCTCACCAATAAGTCGAGCGAGTCGGAAAGTTCCTCCAAAACCGGGTATAATGCCTAACCCCGTTTCCGGTAGAGCAAACTTCGCCTTCGGAGTAGCAATTCGAATATCGCAAGCTATGGCCAATTCCATACCGCCACCTAAGGCATAACCGTTCACGACAGCAATCGTAGGAATGTGAAGTTGCTCTAATTGTGCAAACACCCGATTCCCGAAAAGTGAAAAGTCAAACGCTTGCCGTGCATTGAAGTTTTTCATTTCAGCGATATCAGCTCCCGCAACAAAAGCTTTATCACCGGCACCCTTGACTATGAGACAGCGATATTCCGGATGATCGGCAATCTCACGCAAAGCTGTCGATAACTCGGTCAGCAATTCAGAGGTCAAAGCATTCATGGCTTCTGGTCTAGAAATTGTAAGGGTCACAACTTTTTTGTCAATTTCTACGATAATATTCTTCATCGTTTTCACCTGCATCTTTCATCACGTTGAACAATCAGTGCTTCACCCATTCCACCGCCAATACATAGTGTAGCGAGTCCATATTCGATATCACGTTTCGCCATTTCGTGTAATAAAGTAACCAGAATCCTTGCACCCGATGCTCCGATTGGATGCCCTAAAGCTATTGCCCCACCATTGACATTGGTTTTCTCGGGGTCTAATCCCAAATCCTTAATAACAGCCAAAGATTGAGCCGCAAAAGCTTCATTTGCTTCAATTAATCCGATTTGTTCCAAAGAAAGATTTGCTTTTACCAACGCTTGCCGGACCGAAGGAATCGGCCCTAAGCCCATCACCGAAGGTTCAACGCCAACAGAACCACTGCTAATGATGCGTGCTAGAGGTTTCAGATGATGCTCCTCAAGAAAACGCTCGCTACATACGATTAAGGCCGCAGCCCCATCGTTGATCCCGGAAGCATTTCCCGCAGTCACAGATCCATCTTTCTTGAAAGCAGGACGCAGCTTTTGTAAGGCTTCTAACGAGCTTCCAAAGCGAGGGTGCTCATCTTGTTGAAATAGAGTCACGTTTTTTTTGCGATCCACCAGTTCTACCGGAATGATTTCTTCTTGAAATCGTCCGTTCTTAATGGCGTTTTCTGCTCTGTTTTGAGATGCTAAAGCAAATTCATCTTGTTCTAAGCGTGAAATCTCAAATTGCTCTGCAATATTTTCTGCTGTAATCCCCATGTGATACTGATTAAAGACATCGGTCAAGCCATCGTACACCATGAGATCCACCGCTTCCTGATGCCCCATTCTTGAACCATAGCGAAGATTTTTCAACACATAGGGAGCTTGATCCATGTTCTCCATACCCCCGGCTACAATGCAATCGGCTTCCCCAGCTAAAATACTGCGTTGGGCATAAACAACACTGTTGAGTCCTGAACCACAAACCTTATTCAAGGTCAAGGAAGGACGATCTAAAGGTATTCCCGCTGCCATTGCTGCTTGTCTGGCAGGGTTTTGCCCTAAGCCAGCTTGCAACACATTCCCCATCACGACTTCGCACACTTGATCGGGTTTCAATCCGGCTCGTTCCAATGCGGCTTTGATTACGAGAGCGCCTAAGGAAACTGCCGAGGTGTCCTTTAGGCTTCCACCCATCGTTCCAATGGCCGTACGACAAGCGCTGACTACATAAACCTTTTGCATGTTAACTCCTTCTTTCTTTTAAGAATAATTATCGCGTCGCTTTTGCTCTTGACGACGAATAAACTCTTGAATCATAAAGCTCGCTACATCATCTGCAAATTTGCCGCTGCCAAACCCGGCATCATAACCCATTTCTTTTGCCAATGCATGGGTTATGCGTGCTCCCCCGCAGATAAACAACATGCGATCGCGAACCCCTTCTGCTTCGGCTAGCTCGATGAGTTGCGTCAAATTATGAATATGAACATCCTTCTGAGTAACAGTTTGCGAAACCAAACACACATCGGCATTGACTTCCATGGCTTTTTGTAAAAAGATTTCGTTTTGAACCTGACTCCCTAAATTATAGGTTTCCAACATATCATAACGTTCTAACCCATAATGTCCGGCAAACCCTTTTCGATTCATAATGGCATCGATCCCAACTGTATGGGCATCCGTACCAGTAGAAGCACCAACAACGATTAATTTTCTACCGATTTGACGTTGAATCATAGCATCTGCTTCCTCTAGAGAAAGTGTTTTTTCTTCTTGTTGGTTCACAACAATTGCCGCGTAATCAACTTCATGTTGAACCGAGCCATATAAGACAAAAAAAGTAAAATTCTCTGAAAGTGCCCTTTGATAAGCCACGGAAGAATCTTGAAGTCCCATTTGTGTAGCCAACTGTAGTGCAGCTGCAGCAGCTTTGTCCCCGGAAGCTACAGGTAATGTAAAGCTCAATTGCATTTTTCCATCATTCATGGTGTCCCCGTAGGGTTTCATTTTCGCACCTCCTTTACGCCCATTCTCTCGGCAAAAGGATTCCAATAAATCGGGTTCTTACGAACAACACCCTCTAATCCTTTCCCTCCGGAACGACTTCGGGAAATGTTGGCAAATACACCTTTCTCAATAGCAGAAAATAACTTGTTTCGATCGATCTCTTCTAATAAATCTGTCGCTTTTTTTAAGACTTCTTGAGCTCGAGCTTCAATTTTTCCCCCGGGCTTAAATTGGAGCTCATCGGCTAAACCATCCATTGTGCGGAAAATATACTTTGCATTTTCTATGGCAAGTGCTCGATCCGACATAAATGGAGTGTGAATTGCCTCTGTCAACATTCCCAATAGATGGATCCTTTGTCCGGTCAATAAAGAAACCGTGTTGAACAGAGCGTTTTGCACATAACCTCGAAAAATCTGTCCCGTCATATACTTTGTTGGCGGCATATATTTGAGAGGTGCTTGTGGAAAAACTTCTCGGATCAATTGTGCCTGAGCCAATTCCATAACGAAACCACCCGGAATATCGGGGTCGATTTCAAAAGCATGTCCTAATCCCATTTGTTCTACCGGTAACCCTGCACGAAGTGCTAATTGTTCATTCAGTATTTGAGAAGCCAAAACCGTATGTGCTTCTTCCACGGCATCGGCAGTCGTTAGATAATTATCTTCACCTGTATTGATGATCACTCCTGCATAAGCGTTGATTTGACGAGAAAAATGCTGGTCTATTAGGGTTCGTTGCATGTTAATATCGCGGAAAAGGATGCCATAGAGTGCATCGTTCAGCATGACATCTAGCCGCTCCAACGCGCCCATGGCAGCAATTTCAGGCATACACAATCCGGAACAGTAATTGCATAATCGAATATAGCGACCTTGCTTTTCACCGACTTGATCCAATGCCTGTCGCATTAAACGAAAATTCTCTTGGGTAGCATACGTACCTCCAAATCCTTCTGTGGTTGGTCCATACGGTACGTAATCTAAGAGACTTTGTCCGGTTGTTCGAATCACAGCAATGATATCGGCTCCCTGTTCTGCTGCAGCTTGTGCCTGAACAATGTCTTCATAGATATTTCCGGTGGCAACAATAACATATAGTAACGGACCAGAGGGTTCTGAAAACTTTTCCAGATAACGAGTCCTCGTCAAACGATGATTCCTAATTTTTTCTAGACTTCTCTCAATCAAAGGTTGTAGTAATGTCGTGATTGCTTGAACATCTGTCACAGGCCAATGGCGAAGGTCAATGAGTCCCCGGTCGATTTCCTCTGCAACTTCCTGCGGTCCTAATTGGGTTTCCAGCATAGCGTTTCCCAAAGTCAAAGCAACCCCCAAAGGAAGAAGTCCGGTATCTTGCAAATGCTCTACAACTAAATTCGGATACGGGATCTGATCTTCATTGACTCCATCGATGCCTAATAAACGACAAATGGTTCGTTCTACCGAAACCGTAGTGTGCAGATCTACAAACCCTTGAACATCCTCGGCAATAGAAGCACCAAATTGTCGTGCTTTCGCAACCAATTGTGTATCTAGATGGATCTTACTCATGATAATCCCCTTGAACTCGATCACGGCGGACTAACTCCTGAGGTTCAATCGATAAATTTTTGCCTTGTAACAAGCCAAAAACGCCAAGAGCGCTCTCTTCTTTTTCACCTCGACAAACCGGGCATTGGCAGTGGTTTTCATACTGTCTGGGCTGGGTGTAGGCAGAGATAACCCCCTCGAAATTTCGCAAAATAACGCGTTCCGGGCTTTGACTGATTAAATAATTGGGCATTACCGGAATTTTGCCTCCTCCCCCAGGGGCGTCAACGACAAAGGTTGGAATCGCAAACCCGGAGGTATGACCTCGAAGCGCTTCAATGATCTCGATCCCTTTGCTGACCGGCGTTCGGAAATGCTCTAAACCTTGAGACAAATCGCATTGATAAAGATAATAAGGGCGCACCCGAATATCCACTAATCCTTGAACCAATGCTTTCATCACATGCGGGCAGTCATTGATACCGGCTAGTAATACACTTTGATTTCCAACCGGAATTCCGGCATCGGTCAAGCGTTCACAGGCTGCTTGCGACTCGGCAGTGATCTCATTGGGATGATTGAAATGGGTATTGACCCAAATCGGTTGATACTTTTTAAGCATAGCCACCAATTCCGGCGTAATGCGTTGCGGACAAACGACCGGCGTCCGGCTTCCAATACGAATGATTTTAACGTGAGGGATCTTCCTTAGCGCAACAATGATTTCTTCTAACACGGAATCCGCAACCAAAAGAGGATCTCCACCCGAAAGCAAAACGTCTCGAATTTCTGGATGTTGAGCAATATAGGTAATGGCTTGGTCAATGCGTTCTTTGGGAAGCTGTTGATCGTGTTGACCGGCAAATCTTCTTCTGGTGCAATGCCTGCAATACATCGAACATTGATCGGTGATCAGAAATAAAACTCGATCAGGATATCGATGAGTCAGCCCCGGAACCGGAGCATTGCTATCTTCGTGTAAGGGATCCAATAGATCCGCTGGTGACTGTACTAACTCCATGATCGAGGGTACTGCTTGTTTGCGAATGGGGCAGTGTGGGTCCCCTTGATCAAAAAGGGAGAGGTAATAAGGGGTGATTGCCATACGTAGGTGCCCTAAACACTGTTGAACCCCTTCCTCTTCATCGGGAGTCAACTGAACGTATTGCTTAAGCTGTTCCAGCGTCTCGATTCGATTGCGTACCTGCCAATGCCAATCATTCCACTGCTGGTCGGTCACTTCAGGGAAAAAGCGTTCTCTTCCGGACATTGTTATCATCCTTTCTTGACTAGATCTCCTGGTGAAACCTATAAGTATCGCTGACTGAAATATTGACGGAGAACCGGATTTTCGCGTAATTCCCAAAGGGTAATCTCGGCATGATCTTTGGTATATCCGTTACCGATAATCATGGTCACGTCCTTACCCACTCCTTCCGCTCCCAGTGCCGCTTTGGTGAAACTGGTTGCCATGGAAAAGAAATAGACGATTCCCTGATTTTTTACCGGCAAAATACAAGACATTTCTGTATTGGGAATGTTGACACAACTGATCGAAATATCGACTTCTCGTCCATGATTGGCTGCAACGGTTTTTTCTAACACCTCCAAAGGCTCTGTTGCACTGGCAACGATAACTTTATGTGCTAGCTTCATCGAGAGGATTTTCTCGATATCGCTTTCCTTTCTGACTAAAGCAATAACATTACCGGTTGGTCCAACTCGTTTCATAGCTTCGTATAAGCAAAGCAACCCCGACTTGCCTGCGGCTCCTAAAACCAACACCGAATCCCCAGGTTTGACCAATTTCGCGGTTTGCGCGGGGGCACCAGCTACATCTAAGGCAGCTAGAGCTAAATTTTCACTCATATCTTCCGGTAATTTTGCATAAATGCCGCTTTCAAATAAAATCGCTTGAGCGACAACGTCTACCCGGTCGATTTCGGTATGAACTTTGATAATACGATCAATGTTCAAAGGGGTTAAAGAAAGTGATACAAGGGAAGCGATTTTATCGCCGACTTTTAGATCGCGATCTTGTAAAGCAGGTCCAATTGCTGCAACGGTGCCAATCAACATCCCACCGGACCCTGTGACTGGATTTTGCATTTTTCCTCTTTCTGAGACAATTGACAAAATCTGTTTTTCGATTTCTACCGGGTTTCCTTCAGCAGCTTGTTTGATTTGTGTGAAGGATGCCGAGTCGATATTCAATGCTAAAACATCAATCAATAATTCATTATCATAAAGGACACTCATATCGTTGTTAAGACGCTTGGCCGCTTGAGGTAGTACCCCTTTGCTTTCTAATACTCGATGCGTTCCATAGGGATTTCCGTGATTCATGTGCATCATTCCTTTCTTAAGCCCTTAAAGCCATTGGATAACCCGAGGATTTCTCTGGTTTGTTGCGGAGTAGCGATCTCTCTTCCCAATTCCTTGGCTAACCGGACGGCTTTCTCAACCAATTCGCCATTACTTTTGGCTTTGATACCGCGACTGAGATAGATGTTATCTTCAAACCCTACGCGTACGTGCCCTCCCAGTATAATAGCCATAACGGCCATGGGGTAAGCTGCTCTGCCGATTCCTGTTACTGTATAGGTGGAATTCGCCGGAAGACTCTCTACCATGAAAAGTAGATCGCGTGGCTCGGCACTGATACCACCATTGACACCAAGCACTAAATTGAAGTGTAAGGGACCGGGGATGAACCCTTTTAAATGCAATCGCTTCGCCATATCAATCATGCCTTTGTCAAAGACCTCGATCTCCGGTTTGACCGATAACGCTTGCATTTGTTTTGAAAACTCGATGATGGTATTCTCGGTATTGATAAAAATCTCATCTCCACCAAAATTGCAGGTACCGCAATCTAATGTAGCCATCTCCGGCTGCAATGCTAACGGTTGTAGTCTTTCCGTGTTGGTCATTCCGGTTGCTCCGCCGGTGGAAGGTTGAACGATCAGCTCTGCTGGACAACGGCGGTAGATCTCTTCAATGCAGTCTTTGAATCGTTGTCTGCTTTGCGTTGGTGTTCCATTATCATCTCGGACATGTAAATGAATGATACTCGCTCCCGCATGATAAGCACTCTCCGCTTCACGACCTATTTCTTGAACAGTATAGGGAACCGCTGGATTATGCTCTTTGGTTACTTCTGCACCACAAATCGAGGCAGTAATCATTAAAGGTTGCATGAATTGAACCCCTCCTTACTTCTTTCGCTGTTTATCTTTTGGAACAACACAGGTACCGCTCGCTTTACATACAAGAACAGGAGGATCTAAAACTTCACATGCGGATTCATGGATGTCGGGTCTTGGCTGAATCACTTTTTTTGCTTCGAATTCCATTTTTCTAGATGTATTACCAGTATGTGTTATTCTTCCTGTAGCTTCAATATAATCCCCGGCATAGACCGGTTGAAGAAAATCAATGGAATCATAGGCTCTGAACAATCCTTCGTCTCCGTCTAAACGAATCAATAACTCCGTAGCTACATCCCCAAATAGTTGTAATAGTTTTGCTCCGTCGACCAATTGGCCACCGTAATGAGCATCCTGATTCCCCATGCGGACTCTGATCATAACTTCCACTAAAAAAATCTCCTTTCATACAAAGAGAAAGAGCGCTGAAAAATCAAAATCATGATTTTTCAGCGCTCCATGACATGTATGCCATGACAGAAAAAACGCCCTAAGCGATTTTCCCAAAGTCAAGAAAGACTCGTTCTTCTTGCTTTTCGGCAGCTGCACATTCGTTCGGCTCAACTCGGACGGTCCCGATCCTCGAATTACCTTACAGACTGCTCCTCTATTCTCTATTCACTTCAAGACACAATATATCAGATTAAACCTACAAAGTCAAGATTCTACGGATTCCGTTTTGTGATTTTATTCTCCATACAACTCATGATTTCATGCTCTAAGTGAAATGCTTTACAAATCAAACGTGCTTCTTGAGGAACACTTAGAAGACCGCTTGCAGGTTCCAAACGATAATCCATTTGCTCTTGTAAAAACTGCAAGGAATCTTTTCCCTTATCGAATGCTTGTCGGATCTGATCCATATTTAGACGACTAAACCCTACCACCTGATAATGAGTTCCGGCTTCTTCAGCGACGTCGTCATAATGAGTTGCGATTAATGTTATCCCCGGCTGCTGTTGTAAATAGCGGGTTACGGCTTGGATCAAGGCAGCTCCCTCTTGCGGGTTGGTGCTTCTTGCGAATTCGTCAAGTACTAATAAAACAAATTTCCCATTATATTCATCTAAGTGCTGCTGGAATTGACTGACTTCCATTGCAAAACTGCTCATGCCCTTTTCAATCGATTGTTGAACTTCGTCGAGAAGCGTTATGTGATCAAAAAGAGGGAGTTTTGCTTCTTTGGCAAAAACGAAATAACCCATTTGGAATAAAAGGCAGTTGATCATGATCGCTCGCAACGTTACACTCTTACCGCCCATATTGGCTCCAGTAATGACGGTAGAACCCGCCAAACATTCGATGTCGATTGCCTTATAGACCCTCTTTTTTTGTTGAAGCAGCTCTTCTACTACGGGGTGTCGAAGTCCAATGAAGCGGAGGGACGCATCTTCAGAAATAACAGGTCTGACCATATCTTTTCGAAAAGCTAATCTTGCTTTTGCCAGGAGCAATTCCAATACCCCCAGCCGGTGAAGATAAAGCTGCCAAGCAGGGACATAGGGTTCTAGTTCCTTTTGTAGGACGGCAAGAACCCTCTCCTCTTCCTGTGTTTCAACACGAAGCACCTCATTGCGTCGTTCCATCCATTCGGCAACTTCGTTCTCCTCTTTAAGGGTCCGTAACCGTTGCTCTACTCTGCGCTTTAGAGATCGAATCTCCGCTAATTTTTCCGAGAATCCACCATCGAGAAAGAAGGTGGGAAGTCTTTGACCGGATGGATCTAAAATGGCAAGACATGGTTGTAAAGAAAGTGGATCGACACTCTTAAGTTTTAAGGAACGAAGCCAAGGAAAGACTTCTTTTTCGAGCTTTTCATGGGCAAGAAGAAAGACCTTTAACTTAAAGTAGGCCTCGTGTCGTAATCCATATCCCGTATATAACAGATTCAGCTCGTTCTGAACGTCCGGTATCGCTTGAAAAAACCGCAATAACGCCACTCCTTGAGCAGGTTGCATTCGAAGACCGGTCATGAATGTTGTTAATTCATCGAACACAAGGGATAATTCGTCCTTATTTTCTGCTCTGTAAACCGCTTGTTGGCGAAAGGCTTGTTGCCCATAACACGATGTAACCTCCAATTGCCTCCAAATGATTTCGAGTTCCTCTTGCCATTGCCAGGTTATAAAGGATTTGAACATATCAATCTCTCCTTCCAATCGATCACAGGGCAAGTTACCTGCTCAGCAATGGCTTGCATCAATCGATAATCCTCCGGCTTATCCGAGGTTTCTCTTCGATGATTGACAAAAACACCATGGATCGGAATCCTACGAATTACAGAAATTGAATTGCCTTCTCTAAGAAATTTTTGGACTTGTTCTTTCGAGGCAACGATACGGCTCCCATTGGGAACAACCAATCGTTTTGTGCTTGTTTTTGTTCTAAGGCTTCCTAATTGCCTCAGGAAGTTCGAATGAACAGCCCCACGATAAAAGACACCATCGCAAGATAAAACCCTCTTAGAAAGCCAATCAGCCCCTTCACGTCTGATTTGATCCGATGTATAGAAGGTTTGCTCTTGATCACCGCACAGCATGCTTAAGAAAGCTTCTTCAGAAACAGTGATTCTTACCTCAGGAAGTTGAGTATATAACCAATAAACATGAAGTGTTTCCTGTACGACATGTTGGAAATCGTCAAAACAAACATAGCCTGTGCAGAGCAGTGTATCCATGGTTTCTTCTCCCGATAACACCTTACGATTGATACTCCCATCAATAATGATTTTCTTCGCTCCATGCCCCTTTAGCTTTTCAACGGCTTTCACCATGCCCCCACGGGACGAAGGCCCCGAAAGTTGAATGAAGCCATCACTTTTGGCACGCAAGATCAATAGAGAGCCTAACGCCCCTCCCGGTTGGAGGATCTCTAAAATTTCTTTGCTGACGTCTGTTTGATTCCACAAATGCGCCGGGGTAACAAAAATCGTTCCCTCCGTTACAAAAATCTCAGGTTTATGTCCCGATGTCGCACGGTCTTGCGTCTCTCCATCTAATCCAATCGAAAGAAGGCCCCAATCAGGAATTGAGTTTTCCGTTAAGTGAGAAGATAAAATCGCATTCAAAATCGTGGTTTTTCCGGCATTCTTACACATCCCGATCAACGAAAGAACATCCGAATAAGAGGTCATCGTCCTAAGAAACGTTTGCATTTCAACCTCACTGTATCTCTCCATCCCTGTTACCCTCCTCTCAAAAAAAAATAACTCCCAAAATATTGGGAGCGGTTTTTGTGTTATCCGACAAAAATCATGGTAATGCCTTGATTGCAACGCTCCAAATCGGAATCTCTTCTCAATTCAGGAACTGCATCTAACATCTGCCTTGTGGTTTCATCGAAAATTGAAAACTCTTCTCCCCACGTCAATCCACGCAAAGAGCCTGTTTGGACCATTGTTTGTAAATGCCTGCGGATTCCGTGACGTAGATTTCCTCCCACCCCGCTGGAGCCATAGCCATGGATCAGTTTGATGATCCTGATCTTCTGTTTACGGCAACGAGTTATTTCCTGATTGGTTAAAAGGATACCCTGCTCAACTGTTGGGAAATATCGTTCCAAATTGAACTCTACAATGCTTATCTGAGCCATAACAACCTCACTTCAATACACGCCACTGATTTATAGGCCACATAATAGCCACTGCTCTGCCAATAACGGCTTTTTCACTTACATAAGGGGTTGTGTGCCAGAAGCGCGCATCCTCGGAATTGGTGCGATTGTCCCCCATGAAAAACAACATGCCTTCAGGAATTTCATAGCGTGGCTGATAACTATAGGTTTGGCCAACAGCATACGACTCTTCCAGTAATTCTCCATTGCGGTAGACTTTTCCGTCGGCAAACTCCAAAATATCGCCGCCTTTTGCAATTAAGCGCTTGATGTAGGGAAAAGCTCCCGGTTTGGAGTCCGGACAGGGAAATACTAAAATATCACCATATTCAACAGTCCGAAAGAATCGCGAGAATTTCTCTACAACGACTCGCTCCCCCGGAGCAATCGTGGGATTCATCGATGCGGAGGGCACTAAGGGAAATACGGCAATAAAAAAATATATGAACGCCACAATGGCCGCTGATACTAACAATTCATAGACAAATTCCTTCACGGATTTCATATTCAAGAGAAAAACCTTCTTTCACAAATAGAATCATCCCTTTTCTTCACGATTATACCATAGGTTGTAAAGCTTTGCCACACTGATTCTAATGTTTGCCAAATCGTTTCTAAAATGCTATACTCAAAACGTAAAAAGGAGGTGCATTCGTACGCATAACCAGCGAAAACAACGAGACCCCAACGACGGCTTGCGAATCGTCTCTGCCGTTAGTCATGGTTTTGGGGCTGTCTTATCCTTGACCGGAATGATCGCTTTATTGATTCGAGGTTTTGAAAATGCCGTATCGGGGTTACATTTTCTAGCTTACATCCTCTATGGAATTTCTGCCATTGCTCTTTATCTGGCCAGCACGTTGTATCATTCAGTGCGCACTAGTTTGATTCGGCGCTTACGATTGAGAAAATTCGATCATAGCATGATTTATGTTCTCATAGCAGGTTCGTATACACCGATTTGTTTACTGGCCATTCCCCAGCAAGGGGGAATCATCATGTTGATTTTGGTCTGGTCCGTTGCCTTATTTGGAGTCATCACCAGTATTGTATGGATCCATCAGCCACGGTGGTTATCCGCCAGCCTTTATCTGGGAATGGGATGGATGGCTCTCATCGTAATCAAACCCCTGCTTGCCAATCTGCCGACCGGAGGTTTGCTATGGCTCTTAATGGGCGGGATTTTCTATTCCATCGGTGCGGTTTTTTACGCATTGAAATGGCCCGGAAGAGATCATCCGATTTTTGGATTCCACGAAATATTCCACTTTTTTGTGTTGGCCGGCAGCATCTGTCACTATTTTATGATTTTCTGTTATTTAAGCTAAAAAGAACCTTGGTAAGGAGTAAAACTCCCTTACCAAGGTTCTTTCTTAAATATATGAGGATTACTTTTGACCCGGTGCTTTAACTTCCGGAGGGATCGGACATTGATACGGTTTTCCACCGGTAGCTAGTAGGAATTCCGCTTTTGCTTTTTCTACCAATTCCGGGTCCTTTAATAGCTTTCCGGCAGCATCTGCCATGGCTTTCGCGGCATAAATCATACCTTTGTGTCCAATACTCATACCGGAACATAAGGTAATCTGCCAACTGTGACCCGGCGCCCCCAAGTTATCGGTTGCAGTCCCGAATGAAGCAGTCGGTACGATATGTGCTACATCACCAACATCGGTTGAACCACCGCCCACTTTTCCGGTTTCTCGCATTGGACTAACGCCAGAAAAGATCTCGGTTCCTTCCGGCAAATTCATCATTTTCAAAGCCGCAGGATATTGAACGGGTTGCTGTTGGTTTAACTCTTTGGAGAAAGCTATTTCTTCTTCCGTCCAAGGCTCTTGAGGAATGTTACTCAAACTCTCATGTAAGACGGCCGCCAACGTTTTGTTCGGTAAAGTGTTATGGCACCCTCCCAAAAATTCAATTTTCATGGTGGTTTCTGTCATCATGGCTGCACCATTGGCCACTTTGATTAGTCGTGCATAGACTTCATCAATAACGCTGCGTTTTGGACCACGAACATAATACCAAACCGAAGCTTTGTCCGGAACGATATTCGGGGCCATACCACCTTCTTTGATCACATAATGAATCCGAACATCGGTCGTAACGTGCTCGCGTAAATAGTTGGCTCCAACATTCATCAATTCTACGGCATCTAAAGCACTTCTGCCATTATGCGGATCGCCACCGGCATGAGCAGTTCGTCCTTCAAAATGGAATATCGCCGAATTCAGTCCAGTAGAGCTGTCTAAACTAACGCCATTGGCTCGGCCTGGATGATATGCCAAGGCTAAATCCAAGCGATCAAAAGCTCCTCCACGAGCCATGAATACTTTGCCGGTCAGGACTTCTTCTGCAGGACAACCGTAAAAGACTAATGTCCCGGGAAGGTTCTTTTCGATCATCTCTTGCTTTAATCCCAAAACAGCACCTAAGGTTGCAACTCCCAATAGGTTGTGCCCGCATCCTTGTCCGGGGGCCCCCTCCACAACCGGTTCTTGTTTCACAGAAATTTTCTGACTTAAGCCCGGTAAGGCATCATATTCCGCCAAAAAGCCTATGACCGGGTTCCCACTTCCCCAAGAAGCGATAAACGCCGTAGGCATTCCCGCAAATTCATCTTCCAAAGCAAAGCCATCTTCCACTAACACTTTTTTTATGGCTGCCACTGCTTTAAATTCTGTATAAGCCGGTTCCGGGTTCTCCCACAGATAATCACTTAATCGAATCAATTCTTCTCTGCGTTGATCAATGGTTTTCAGTGCAATGTCGTTCATAGAAATTCCCCCTTCTATTCAACTGTCACTTTCTTCATTTTGTCCCCTTGTTTGATCTTGTCTACAACGTCCATACCGGAAGTGACTTGCCCGAAAACAGTATGTATACCATCGAGATGCGGAAAAGATGCAAAGCAGATAAAGAACTGACTACCGCCCGTGTCTTTTCCTGCGTGTGCCATGGATAACGCCCCTCTGACGTGCTTATGTGGGTTGCCTGCTGTTTCGCAAGCAATGGTGTATCCTGGACCACCGGTTCCGGTACCCTTAGGACATCCTCCTTGTGCTACAAATCCTGCGATGACTCGATGAAATGTGAGTCCGTCATAAAATCCCTTTTTCGCCAAATCCGTAAAGTTTTTGACAGTATTTGGGGCTGCCTCATCAAAAAATTCGATCAGGATTTGCCCTCCTTTTTCCATGTCAATAGTTGCTTTGCTCATTTTCTTGACCTCCATCATTAAAAAAATTCTTGTGTTTATCTTCTCCGCACACTGAAAGAGTTCCTGCATTAGATCAGTGTTTCAACTCTCTTGTCCAAAGCTACCTCAGTTCGCTTACGCAATTCATAAGAAGGTTGTATTGAAATTCCTACTTCTTTTGCTAACTGCTGAAGATACCCCATACCTCGTCCACAATCTGCACTCCGATGTGCATCGGAACCAAAGCTGAAATCACATTGATGTGCCGCAGCAATTTGTAATAAGCCAATCGGCGGACATATGGTTGCCGCAGGATAACGATAGGCTAATCCGGAATTCATTTCCAAAGCCACTTTGTGTTTTTTGGCCGATGTAGCAATACTCACATACGCTGGAGTTAGATTCAAACGTTCAGGCCAAGCACCAAAAGCCTTGCATGAGTAGGGGTGACCGATCACATCAAAGAGTTCACTCTCGATTGCCTTTTGAAGCACTTCTCCATATTGTTCAAAAACCTTGTCAGCATTTCGCCCTGCCCAGAATTCCTTCTTGGTATCAAACCCCCACCCCTCTAACCAATGAACCGAACCGATCACATAATCAAAAGGATATTGATTTAGAATTGCTCGAAGTGCTTCTTCTTCACCCGGGAAATAACAAACTTCAATTCCCAACCGCAAAGGATATCCTGCACGCTTGCCTTTTTCGATTAGATCGACATATTCCTCTAACCGGTAGCAAAAAGATTTCTTCTCCTCTTGCATCCACTGCTTTTGGTATCGGCCTACCGGGGTATCGTCCATAATCACATTTTTGAAATAAATCTCTTTGAACTCTAGGAAATGATGACTATGATCACTGAATCCAAACTCATGGATGCCTCGTATTCTCCCCTGATCCACGAACTCCTTTAGAGCAGACAATGTATAGGAGTACTGCTCTAAATGCATATGATTGTCAATCAAACGTCCACACCTCATTTCTTTCATCGATCTCATTACCTGAGTAATTTCTCCCATACTTAAAAAAACCCTGCCTCGCAAGAGACAGGGTTTTTAATTTTATTAACCTTCGATCAATTCAACGTTAGCACGGGGGACGATTACAACTTCGCCATTACTGAGGCGGATCGTCATAATACGAACTTTAGCTCCTGTCTCAATGACCACTAATTCAGGGGGTAGGTCAACTACTTCAGCAATTTGACCAAAGTATGGTTCTCTGATGCAACGAATCAAAGTTCCTGCATCAAGATTGCCTTCCAAGTTCGCTTTTGAATCATCTACCACAGCGTTTTCATCGGGAACAATGATTTCCGGACGCATAACACCTGCGCGAATTTGGGTGGCTCCGTTTAGAGAAGCATGTTTGCCTTCTACGGCCTTCAATAGATCAAAAGTCTTATTGGCCATGGTGATCTGTCCAAAACCTTCGGTAACGATCAAAGTTAGGGGGATATCTTCATGACCGGTGATTGCAACACCGATATCATACCCTAAGTATTCCACCAGATCTTTGTCGATAATACCACCGGCAACAATACCGCGAGCACCAACAGTAGCAGCCTTTTTGATTGCAGCTGCAGTCATTAGACTTCCACCAACAATAATGCAACCTTTAAAGGTGTCATTAATCTGAGCAGCATCTAAAATATCTTCAGGGTTTTTGGAAGCCATTTTCAAAATGCCTTCGCGTTCTCCGCCAACGCCAAAGATCCCTTGGATAAAGGCTCCTTTGGTTTGGACAACAACACCTTCACGATCCATAATTTCAGAAATCGTACCATCAACATAAGCATTGATGATGATCGGCATCGCCGGTTCTCGAATGATAACCTGTCCGGTAACTTCAGAGATATGTTCAACCGTTCCGGCAACCGGAGATTTTACTTCATTTTTGAATAAGCCAAAGAAGCTACTGGACATTGCCATCACTTCGTTTTTCTCGATCTTATCGCCCGGTTTCTTTTTCATCAACGGTTCGATATCTTCAGCTTCCACTCCAAGAATGTTTGCTACGTTAATCGATTGAGGGTTTCCTGGGATATAGGCTTTGGCGACTGGGGTATCGGGGCGAACTTTCGCTCCTTTTTGTACCAGTACTTCGCCCAAAATTGGTAAACGACGTCTCTTGGAAATAGTAGAGGCGGCTGTTACCTTTAGGCCTGGGGTATATGCATTAGCCATTGATTGACGCTCCTTTCATTCAAAACGTTCTTATTTCGCAGTCTTCATGTAGCGTTCCAAAACATCCATCGGATAAATATCCAAAGCTTTGAACCACTCTATGAGTTTGGTAATCCGAGTTGTTTTGTCCGTTGGCAAAGTAAACGGACGACGACCACGAGCGTCAATGATGATTCCGCCGGCCACACCGCCGCGAACTTTCTTTGTCACTGAACGGCCTTTTCCGTTACCCATGTCAAATTGATTGGTCGGGTTGACTTCAATTTCGGCATATTCATGTTCACCCAAAGCAATGGCTTCAATAGTACCATAATGTACTTCACGGGTAATGGTTTCGCCGTTCGGCATTTTTGCTTTAATAGTAACGCATTTGTCACCATCTTTTTGTGCATTACCGATTGGAACAACGGAAGTTCCCAAGAAAATCAAGCAGTCTTTCGCAAATACTTCAGCAGCAGCAGCAGGATGCACTTCAGATAATACACCTAGTTGCGGTGTCATGAAAATGGAGTCTACGGTCAATTCGGTGAATCCTTCCAATTGGAAAGAGTCCAGCATCATGAGCGCAGTCTGTTGACGACGAGGTGCATGAGACAAAACACCACCGGATCCAACGATCATACCCAAATTATCGAGCTGAATGATAGAATCACTGGAAGAACTTTGATCAAAGGCTTCGGAAATATCACGGACTTTTTGAACACCCTTTAAACCGGTTGCTAAGGATTTGTGGTGAATGAAGGATAAGCGCAAAGCTTCACGGGCAACGGCTTGCTCAATAACCAATTCTTGCAATGTTTGCGGAATGGTTGTGGGGCGAATCATTTTGTTACGGATACGATTTCGAAGATCAGCTTCGTCAATATCGAAGGGAATCCAACGCATAATGTTATCTACGCCGGCTTCTAACAATACGTTACAAATGGAATAGCTCATCCCTAAGTTCGCAGAAACAGTACGGTTGAAGAATTCATGATCATCACCGAAAACAGAGAAAACGTCAGTGGTAGCGCCACCGATATCTACACCGATGATGTGAATGTTATATTGAAGAGCGGTTGTCTGAATAATCTTACCAACCGCACCTGGAGTAGGCATAATGGGCACTTCGGTCCATTGCATTAATTTGTTGTAACCGGGAGCTTGTGCCATAACGTGTTCCATAAAAAGGTTATGGATTTCTTCACGAGCTGGTCCTAAATTTTCTGCTTCCAAAACCGGACGAAGGTTGTCTACAATTCTCAAATCGACTTTCTTTTCCAAAATATCGCTGATATATTTACGAGCATCCTTGTTACCTGCAAAAATAATGGGAAGTTTAAAACCAATACCCAAACGCGGTTTCGGTTCTGCAGCAGAAATCAATTCGGCTATTTCCACAACGTGAGTAATGGTTCCGCCGTCAATACCACCGGATAACAAAATCATGTCAGGGCGAAGTTGACGAATACGTTCGATTTTTTCATAAGGTTTACGGCCATCATCAATGGAGATGACGTCCATAACAATAGCACCGGCACCGAGAGCTGCGCGTTGAGCAGATTCTGCAGTCATGGTTTTAACCACGCCAGCTACCATCATTTGTAACCCACCACCGGCTGAAGATGTGGAAAGATAAATATCTACACCACTACCGTCGGGTTGTCTGGGAGTTACGACACCATTGGGGCCTAAGAATGTGTTACCGACTAATTCTTCTAATTCGTGTACCGCATTGCGTACGCCGGCGGTAACATCCTCGAAGGGGGCCTCTACGGTTGTCGGGGATTCGCCACGGTTGATCAAACGATAAACACCATCAATCTTTTCAATCAAGATTGCTTTGGTAGTTGTTGATCCACAGTCCGTGGCAATAATGGAATTAATTTCGCGAGTAATTGGTTCTCGCTTTACTTCATGAGCCATGAACGTTCCTCCTTCTTACTTAATGGCTGTCTGTTTTGTCATTAATTTACAAGAATGAACACTACAGACGCCGTTAAAATACTGGTCATAATTCTCTATTGGTATGAAAAACCCTTCCTGTAAGCGAAAAGTATCGAATTGTATCAAAATCCAAAGTGTTTCATTGCTTTTTTCGATATTTTACGACTTCAATCCTCACCAGAACTTCCACCAAGGCTTTCTGCCTTCTGCAATCGCTCTTTTCTTAGCTTCTTGCTTCTCGATTTTCTCCCGGGCTACGCGTTCGAATTCCAAACTTTCGATCTTTTGGATCAATAATTCGATGTTCTTTCGGTCTTCCAAAAACAAGGCGATTTCTCTTGTATACTGATCATTGACAAAGATATTGAGAAAAGGGGCTGCTCCCCACATAATCGAACCGCCTATAAAACTCAGAGGGCGACCGGCTTCCAAGAAAACAATGGCAGGGGTACCCATAGCATATTTGTCAATCTTTTCTGCCATGTAATTGATAATAAAATCCCGGCGTTCCGGTTCCAACTCATAGTAATTCGTTTCCGTAATCGGGTTAGGGCTTTCGGGTATTTGATCTTCCGGTTTTTTTGTCATTTTTCTTCTCCTTTCTCTTGTTTGTCAAGCTTTGCAACCACTTCGGCTCGAATTCTTTCCTCATTGGCCAAGATTCTCTCTTTGATGCCTGCCCAAGCTTTAGTATGATACTCACGTATCAAAGATTCGACTTGTTCACGGTTACTATCATAATAGATGGGCATATTGCGTTGTATTCTGGAGCGAATGCTTCCTTTTTCGAAAAATAGCTCACCCATTTCATTTTCAAAGATGAACCCTTCGATCCCGATCCAAGGTTTAAACATTTGGTTCAGGAAATTTTTCCAGTAGACGCCTTCGCTGGTGATCACATAATGACTATTGACTAAATGTGCAGAAGCACTGCCAAACAATAATAAAGGGATCAAAATCAAAAACAAACCTAAATCAGGGAATAAAAACAAAGAAAGAAGAAAAAAGAACACATAGAACGCAACCAGCAGCATCAGTTTTTTTGGACGACTTGACCAAGGTTTTCCATTCCAAGTAAAAAGTATCTCTCCCGGAACTTCAATCCAACCGATTTTGCCTTTTTCGTCTCGTAATGTTTCCAAATCGGATTTTTTTGGAAGATCAGCTGCCTGATTATTCTGAGGCCGCATGTCCCCTTTGCGTTTAGCCATTTTGAAACACCCCTTTATTTACCTTGCTTGATACTCAACCCGATTCGCTTCCGAGTATGGTCAATAGAAATGACTTTGACCTGAACTTGTTGCCCGACTTTCACCGCATGAGATGGGTGAACAATTCGTTGATTAGAAATCTCCGAAACATGCACTAACCCATCTTGATGTACGCCGATATCAACAAAGCAACCAAAATCGACCACATTTCGAACGATCCCTTGCAAGACCATTCCTTCAGACAGATCCTCAAAACGCAGAACATCGGTTGAAAACACCACAGGAGGTAAGTCTTCTCGAGGGTCCCGTCCCGGTTTTGACAGGGCTTCCATCATATCGATGAATGTAGGCATCCCTATATCAAGTTGTTTTGCTAATTCTATATGAGCTTGTTCCTCCATATTTTTCAGTCGATCAACAACCGTGACGACGCCAGAACTGTCGAAAGGAACATGTAATAAAGAAAATAACTTCTCAACAGCAACATAACGTTCCGGATGAATGGCTGTCTGATCTAAAAACAGATCTCCCCCGGAAATCCTGAGAAAGCCTGCTGCTTGCAAAAATGTTTGTTCCCCTAATCCTCCAACGAGGAGTAATTGCTTGCGGTTTCTGAATGACTGATTTTTTTCTCGATACTGTACAATCTTTTTCGCAACGCCTGCTTTGATACCGGAAACATATTTAAGCAATTCTGCCGATGCTGTATTCAGATCAACTCCGACATGGTTTACCACGCTCTCAACTACGGATTCAAGCTTTAACCCGAGTTGCTTTTGATTGACATCATGCTGATACAGACCCACACCAATGCTTTTCGGGTCGATCTTCACCAGTTCTGCCAACGGATCTTGCAATCGCCGTGCAATAGAAATCGCACTTCTTTGCGATACATCCAACGAAGGAAATTCTTCCCCCGCTAATTTCGAAGCCGAATAGACCGAGGCACCTGCTTCGTTAACAATCGTATACACCACAGGTCGCGTTAGCTCTTTTAAAACTTCCGCAACAAAGAGTTCGGTCTCCCGTGAGGCAGTACCATTGCCGATTGCCAAACAATTAACTTGATACTTTTCAATCAGCTTAATTAATGTGATCCGTGAACTCTCCTGATTGTTCTTGCCAATTGTGGGGTATATTACATCTAAATCCAGTAAACGTCCCGTAGCATCGACTACCGCCAACTTACAACCTGTTCGAAAAGCCGGATCAACACCCATGACGATTTGGTTCTTTACAGGTGGTTGAAGCAACAAATTTCTTAAGTTCTCAGCAAAAACACCGATCGCATGCGTTTCAGCAGTCTCGGTTAAGGTAGAGCGAATATCTCTCTCAATGGAAGGAGACATCAGACGATCATATCCATCGGCGACAGCTACTTCCACAAGCATGGCTGTGGCAGAGTTCAGTGGAGCGAAAAATGCTCCTTGTAACCTTCTGATAATAGCATCTCTTGGCGCAACACACTTGACCTTAAGAAACTCTTCTCTTTCACCACGATTAAGCGCTAACACCCTATGGGGTGGGATTTTTGAGATGGGTTCCTCATAATCGTAATATAAAAGATAATCACTACTTTTCTCAGCATCCACAGCACTACTATGCAAACTTCCTTGCATCATCGTATATCTTCGCACCCAAGATCTCAATTCAGCTTCTTCTGAGACCCGTTCTGCAATAATATCTTGAGCTCCTAGGATTGCTACCTCGATTTGGTCGACACCAAGTTCTTCGTTCAAAAACTCTGGTAGCAAGGCAGAAAGTTCATCTTGCGAAAGTTTCCTTTGAAGGAATATTTCCGCTAAAGGTTCTAGTCCTCTTTCCTTAGCAATGCTGGCACGGGTTCGACGTTTTGGACGATATGGTAAATAAAGGTCCTCAACCTCTTGCAGTTTTTCTGCCCGGTTCAGTGCTTCCTCTAAAGCCGGTGTCCATTTCTCCTGTTGTTGAATCGTAGTACGCACTTCTTCTTTACGCTTTTGCAAGTTTCTCAAATATGCTACACGTTCTTCTAATGTGCGCAGTTGATTCTCGTCAAGTCCACCCGTTACTTCTTTACGATATCTGGCAATAAACGGGATCGTATTACCTTCATCCAATAAGAGCAGTGCTGCGGAGAGGGAAGTTTCCGGTGCTTGCATTTCCAAAGAAATTTGTCGAATCATTTCCATAACAAAACCTCTATTGGAAAAGGCTCTTCAGCTTTTGCATCAGACTTTTCTTTTCTTCTTTTTGAATTTCCGCCTGAACCTTTGCTGCTTGTATGACTTTTTGCACAGCTTGACCGCTTTTGACTTCTTGCAGTTTTATCAGCAATTCTTGATCTTCGGTTTGCCCTGCCGCGATCAGATGTTCAAATTTATCTCCATTTAGCATTTCTTGAACATGGTTTGCATAGGTAACGAAAATTTCAGGGTCGATTTTATAAGCTTGCTGCCAAGAAGATAAGGCATCCTTCACTTGACTTTTTTTCAAAGCAAGACAGCCTTTGAGATAATGGTAACGAGCTTCGCTGGGATGAACATCTAACGCATGATCCAGTCTGCGTTTTGCATCCTCGAGTTGACCTTGATTCAAATGGATTTCAACAATATTTCCTAAAGCTTGTGTGTGGCGTTGATCGATTTTCAAGACCTTTTCCCATTCCTGTAAGGACTCTTGCCAACGTCCATCCAAATAAAACTGAATCCCTTTATTGGTGATTGCAGGCAGATACTTAGGGTCGATGCTCAAGGTTTGATCAAAGAAGGAAATCGCATCCTCTCCTTTTCCGTCTTGAGCGGCTGCCAGTCCTAAATTATACAGCGCATCCGGTGTATTGGGGGCTTTCTCCAATAGTTCATGCCATTCAGCAACAGCGGCTTCGCGTTCGCCTTTAGCAATATAAGCCTCTCCTAATGATAACCTTGTTGCAACATCTTCAGGATCCGCTTCTTTGGCGAGCTTTAGATATTTGACGCTGTCTTCATGCAATCCGGCGAACAAATAAGCCATGCCCAAATTATAATAAACAGTCGCACCGGTAGCACCCAAACTGACTGCAATTCCTCCGTGACGAACCGAGCTTTCGAGATCGTTCAAATCCAAATAGGCTGCACTTAAGTTGATGTGAGATTGCAAATTCTTTTCATCGATGGTTAGAATCTTATGCCACTGATCCACGGCCTGCTGAAGTTCACCTTTTGCCAAATTCATTTCAGCCAGTCCCTGATAATATTGAGGCATCTCATCATTGACTTTCAGAGCCTGATTGAATTGATGAATAGCCATGTCCCACATGCCCTTCATCCCATAGATCTTACCGATAAAATACATGGCATTATCGTGTCTTTTATCGAGACTCACTGTTTTTTTCCACATTTCGACCGCTTCGTCGGGATTCCCTAATTCAGCATAGCAAATGCCTGCTAAATAAGTAGCACTGACAAAACGAGGATCCAGCTCTACCGCTTTCAAAAAGCCTGTCAAAGCTAAATCATACTGACCCAGTTCCATTCTGGCAACACTAAGGTCGTGATACGCTTCTTTATTTCGCGGGTTCTTTTCGATCTGCTTTTGCATGTCATCGATGATTTTCCGAATCTGCTCCCGGGTTAATTTCATGGACATAATTTCGCCTCCTTATAATCTTATACTATTCCCTGCAAACGGGGTCTTTTCCTTCCTTTTAGTGGAAACACCTCAAATCCTCCATAAAAGAAGGACGATCTTGACAATCGCCCTTTTGGATTCGTCGTCAAATCTTTATCTTGCTCCCTGGTCATACGGCTCCCCGGCTGCTTTCGGAGCTTGTGAATTCTTACTGGAAAACACCAAAACGATCAAAGTTGCTATATAAGGGATCATCTTGTAAACTTCGCTCGAGATCGGTAATCCCGATAATATAGAAATGGACGAAGAGGAAGCAGAAACGGTCTTCATAAAACCGAAGAAGATCGCAGCTGCAAAGACCTTCCATGGATTCCATTGCCCAAAAATCAAGACTGCCAAAGCCAGAAATCCATAACCTGCCACTGAAGCGTTAAAATTGGTGGAGGTTGGTATAACAAAAACTAAGCCTCCGATACCGGCCAATGCCCCAGAAATCATCACCCCTGCATAACGCATCCGGTAAACATTGATCCCCACAGAATCCGCAGCTTGGGGATGTTCTCCACAAGCACGAAGTCTCAAACCAAAGCGAGTTCGATATAATACTACCCATGCGATGACTAAAATCAGAAGACAAATGTAGGTAGTGATATAAGCATTCTGGAAAAGAAGAGGGCCAAGATAAGGGATATCCCCCAAAAAGGGAACTTTGCTGATGCGAAATTGATTCTTAAATGGAATCTGTTGAACAGTTCTGCCTATTACCGTTCCCGTAGCCAAACGTCCGATAAAAATGGCAAAGGGAGTGGCGGCTAAATTCAATGCCGTTCCGCTAATGACCTGATTTGCTTTCATGTTGATAGCTGCATAGGCATGGAACAGAGAATATAAAAGCCCAGACAAAGCCGCAATTCCAAGAGCCATGAGAAGAAGTAAATTTCCGGAAACGACAGTGAATTGTTGCATCAGAAAAATGAATAAGACACTCGCCAAAGCACCCATGACCATGATTCCTTCTAATGCTATATTAACGACGCCACTTCGTTCTGAAAACAACCCGCCTAACGCTACGATCAGTAAGGGCATAGAAAAATACATCATCTGTTGACCTAAAAAATAAAGTAATTCTAGTCCTCTCATTGCGATTCACCTACTTCCGGTTCTTCATCCGCTTTGGTTTGCTCTCTCCGAGTCAGAAATCCCTGAATACGAGAACGGAACAACAAGGCAAAAGCACTGAAATAGATGATAGCTGCCGTAATAATGTTGATGATCTCTTGATCGTAATTCAATAACTGCAAATTGAATCCACCAACTTTAATGTAGGCGATGAAGATACCGGCAAAAAGTATACCGATCGGATGTGACATTCCCAGCAAAGAAACGGAGATTCCGTCGAATCCTTCTGTAGCAATGATATCAATCACTTTCATGTATTTACCGGAACCCGATAAATATAATAACCCTCCGCCGATCCCGGCTAAAGCTCCAGAGATCATCATCGAATACACCATATTTCTCTTGGCATTGATCCCGGCATAGAGTCCTGCGTCTTTATTCAGCCCACATGCCTTCAGTTCATAACCAAAAGTAGTTTTTTCGAGGACGATATAAATGATGATCACAAACAAGACAGCAATCAGGATTCCTCCGTTCATACTTGGATATGGAAAAATCTGATTCAATCCCCATTTTGGTATATTGGCTGCAGCAGCTACCGGTAAGGATTCGTTTTTTAGTTTATTGTAAACCGTTGCACGAATCATAATATTGACCGCACTCATGCCAATGTAGTTCATCATGATTGACGTGATAACTTCATTGACATTGCGATATGCTTTCAAAAATCCGGGTAAAAATCCCCAAATCGCTCCGGCAACCATGGCAGCTAGGATTGCTATCAGCCAGTGGATTGAGGTGGGAAGCCATTTCATGGTAACGCCCACATAAATCGCCGCAAAGGCTCCCATTGTAAACTGCCCTGAAGCACCAATATTAAATAATCCGGTCTTAAAGGCAAATCCCACTGCTAAGCCGGTCATCATGATTGGTGTGGCAAAATACAAAACTTGACCCATGCCGGTCATGCCTTTGTTGAGACCACCTTTTAAAATAATGGCAATTCCCTCTAGTGCTTGATTAGGATTGACAATGATCAAAATCAGAAAGCCCAAAAGAAACCCGGCAACGATGGCTAAAAGAGAGGGTATCACCGATAAAATACTTTTCATCCACCTATTTCTTTTCAAAGCCATCACCTACTTTCGAACCAGACATGTATAGACCTAATTCTTCGATCGTAACCTGATCGGGCTGAAGATCCGCTACGACTCTCCCTTCGTAAAGAACGATGATTCGATCACTCACATCCATGACTTCATCTAATTCTAACGAAACCAACAGGACTGCCTTTCCGGCGTTGCGTTGTGCCAAGAGTTGCTGATGAATGTACTCAATAGCTCCCACATCTAATCCACGTGTTGGTTGTACCGCAATCAATAACTCTGGATTGCGATCGATTTCCCGAGCCAAGATGGCTTTCTGCTGGTTTCCTCCCGACATGCTTCTTGCAAGGGTCTCTCCTCCTAAGGCACTACGAATATCGTATTGCTCGATTAGATGCTCCGCATAACGATGGATATCGGCGAATCTTAGAAAGCCATGGGAAGAAAACGGCTCTTGATCATAGTTTTGGAGAATTAGGTTCTCATCTAACCGATAATCAAGGACCAACCCATGTTTATGCCGATCTTCTGGGATGTGAGCTAATCCCAATGCGCCTCTTTTTTTCGTAGACATGTGGGAGATATCTTGCTGGCAGAACGTGATTTTTCCCTCATCAAGGGGAAGTAACCCGGTCAAGGCATAGACTAGTTGGCTCTGCCCATTTCCGTCGATACCAGCGACACACACGATTTCACCCTGATTGACCGAAAAGGAGACGTGGTCAACCCAATTCTTGCCCGAACGAGGATCTCGTACCGTAAGCCCGTCTGCTCGTAAAACTTCATTTCCTAATTCTAGGGTAGGCTTTTCAATATTGAAATTGATGGATCTTCCCACCATAAGCCGAGACATTTCTTCTTTACTGGTTTCACTAACCAAAACAGTAGCAATTTTCTTTCCCTTACGCAAGATCGTACAGCGATCTGCAACTTCTTTGATTTCATTGAGCTTATGAGTAATAAAAAGTACTGATTTACCTTCTTCTACTAATTCGCGCATGATTTTCATCAATTCTATGATTTCTTGCGGTGTCAGAACAGCGGTCGGTTCGTCAAAGATCAGGATTTGATTTTCACGATAAAGCATTTTCAAAATCTCAACACGTTGTTGCATTCCAACCGTGATTTCAGAAATGATTGCATCCGGATCGATTTTCAGATGATACCTTCCGCTTAACTCCATCACCTTATCTCGGGCCTCTTGCATTTCCAAAAAACCGTTTCTCGTTGACTCAACCCCTAAAACAATATTCTCCAAAACCGTGAAGTTATGAACCAATTTAAAATGCTGATGTACCATGCCAATTCCATAACGATTTGCATCGTTGGGATTGCGAATTTTCACTTCACTGCCTGAGATGAGAATTTTCCCCTGCTCCGGTTGATATAACCCGAACAACACACTCATTAAGGTGGATTTTCCGGCTCCATTTTCACCCAACAAAGCATGGATCTCTCCTTTGCGTAGTTGCAAAGTAATATCATCGTTCGCAACGATACCCGGAAAGGTTTTGGTGATATGTAACATTTCAATAATATAATCCAAAAATCTCACCTCGTATCTCCTATTTATTCTCTTGAATTATAAAGCACAGGGAGATGTTTTGCAACATCTCCCTGTGCTAATATATGCGAATTCTCTATTCGATAACGGTAACAATGGTTCTTACTGTTGTTAAAGCAGCTGCAGAGTCTACATCAACATCAGTTTTGATTTCAACTTCATCATTGACTAATTTTGCATAGATCGCATCATAGTCTTCTTGAGTGAAGTTTTCAAATTTAGAAGTTTCCATTGGCAAACCAACACCAAGAGTTTTTACATCGACGATCATGGTTTCTCCGCCCGGGAATTCTCCGGCGTAGAATTCTGTTAAGGAATCATAAACAGATTTGGTTAAGTTTTTCATAGCAGAAGTGATGACCGAATCCGATTCAGAGGATTGATCAACGTCTACTCCAATGGCAAATTTGCCTGTTGCTTCGGCAGCTGCCATAACGGAATCGCCTAAAGAACCGCCGCAACCAAAGACAACTTCAGTGCCGGCAGAGAACCAACCGGAAGCCATGGTTTGAGCCTCAGGAGTCGCTTCAAACTTACCGGTATAGTTATAGTTGAAAAGAATCGAGCCATCTTCTAAAGCCAATTCTTCAGCTGCATAATCAGCTCCTTGAATGAAGCCATAGCCAAAACGAATAACAGCGGGAACTGCTTGACCACCCATGAATCCAAAGCTACGATACCCTTCTTGAACGCAAGCATAACCGGCTAAGAATCCGGCTTCATGCTCCGCATAAAGAATCGGTTTCACATTTTCTTTTGTTTCAAAGGTTGACCAATCTTCGGTATGAGGTGTCCCGTCTAATAAGATGAAATAGGTATCCGGATAGGTATTCTGAGCTTCATAGAGGGCTACTTCAAAGTTGAAACCGGGACATACAATGATTTCAGCGCCGCCTTCAACAGCTAAACCAATAGAAGCTAATAAATCATCTTTAGCATCACTGGCTGGTTGATAATACTTATAGGTTTTATCATTTTCTTCAGCATATTGAACAACGCCTTCCCAAGCACCTTGGTTAAAGGATTTGTCATCAATTGTTCCAACATCTGTGACCAAAGCAATTTCAAAAGTGGTTACCGGAGGTTTTGGATCAGGAGTCGGTGTTGGTGTCGGTGTCTGATTACAAGCGGCTAAAAGAGAGAACATGGATACTACCAGAGCGATCGTGAGCAACAAAGAAATACGTTTTCTTCCCATTTTCATTCTAATCCTCCTAATAAGTTCGTTGTGCAACGGCTAAATTGCATCTGTTCGTAGCATATCACAAGAGCAGGAAAGTTGCAATACAAAGCAATAAAAAAAGTCCGATGGAGCGTTAAACTCCACCGGACTGATTTTTTATTACTTGCCGCAGCGTTTGCAAACGTTCATTGCGTTGCCGTTATCATCATTGCGATTCCAAAGTAATTTAACACCGGTTCTTTTGCAGACAGGACAAGTCCCTCTCCAGCCGGCAGTTCCTTTAAGATTTTTACCTCGTTTAGTTTTAGGCACAGTTCACACCTCTTCATTACCAGATTTCATTCATTAGAACGATAACACGCAATAGTATACCATAGGAAATCTTGATTTGGCAAGCATTTTTAATAAATCTGTCATTAGCTAACGGAATCTATCTATGTTACACTATGAGATGTGAACAAACTCATAGAAGCAGGAGATGATACGATGTTATTTGGCAAGAACGATTCCTTCTGGTCAAAAGCGTTTTCAAAAATCGGAGGCGCTTCTTTGAGTTTCACCGTGGCAACCGATACGATATACTTTATATTCCCCTTATATTTGACCGCTATGGGGTTTCGCATTTCAGAAATCGGTTTCATTGCAGGAAGCTATACTTTTTGTAATCTGCTCATGCGCTTGTTATCGGGTGAACTGATCGACCGCTTGGGAGGAAGATCTATGGCGCTATTTGGTATATCTCTTTTTGCTTTAGGACTCTGCGGTTACCTGCTCTGGCCGATCCCACCAGTCATCATTACTTTGCGCTTAATTCAAGGAATTGGAATGAGCTTGACCGGAGTCTGTTTAGCAACCCTGATGACGAATCTCTTAGAACCTCACCACTTTCGCGAAGGCATGAGTGCTTATGGCCTTTTTGCCGCTATCGGAAGTCTTGCAGGTTCGGTTGGAGGCCTTTATCTTTGGGAAAATGCTTCTCCCAATGTTGTGTTTGCTAGCGTTCTGGTTATTACCGGATTGACAGGCTTATTGATTTGGTCAACGAACATTCGAACTCCCATGCATGTTCCGGATTCATTTTCCAAGGTCGACTCCCCTCGGTTCTTGGAGTCAACCTCTTTAGCACCGGGAGCAATCGCACTACTCTACGCCATTCCAATGGGGGGTATTATGACCTTCTTATTCCCCTATGCAGCCTCCCTGGGTATTCATGGCCTAACAGAAATTTTTCTTTTGCAAGCAAGCTTTATGATTCTGACTCGAATAATGGCGATGCGTTTAGCACGCATTTTCGGATTGATTCGAGTCTTAGCATTCGGCTTAGGTTTCACCATGGTGGCTTTTTTTATATTGACCATTGCTTCCGATAAGACCCTTTTTCTATTATCTGCTGCAGTTTATGGACTTGGTGCCGGCTTAACAATGCCCATCTTAAATGTTATGGCTGTAGAAAAAGCCCCGCCAAATCGACGGGGCAAGGCAAATTCGACCTACCAGGCTGCCAATGATTTCGGTAGTGGTATTGGTGCCTTTCTATTGGGAATGGTCGCAGAAGGACTTGGCTTTCCAGTTGCATTTATCTTCTCAATTGCGATTCTTGGACTTGCATTAGCCCTTCTGAGTCGAGGTTTTCTAAACTGGACAGCGCAAGATTAAATTTCTTCGACCCTGACATTAAATTCTTCTCCGCGGATTTTTATATGATAATACCAAACCGATGAACTTGGTTGTGTTGCAATATACTGCTTAATCTCTTGTAGAACGTTTTCCTGTTCTTCTAAGGCTTGAATCGCTTCATCATAGGTGATTGCCTTGAAGTTAACGATATCGGAAGCTCGAAAATGAGCGAATTTTCCTAAATCGGAACTGACAATGGTAGCGATTTTTGGGTATCCGCCCGTGGTCTGAGCATCTGCTAGTAACACAATCGGTTGACCATGCCCCGGCACTTGGATTGCTCCTTGACAAACGCCATCGGAAACAATTTCTTTTTTGTCAAGATGAACTAAAGCGTCTCCCTCCAATCGATACCCCATACGATCGGAATCCTTGTTGACTTTCCAGTTTTGGCTTGTGAATCTTTCCTTTTGTTCTTGATCAAAATAATCATCCTGAGGTCCCCATAGAACCCGAATGGTCTTTGAATCTTGTGGATCGAGGGGCCAATATTTTCTGGGAAGAACGCCATGCCACTTTGGCAGTTGTGTTAGGTCTTGCTTTTGACCTTTCAGAACTTGCCCTTTTTTTAAGGGGGCACCTTCTAAACCACCAATTGATGCACGCAAATACGTGCTACGGCTTCCCATCACGATCGGTAGATCCCATCCACCGGCAACCGACAAATAAGAACGCACACCGTTGCCCCCGGGAAAGCGGAGGACATCCCCTTCATGAATCTCAAGAGCAACACAAGCTGGAAGCGGTAATCCGTTATACTGCGCTCCCAGATCTCCGCCGGCAATGGCGATCCGATGCGTCCCAAGAGCGGTAAGCGTCGGTCCCAACAGTGTCATTTCCAACGAAGCTTCTTCTTCGGAATTCCCCACCATGAAATTGGCTAATCGATGACTGTATGGGTCCATAGCACCAGCAGCCGGAACACCAAACGAACCATAACCGAATCGACCTAAATCCTGAAACGTACTGAGCAATCCGGCTTGTTCTACCCGAAAAATATGGTTCATTCCCGTGCCCCTCCTTTCGGTGTTTTCTTAACAACGTATTGATTGTGCTCAATTTTCTCGGCGATCTCTTGATATTCTTCTTCTGTTACCGCCGCAAATCGCAGATAATCTCCTGCTTGCAAAAGCACTGGTTCCTCTTTACTGGGATCAAACAAACGTAGTGGTGTACGTCCAATGATCTGCCACCCACCGGGGCTTACCATAGGGTATATCCCAGTTTGAGTTTCAGCTATCCCTACTGACCCCGCCGGAACAGCTGTTCTGGGAGTTGCCAAACGAGGGCAAGCGATTTCTTGCGGTAAACCTCCAAGATAAGGAAATCCGGGAGTAAATCCCAGCATATAGATCAAATAGTCGGCAGAGGTATGATATAAAATCACTTCTTGAATAGATTTTTTGGCGTGTTCCGCTACTCGTTCCAAATCCGGTCCCCATTCCCCTCCGTAACAAACCGGGATCTCTGTCACAAAGGCCGGAACGATTTGTTGCTTCTCCTGCTGCAATAAATCTTCTATATGACGTTGTAGCGCTTGCACCCTTATCTGTAATGGATTATAGCGCACCAATAAAGAACGATACGTTGGTATTGTCTCTAGAATCCCGGGTATGGGTCTTTCTCGCAAAGCAACCATGAGGGTTCGCACTTGCTCAACGAGCTCAGGATGAATTTGATCTCCAAACTCTACCACTAACCCATGATCTCCCTGTTGCAAAAATCGCGGAGTTCTCATTTGAATAAAACCTCATTCATTGTTACGATTTCGACCCCTTTGCTCTCCAGCATCTCTCGAATCGCTTTTGCATAAAGAGCAGCACCGGGAGTATCCCCGTGCATGCAAATGGTATGAGCCTCCATTTTTAGTTTCGTTCCATCAATAGCTGTCATGTAACCGGATTCAATCAACCGGATCATTCGTTGAACCGCTTCCTCAGCCGAATGAATCATTGCCCCTGGCTCTCCTCTGGGGACCAAACTACCGTCGGCTCGATACGCTCGATCGGCAAAGACTTCTTGTGCTACGCGCAACCCGGCTTTCTCTCCCTCTTGACAGAGTAAAGAACCTGCTAAGCCCACCAAAATCAAATCAGGGTCTACTCGTTTGACTCCCTCGGCTATGGCTGCTGCCATTTGCGAATCCTTCGCTGCCATATTATACAGGTTCCCATGGGGTTTGACGTGGGCTAAGTTGATGCCTTGACTTTTGGCAAATCCTTGCAAAGCCCCAATCTGATAAATTATGTAATTTCGTATCTCATTGGCAGAGACCATCATGTTTCTACGCCCAAATCCAATTAAATCGGGAAATCCCGGATGTGCTCCCGCAGAAACGCCATTGATCTTGCACAATTGAATCGTATGATCCATGACCTGCGGATCTCCGGCGTGCCAGCCACAGGCAATATTTGCAGAGGTGATCTCGTGAATGATCTCTTCGTCTGCACCATAATGATACACACCAAAGGATTCTCCCATATCACAGTTTAAGTCGATGCTTTTTGCCAAGATAAACCCTCCTTCAAAATTTCTATGATAAAAGAGCAGACAAACCCTTCGCTATGAACGGCTTGCCTGCTCCGATAGCCGTTTATTTGCCAAACGGACTACTTTCTTCCTCTATCTTTTCGTGGACCGTTGATTTCCCAACGCTCATATAAATGGGTCACACTCTCGCCTAAGTGAATCGAACGAATCGTCGCAGCAAGCAACTCTGACACGGAACAAACGTTGATCTTAGTCACTTCAATTTCATCTTGAACGAGCTTCCCATCACTATTATAACTACGACAGCAGGTTTCCCCTTTTTCAGGTACATCTAAGGTATCGGTAACCACAACCGCTTTCAAATAGCGATTGTTTTCAATTCGGCGGATCGCGGGGCCGGAAAAGATTCCATGGGTCGCTACAGCGATCACTTCATTGACTCCGAATTTCTCGCATAAAGCAGTAATCGCATTCATCATGGAACCAGCCGTATCGATTTCATCATCAAACAAAATTGCATTTTTGCCTTTGATATCACCGATCACATGCATCACTTCGGATTTGTCATTATTGCCCTGGCGTTCTTTCAAGACTACTGCTAACGGTAAACCAAGGATCGAAGCAAAACTTTGCGCTCTCTTTGCGGAACCGGCATCCGGTGAAATGACCACCCAGTCCTTTAATTGCTCATCCGAAACTTCAGCCAGAAAATTGTCTTCAACATAGGCAGCTAAAATACTGGTCGCTTTGAGATGATCTACTGGAATATTAAAGTATCCTTGAATCTGATCTGCATGTAAATCCATGACAACCACATGATCTGCTCCGGCAGCTTCTATTAAGTCAGCAACCAAACGGGCAGTTAGTGGAACTCTTGGTTGATCAATTTTATCGGAGCGAGAATAGGGTAGGTAGGGAATAATAGCTGTGATCCGACCGGCTGAGCTTCTACGCATCGCATCAATGGTGATCAGTAATTCCATGAAACGATCGTTTACGGGAATGCCTGATGACTGAATAATATAGGCATCCGCTTCGCGAACGGTTTCCTCCAACCTGACAAAAGTATTATCATTGGAAAACTTTTTGACCGTGATATCACACAAACGATATTTCTCCAAATGCTTCTGCCCATTGGTCTCCGGCAACTCCTGTTTGAGATGTTCAACGATTCGTTCACCTAAACGCTTACTTGCGGTTCCGGCGAATAATTTAATGATTCTTCCCGAATTCAACGAAACTTCCCCCTTACTTTTCTTTCCAAGTCATACTTTCTGCTTTGAAACATGAAATCCTGTAGGCTGACAGATAGAAGTCTTATTCGACAAGAAGTGTTTCACTCTATTGTAACCAAATCACAAAACTGAACTTTTTTAGTTTACAGAAATGCAATCCTTTGTTATAATCATAGTCAATACTATGAATAAAGATTGATTGGAAGGATGAATACAATGTCAAAAGCAAGCGATCGCGCCTTGGAATTATACATGAGCCAAGGGTATAGTTGCTCAGAGTCTGTTTTTATTGCCTTGGCTGAAGTTGACGGATTAAGCCAAGAAGAAATCGACTATGGTAATCATTATGCCGGTGCTTTTTCCGGTGGCATGGCAGTTGAATCTGTTTGCGGTGCATTAACCGGTGGTATGTTAACACTGGGTCGTTATTTTGGCCGCAACATGGGAGAAGATCGAAAAGCCGAAATGAAGGATTACAGCGCAGCTCTTTTCAACGCATTTGTTGAAGAATTTGGTGCGCCCGACTGTAGTGTTTTGAAACACGAACCCGATGCCAAAGAACGATGTGCTCAATATGTGCGTTTTGTCGTGGAAACCTTAGAAGACTACCTAGATAACGGTCTTCCCGGTGCCGAAGACGACTGTGGCTGACAAAACTAAGAAATTTGCGCGTGTCGCAAACTTTTCCAACACCTTCTACAAGAAATTTGTGGAAGGTGTTTCTTTGTACCCTGAAAATAAGAATTCAGAATCCCCTTACATCTGCCAATTCCTCAAGGTTTACTTTACGGAAGAGCTGTGATACCATAATTCTAATCTTGCTTATTGCTTATGGATTCTATAGAAGGTGGTATTCTATGTTTAACCGCAGCCCACAAGCTTTGTGGAAAATTTTAAAAGATAAAACAACCGCCAACGAAGAGGCTCGCTTCCAGAGAAATCAAACCATTAATATAACGCAGGGAATCTTATCGATCATGGCCATTAATTTGGTGAATCCTTTCCTGAGTATTTTTGCAATCAAAAATGGAGCCACCGATTATCAGGTCGCTTTGTTATCTTCAGCACCTGCCTTCGTCAGCGTATTGTCGATGATTCCCGGAGCCCGATATATTGATAAACAACCGAATAAACACCGAATCACGACCTTGGTTATTTTTTTGCATCGTCTGTTTTATTTGGTTCTGGCGGCAATCCCTTTCTTTGACCCTAGTATCCGAGCGACTCTTTTGGTTGCAACGATCGCTCTGATGAATCTGCCAGGCTCGATCTCCAACGTTGGTTGGCAATCTTTTATCTCTCGTGTCATCCCCCCCGAACGTCGAGCAATCTCTTTTGCAACGCGCAATCGTTTGCAAAACTTAGTTGGTACTGCCTTTACCTTACTTGCAGGGCGCTTTTTAGATATTGCCAGCTTCCCCATGGGCTACCAATTGGCTTTCTTCATCTCCTTTCTGTTAGCAATGACGGAAGTCTGGGTCTTCTCGCGTATGGATGAACCGATTTCGGCAGCGACAATCCCGCAAAGCAGTGAAGATAAACCTGCAAATCAAGGAATTGTGAACGGACTGAAAGTTGCGCTTCTCGAGATTTTTCATGAGAAAAGATTTTTACGATTTGTTGCAGCCTCACTTGTATTTCACTTTGCCTGGCAAATCCCGTGGTCATTGTTCTCCTTATATCAAGTCCGGGTCTTGGGAGCCAATAACACTTGGGTAAGTATCTTGAGCTTGATCAATACCGGTGGTTCTCTCATGGGATATGGTTACTGGACCAAGTATAGTCAGAAACACGGCAATTTGAAAACCTTATTCTCCTCCGGTATTTGGATTTTTGTTGTACCTTTGGCTTATGCTTTCTCAAAGAGTCTATACTTTGTTGCCATCATCAACCTAATTACCGGCATGGTTTTTTCCGGAGTCAATTTATCGCTCTTCAATGCTACTCTCGATTCGACCCCCGAGAAAAACAAAACCAGCTTTTTGGCGTATCATCAAACAGCAATCAGTATCACGGCGATCTTTGCACCCGTGATTGGAGTAACTTTGAAAAACATGTTAGGCTTCCAAATCGCTTTCTTGATTTGTGCCGCCCTTCGTTTTGGAGGAGCATGGTGTTTTTGGTTGGTCAACAAATATGAAAATCGACAGATCTCAAAGCATGGATAAACCACCTACCCAAAAAGTAAAGGTCGTAGTCATCCTAAACGGATACTACGACCTTTTTTTATTCTACCGTCACACTTTTTGCTAGATTACGCGGCTTGTCTACATCGTTACCCTTGGCTACGGCAGCATGATACGCCAATAATTGTAAGGGTACAACTGCTAAGATCGGCATCAGCATATCATCCAGCTCCGGCAAAGCCATGATCCATTCTTCTTCCTCATTTCTGCTGATGAGTTGAGAATTGGTAATATGGAATAATACGGCGCCTCTGGCTTTGACAACTTCAATGTTGCTTAAAGCTTTCTCAATAAGTCGATTCTGTGTAGTTAAAGCCACCACTGGGGTACCTCCGGAAATCAAGGCTAAGGGGCCGTGTTTGAGTTCTCCGGCTGCATACGCCTCTGCATGGATATAGGATATCTCTTTTAATTTAAGAGCCCCTTCTAAAGATAAAGCAAAATCCAGATCACGTCCGATGAAGAACAAATTTTGATAACCGGCAATCCTTCTAGCCCAGGACGCCATTACATTCTCTTGAAGTAAAACCTTTTCTACCCAATAAGGTAGAACCCTCAAGTTCTCGATCCATTCCTCTAATTGCGTTTGATTCAACAAGTCTTTTGCATGAGCTAATTTGATTGACATCATCAACATGATCAAGAGTTGCGAAATATACGCTTTGGTAGAAGCTACAGCAATTTCAGGACCCGCTTGAGTATAAACAACGAAATCAGCCTCGCGAGATACGGTGCTACCTTTGACATTCGTAACTGCTAAAACTTTTGCACCCTTACTTTGGGCTTCCCGTACAGCCGCTAACGTGTCGGCGGTCTCACCCGATTGGCTAATCACCATTACAACATCATTTTCGCCAATAATGGGTTCGCGATATCGGAATTCAGAAGCCATATCCACTTCTACAGGAATTCGCGCAAGACGTTCGATCATATATTTGCCTGCCATACCTGCATAATAGGCTGTTCCGCAAGCCACGGTAATGATACGATTCACTTTAGACCAATCCCATGGTGATTGATCTAATTCACTGAAAAAGCACCGGCCATTATCCTGCGGTAGTCGTTCTTTCATCGTGTCACGCAATACACGCGGTTGTTCGTGTATTTCTTTACGCATGAAATGCTCAAAGCCGTCTTTTTCAGCCGCTTCAGCAGTCCAAGCAATTTCCTGTGCTTCTTTTTTGATTTTGTTTCCTTCTTTATCAAAAAAAGTCACCCCAGCTGCAGTGATGACAGCTCGCTCATAGTCCCTCAAGAAAACCATGTTTTTTGTGTGCGGCAAAAGAGCCGGAATATCGGAAGCTACGTAGTTTTCTCCTTGACCGAGGCCAATGACAACCGGATTATCTTTTCTGGCAACTACGATTCGGTCGGGTTGGCGAATATCCAGCATAACCAGAGCATATGCTCCGCGTAAACGTGGCAAGACCACATCTAGAGCTTCCATTAGAGGCAGATTGGTTTCTTCTAAAAGGTTTACAACAACTTCAGAGTCAGTCTGTGATAAAAAGGGAATCCCTTTAGCAATAAGCTCTTCTCGCAATTCTCGATAATTCTCAATAACGCCATTATGAATTAGAGCGATCCGATTTTGGCTTCCCATATGGGGATGCGCGTTTTCGTTATTGGGTTCTCCATGGGTCGCCCAACGAGTATGACCTATGCCAATGGTACCCTGCAATGGTTGAGTCTCTAAAATAGCCTCGAGTTCCGATAATCTACCTGCATTTTTACGTTGCGTAAGCGAGCCGTCTTTGATTACGGCGATTCCGGCCGAATCATATCCACGATACTCCAAGCAGCGTAAGCCTTCAATAATAAATGGCAGCGCGTTTTTAGGCCCCACATACCCCATAATTCCACACATAAAAACTCCTCCTGATTCTTGATCCTATTTTATTGAACGATATATTTACTCAGTCGCTCAGCAATTTCTTTCGCTTCCGTTTCGTGTTCCGCTTCAACCATGATACGGATCAATTGTTCCGTACCGGAAGGACGAACCAGAATTCTCCCTTTGCGACCAAGTTTTTCTTCCTCTTGACGAATCGCCTCCAAAAAGGCTTGAGAATGCATCGAAATATTCTTATTCTCAACTCTGACATTGTGAAGAACCTGTGGAAAGCGTTGCATCGTAGCTGCAGCTTGTGACATTGTCATTTTATTCTGCTGAAGCAATTTGCTAAACTGAAGCGCAGTTAACATACCGTCTCCGGTCGTTGCATAATCAGCAAAAATCAGATGCCCGGACTGCTCTCCACCTAGCGAATATTGCTTCGCCAACATTGCTTCCAGAACATACCGATCTCCAACGGAAGTGATTTCGAGTTGAATATCGTGTTCTTCCATCGCTTTTCGAAGTCCCAAATTGCTCATCACGGTGACTACCAATGTGTTTTTACTCAATCGAGCTTGCTTCTTCCATTGAATGGCAAGAAATGTCATGATCTGATCCCCATCGACTAAACAACCTTTTTCGTCTACTGCCAAGCAGCGATCGGCATCTCCATCGAAGGCAAATCCAAAATCAGCATTATTGCTGACAACAGCTTCTCCTAAGCTTTCCGGGTGAGTAGAACCACATTTGTGATTGATGTTTTCTCCATTGGGTGTTGCATGGAGTGTAATCACCTCTGCCCCCAAAGAACGGAAGATCGACTCTGCAAACGGGGATGCGGATCCATTGGCACAATCGAGCACGATTTTCTTTCCTCTAAGAGAACAATCCCCAACACTACGGATCAAAGCAGATAAATACCCTTCAACCTTTTCCGGTTGGTGCATCCACTTTCCTACTTGTTTACCAATGGGGCGATCATTGACAGAATGAGTTTCATTAATATAGTGCTCAATCGCATCCTCTATAGAATCGGGAAGTTTGAACCCTTGGTGCGAGAAAAACTTGATTCCATTATCTTCTACCGGATTATGAGAAGCCGAGATCATAGCACCTGCTTCCACAGCTAAATGCTTTGTCAAATAGGCTACTGCCGGTGTTGGCACGACACCAATCGATAGTACGTCAGCCCCCCCTGACATAAAACCTGCTGCTAAGGATGCTTCTAACATGTCTCCCGATGCTCGTGGATCTTTGCCCAATAAAACAGTTGCTCTCTCTTTTTTCTCTAACAATACTGCTGCCGCTGCTTTGCCCAACTGAAACGCTAACTCCGGTGTCAATTGACGATTGGCAATACCGCGAACGCCATCCGTACCAAACAAACGGCTCATGACGCTCCCGCCTTTCTAAATTTTCATCTTAACCTGGATTCCCTTTAACAAGAAGTAATAAAACTTCTACTTCTTGCTCTGAATTTATGGTAATCAAACTTCCTTGAGGAATAGCAATGGTAGCTTTCAGGGTTTTTTCCACTTGTGATTCCATTGCTTCATCAGCCGTCAATACGACCTCACCTAAATCAACAATGAGATTTTTTATCGAATCAAGGTCCGATTGACTTCCATAGATTTCAACCGAAGAAGGATCAATCTCAAACGACTCAACGCTCCAACCTTCCGGTAAAACAAGGTTTTCCGGTAGCTGCAGGGTTACCTGCTTAATAGGTTGAAAAAGAACAGTCACTGAGATCAAACTGGGTTGCACCCCGACATCCTCAACACGTATTCCGTTAGCATCGAGTACTTGAACATCCATAGCTTGCTCAAAGTTCCCAGTCTTGCCGGTCAAGTCGACTCGTACGACTGCTTTAACGATTTTTTCTAAAGAAGTTCTCGGTCCTGCCACTAAAACTGTTTCAGGTTTATAACTTAGGATCGGTATCACATTGGTAATCTGAGGTGTTCCGGTGGTTATGATCTCGATGTCCATGACTCGGCTAACACTACTGACCAAGGTCACGTGAACTCTGGGTGGTTGTACGGCGACTAAACTCAACCCCGCAGGATATCTCAGCTGTATAGGCAGATCATATTCACCCTCGGTCAAGCCTTCTAAATCAATACTTGCTGTGATCTCTTGCCCCAGCATGCTACTCAACAAAGAGGCGTTCCCTTTCAAGACCACACTCTCAATGGAGATATAATCATAATTGACAGAGTAATTACTGGGGATATTGACCGCTTCGATTGGGATCCTATAAAAATTCTTGCTCATTTCTTGATTGGTTGATTGAGAAATGGACTGATCGCTGGCTACAACCCAGATGACTAAAGCAATTAGGACAGAAACAATACGAACAGCAATATTGGAAGAGAATAACTTATTCATCGTTTTTACCCCCCCACTGTAACCAGGTTGGCAAAACAGACTTCACGTTCAGCTCTTCTTCAAAGTAGGTCTGGCGCAAAAGATCTCCTAGCATTTTGCCATCAAGATATCGTATCAATTTTCCGTCTTGTGCCAATGATACGGTCCCGGTTTCTTCAGACACTACAATCGTCAAACAATCCGACTGTTCAGTTATACCGATCGAGGCACGATGCCGAGTTCCTAACTCTTGTGAGATGTCGGGATTTGAAGATAAGGGCAAATAACACGCTGCTGCCACGACACGATTCTCACGAATCATCACGGCACCGTCATGCAAGGGAGAATTTTTATAAAAAATATTCATTAACAATTGACTCGTCACAACACCATCGATGAAGACACCGGTTTCCATGTATTCTCTCAGTCCGGTTTTCCGTTCTAACACAATTAAAGCACCGGTTTTTTGTGAGGCCATAACATCGACAGCTATTGCTAGTTCATCGAACATTTTTTCAATTTGCTCCTGATTGGCGGAACGACGATGGAAAAACGTTCCTCGCCCCAGTTCTTCAAGAACCTTGCGGAGTTCTGTTTGAAAAACAATCGGTATTGCGACAATTCCGAAAGTAAGGGTTCGATCCATTAACCAGCCAATCGCTTTCAACCCCAAAAAAGAGCTGACCACATACGCTAAAAGAACGTAGAGAATCCCCTTGACCAGTTGAATTGCTCTGGTATTTCGAATCATCATGATTAAGCTGGAGATAGCAATCGAAACCACTACAATATCGAAAGCATCGAGAAGCTTAAATTGCGAAAAAATTGAGACGATTCTCTCCACGTGGTTCCCTCCATATCATGGTTCATTCTTATTTTGATTCTTCACAGCAAGGGTGTTCCCCTTCTGATTTCGAAAAAAACCGGATTGATTTCGTTAGAAACTTTTAAAAGCAGAATCAGCACTACTCCTTGCGCCGATTCTGCTTCTTGAATTATTGATTATTCTTGAACTCTGTTTTGATGAGATCTAAAAGCTCATCCCTCATGAGTAAATCCGCCACCGTGCAGGCAACTGCTTTCGCAGCTAAAATCAATGCTTCGTGTCCCGCATCTGTAATTGTCGCAGAAGCAAAATCCCGGCTGTGTCCGCTTACATCCTTTCCTTCGGTAATGGATACACTAGGATGGATCGCGGGGACTTTTTGTGAAACATTGCCACAATCGGTCGATCCGCCAGCTGCTTGCAGATCCAGAGGTTTAAATTCAGTCACTCCTAAAGCCCTCATGTGCTGCTCCCAGGTTTTTGTCATTTGTACATTAGGCTTCATGTTATCATTACTGAGTTCGAAATTGCTAATATCTAAGCTACACCCGGTCGCAAGTGCAGCAGCCCGTGCACAATTCTTAACTTTTTCCACCACCTGATTCAGATACTCTCTCTTCTTTGCACGAACATAAAATCGAGCAACTGCTAAATCCGGAGTAACATTAGGTGCTTTTCCGCCTTCCGTAATCACCCCGTGGATCCTGACATCCGATGTAACGTGCTGCCTCAAGGCATTGACATTATTGAAGGTGAGGATTGTACCATCCAGGGCATTGATTCCATCTTCGGGATTTCCGGACGCATGGCAAGTTCTACCATGGAAAACAAATTCGAGCGCATCGATTGCTAAAGAAGTAGAACCCAGGGCGTTCTTGCTACCGGGATGAACGATCATCGCTGCATCGATATCATCAAAAACCCCAGTCGCAGCATATACGACTTTACCACCATTGGTTTCCTCAGCTGGCGTGCCAAGCATGATGATTTTACCTCTCAACGAAGAACTCTCTTTCGCCAACGCTCTTGCCGCTCCTAGCGCTATGCTTCCAATCATATTGTGGCCACAGCCATGACCAATATCCGGCAAAGCATCATATTCGCCCATCACTGCTATGGTTGGTCCTGGTTTTCCGGTATCATACGTCGCTCGAAAACCTGTAGCCAAGTTACGATACGGTTGTTCTACCGAAAATCCAGCTTCTCTTAAGGATTTTGTTAATTGTTCAGCAGCGAAAAATTCTTGATTTCCTAATTCGGGTTGATGATAAATAGCATCATTGATCTTCAGCAGTTGTTCTCGATCCGATTCAACATTTTGGTATAATTTCTGATAAATTCCTTGCATCATGAAACCCCCTTCTAATTTCAATTGATATTCGTGACACCCCGCTCGAGTTCCTTTTTATGAAAGCTTCGTAAATTTCCCAATGCTATACTTGCACGAACCAGAATTATCGTTATAATAGAGGTAAGAATCACAAAGGAGAATTCAGATGATCAACTTTCAAGATATTAAAAACAATCCGGAGATTCATTCGTTCATCGCCCAAGGGGATCGTGTCATGAAAGAACTGGGCTATACCGAACACTCCTTTCCCCATGCCAGTATTTCTGCCGACCGTGCATCAAGGATTTTAGCTCAACTACAGTATTCTGAACGAGAACAGGAGTTAGCTAAAATAGCCGGTTATTTGCATGATATTGGTAACCTAGTCAACCGTGTTGACCATGCTCACAGTGGTGGAATCTTGGCCTTTCAATTTCTCCGCCAAGCAGGTATGGAAGCCGAAGAAGTGGCCCTAATCGTTTCAGCGATTGGCAATCACGATGAGGCAACAGCGGTTCCGGTCAATCCGATTTCGGCAGCACTCATCTTAGCCGATAAAAGCGACGTGCGTCGAACACGAGTGCGAAACCGCAATACGACTGCCTTTGATATTCATGACCGGGTCAATTATGCTGTGGAACACTCCAGTTTATCGATCAATGAAGAACGAACGGTCGTTACCTTGGACGTGACCATCGATCCACATATCTGTCCTCCTATGGAATACTTTGAAATCTTCATCGGTCGCATGCTTTTATGTCGACGTGCGGCAGAATTTTTGAAACTGCAATTCAGTTTGATCATTAATTCAATGAAAATGATGTAACCGAGAAAGGAGATCCCTATGATAAACCAATTGGGTCATGAAATCCCGGCTGCTGTGTTTCGCGCCATCCATTTTTCTCAGCCCTTAAACTTACGCTACTTGTCCGAATTTTTTTCAGTTCCGGATCTTGTTTTAGCTTCCCTGACCAAAGAGGACATTTCCTTTTTGGAACAAAAAGGTAAAGATGGTGTCTCGCAAGTTGTAAGTCGCCTCGAACGCAAACTTATGGAAAAGAAAGAAGTTTTTGATTTAACAACTTCTGAAGAAGCATTGCCTTTGCCCTTGAAAACATGGGCAGAAAGCATATTTTCAGAGGAAATCAATGGTGAATTGGCTGTCTATGTAGGCCTTTCGGGAGCATATGATTTGCTTATAAAAAGTAATCGCACCTCAATAAGCCATTTAAAGCAGATCCAACTCACTCCGACAAGCCATCTACTACTGCGTTCCTCTTTTCAATTGTATTGGGAAGAACGGTATTCCCTCGCCATGTTGGGTGAAGACATCTCCTATGCAATTTATGCCGCTCCCGGTGAGAGCGGTGGCAAAGGAAGTGCGCGTTTGTTGTTAAAGATCCTAACACCGGATGCCCTTTATGTGGATGATGCCGGGAAATACATTGACCCCAATTTGTTTTTACGAGGAATCAATATCTAAAGTAATCTGAGCTGGCTCGATAATTCCTCCAAGCTTGGTACGATCCAATCGGGACGATAACGACTGTTCTTTATATCGATAGACGTACTTTCCCCCGATAACACCAAAATACTGTGCGCCTTCTTATTTTGAGTGATCGCAATATCGGTGTAAAGGCGGTCTCCGATCCATACCACCTCTTCTTCGCGAACACCGGCTCTCTCTAAAACGAAGTCATAGGTATGTGTGTGCGGTTTGCCAAAATACTCGATCTTAACTCCTGTGGAGGACTCAATCATCGCCCCAATCGAACCGCAGTCAGGAATCATACCTCCCTCAACCGGACAATTCAGATCAGGATTGATACCCAGTACAGGAACACCTGCACGGATCCAATCACAAGCTACTCTTACCTTTTCATAATCAAGCTCTGTATCAAAACCCACTAGGACGCACTCCGGTTTTTGATCTACGAGAAATCCTTTAGAAATAAACTCCTGCCTTAAGACCCTTGTTCCCACAATAAAAAGATCTCTAATCCCTTGATCCTGAAGATGCTTGATCATGACCTCGCTGGCATTCATCAAATGATGCTTTTTAAAAGGGACCCCCATCCCTACTAGTTTTTCATGATATGCAGCGAGAGGTTTCGATGAATTATTCGTAAAGAAATAATACTCTTTCCCTAACTGTTCGAGTGTTGATAAAAAACCGAGGGTATAGGGGAACAAACGTTCACCCAAATAAATAGTTCCGTCCATATCTAATATAAATGCTTTCGTTGATTTCAACCATATAGGCATTTGCATAGCCTCTCCACCTTTCGGCTCTTTTTTCGATGCTACCGAAATTGAATCCTTTAAAAATGCTGCCCTCTCCGTGTGAGAAGGCAGCATTTTATATAATTGATCAGAAATTAAAGGCCAAGGAAATCCGTCAGCAGGAACTGTAATCGACCAATCAAAATCGAGCAACGCCCCATTACCGTGGTTCCAAAGGAAGCACCGAAGGCAACCATCAGTACGATCCGCCCAAAGCGAGTCAACCAACCCAGCTTCATCTTTTCCATAACGCGAGTTGTTCGACCGGTCAAGAAGAAGAAGGATATAACAGCCAGTAAACCAACAAACATCAGGACATTGTCGATCGAATTCAATGGTTTGAGACCGGCTTTGATCTGACTGATAAACTGAGCTTGGACTGTGTTAGCTAAACCTAAGCCTGCTCCGCCGGCTACTAAGACTGCAACAGGGTAACGAGCAACCCAATTCAACCCGGGGATAAATCGAACGATGAGTAATAAGCCTAATAAAACTGGGATGATAATGGTATAGTTACCATTTGTTAACGGTGTAATCACTTGATTCTTAATATTGCTCCAGCCAACTACGACGGTGACACCGGCCGCAACGCCCAGATATGCACTTTGCACATATTTATAAAAGGGACTGTCATTCCAAAAGACAAAGGATAAGATTGAAATTGTCACAAAAGCAGCTAACCAAACAATCGGGTCTTGACTAATTTGCATACCTACACCTCCCTACGCATTCTTCTCTTTGCCACGTTTTTGCTCCAAGAAATACCCAATATTGCCCCATACGATCAACAGAATGATAACAAGATGGGCAAGAGACTGCGCATCCATAGCAGCAGAAGCCGTTCCAGGCTGACTAATCAGAGTTTCATATTCTGCAGCCCCTGTGCTGCCAACCAAGACTGATACCGCTTGTCCTGACTGAACATAAGGAACATTGGCAGGTCCCATAACTGCATTGACTGAGAAAATTATCGGCATACCGAATTTTGCATTCGCCTGTCGGATGAACGGAATCGTTCCCGAGGCAGTCACTGCGAACATAACATTGATATCGGGAAGTTTCGTGACGTTCTTAAAAATAGGCAGAGTAGTCAGATCCGTACCGTTTGCATCGGCTTTAAAGACATCGATTAGACTGTCGCCCATGGCACCAATAGCAGATTCTGCCCCTGCGAAATAGCCCAAATCCACATAATCGACACCGTATTCTTTATTCGCAGCCCCATAGGTTTGCGCCAAATAGGTCGAAAGAGCCGTAGCCATTTCGGGAACTTGGGTCGCCGCAAAGAGCTTTAAGCCTTTATCGGCGAAATGTTTCAGTGAAGCAATGACCTGAGGTGTAAGTTCGGCACTTTGACCCATACCATAGTCAATAAACAAAATCATGGTTGAACCCGGTTGAAGGTTTTCAACATAATTATAAGCTAATAACGTATTCTCGCTGGGCTTGATCGCGATCCCTAATGGGTTGATCAAAGGGAAAATCATAACCAACAACAGCAGAAGATAAGTGATTCTTTTATCGGGATCGAACAAACGATTTTTCATGTCTTCTCCCCCCTAATCTTTGCCGCCCAGCCATTGAGTGCTGAGGCCAAGAATATTTCGCAAGTTGATCGTGACAAACGCCAGTGAACTGGTGATGATCAAACCTCGTTGCGCAGTTGCATTGGGAACATTGGTGACCCATTGACCAATAACGGGTATATATTTGCTGATTGCACTTCCAATGGTAACATTGGAGAGCATCAATAAAATTGCCGTCAAAAGAAGTAAAGATGATTCCAAGCTTCGCGCACGGAAGGTTCGAACGGCAGCGGAAGCAATAAAGAATGCTAATAGTGAGTTAACGGTGGTGCTCCCTGGAGTGAGAATACCATCGTAAAAAGTAGAATACACCACATTCTTTGTTCCCATGAAGATTCCGGTGATGATGGTCAACAACATAAAGGTAATAAGAACACTACTTTGGATCCACGATCCTTGTCTGCGCTGAATTCTTGGAATGTGAACTAAAAGTAGATTCAAAGCAGCGACCATAATAGAAAACAAAGCAATAATGACTAACCATGATCGGACCGAAACTGCTGCGGTGTTGAGAGGGGCAAAGGTGATAAAGTTATCAAGCATCAGCCCCATGCCAACCAAAAAGGCAATGACAATTGGGATGGTTCTTTTCATTTCGTTTAACCTCCTACCAGCTCAATAACTGTATCAAGGCTTGATTTCCGAAGGTCACCAAAATGGTTCCAACGACTAATAAAGCCACTGCAATGATTTTTCCGTAATCTTGAGCGATCAATGAGCCATAGACATCACGGTTGTTGCTGAGCACTGCACCGGCAGCAAATAATTCTTCAGCAATCAGAGAATAATCGCAAGTAACAATCAAAAAAGGTAACTGATATGCATTGGTGTCACCCGATATCTGGATCGCTCCTAAGGTATTACCCGCTTCTGCTAACAATAAACACTCGGCTCCATAACTCCCAATCAAGACATTGGAGGCTATGTTCTCCCTTTGCATAATTGAAACCGCCCCCATGGCAAATGCCATTTGGTTATTTGATAAAAACTGAGCGGCCTCTTCTCTGAAGTTCTCAGGTTTACCTGCTTGAACATAACCGTTTCTAACAACCTCACGAGCAATAGCATAACTGGAAGGAGAAGAGTGCGTACTGATCAAGCGGGTATCATATCTGGCGCATTGATAACTTAACCAGCCTAGAACTTCCATACCACCCAAAACTCGAGCTCCAGTACTGGCGCTTTCAATCGAACCGATACCCGGATTATAGTGAATTGGGCGACCGGTTTCGGTTGCTCGTCCAACAACTTCTTCCAGAGCATCTAATCCGGCTAAACGACGAATATCTACGGGTTCGTCACTTTGATGCATACGCCGAATCATCACCACGGTCATCACGGACAAAAGGATTAAAACCAGAAAAGAAAAGATCTTTCCGGCAATGATACTCATAACATGATTCCTCCATTTCAAATTTCTTTGATCTTTTGTACTCCTTAATCACTTTACATAACCAACTGCCCCCTTTCAATAAACAAAACAGACCCCAACCGCAGCCTAAATAGGGCGATCGGGGTCGATTTTATCGAGTGGACCTTTAGCTCCGCTTTTTTAGATTGATCTGAAGCAAGCGACTGGGTCGTCCGGAACCGCTTAACGGTTTTTTGCCGACGATTTTAGCATATCCAGCGCTTTCCAATTTAGTAATCAATCGATTGATGCGATTAAGTGGCAGATTGGACAAACGAGCCAATTCTCCCGGTGTAATCACATCTACTCCATACTGATCAATGATAGAATCAATCACAATAAGCTTATCTAGTCCCACCTGAGTCTCGCGAGAAATCATATAAAGTTCTCCGTTGATTTCTTCGGTTTTCTTTGGGGCTTCGGTTTGAATGATCGGGCCGGCAATTTTCTGATCTTCATACACGATGTAGAAACAACTGACATCATTGTTTATGGCGCGTTCCCGACCAAAATCGGAATTTCTGCGAGCTTCGGCTGAGGTTCTCCCCAATCCAACGCCAATTCCAACTTTTTCAATTCCGAACAAGCTTTGCAATTCTTCCATAAGCAGTAGGCGGCGGAATCCTTCGGTTTCATCACTTAATACCGATTTGGTAGTGTAGATTCGATAAATAATCTTTCCGGAATCGCTTCTTTCAACAGAAGCATCCAGTCGTTGCGCATAATAGTACACTCTTTCCATAGCATTGCCACGGATCTGGTAGTTTTGCAACTCTGTAATGCTGTCACCGTTGTCTTTTTCTTTATAGTCTAACTCAATAGAAATAACGGTTGCTTGGTTCTCATCTTGAATCGCCATTACGCTTCGTAGACGAAGTCGGTTGATTTTCTCTTCCGGCTCATCTGCTGAAGCATGAATCAAATACACCGGGTATCCTTCATCCTTCAAATACTGGTAAGTTTGAAGCGTACCGGTCAGACAAAGATTTGCTCGCCCTTCTTCCAAGTTTTCAATATGGAATTGAGCATTTTTCATAGGATATCCTTCTTCGAAGATATCATAACTAGCCTCAGAAACAGCGACTTCTTCTTCCGAATATCCCAAATTCTTTAGCGCTTTCACTAGATTATCATTTTCATAAAAATCAGAAGATACTTTTCGTACATCAATATGATCATTCACAGCAGCTTGAAATAGTACATTGGAAATGGCGTACGCATCCACTACAGAATACTCTACCGGGCAGGGTAAGTTCATTTTTCTACGCACATAGTGATACGGAATGGGACCGCAAAAGAAAAAGTTATCTACGTTTCCCACATGAGCTCTTACCATGGGTACTACTTCGCTTAATCTTTCATACACGACGGGCACATATTCTACAAATAATTTTTTAGTTTCCAGTTGATTAATAATGCGATCTACAGTACTGCGTGGACCAACAATTCCTGTCTTCATTCGATATGCCTCCTTTATTAGGTTTTCTTCCTATGAATCTTCTGTGAAACCAATTAATGGAAACCCAGAAAACCCATTTGCCTAATAATTATGCATAGACCAGCAGAAATCCTCCACGCATTGCTATATTATTTTTGTTTTTTTAAATTTATTCTGTAGTATCGTAAGGTTTTATTGAGATTAATTCTACAAAGTGATGATAATTGATTTTTCAATCGCTTTTAGAACCAATATAACCATATGCAAAAATCAAACTTCTCTATTGGCGGTGTATTCGACCGTAATTTACATAAATATTCCAATTTGTATAATATTTCGCGTAATTAATCATTTCACTAACGAGGCGTCCTTTTGCTCATCCTAAAAGAGAGCTTTTGCACGCTTCGATAAACCAAGAAAAAAGCGGTTCCGAAGAAGGCCCTTCCGGTGGGTTGGGGAAATCGCCCCTAGCACGTTCGGGATGCCATTGGGTCCCAATGATCGGTAACGTCTCGTGCTCAATGGCTTCCGGAATCCCATCATCTGAAAGCATCGTCACGCGTAAACTCTTTCCGATTTGATCCAATCTGTATCCGTGAAAGCTGTTGACCATTGCATCTTCTCCGAAGAAATGCCTCATGGTGGAGTTATCTACGCACGTTACCATGTGGGTCGAACCCAGATGATGCTCGATCCCTTTCTCATGACGAAAATCGAGAGTCAAATTGCCGCCTTCTTCGCAATTGATCTTCTGACAGCCTGCACAAATTCCCAAAATCGGTTTCCCTGCTTTCCGAAACGCCTGATAAAGTTGGCTTTCAAAGTCTGACTGTCTGGAGAACCGTTCCATTTTCAGAGCCTGACTTAATGCAGGCCTTGGCACGAAAGACATTCCGCCCGGTAGAAGCAAGCCATTTCCAAGTGCTAGAAGTTCTGGTATTTGTTCTTGAACCAATGGCATTAAAGGGATGCCTCCTGCTGCAGTAATTGCTGCAGCATAGGCTTTACTCAGCATCATCGCATGGCTGTTAAACGCCGAATCCAAACAAGAGCCCCACATCATAATGATAATCGGTTTTTTCATATTCGCATTCCTCCATCATAACAATCCGTTGCTTGTGTCATGAATAGGGAAATTAGGACTTACATGCTTGCAAAAACATTTGAAAAAGTGGATCACTGTTGGGCCCTTCCGGTGGATTGGGGAAATCCCCACGCATCCGCTCGGGGTGGAATTGCGTACCGAAAATTGGTAACTCCTTATGTTCGATCACTTCAGGAATACCTTCCTCAGAATAAGCAGTGATGCGCAATCCATCTCCGATTTTGGCAATCTTAAATCCATGATAACTGTTGATCCAAAATTGTGTTCCCCATAAGTTTGCGATCCAGCTACCCGGGAGCGCTTCTACGCTATGTGTAACACCCTGGTGATGCTCTCTGCCAAACATTTTTCTAAAATCCAAATGCAATGTTCCATTCTCTTCGCAATTGATTTTTTGACACCCGGCACAGATACCCAAAATTGGTTTACCGGTTTTTCGGAATGCCTGATACAACTCCGTTTCAAAATGAGCTTGCCGAGAATATCGTTCCAGCGCAAGCGTTCTAGCTAACTCAGGCCTTGGAACAAAGCCCATAGCTCCCGGTAATAAAAGCCCATCGGCCAAGTTTGCATAGTCTTCAACTTGGCTTTCTACCAATGGTAAAAGTGGAATCCCTCCTGCTGCGGTAATAGCAGCAGAATACGCCTTAGTCAACATCATGCTGTGAGCAGTGAATTTTGTATCCAAGCAAGAACCCCACATGATCAGAATAATCGGTTTTTTCATGTTAGTGTCCTCCCTTGTTGATCAGATGCATAAAATAGTCAAAAACTGGATTTCCAGTCGGTAATACCAGATCGGCATCCGTCGCAACTCCGGGAATAGCTTTCTTGACCATAGTTGCCAGAGCTTGCTGTTCTATTTCGAAAGGATCGATTTCAACGGGGGGTTCCATAACTCCGGCATGGCGAATTCGAACTTCTTCATCATCGGTTGCAAATGTTTCCGGATGCCATTGCACACCAAAAACCGGCAAACTTTCGTGCTCCAAAGCTTCGATAATTCCATCTTCGGAAATTGCCGAGACTATAAGGCCGGATCCCACTTCTTTTATGGCTTGATGATGAAAACTGTTCACTATAGCGCTTGGACCCATAAGATCATATAGAGCGCTCCCTTCCGTCAGGTTAATTTTGTGATCTACTCCTAACGGATGTTCAATCTGCATCACTGTCGGAATATCCTGATATAGTGTTCCTCCAAAAACAACATTTATTACTTGCATGCCTCTGCCAATCCCAAAAACCGGTTTCCCCGCCTTCACAAACGCCTGGCATAACAATATATCCATGGAGTCGCGAGTAACACTATTGACATAGGGCGCTGGTTGACCACTATTTGGATCAAAATCCATAAAGATATCACGATATCTACCGGGGTGAATGTCCACACCACCCGTGAGCAGTAGTGCATCTGCCATTTCGGCATATTCTTGATATAACCGAGGGTCTAACGCCATGATTGCGGTGCCACCGGCACCCGCTACAGCATTACCATAACTACGTTTAATTAGGTAAAATGGATTATGGGACTTCGGATCAAACTCATCTTCACCTGTCAAGAGAATCAAGGGTTTCAAGAGCCATACCTCCTTTTTTTATTTAGTCCTCCAAAAAACAAAAATACCTTGGGGACTAAATATTTTCTTGACAGCTATTTGACATTTATTTGCAAACTCCTTCTCTTTTCTATCTTTTCTTTTTAAAAACTTTTTTGTGCAACGTAATAACCGCATTATGTGCACAGTGGTAGATTATTAACAGAAAAAGACCCCCAGCAACCTGGAGGTCTTCTGCTTTTTATTAACGTTTTGAGAATTGTGGAGCTTTTCTTGCTTTTTTGAGACCGTATTTTTTACGTTCTTTCATTCTTTGATCTCGAGTCATAAATCCTGCCTTTTTCAAGGTTGGACGATACTCGAGATCGGCATTGCAGAGAGCTCTGGAAATACCGTGACGGATTGCACCGGCTTGTCCGGAGTTTCCTCCTCCATGCACTTTACAAATAACATCATAGTCTCCCTCAGTCTTAGTCAAAACCAATGGCTGACGAACGATCAATTTCAAAGTAGCAAGACCAAAGTAATCATCAATGTCTCGGTTGTTAATTGTTACGCGACCTGTTCCCGGGATCAAACGAACCCGAGCCACAGAACTTTTGCGGCGGCCGGTACCATAATTTTTTAAGCGAAATTGTACCATCATCGTTTCTCCCTTCGGTTATTTTTTGATTGCCCAAACTTCGGGGCACTGTGCTGCATGAGGATGTTCCGGGCTTGCATAAATTCTGCATTTCTTCATCATCAATCTACCAAGACGGGTATGAGGAAGCATGCCCTTAACAGCAGTCTCTAAGGCACGTTCCGGGAACGTATCCATTAGTTTACGGTAAGGAACTCGTTTTAAACCACTATTAAATCCAGAATAGCGCTCATGGAATTTTTGATCTAGTTTATTGCCGGTCAAGACAATCTTGTCTGCGTTGATTATAATGACATGGTCGCCGCAATTGACATGCGGAGTAAAGGTCGGTTTATGTTTGCCACGAAGAATCGCAGCCACTTCGGAAGCTAAGCGGCCTAAAACTAATCCGTTGGCGTCAATGACCCACCATTTTTCGACCAAATCAGAAGGCTTTGCCATATAGGTCGTACGCAAGGTATTCCCTCCTGTAATTCAATCTTTTAATTTCATAGTTTGTCTTTCGAGCAAGCATCGGGGTGACTTGCTTTAGAAATACATAACAGTAGTATTTTAGACAACTTTCGGTAGATTGTCAAGTATTGTTGTTGAATCTTCATAAACTATCTTATAAAGACAAAGTCCTTGTGCGGGGGCCAACCATTCTGCACGATGCAGAGAAGGCTCATGCAATATCTTTAAAAGATCTTCCGGACTTTTTTTCTTTAAAGCAATCTCCATATAGATCCCGACCAATAGTCGAACCATATGATACAAGAAACCATTTCCCTCGATTTCATAGATCAACCGAGTGTCCTCTTGAGACCAAGAAGATTTAGTTATGCATCGTATATGATTCTTAACACTGCTACCGGATGCACAAAAGCCGGTAAAGTCGTGTTCTCCGAGGATGAGGTCCGCACTCTTATGCAGCTCTTCGACCTCTGGTACGCCAAACCGATGCCAAACATAGGGTTGCCAGAAAGGCGAAACGATTCGAGCGGTTTCAATGATGTATCGATACGTTTTTCTGTGTGCCGTAAACCGCGGATGCCAATCAGGTGGACTTTCTTCGGTGTATTGGACACGAATTTCTTGCGGCAGCATACTGTTCATAGCGTGAGCAAATTTCTCAACAGGAATCTTGGACGCGGTCACGAATGATGCGCGTTGATCCAAGGCATGCACACCTGCATCTGTTCTACCAGCGCCATGGATTACAATGGTTTCTCCGGTGATTCGCTGAAGAGCTTCTTCTAATAATTGCTGAATGCTGATGCTGTTCTTTTGCTTCTGCCAACCACAAAATGTAGTACCGATGTATTGTACCTGCATGCGGACGTTTTTCATAGCAGCGCCTGCCATGAATCGATTTGAGCGAATCTGAAGAATGCCATCAGCAAAAAAAGCAAAGTCAGACTAGCAAGACCTAAATAATCGCGGAACCCGCTTTTTAATTCTTTCATCTTGGTACGATGTTCTCCACCTCGATAACACCGAGCCTCCATTGCCATGGCTAAATCATCGGCTCTGCGAAAAGCACTGATAAAAAGTGGTACCAGAATTGGTAACATACTTTTTCCGCGAGCAATCAATCCGCCCTCCTCAAAGTCAGCACCTCGAGCAGTCTGAGCTTTTATGATCTTGTCAGCCTCTTCAATGAGCGTAGGCACAAATCTCAGGGCAATGGTCATCATCATCGCTAACTCATGTGCTGGCAAACCGATCTTTTTAAAAGGTTTCAGCAAAGCCTCCAGTCCATCGGTCAGATCGATTGGTGTTGTTGTCAGCGTCAATAGAGAAGTAATACTGATCAATAAAATCAAGCGTAGACCCATCATGACCCCTCTTATAATTCCACCATTGTAAATGGAAAATCTTGACCATTGCCAGATCATTGTCCCTTCTTGCGTACTAAAGGTATGCAGGATCAGCGTAAATCCAACGATCCATAAGATGGGTCGTAATCCACGCAGGATCAACCGATAAGGAATTTTCGCTGAGATGATTACGAAAATAGCAAACAAAATCATCAGGATATAGGAAATTGGACCGGCTGCTGTAAATAAAGCTATTACATAGAGCAGGATCATAATTATTTTAAAGCGCGCATCCATTTTGTGGATCATTGAATCAGCAGGGTAATATTGGCCAATGGTCACACCTTTGAGCATATTCATGACCTTGTCCTCCTAAGAACCATACGAATGGCATGGAAAGCTTCTTCCACGTTCATAGCATACTCGGGAACATCCCAACCTTTTTCACGCAGAGCCAGCATTAATGCAGTCATTTGCGGAACATCTAAGCCTACTTGTTGTAATTCAGAACTTCTACTGAAAATTTCCGCTGTAGACCCGGACATTAAGAGTCGCCCATTTGCTAAAACTAAGATTTGATCTGCCAATTTCGCTACATCTTCCATACTGTGTGAAACAAGGATGACGGTTTTTTTGGTCTCCTCTTGCCAAGCTTGTAAACCATCTAAGATTTCATCTCGACCCGCAGGATCTAGACCAGCCGTTGGCTCATCTAAAATCAAATAATCGGGCTCCATAGCAATCACCGAAGCAATGGCTAACCGACGCATTTGACCTCCGGAAAGCTCAAACGGTGAGCGGATCAACATATCGTCAGTAAGTTTACTAAAGTGCATTGCTTTGTGGATTTGCTCCTGTATTTCTTTAGAAGACCTTCCTTGTTTGACCAACCCAAAGCTCAACTCTCGTTCCACAGTTTCTTCAAACAACTGATGCTCAGGATACTGAAATGCCATACCCACTTTTCGTCGTAATTTTTTCCGATCGGTGTTCTTTTTGTACATCACAAAATCATCCATCAGCACTTCGCCGCTGGAAGGTTTTTGTAGCCCTGCCATCACTTGAACTAGGGTCGATTTCCCCGACCCTGTATGACCGATGACTGCAACGATTTGGTTACTTTCAATTTCCAAATTAACATCAATTAATGCATCCGCTGAAAAAGGCGTCCCCGGACTGTAGGTAAGATTAACATCCTTTAGAATGATGGACATAGTCGTTTCACCATCTCTTCCACACTAAGGATATCGTCGTGCTCAATCCATCCGTCTTCCTTAAGCAACGTTGCTAATTGTGTAATTTGAGGAATATCTAAGCCTAAGGCTTGCATTTGCTCACGAGCTTGAAAAACCTCTTTGGGAGTACCCTCCGCTATGACGTGGCCAGCCCCCAACAGAATGATCCGATCTGCCATGACCGCTTCACTCATATGATGGGTTATCAAAATCACAGTCATCCCTTCGGAACGCAGTGTCTCGATGGCAGTCATAACTTCTCTTCTTCCCTGAGGGTCAAGCATGGCCGTAGCTTCGTCTAAGACGACTACTTTGGGACGCATTGCAACGATCCCAGCAATGGCGACACGTTGCTTCTGGCCGCCGGATAATAGGTGTGGTGCATGATGTCGGTACTCCGACATCCCAACCATGGTAAGGGCTTCCTCGACCCGCTCTCGTATGACAGCGGGGGGAAGCCCTAAATTTTCCGGACCAAAAGCAACATCATCTTCTACAATGGTTGCAACGATTTGGTTATCAGGGTTTTGGAAAACCATACCCACCCGTTGTCGGATACTCCATAGAGCTTGATCATCGATGGTATCAAGACCATCGATCAAAACGGTTCCTTCACTTGGAAGCAACAGAGCATTCAGATGTTTCGCCAAGGTGGATTTCCCTGAACCATTAGCACCCAAAATAACAACGAACTCTCCCGGGCGGATTGCTACGTTAACAGATGCAAGGGCCTTAATCTCCTGATGTTCCGGACCTTGAAACACATGGCTCAAGTTCTTTATATCTATCAGCAGAGTTGGGCTTGTCATTTCTTATTCCTTCTTTGACGCGTCAGCGGCTTGCCCCACAAGTTGTAACAACACCATGGGAGCTGCATCGCCTCGACGCGGACCGAGTTTCAATATACGGGTATAACCACCCGGACGCGTTTCATAACGCTTCGCTACATCGTCAAAGACCTTCTTAGATACGCTCTCTTTTAAGAGGTATGCAGAAGCCTGACGGCGAGCATGGAGATCTCCTCTTTTACCCAAGGTAATCATTTTCTCAGCAATAGAACGAACTTCTTTGGCACGGGTTTCCGTGGTTTCAATTTGTTCTGCTTCCAAGAAAGAAGTTACCAGGTTTCGGAGAAGGGCTTTCCGGTGTCCGGTATTACGTCCTAATTTACGATAGCCCATCTTTCTCCCTCCTTCGTCACTTTATTCTTCTTGTTTTCTAAGGGATAACCCGAGGACTTCAAGTTTCAGAATGACTTCCTCCAGTGATTTTCTCCCCAAATTACGAACTTTCATCATTTCGTCTTCAGTTTTGATAACTAATTCCGATACGTTATTGATCCCTGCTCTTTTCAAACAGTTATAGGAACGCACCGATAAATCAAGATCTTCAATCGTCATCCGCAACTTATCTTCTTTTTGACGAGTCTCACCCGTTTCCGGGGTGATCGTCTCTTCTTCTTCGGTATGTGTCTCGGTAAGAGAAACAAACAGTCCAAGTAAATCGCAGATGATTTGAGCCCCATTACTCACAGCTTCCTGTGGTTTTACACTGCCATCAGACCAAACTTCAAGAATCAGTTTATCATAGTCGGTTACTTGCCCAACTCGAGCGTTCTCGACAAAGTAATTGACTCTTCGAATCGGTGTGAAGATCGAATCGACCCAAATCGTTCCGATTGTAGGATCATTCTTTTTGTTCCGATCTGCAGGTACATAGCCACGTCCGCGCTCAGCAGTAATTTCTGCATAAAAACGTCCGTCGGTGTCTAGTGTAGCCAGCTTTAGGTCGGGATTAAGAACTTCTACATCGGCATCCAAAATCAGATCACGAGCAGTAACGATTCCTTCACCCTGTTTCTCAATTCGAAGAATTTTGGTTTCATCGCTGTAGATTTTCAGGCGAAGTTCTTTTAAATTAAGGACAAACTCCGTAACATCTTCTAAGACGCCCGGGATTGTCGTAAATTCGTGTTCTACTCCTTGAATTCGAACAGATGTGACAGCGGCTCCGTCGATACTTGAAAGGAGGATCCGACGAAGGGAGTTGCCTAAGGTATGTCCGTAGCCCCGTTGCAGAGGCTCCACACAAAACTTTCCATAACGGTCATCATTCGATATAGAGACAACTTCAATTCTCGGGCGATCAATTTTCTCCAACATAGGCCAACCCTCCTACTTGATCCCGAATCATTAACGGGAATAATACTCGATGATAAGGTTTTCTGCAACCGGCACATCAATCTCTTCACGTGTCGGTAAGCGTAACACCGTACCGCGCATAGCTTCAACATCTAATTGTAACCAGGAGACCAGCGTTTTGGTTCCTAATGTTTCATTCAGAGCAGCGAATTTCACGCTGGAACGGCTCTTACTGCGAACCTCAATTGCATCATTGGCTTTCAAAAGATAGGAAGGAATATCAACACGTTTACCATTGACATTGAAATGGCCATGGCGAACTAACTGACGAGCTTCCACCCGACTGCCGGCTAAACCTAGACGAAAGACAACATTGTCTAAGCGGCTTTCCAGCATTTGTAATAAAATAGATCCTGAAACGCCTTTTCTGCGTTTTGCAACTGCAAAATAACGACGGAATTGGTTTTCCAGCACACCGTAAATACGGCGTGTCTTTTGTTTTTCCCGTAGATGCAGACCGTAGTCCGATACTTTACCACGACGTCCTTGGCCATGTTGTCCAGGGATCGTTGCACGTCGCTCTAAAGCGCATTTGCTGGTGTAGCATCGTTCGCTCTTTAAGAAGAGCTTGATTCCTTCTCGGCGGCATAATCTGCAGACGGGTCCGGTATATCTAGCCATATAACTTTTCCTCCTTCAGATTATACACGGCGCCGTTTAGGTGGGCGGCAACCATTGTGGGGTACAGAAGTAACATCTTTGATTAAAGAAACATTGAGACCCGAAGTTTGAAGCTGTCGAATGGCAGCTTCTCGACCGGAGCCAGGTCCTTTTACCAAAACTTCTACTTCCTTCATACCATGTTCCATTGCAGCTTTAGCAGCTTTCTCAGCAGCTTGTTGAGCAGCAAAGGGGGTACTTTTCTTAGAACCTTTAAAACCCATTCCACCAGCCGTAGCCCAAGAAATGGCGTTACCGTTACGATCAGAAATCGTTACGATGGTATTGTTGAATGTAGATTGAATGTGGGCAATGCCAAATTCAATATTTTTTCGTTCACGACGTTTGGTGCGAACAGCTTTTGCCTTAGCCATCTTTCGCTAATCCCTCCTTTAGGGTTTTACCGCTTATTTCCTTTTACCGGATGAGGTGCGTTTGGGGCCCTTACGGGTTCTCGCATTGGTTTTCGTACGTTGTCCTCTTACCGGCAGGCCGCGGCGATGTCGGACGCCACGATAGCAACCAATGTCTACCAGGCGCTTAATATTTGCGGAAACTTCCCGCTTTAGATCTCCCTCGACTTTTACATTTTGGTCAAGGTATTCCCTTAGTTTAGCGACATCTGTTTCAGATAAATCGCGAACACGGGTATCCGGATCGATTCCGGTTTGATTCAGAATCGTTCTGGATGTTGACAGACCAATGCCAAAGATATATGTTAAACCAATTTCAACACGTTTCTCTCTGGGTAGGTCAACACCGGCAATACGTGCCATATTTGTCGTACACCTCCACTGACTTGCTTACAGTAACCAAGAACAAATATTTCTTGCTCTGTGGTACCTGTATTATCCTTGCGTTTGTTTATGCTTGGGATTTTCGCAGATCACCATCACACGACCATGGCGTTTAATGATCTTACACTTGTCACACATCTTTTTAACAGACGGCCGAACCTTCATAGGTTTACCCTCCTTAGGTTTTTGCTTACTTCAACCGATAAGTAATGCGTCCTCGGCTGAGATCGTATGGGGAAATCTCTAATTTTACCCGGTCACCCGTAAGTATTCGGATAAAATGGAGTTTTAACTTTCCTGAAACATGTGCCAACACTACGTGGCCATTGTCCAGTTCTACTCTAAACATTGCATTTGGCAAAGGTTCTATGACCTTGCCTTCAACTTCAATAACATCCTCTTTGGACATATTTTATTGCTCAATCCTCCTCTAAAATCTTCTTCAAAGCAATTTGTCAATTTCAACATCTTCGGAACTTAAGATAACAGGGCCATTTGGCGTTATCACAATCGTGTGCTCAAAATGAGCCGAAGGCAGTCGATCTTGGGTGACAATGGTCCATTGATTATCCAACACTTCAACAGGGTACTTCCCCATATTGATCATTGGTTCAATAGCCAAAGTCATACCATTTTGCAGGCGAGGGCCGCGATGGGGTGGGCCGAAATTTGGAATTTCAGGATCCTCATGCAATTTTTTTCCTATGCCATGACCGACCAAATCACGAACAACAGAGTAACCGGCTTGCTCAGCATGGTTTTGAACTGCATGGGAGATATCACTCAAACGGTTGCCCTCGTATGCTTGAGCAATACCCAAATAGAGGCATTCCTTTGTGACTTGTAGTAATCTTTGATTCGCTTCACTGATTTTGCCTACAGGCACAGTGATCGCAGAATCCGCGTGATATCCTTGAAAGATCACTCCGCCATCGATGCTGACGATATCTCCTTCGAGTAAAACGCGCTGATCCGGAATTCCATGGACGACTTCCTCATTCACCGAAATGCACAAGGTAGCCGGAAAACCGTTGTAGTTCAGGAAACTGGCTTTGCAGCCCGCCTCTGCAATCATATCCGCCGCTATTTGATCCAATTCTTTGGTCGAAACACCGGGTCTAACAGCGGATTCCAAGGTTCTCAATATTCGAGCCAGAATGATTCCAGCTTGCCGCATTGCTTTGATTTCTTGGGTAGATTTCAGAATAATCATTACAAATTCACCAAAGCAGCCAGGATTCGCTGACCGACTTGTTCGACAGAACCCTTACCGCAGACGGTAATCAGTCTGTTTGAATTTGCATAATAGGATATGAGTGGTGCAGTCTGACGGTTGTATACCTCTAACCGAGCTGTAACAGTAGTTTCACTGTCATCTACCCTTTGATAAAGCTCTCCTCCGCAAAGATCACACACACCGTTTTGCTTTGAGGGATTGAATACTTTATGATAAGGGGTTTGGCACTGTCGACAGATAAGTCGACCCGTCAAACGAGTTATCAGATCATCAGTAGGAACATCAATGTTTAAAACTGCATCCAGCTGTGTGGATAGCTGTTCTAGCATAAGGTCTAAAGCATCCGCTTGAGCTAAGGTTCTGGGAAATCCATCGAGCAGAAAACCATTTTCGCAATCTGCCTTCAGAAATCGTTCTTTGACAATCCCAATGGTTAAAGAGTCTGGTACCAGTTTCCCAGCATCCATGAACTCTTTAGCCTGCATGCCAAGTTCAGTACCTTCTTTAAGCGCTGCTCGAAACATATCTCCGGTGGAAATATGCGGAATCCCGTATGCTTTAACAATGGTATCAGCTTGTGTTCCTTTTCCTGCCCCGGGAGGTCCTAATAATACGATTCGCATACTTAAGTCCCCCTAATCCAAAAAGCCTTTGTAGTGGCGCTGCATAACTTGAGCTTCAATGCTCTTAATCGTTTCAAGCGCAACACTGATGGCGATTAGAATCGTTGTGCCGCCGAATCCTGTTTCCATGGTAGTTAATGCCGATAAAATCATCGGTAACAAAACCAAAATACACAAGAAGGCTGCTCCAACGACGGTTAGGTGGCTCATAATCCGACTAATGTGATCCGATGTAGGTTTACCTGGTCGGATCCCCGGAATGAACCCTCCGTTCTTCTGCATGTTCTTTGCAGTATCAATAGGATTGAACTGCATCATGGTGTAGAAGAAGGAGAAGAAGAAAATCAACACGATATAGAGAATGGTATGGAGCCAAGTTCCTGTACCCATAACCGCATTCAATTTAGTAGCCCAGGTGGCGTTAACAAATTGCATGATGGTTTCAGGGAACATCAGTAAGCTTGAAGCGAAAATTACAGGTAGTACACCGGCTTGATTGATTTTGAACGGAATATGAGTGTTTTGACCCCCATAAACCTTGCGACCAACCACGCGCTTGGCGTATTGCACAGGAATTTTGCGAACTCCTTGAGTCACGAAAACGATACCGGCTACGCTAAACAGGGCTATCACTGCTAAAATCGCAACACCCCACCAAGGAATAGTTCCGGCCATAGCATCTTGATACATCCCGATCATAGCAGAAGGTAATTGAGAGATGATACCGGCGAAAATTAGAATGGATACCCCATTCCCAACGCCTTTTTCACCAATCGTTTCGGCCATCCACATGAGGAGCATTGTTCCGGCTGTAAAGGTCAGCGCAATCGCAAAGTAAGAAAAGAATCCAGGATTCTTGACTGCTCCTTGACTACCAATATAATTCACGGTTGCGTAACCTTGAATCATAGAAAGTGCAACAGCAATATAACGAGTGTATTCTTGAAGTTTTTTACGACCCTCTTCGCCCTCTTTGGACATTTCTTCCCATTTTGGAATAACAATGGTCAGAAGTTGAACAACGATGGAGGAAGTAATATAGGGTCCTACCGCCAATGCAAAGAAACTCATTTGTTTCAAAGCACCACCGGACATTACATTTAAGAATCCGAAAAAGTTACTATTACTGAAAATACTCCGAATGGCAGTTGCGTCGATCAAAGGTACCGGAATGTGAACACCTAAACGAAACAGAAAAATCAACAGTCCGGTAAATAGAATCTTTTTCCGTTGTTCCTGGATTTTCCAAGCGTTTACAAAGGTGCTAAACATTAGATCACCTCGGCCTTGCCGCCAGCCTTTTCAATCTTCTCTGCAGCTGAAGCGGAGAATTTGTGGGCTTTGACGGTAAGGGCTTTTGTTAATTCACCATCCCCTAAAATTTTCACGGGAAGTTGAAGTTTTTTTACCAAACCTTCCTGATACATAAGTTCAGGAGTAACCTCGGTACCGGCTTCAAAGCATTCTAAGAACTTAACGTTAACCAACGAAAATTCTTTTTTGAAGATATTGGTGAAGCCAACTTTGGGCATTCTACGGGTAATCGGCATTTGACCGCCTTCAAAACCCGGACGAACACCACCACCAGCTCGGCTCCATTGTCCTTTGTGACCACGGGTAGAGGTTTTGCCCATTCCGGAACCTAACCCACGACCTACACGGCGGCGAGGGGTTCTGGAACCAGCAGCCGGTTTCAATTCATGAAGTTTCATGAAGGGCACCTCCTATTCTTCGATTTGTTCCACAATCAACATGTGGGGGATTTTGTTGATCATTCCTCGAATGACCGGATTATCTTCATGGATAACAACTTGCTCCCGCTTGGTTAAACCAAGTGAACGGGCGATGGCACGTTGTTTCTCAGTTCGTCCGGCAAATCCTCGAAATAAAGTTACTTTTAATTGTTTTGTCATGATGCTTCCTCCCTAACCGAGGATTTCTTCGACGGTTTTTCCCCGCAATTTGGCGACTTGTTCAACTGTCTTCATTGACATAAGACCCTGAAGAGTTGCACGCACCTGATTGATCGGGTTTGAAGATCCATGAGATTTGGTTAAAATGTCCTGGATGCCTGCGGATTCTAAAATCGCGCGCACTGGACCGCCTGCAATGACGCCGGTTCCAACAGAAGCTGGTTTAATCAGTACTTCTCCGGATCCAAAACGGCCGATGTTGACATGAGGAACAGTCGTTCCAACCATGGGGATTTTGACTACATTTTTAATGGCATCATCTTTGGCTTTTTTGATGGCTTCTTGCACTTCACGTGCTTTACCAACGCCAATGCCGACATGACCTTTTTGGTCACCGACTACAACAAGAGCTCTGAAACGACGAATTCGTCCGCCCTTAACGGTCTTGGATACAGGACCGATGGAGACAACTTTTTCTGTAAGTTCCAGATTGCTTGCATCAAGCTTTTGCATTGATGGTTCCTCCCCTTCGTCCTAAAATTTGAGACCGCCTTCACGGGCAGCATCTGCTAGAGCAGCTACACGGCCATGATACAAGTAACCACCACGATCAAATACAACCTGGTTGATACCTTGCTCTAAGGCGCGCTTTGCCACTAGAGTTCCAATAGCTTTGGCGGCAGCAATATTGCCACCATATTTTAATTCTTCCCGGATTGCCTTCTCCAATGAAGAGGCCGTTACCAGGGTGTGACCGCTGTTATCGTCTATGACTTGAGCAACAATGTGTTTGTTACTACGGTAAACGCAAAGACGAGGACGTTCAACTGTGCCGCTGATATTCTTACGCACACGATAGTGGCGAATCAGACGAGCTTTATTCGCATCCTGCTTTTGAATCAAAGCGGAGTCACTCCTTTCTCGATCAATTACCCTTATTTACCGGTCTTCCCGACTTTGCGACGGACGACTTCGCCCTCATACATGATTCCTTTGCCCAAATAAGGCTCCGGTTCACGTACTGAACGGATTTGTGCAGCCAGTGCGCCGACTTTTTCTTTGTCAATTCCAGTAACGGTCATTCTCGTTTGAGCGGGAACTTCTACTTCTAAACCGACTTCAGGAAGTATTTCAACCGGATGGGAATACCCCATATTGAGCACAAGGGTTCTTCCCTGTTTTGATGCACGATATCCAACTCCCACGATATTGAGGGATTTGGTAAAACCTTGGCTAACACCAACAACCATGTTATTGATCAAGGTTCTGGTTAAGCCGTGTAAGGAACGATGCATTTTGTTATCACTGGGACGTGACACATGCAATGCTCCGTTTTCTAGAGTGAGGATCATCTCGGGATGAACTTCACGTGTAAGGGTGCCCTTGGGTCCCTTCACATTAACCCGATTCCCTTCAACAGTTACATTGACTCCTTGAGGAATCGTAATGGGCATTCTACCAATTCGAGACACTTACGGCACCTCCTTTACCAGATATAGCAAACTACTTCGCCGCCTAAACCGGCAACTCGTGCTTGCTTGTCGCTCATTAGACCCAGTGTTGTAGAAATAACTGCAACACCCAATCCGCCGAGAACGCGGGGAATCTCAGTTTTCTTGACGTACACGCGTAAACCAGGTTTGGAAATACGCTTGATACCGGTGATCACCCGTTCGCGCTCTGCGCCGTATTTCATAAATACGCGGATGATTCCTTGTTTATTGTCGCTGATTTGTTGATAATCACGGATGAATCCTTCATTCTTGAGGATCTCCGCCAGCGCTACTTTCATTTTGGACGCTGGAATGTCTACCTTATCGTGGTAAACTACATTGGCATTACGAATGCGAGTTAAAAAATCAGCAATCGGATCGGTCATAGCCATGTAAACGACCTCCTCCCTGTTTCGATATTACCAGCTAGCTTTCTTGACACCGGGAATGTGACCCTGATGTGCAAGATTGCGGAAGCAGATGCGGCAGATGCCGAATTTACGCATATAGGCATGAGGACGGCCGCAGAGTTTGCAGCGGTTGTATGCCTGAACTTTGAACTTTTGCGGTCGGCTCTGTTTGATTTTCAGTGAAGTTTTAGCCATTAAGCTTCCTCCTCATTAGGACCGGAAGGGCATTCCAAGTGCTTTAAGCAACTCAAACGCCTCTTCGTCGGTATTTGCCGTGGTTACAATGGAAATATTCATTCCCCGAATCTTATCGACCTTATCATATTCAATCTCAGGGAAAATCAATTGCTCACGGACGCCAAGGGAATAGTTACCTCGACCATCGAAAGCTTTTGGAGATACTCCGCGGAAATCACGTACACGAGGAAGGTTAATGTTCATCAGTTTATCCAAGAAGGACCACATACGTTCTCCGCGCAATGTGACCATGGTTCCGATCGACATGCCTTCACGCAATTTGAAATTTGCAATGGATTTTTTGGCTTTTGTAGTTACCGGTTTTTGGCCGGAGATGATTGTCAAATCGTTGACAGCGGCGTCGAGCGTCTTTGAGTTTTGGATCGCTTCTCCAACACCGATATTGATCACGATTTTATCCAATCGTGGAACACTCATAACACTGGTATACTTGAAGCGTTCCATCATTTGCGGTGTCACTTCATTTAGAAATTTTTCTTTCAATCGGGACAAGATTTGTAACCTCCCTTCTCTTATTTATCCAGGGATTGTCCGCATTTTTTACAATAACGAACATGCTTGCCGTTTTCAGCTACTTTGCGTCCAACACGAGTTGGTTTGGAGCAGGAAGGGCAAACAACCTGAACTTTTGCTGCCAGAATTGGGGCTTCCTTTTCTACAATTCCACCTTTGGGATTGGTATTGGAAGGACGCGTATGGCGCTTGATGATATTGATTCCTTCCACAATGACCTTACGATCAGTGACATCGGAAACCAAAATCTTCCCCTTCTTACCGGCATCTTTACCTTTTAAAATGACGACTGTGTCGTCCTTTTTAACATGCATTTTAGGTGCTGTCAAATTAGAACACCTCCTGATTACAGAACTTCGGGAGCGAGCGAAATGATTTTCATGTAATCTCTTTCGCGCAATTCCCGAGCTACAGGTCCAAAGATGCGCGTGCCACGTGGGCTTTTGTCATCTTTAATGATTACTGCCGCATTGTCATCAAAACGGATGTAGGATCCATCGTTACGTCCCATCCCTTTACGGGTTCGAACGATAACGGCTTTCACGACATCACCTTTTTTAACAACGCCGCCGGGTGTGGCGGATTTAACGGCAGCAACAATAATATCACCCACGTTGCCATAGCGACGGTAATGACCGCCCTTGACTCGGATGCACATAATTGACTTTGCACCGGAGTTATCAGCAACGTTTAAAACGGTTTGCTGTTGAATCATGTGGTATAATCCCCCTTTCGTCTGCTATGGGCTTCTATTTCGCCCGTTCGACGATATCAAGCAACCGCCAGCGTTTATCCTTTGAAAGCGGTCTTGTTTCCATAATTGTTACGAGATCGCCTTCATTACAGCTGTTGTCTTCATCATGGGCTTTAAATTTTACAGTTCGTTTGATGCGTTTGCCATACAAAGGATGTTGAACCATTGTCTCTACGATGACAACGATGGTTTTGTCCATTTTATTGCTGACGACCACACCGGTTCGAACTTTGCGACGAGCGCGCTCCATCATTTTTGGCTCCTCCTTTATGTTTCCTGCCATTATCCGATATTGAGTTCCCGCTGACGAATGCGGGTTTTAACGCGGGCAATGGCTTTTCTGACTTCACGGATGCGCATTGGATTCTCCAATTGCCCCATAGCCATTTGGAAACGGAGGTTAAATAGCTCGGCTTTGTATTCAGCCAGCTTTTGCTCAAGTTCCGCGACACTCATTTCGCTGATTTGCTTGCGCAATTCATTAACCTTCATTATTTTCACCACCCACTTCTTCACGTTTGATAAACTTCGTACGAATCGGCAATTTATGGGCAGCTAAGCGTAGTGCTTCGCGGGCAGTCTCTTCCGGAACACCGGCGATTTCAAACATGATACGACCAGGTTTTACGACGGCTACCCAATACTCCGGAGCACCTTTACCGGAACCCATACGTGTTTCAGCAGGTTTCTGAGTAACAGGTTTATCCGGGAAAATTTTGATCCAGACTTTACCGCCACGTTTGATATAACGAGTCATAGCAATACGGGCAGCTTCGATTTGACGATTGGTGATCCAGGAGGCTTCTAAGGCTTGTAGCCCAAATTCTCCACCGCTTAGTTCAGAGCCGCCTTTTGTTAAGCCTCTCATTTTGCCGCGATGTTGTTTGCGATATTTGACGCGTTTTGGGAGTAGCATACTTAATTGCCTCCTTCCTTTGCTTCCGCTTTCACTTTCGGCTTCGGCAATACTTGACCTTTATAAATCCAAACTTTAACTCCGAGGCGACCATAAGTGGTCTTAGCTTCGGTGAATCCGTATTGGATATCGGCACGTAAGGTATGCAGAGGAATGGTTCCTTCATGGAACATTTCGTTACGAGCAATTTCTGCACCGCCTAAACGGCCAGAACACATGACTTTACAACCTTTTACTCCGGGAGCTCTCATTGCTCTTTGGATAGATTGTTTCATGGCTCGGCGGAATCCAATTCTCTTTTCCAATTGAGCAGCAATACTTTCAGCTACCAATTGGGCATCTCCCTCGGCCACACGAATTTCATTTACTCTTATCGTTACCGGTTTTTTAACCATTGCTTCCAACTGTTTACGTAAATCTTCAATACCTGTACCACCACGCCCGATTACAATACCGGGTTTTGCTGTAAAGACAATGACATTTACTCTATTGGCTGTCCGCTCGATTTCAACTTTCGATAAACCGGCTTGGAAGAGTTTTTCTTTCAGGAACTTACGAAGCTTGAAGTCTTCGACCAAAAGATCGGAAAAGTTTTTACTGGCAAACCAGCGAGATTCCCAATCTTTAATGATCCCAAGACGCAGTCCGTAAGGATGAATTTTTTGACCCACTCTAATTTCCCTCCTTGCTTACTTGCGCTTCCGTCCTATTCACGCTCTTTGATAATGATCGTGATATGACTACTGCGCTTCAGAATCGGAAATGCACGGCCACGTTGATGGGGTTGAGCCCGTTTCATGGTCGGTCCTTGATCAACGAAAGCAGCAGCAACATACAGACGGGAAGAATCCATATCATGATTGTTCTCCGCATTAGCAGCAGCAGATTTCACAACTTTTGCGATGATTGGCGAAGCGGCCTTTGGCGTAAAACGCAAAATGGCGAGTGCTTCGTCAACACCCTTCCCTCGAATATTGTCGATTACAATCCGAACTTTACGAGGAGCGATGCGGACATAACGAGCTATAGCTTTACTTTCCATCTCATCACACCCCTATTTCTTTCCGGTCGTTTTCTCGGAGCCCGCATGACCACGGAAGGTTCGGGTCGGAGCGAATTCACCGAGTTTATGACCGATCATTTCTTCTGAGATATATACAGGTACATGTTTTCTTCCATCATGCACTGCGATTGTATGGCCAACCATATCCGGGAAAATGGTAGAAGCTCGAGACCAAGTCTTGATGACCTTTCTCTCGCGGCTTACATTCATTTCCAGGACCTTTTTGAGCAAGTGGTCGGCAATAAAAGGACCCTTCTTTATGGATCTGGACATTGTTTAGCCTCCCTCTATTCTACTTGCTCCGTCTTGTAACAATGTACTTATCGGATGCTTTTTTCTTGCGAGTCTTGAAGCCCAAAGTCTTTTGTCCCCAAGGACTGACTGGACTCTTACGACCAATGGGGGAGCGACCTTCGCCGCCGCCATGGGGATGATCGATCGGGTTCATGACCACACCACGAACGGTGGGACGAATTCCCAAATGACGATTGCGGCCGGCTTTACCAATTTTAACATTCTCATGTTCAAGGTTTCCGACTTGACCGATTGAAGCTTTGCAGTTTCCATGGATCAAGCGCATTTCATTAGAAGGCAGGCGAACGTGAACGTATTCAGATTCTTTAGCCATCAATTGAGCGGAAACACCAGCAGAACGAACCAACTGGGCGCCTTTTCCAACTTTTAGCTCGATATTGTGAATCATGGTTCCAACCGGAATCCGACGTAGCGGTAAACAGTTGCCGGGTTTGATATCAGCATTTTCACCGGAAACTACGATATCGCCAACCTTTAAACCAACCGGAGCTAAAATGTAAGATTTAGCGCCATCGGCATAATGGATCAGAGCAATATAAGCAGTTCGATTCGGATCATATTCAATGCTGGCAACTTTGGCAGGAATGTCATCTTTGATGCGTCTAAAATCAACCAAACGATACATTCTTTTCACGCCGCCACCTTGATGTCGAACGGTAAGACGACCATGATTGTTACGACCGCCTTTGCTTTTCAAAGGAGCCAGTAAGGACTTCTCCGGAGTTGTGCTTGTGATTTCGCTAAAAGAATAACCTGTCATAGCACGGCGGGCCGGAGAGGTCGGTTTGTATTTTTTTACAGCCATTTTTTATCCTCCTCCTTAGAGCCCATCGAAGAAGCCGATCGTCTTGGAATCTTTGGTCAGAGTAACAATGGCTTTTTTCCAGTCGGATGTATATCCAACATGGACGCCCACTCTTCTCTTTTTGCCTCTGACATGCATGGTATTGACAGCGGCGACCTTGACATCGAAAACTTTTTCTACGGCATGCTTGATTTCAATTTTGTTGGCATGAGGATCAACTTTAAAAGTATATTTCTTTTCTGCCATCATTGCGCTGGTTTTCTCAGTGATAATGGGTTTGATTAATACGTCATGAGGCTCACGCATTACGCAAATACCTCCTCTAACTTACCTACTGCATCTTTCACGATAATCAGCTTGTCATGAAGCAGAATGTCATAAACATTAATACTGCCACTGAATGTCACGCTGATACCGGGAAGGTTTCTTGCAGAAAGGTAAACATTTTTTTCGGGATCTGCTGTGATGAATAACGCTTTACGATCAACTTTTAAGTTTTTCAACAAAGCCACCATCTCTTTTGTCTTGGGAGCAGACATGTTCAAGCTATCGAGAATGATAAGATCCTGATCTTGAACTTTACTGCTAAACGCTGAGCGAATAGCGATTCGTTTAACGTTTTTGTGGATTTTGATTCGATAATCTCTGGGCTTCGGGCCAAATGTTACTCCGCCTTTACGCCAGATGGGAGAGCGTATGGAACCTGCTCGAGCACGACCGGTTCCTTTTTGACGCCAAGGTTTCTTACCACCGCCCCGAACTTCGGAACGGGTAAGAGTAGAATGAGTACCCTGTCTTTGGGCCGCTAAATAAGCAACGACAGCTTGATGCAGGCTTGGCTCGCTGACTTCGGCTGCGAATAAAGTTTCACATAAACTCATATCGCCAACCTTCTCACCCAGGGTATTGTATACAGCTACTTGAGGCATAGCCTATCCTCCTTTCCTGTCATCATCCCGCTACTTTTTAGCAGCGTTCCTGATGGTCAACAGGCTACCAACCGGACCGGGTACTGAGCCTTTGACTAACAATAAATTGCGATCGGTATCGACGCGAACCACTTTTAAATTAAGGATTGTGGTCTTATCTACTCCGTAATGTCCGGGCATTTTCCGGTTTTTTGGCACGTGTGCAGCAGCACGACCTGTTAATGAACCGGGAGATCTGTGAAATTTGGATCCGTGGGTCATACGGCCACGATGGAAATTCCACCGTTTGATACCACCGGCAAATCCATGTCCTTTGCTGATTCCACTGACATCGATGATGTCATCCTCAGCAAATACATCACAGGCGATTTGTTGTCCCACTTCAAATTCGTGGGCATTCTCCAAACGCAATTCTTTTAAAACACGTTTGGGTTGGAGATTGTTCTTCTTGAAATGGCCCATTTCGGGTTTATTCAATTTCCGTTCGGCAATATCATCAAATCCGATTTGAATGGCGGAATACCCGTCATTCTCCATGGTTTTCTTTTGCACGACCACACAGGGACCGGCTTCGATTACCGTAACCGGGACGACTTGACCATTTTTCAGAAAGAGCTGGGTCATACCAAGCTTCTTACCAATGATTGCTTTTTTCATCCACTTACACCTCCCTGTTGGCGTTACAGTTTAATTTCAATATCCACGCCGGCAGGAAGATCCAGTTTCATTAAATCATTCACTGTTTTCTGCGTCGGTTCTAAGATATCAATTAAACGTTTATGCGTGCGCATTTCGAATTGCTCGCGAGAATCTTTGTACTTGTGAACGGCTCTCAATATAGTATACAGATTTTTTTCCGTCGGTAACGGAATGGGTCCGGATACTTGAGCACCGGTTCGCTTTGCTGTTTCCACAATTTTTTCCGCACATGCGTCCAATAAATTGTGATCAAAAGCTTTTAAGCGGATACGAATCTTTTGCTGTGCCACTAAATTCCCTCCTTCGTCCGATCTGATACGGACTTTGCCTTTACAAGGCTTGAGCTCGGCAAAAATTCCCCTGACCGTCAGGATTTAGGCCAGGCAACCTTTCGCTTCATTGACTCTATCAGTACCGTTGAAGTGCGGAGTTTTCGCAACCCGATTCTCCGCACTCAGCACGGTGATCTGCTTATTTCTCTTCTACTTCAGTAACAACACCGGCGCCGACGGTACGTCCGCCTTCGCGAATTGCAAAACGCAATTCTTTTTCAATAGCGATTGGGGTGATCAATTCTACGCCCATGACAATATTGTCGCCAGGCATGACCATCTCTACGCCTTCCGGTAACTCAATGTTCCCGGTTACATCGGTGGTTCGGAAATAGAATTGGGGACGATATCCGTTAAAGAACGGGGTATGGCGTCCGCCTTCTTCTTTGCTCAATACATACACTTGAGCTTTGAATTTGGTATGGGGTTTGATAGATCCCGGTTTTGCTAATACTTGTCCGCGTTCGATATCTTTGCGGTCTACACCACGAAGCAACACACCTACGTTGTCGCCGGCCATGGCGGAATCCAGCAGTTTGCGGAACATTTCTACGCCTGTTACTACCACTTTTCGCGGTTTTTCCATTAAGCCGACGATTTCTACTTCGTCTGCTACTTTGATCATACCACGTTCTACTCTTCCGGTCGCTACGGTTCCGCGTCCGGTGATCGTGAATACGTCTTCAACCGGCATTAAGAACGGTTTATCGGTAGCGCGTTCCGGGGTCGGAATGTAAGAATCAACTGCATCCATGAGGTTCCAGATCTTACCGCACCATTCGCAGTCACGTTTGCCACAGCCACATTCAACCGCTTTCAATGCGGATCCTACAACGAACGGTACATCGTCGCCCGGGAATTTGTAGCTGGTTAACAGCTCACGTACTTCCATTTCGACGAGTTCGATCAGTTCAGGATCGTCAACCATGTCAGACTTGTTCAAGAAGACGACCATATGCGGTACGCCTACTTGGTATGCAAGCAGGATATGTTCACGGGTTTGCGGCATCGGGCCATCGGCTGCTGAAACTACTAAGATCGCTCCGTCCATTTGAGCTGCTCCGGTGATCATGTTCTTGACATAGTCAGCATGTCCCGGGCAGTCTACATGGGCGTAATGACGAGTTTCGGTTTGATACTCTACATGAGCGGTGTTGATAGTGATTCCGCGTGCTTTTTCTTCCGGTGCTTTATCGATATCTTCATATCTCATGACATCGGCTCCGCCTACGGTTGATAACACGATGGTTAATGCTGCTGTTAATGTGGTTTTGCCATGATCGATATGACCGATGGTTCCGATATTTACATGGGGTTTGGTGCGTTCGTATTTCTTCTTAGCCAATTTAACGTTCCTCCTTAAATTTTACGAGTTAAACTCCTCGCGTTTTTTGAATAATTTCTTCCGATACACTCTTGGGAACTTCAGCATAGTGACTGGGTTCCATGGTATAAACAGCTCTGCCTTGTGTCTTTGAACGAAGCACTGTTGCATAACCAAACATAGAAGCCAGTGGCACATGAGAGCGCACAACTTGCACACCGGGTCTTGCTTCAATGCCTTCAATATGTCCGCGGCGACTGTTGATGTCACCGATAACATCACCTAAAAAGTCTTCAGGTACTACAACTTCAACCTTCATAATGGGTTCTAACAGAATCGGACCAGCTTTTTCTGCTGCGCTTTTAAACGCCATGGAACCAGCAATTTTGAAAGCCATTTCAGAAGAGTCAACTTCATGGTAGGAACCATCGACAAGTGTGACTCGGAAATCGATCATGGGATACCCGGCGAGAATACCGTTGCCCATCGCTTCTTTGATACCATTGTCGATAGGATTGATATACTCTTTCGGAACCGACCCACCCACGATTTTGTTAACAAACTCATAGCCGGATCCGGCTTCCAAGGGTTCCATTTGAATAACGGCATGACCATATTGTCCTCGGCCACCACTTTGTCGAACGAATCGTCCTTCAGCCTTTACCATTCGAGTAATTGTTTCGCGATATGCCACCATGGGTTTTCCAACATTGGCCTGCACTTTAAATTCGCGTAGCAACCGATCGACGATGATATCTAGATGAAGTTCTCCCATACCGGCAATAATCGTTTGACCGGTCTCAGCATCGGTATAGGTGCGAAGACTTGGATCTTCTTCTGATAATCTGGAAAGAGCAATCCCAAGCTTGTCTTGATCTGCTTTTGTTTTGGGCTCGATTGCTTGATTGATGACCGGTTCCGGGAAGTTCATCGATTCTAATACGATAGGATTCTTCTCGTCGCATAAGGTATCACCGGTGAAAGTGTCTTTCAATCCTACGATTGCACATATATCACCAGCAAAAACTTCAGTCATTTCTTCTCTATGGTTTGCATGCATTCTCAAAACTCGGCCCACTCGTTCTCTACGACCCTTTGAGGAGTTGTAAATATACGAACCGGAAACGATTTTCCCGGAATAAACCCGGACAAATGCTAGCTTTCCAACAAAGGGATCGGCCATGATTTTAAAAGCTAAAGCTGACATAGATTCATCATCACTGAATTTTCGGACTAATTCTTCTTCACTGTCCATATCGATGCCACGTACTTCTCCGATATCTGTAGGAGAAGGCAGATAATCAACGATTCCATCGAGCAATAATTGAACCCCTTTGTTTCTGTAAGAAGTTCCGCAAAAAACCGGTACGATTTTAGCAGCAACAGTTGCTTTTCTTAGCAAAGCTTTGATTTGTTCCGTTTCCGGAACTTCGCCTTCAAGCACCATCATCATCAAATCATCATCGAATTCAGCAACCGCCTCGATCAGTTCTTGACGAGCTTTCTGAGCGGCTTCCTGATATTCAGCGGGTATTTCACGTTCTTCTACTTCTTTTCCATCGTGATCCAAATAGAAATATGCTTTTTGCACGAGTAAATCGATGATCCCGACAAATTCATTTTCTTTACCGATAGGCAACTGAACCGGGAAAGCATTCGCTTTAAGGCGATCATGCATCATTGAAATGACACGCGGGAAATTAGCTCCAGTTATGTCCATCTTATTGACATATGCAATTCGAGGAACATGGTATCGGTCCGCTTGATGCCAAACCGTTTCAGATTGGGGCTCAACGCCCCCCTTTGCACAAAAGACTGCTACAGCTCCATCCAGGACTCTAAGCGAACGCTCGACTTCAATTGTAAAGTCAACGTGCCCTGGTGTATCGATAATATTAATAGAACAATCGTGCCAGCGACAAGTAGTTGCCGCTGAGGTAATGGTAATACCACGCTCGGCTTCTTGAACCATCCAGTCCATAGTTGCTCCGCCCTCATGAACTTCGCCCATGCGGTGAAGTCGACCTGTATAGTATAAAATACGTTCAGTCGTGGTGGTTTTACCGGCATCAATGTGAGCCATGATACCTATGTTTCTTACATTTTCTAAAGAAATAGTTCTCGGCACGCTTTTCTCCTCCTTTCGCTCATAGTCCCTTAAGATAGGGTTATCTTACCAACGATAATGAGCAAATGCTTTGTTGGCTTCCGCCATTTTGTGAGTATCTTCGCGTTTTTTAACCGAGTTTCCGGCATTGTTAAACGCATCCATGAGTTCGCCGGCTAATCTTTCTTCCATAGTACGTTCATTGCGCTTACGGGAATAATCAATAAGCCAACGAATTCCTAAGGTTTGACGACGATTGGCGGAAACTTCAATCGGGACTTGATAGGTAGCACCACCAACACGGCGGGCTTTAACTTCGAGCACCGGCATAACATTCTTTAGGGCTGTTTCTACAACTTCCAAAGGCTCTTTGCCTGTTTTGGTTTGAATCAATTCACATGCATTGTAGAAAATCTTTTGGGCTACGCCGCGTTTGCCATCCATCATGATTTTATTAATGACACGAGTTACCAGGATGCTTTGATATACCGGATCCGGCAATACTTCGCGTTTTGTAACTGGACCTTTTCTTGGCACGGTCTTTCCTCCTTACTTCACATAGATCATCAAAGGAACTTGCCTTTGTTATTTTTTGGGTCTCTTGGCACCATATTTGGAACGACTTTGCATTCTCTTTTGAACGCCAGCTGTGTCCAAGGCACCACGTACGATGTGGTAACGCACGCCAGGCAAGTCTTTTACACGACCGCCACGAACCAAAACGACACTATGTTCTTGCAAGTTGTGACCGATACCCGGAATATAAGCTGAAACTTCAATCCCATTGGTCAAGCGCACACGGGCAACTTTACGCAGGGCTGAGTTAGGCTTCTTCGGGGTAACTGTACGAACCACTGTGCAAACACCGCGTCTTTGAGGACAACTGTCGAGGGCCGGTGACTTTGATTTGTACTCAACTTTCACACGTCCTTTGCGAACCAGCTGATTGATTGTCGGCATATGTTTACATCCCCCTTCTTTCAATTTAAATGAACTAACCATATCATAAGTACTATTAAATTATTCTGCTTCGCGAATAATGCCGGCTGCGGCTGCACCAATTTGGATACCGCAAGCCTTTCCCAGAGTCAGCATACTTTCCACCCGAACGGTTGGGATCTGATGTTCTAAGCATAACTGAAGAATGGGTTGAATCACATGGTCTTCTGCATCATCGGCCAGAAAAACGCTTGCAACCCGCCCAGAGCAAATACCTTTCAATGTTTGCTTTGAACCGATCGTCTTCCTATGGGCCGTTTTCAACATTTCCAATGTCATTGAACCACTCCTTTTTGGGCATAACAATGCATTCCGGAAACAGCGACCCCTCGAGTATACAACTTTCGAGGGGTCGTTGTCAAGAATTTGCCTAAAGATTTATATTGTGACACAATCCAACTACACTTCAATATCGTCTTGAACTAAGGTGGGTTCGATTGCGTTTTCAACAGCACTTTTGATCTGCAAATTATGATACATCGACATTCCCGTTCCGGCCGGTATCAGTTTCCCGATAATGACATTCTCTTTTAACCCTAACAGAGGATCACTCTTGCCTTTAAGAGCTGCATCGGTCAAGACACGAGTCGTTTCTTGGAAAGAAGCAGCAGACAAGAAGGAATCCGTAGCTAACGATGCTTTCGTGATCCCCAACAAAATTGGGCTTCCTACGGCGGGTTCTACACCTTGCTCAAATGCTTGTGTATTGGCATCTTCGAAATCAAAAATGTCAATGATGCCATTCGTCAATAGATCGGTATCTCCCGATTCTTCAACGCGCACTTTTCGGAGCATCTGGCGAACGATGACTTCAATATGTTTATCGTTGATTTCAACACCTTGGTTACGATAAACTTTTTGAATTTCCTGAACCATATAATTCTGAACCGCATTGACTCCCTTATACGCCAAAACGTCATGGGGGTTCAAACTGCCAGAGGTCAATGGGTCACCTATTTCTACATGATCATTTTCTCTGACCAGAAGGTTGACGCCAAAAGGAGCCGGATAGGTATGAACTTCGTCGTCTTCACCGGTGACTTCGATCTCGCGCTTGCCTTTGTTTTCAACCAATTTGACCGAACCTGCACTCACAGCCAAACTTGCTTGTCCTTTTGGTTTTCGTGCTTCGAATACTTCTTCAACACGTGGCAAACCTTGGGTGATATCTTCACTGGTTGCAACACCACCGGTATGGAAGGTACGCATGGTCAACTGTGTTCCAGGTTCTCCAATAGACTGGGCAGCTATAATTCCAACTGCTTCACCGACATCAACCATTCGTCCATTGGCCAAGTTACGACCATAACACTTGACGCACACTCCATGGCGGGTTGAACAAGTTAATACAGAGCGACAGGTAATTTTGGTGATCAGAGGTTCACTTAAAGCGTCTCCGGTCTTGACCATCATTTGATCGATCAATGTATTCTTTTGTGTTTCACCATCGGGCTTCACATAGAGTTCGTGAATGTGTTCTACTCCGTCTTTATCGGTCACAATTACGCGCTTACCCACAACCCGTGCCATTCCGTCAACGCGGCTTCGCACGATTCCATAGGAGCAAATCTCTTTACCGACTGCCGCATCGATCAGTTGGCCACTCAAGACGAAGCAATATCCGCCTTCCTCGCAGGTTCCATGCGCTTGTGGCTCAGCTTTAGCGATCAACTCGCCGGTCTCGGCGGCAATTAAGTCGGGAACCGGGATATCAACGGCAGAGAAGCGACCCACGATTCGCTCTTCGAGTTTCTCGATTAGTTGGCGACCATCTCTGATTTCGATCATCTCGATCCCATTTGTGGTACCGCAATCTTCTTCTCTGATGATAACATCTTGCGACACGTCAACCAAACGACGAGTTAAGTAGCCTGAGTCCGCAGTCCGCAAAGCGGTATCTGCTAGTCCTTTTCGAGTTCCATGGGTAGAGATGAAATATTCCAAAACGGATAAGCCTTCACGGAAGTTGGATTTGATCGGTAAGTCGATGATTCGTCCGGTAGGGTCTGTCATCAACCCACGCATGCCAGCGAGCTGGCTCAGCTGTGACATGTTGGCACGTGCTTTAGAAGTAGCCATCATGTAAATCGGATTGAATTTATCCATGGAGCCTTCCAGTTTCGATTGAACTTCTTTGGTAGCAGCGCTCCAAACCGAAACCACCTTGTCATATCGTTCTTTTTCACTAATGTGGCCTCGAGCGAAAAATCGCTCGACTTTTTCCACTTCGTTTTCTGAACGCTCAATGATTCCGGCCTTCTCTTTAGGAACGGTTACATCTTGGAGTCCAATACTGATACCACCTTTGGTAGCATAACTGAAAGCAAGGTTCTTGATATCGTTGATCACTTCTGCGGTGGAAGCGTTGCCATGGATCTCATAGACTCTCCAGACAATATCACCCAGCAAGCCTTTATCGACTGGGAAATCCACTTCTAAGTTGCAGACCGTCTCCGGATTCGTCCGATCGACAAAACCCAGATCCTGCGGTATTTTTTCATTGATAATCAAACGTCCAATGGTTGTTTCAATGATTTTGGTAATTTGACGACCGTCAGGTAAGCTTGCTTTACGCCGTACTTTGATAAGCGCTTGTAAGTGTAAAACGCCCTCTTGATACGCCATTAACGCTTCTTCCATATCGGTAAAGACCATGCCGCTACCTTTGGTATTCGGACGAACGATGGTCAAGTAGTAACTTCCTAAAATCATATCTTGTTGTGGTGTGATTTCAGGTTTACCATCTTTGGGATTTAGAATGTTGTTGGTCGCCATCATCAGGAAGCGAGCTTCCGCTTGAGCTTCGGGTGACAATGGGACGTGGACAGCCATTTGATCTCCGTCAAAGTCAGCATTGAAACCATGGCAGACCAGCGGATGTAACTTTATGGCGCGTCCTTCTACCAAAACCGGTTCAAACGCTTGGATACCGAGGCGATGCAAGGTGGGGGCTCGATTTAACATCACCGGATGACCTTGAATAACCTCTTCTAGAACGTCCCAAACTTCTTCACTGACTCTTTCAACTTTACGTTTCGCAGATTTAATGTTGTGGGCAAGACCTTTTTGAACCAAAACCTTCATAACAAAGGGTTTGAATAATTCCAGGGCCATTTCCTTCGGTAACCCACATTGATACAATTTCAACTCAGGACCCACAACAATAACCGAACGACCGGAGTAATCTACTCGTTTACCAAGCAGGTTCTGACGGAATCTACCTTGTTTTCCTTTAAGCATTTCACTCAAAGACTTCAAGGGACGATTACCGGCTCCGGTTACCGGACGACCGCGGCGACCATTGTCGATCAAAGCATCTACCGCTTCTTGTAACATGCGTTTTTCATTGCGAACAATGATATCGGGAGCTCCAAGATCCAGTAATTTTTTCAAACGATTATTTCGATTGATCACTCGACGATATAAATCGTTAAGATCAGAAGTAGCAAACCGTCCACCATCGAGCTGAACCATGGGGCGTAATTCCGGGGGAATGACCGGAACCACATCCATGATCATCCATTCCGGTTTATTTCCTGATTTTCGGAAAGCCTCGGCCACTTCTAAACGGCGACTGGCGCGAGTTTTTCGTTGCCCGGAAGTATTTTTGATTTCGTTTCGCAATTCAGGGCACAGTTCTTCGACATTAACTTTCTCAAGCAACTCACGAACAGCCTCGGCTCCCATGCCGGCTCTGAATCCTGCGGAACCGTATTTGTCACGGGCTTCCCGATACTGAGCTTCGTTGAGAATCTCTTTCTCCACCAATTCAGTACCGACACCCGGATCTAAAACAACATACGCTGCAAAGTAGAGAACCTTTTCCAAGATTCTGGGGGACATATCCAAAATCAAACCCATTCGACTGGGAATCCCTTTGAAAAACCAGATATGAGAAACCGGGGCTGCCAATTCAATGTGGCCCATTCGTTCACGCCGTACTTTGGCTCTGGTAACTTCAACTCCACATCGATCACAAACGATTCCTTTATAACGAATACGTTTGTATTTACCGCAGTAGCACTCCCAATCTTTGGTCGGTCCGAAGATCTTTTCACAGAAAAGACCATCTTTCTCCGGTTTCAAAGTTCTATAGTTAATGGTTTCGGGTTTTTTGACTTCACCGCGAGACCATTTGCGAATATGCTCTGAGGAAGCAAGTCCAATTTTCATGGAAGCAATGTTGACATCCAGCACAAGCATTATCTCCCTTCTCTTTCCAACAATCGAGTTCCGATTGCCATCCTATCGCAGTACAGGCTCTTCATCCTCGTCTTCTTCATCTTCTTCATCATCATCTGAAATCAGAAGATCTTCATCCAAGAGATCATCCTCTAGTTTGGCAGCAACCAATTTCGCTAATTGAGCGAGCTTGGCCTCGTCTATCACTAGTTCTTTTTTCTCCGGCATTCTAACCGGTAGATCTTGCGTGGTTTCAAGTGTGGGGAACTCGAGAATCAGATCATCGTCTTCTTGATCTTCATCGATATCATCCAACTCGTCCATTGCAATGTCCGGTTCTACCGATTCAATGTTCAGATCAAGCTCTTTTGCTGTTTCACCAATATCATCATCGGTTTCGCGGATAATGATTTCTTCGGCATCGGCAGAATAGACTTTGACATCTAACCCAAGGCTTTGAAGTTCCTTGATCAAAACTTTGAAGGATTCCGGGATACCCGGTTCCGGAACATTTTCACCCTTGACGATCGCTTCGTAGGTTTTTACACGCCCGATAACGTCATCGGATTTTACCGTCAATAATTCTTGTAAGGTGTAAGCAGCTCCATAGGCTTCCAAGGCCCAAACTTCCATTTCACCAAATCGCTGACCACCAAATTGAGCTTTCCCACCCAAAGGTTGTTGTGTTACCAATGAGTAAGGTCCAGTAGAACGTGCGTGGATCTTATCGTCGACCAAGTGGAATAGTTTTAACATATATACATAACCGACGGTTACTCGGTTCTCAAAAGGATCGCCGGTTCGGCCATCGTATAGTACAGTTTTTCCGTCGCGTTCCAAGCCGGATTCTTTGAGAGCTTGCAGGACATCATCTTCGCCGGCACCGTCAAAGACCGGGGTAGCAATATGATAGCCTAACTTGTGAGCAGCTGCGCCAAGATGAACTTCCAAAATTTGTCCGATATTCATACGGGAAGGAACACCCAAGGGATTTAAAACAATCTGAATCGGTGTGCCATCGGGCAAGAAAGGCATATCTTCTTCCGCCATTATTCTGGAAACAACACCTTTATTCCCGTGGCGTCCGGCCATTTTGTCCCCGACACTGATTTTTCGTTTTTGGGCGATGTATACGCGGACCAATTGATTGACACCCGGAGGTAACTCGTCGTTATTCTCTCGCGAGAACACTTTGACATCAACAATTTTACCAGCTTCACCATTTGGAACTCGAAGAGAGGTGTCGCGAACTTCGCGTGCTTTCTCACCAAATATTGCTCGCAGTAATCGTTCTTCTGCGGTCAATTCGGTTTCGCCTTTAGGAGTTACCTTTCCGACCAAAATGTCTCCGGAACGAACATCGGCTCCGATGCGAACGATCCCACGATCATCCAAATCTCGCAACTGATCTTCTCCAACATTCGGAATATCACGTGTAATCTCTTCTGGACCTAACTTCGTATCTCGCGCGTCAGATTCATATTCTTCAATATGAATAGAAGTGAAAATATCTTCACGAACTACTTTTTCAGATAACAATATTGCATCTTCGTAGTTGTAGCCTTCCCAAGGCATGTACGCTGCCAATACATTTTTACCTAAAGCCAACTCGCCTTCTTCAGTAGCGGGGCCATCGGCTAAAACATGACCGGCTTCAACACGTTGTCCCTTGAAGCACAATACTCGTTGATTCATACAAGTCCCTTGATTGGAACGAGTGAATTTCGTCAATTTGAAGGTGTCAACTTCGTTATCGTCCCCTAAAACTTTGATTTCATCAGCAGTTGCTCGAATAACAACACCGGCGCGACGGGAAATGACGCATACGCCAGAATCGATCGCCGCTCTGCCTTCCATACCGGTTCCGATGATCGGTGCTTTCGGTACCAATAAAGGCACCGCTTGCTTTTGCATGTTTGATCCCATAAGGGCTCGAGAAGCATCATCGTTTTCCAAGAAAGGAATCAGCGTAGTAGGAACCGAGAACAATTGTTTCGGAGAAACATCCATGTAATCTACTTCTTTGGGAAAAACCTGTTTGATCTCTAAGTTACGCAACCGGACTGTTACTCTTTCTTCAGCAAAAAAGTGTTCCGCAGTTAAGGGAGTATTGGCTTGCGTGCAGATGAATTCATCTTCTTCATCTGCTGTTAAATAATCGATAACTTTGGTTACTTGTCCAGTCTCTTTGTCGACTCTTCGATACGGTGTTTCAATAAATCCATACTTATTTATACGTGCATAGGTAGTTAAGGATCCGATCAAGCCAATGTTTGGCCCTTCCGGTGATTCAATCGGGCACATTCTGCCGTAATGGCTATGATGAACGTCTCGAACTTCGAAACCGGCTCGATCTCGACTCAAGCCTCCAGGGCCCAAGGCACTCAACCGGCGTTTATGCGCTAACTCTGCCAAGGGGTTGGTTTGATCCATGAATTGAGATAATTGACTGGAACCAAAAAATTCCTTAATAGAAGCAACGACTGGGCGAATATTGATCAACGCTTGGGGTGTCACTTGCTCGGTATTTTGGATTGACATCCTTTCACGGATCACTCGTTCCATACGAGCTAACCCGACTCGGAATTGATTCTGCAATAACTCACCTACAGAGCGTAAGCGTCTGTTGCCTAGGTGATCGATATCGTCGCGGTTTCCTAAACCATCGATAATATTCAGTTGATAGCTAACGGCAGCTAAAATATCGTCATTCGTTAGATGCTTTTCATTGCGTGGGCTATAGATCGGTCCAAGATAAATCGTTTCTGTTTCTTCCTCGCGGTGAACAACCACATAGCGTAGTTTTCCCTCTTCAGCCATGGAAATAATACTCGCCATATGTTCTTCGGTTACGATCTCTCCGTCTCCGATGATCAATTGCTCCTTATAAAGGATGCTTTCGGCGACACGTTGGCCTAACAAGCGTTCTTGCCAGGATTGGCAAAGATACCCATTACCAATCACTTTGATTTCATGTTCACCATCGGCGGCGAAAATATAAATCTCGTTGACCCCGATTTGCATCAGTTTGGCAAAATGCTCCCGCCGCAACGTCTCCCCTTTTCCCACTACGACCTCACCGGCAGCAATGACCAAGGTACCCTCTTCAGAATAGATGTTTTCTTTCGCTACAACCGTACGTGAGGAGACTCTCCCCAACGCTCTGCGTTGAACAGCCAGCTTCTTGTTCAGTTTATAACGACCTACTTGCATCAGGTCATACCGACGCGGGTCAAAAAACAAGGTGCGGATCAGGTTCATAGCACTGTCTTCCGTGGGGGGTTCGCCGGGTCGTAACTTTTTGTAAATTTCAAACAGTGCCGATAATCGGCTGTCTGTTACGTCTTTTTCCAAGGTGGATCTCAAACGTGCGTCATCGTTAAAATAATCTAAGATGTCGGCGTTCTGGACCAACCCCAAGACGCGAAGAAGAACCGTAACCGGGATTTTCCGATTTCGGTCGATGCGTGTGTATAAAACTTGATTTGTATCCGTTTCGAATTCCAACCAAGCTCCCCGATTAGGGATAATTTGGGAACTATAAAGACGGTTGTTGTTTGCATCAACGCTCCAAACAAAATAAGCACCTGGTGAGCGAACCAGCTGTGAAACAATAACCCGCTCCGCCCCGTTGATAACAAAAGTGCCTTGATCTGTCATCAAAGGGAAATCCCCCATGAAAACTTCTTGCTCTTTGATTTCACCGGTCTGCTTATTGCTGAGGCGAACTTTGACTCTTAAAGGAGCTGCATAGGTTACATCCCGTTCTTTGGAATTTTCTACGGTATACTTGGGGTCTCCCAAGCGGTATTCGCCGAAATATAAACTCAAGTTATTGGTAAAGTCTTGTACCGGCGAAATATCCCGTAACAATTCTTTTAAACCTACATTAAGGAACCACTGATAAGAACTTTGTTGAACCTCAATGAGATTAGGAATGGGCAGCACTTCGTCAATTCGTGAAAATGAGAAACGCTGACGATTGCCCGATTTTACCATCTTACCGTCCAAATTTGTCACCCCTCGTTTGAATGCTTAAAAGGCAATGAGTAACCAAACAGCAGGCATTTTTCTATTATACCTGCTGCCGACTCCTTGCTTTTTCATTCGTATCGCTTAAAAAACCCCATCATGGGAGACGCGTTTGTAAGAAAGGATACTTAGTCCATCTTACGCTATTGCAATTATCTATACTATCATAGGATTGCTATTAAGTCAAGCAATCTCTTGTCAGAAAATTAGAAAAGAAACCCTCTCTATGCAGAGAGAGTTTCTTTACGAAATCCAGTCAATAGTCGAAATTTCGAACTATTTCAGTTTAGCAGTAGCGCCGACTTCGGTTAATTTCTTAACGATTTCTTCGCCGTCGTTCTTCGAAACTTTTTCCTTCACTGCTTTGGGAGCGCCGTCGACTATAGCTTTCGATTCGGTCAAACCTAAACCGGTTACTTCACGAACGACTTTGATTACGTTGATCTTCTTGTCGCCAACAGCTTCAAGAATGACATCGAATTCGGTTTGTTCTTCTTCAACAACAGCAGCGGCAGCTACCGGAGCAGCGGCTACAGCCATGGGAGCAGCGGCAGAAACACCAAATTTCTCTTCAAGAGCTTTCACCAAATCGGCTAATTCCAAAACGGTCATGTTGCTGATAGCTTCGATTAATTGTTCTTTATTCATTATAAACATCCTCCTAAATTATTTCTTTATTAAAGTTAAAACAAGAAACCTTGTGCTTTAATTGCTGGCTTCTTCTTTTTGCTTCCGAACTGCTTCCAAAGCATACACCAGGTTGCGGGTATTGCCTTGTAAAACGGAGTAGAATCCGGTAATCGGGGCGATTAACGTACCGAGAACCTGTGCTATTAGAACATTCTTATCAGGTAAGCTGGCTAAAGCCTTAATACCGGCAGCGTCGATGACTTTTCCGCCAACGATCCCACCTCTGTACTCAAGGTTCATTTTACTTTCTTTTAAGAAGTCTTCCAAAATCTTCGCCGGAGCGACCGGATCGGTCAAACCATAAAAAGCAGCTGTAGTACCTTCCAATTTCGAGTTGATTGAACCCAACCCTAATTCTTCAGCAGCTAAGCGAGCTAATGTGTTCTTGATAACCTTCATTTCGACGCCACCTTCACGGCATTTGCGGCGCAATTTGGTTACTGTGGACACGTTCATTCCTCTATAATCCATAAAAACAACGGAGTGAGAAGATTGGAAACGTTCTTTGAGTTCAGCCACGGCTGCGACTTTCTGTTCACGAATCGTATTCATTGTTGTTACACCTCCCTTATTTGCATCTCGCTTCTCTAGCAATTGTTCTTCACCGAACAACGCAAGGGAGAAGAGCTCCAATAACATGAAAAGCGGTATCCGCAGACAGACGGATACCGCTTTGATTCTTAGCGTTTTTCCGACCTCGGCAGGATAATTAAACATCTCTGTCCCTGCTGTCTACGATCTTTTCTTATTGTAAATGCCTAATCAACCTTTGTCAAGGTAAACTTAAGCTTGCGGCGCAATTTTTTCGGTCGACTTTTGCGGGTTTACATGGATTCCCGGGCCCATTGTCGTAGATACCGTAACCGAGCGAATGTAAGTACCTTTGGCAGCTGCAGGGCGAGCTTTAACTAAAGCATCCATGATCGCTTCCATATTGATTGCCAATTTTTCAGTTGAAAAATCAGATTTACCAATAGGAACATGAATAACACCAGCCTTATCAACACGATATTCTGCTTTACCGGCTTTGATTTCATTGATTGCTTTGCCGATTTCCATGCTTACCGTTCCGGTTCTGGGGTTTGGCATCAAGCCACGAGGACCTAATACTCGACCCAACCGACCGACTAAACCCATAACATCGGGTGTAGCTACCGCAACATCGAAATCCATCCAACCGCCTTGGATTTTTGCTACCAATTCTTCAGCGCCGACGATATCGGCTCCGGCTAATTCCGCTTCCCTAGCTTTGTCACCTTTGGCAAAGGCTAAAACACGAACTGTTTTTCCTAAGCCGGCAGGCATCACTGTGGCACCGCGGACATTTTGATCGGCATGTTTTGGATTAACACCCAAAACCACCGCTAAATCGACAGATTCCACAAATTTCGTTGTGGATGTTTTGCCGACCAACTCTAAGGCTTCTAATGGATCGTATAATTTATTAAAATCTACTAATTTTGCAACTTCTGCAAAGCGTTTGCCATGTTTGGCCATTTTCTTTCCTCCTTCGTGGTAAAGCGGGGGTCTACCCCTCCCACCGGTTGAGTACAATGAAGGTCAAGGATTAACCTTGAACCTCAATCCCCATGCTGCGGGCAGTGCCCTCAACCATACGTATCGCGGCTTCAATGGAAGCGGCGTTAAGATCGGGCATTTTCAACTGTGCAATCTCCCGAACTTTTTCTCTTGATAAGGTTCCAACTTTTTTCTTGTTCGGGTTCCCGGATGCAGTATCGATATTACATGCTTTTTTCAGCAATACCGCTGCCGGGGGCGTTTTCAGAATAAAAGTAAAAGAACGATCTTGATAGACCGAAATCTCAACAGGAATGATTAAGCCTATTTGAGAGGCTGTCTTTTCGTTGAATTCTTTCAAGAATGCCATCATATTGATCCCTGCTTGTCCAAGGGTCGGTCCGACAGGCGGAGCCGGCGTTGCTTTCGCGGCAGGTAATTGTAATTTGACGACTTTAACTAATTTCTTTGCCATGGTTACACCTCCTTTGTTAAAACTAAGCTTTTTAAGAAAGCAAAGCTGCCGATTAAGGCTTTATTCTTTTTTCACATCGGTCAAGGCGAGTTCTGTGAGAACCTCCCGGCCGAAGCCAAAAACAGAAAGCAAAACTTTTAAATACTGATCTTCTAAATTGACTTCCTGAATGGTGCCGGTCTTCCCTATAAAAGGTCCTTCCACCACCACAACTTTATCTCCAACAGTTAAATCGATGGATCGAATTCGCTCCACTGAATCGGTTTGTTTTCCGATAATTCGCGCAACTTCCTCTGCTTCCATAGGAATTGGCTTGTTATTCTCGGCACTAATGAAGCCTGTCACTCCGGGTGTATTGCGCACAACATACCAAGAGTCATCGGTGTAAATCATCTCAACCAGAACGTAACCAGGATAAAGCTTACGCTTGGTCGTTTTCTTTTTTGCATCTTTGATCTCTACTTCATCTTCTGTAGGGACTTCGATGCGGAAAATCTTATCCTGCATTTCCATAGTCTCTACACGTTTTTCTAGGTTATCTTTAACTTTGTTTTCATACCCAGAATAGGTGTGGACTACATACCATTCTTGTTTCATGAGACGGCTTCACCTCTTTTCTTAACAATTCGTGCTTTCATTTATATAATGAAAGACAGCAATGTACTGAAAAGGGTATCTACTAACCAAATCAGCATAGAAACAAACAGCGTGAAGACGATAACCAATACTGAGTATATGGTTGTTTCACGTCTGTTAGGCCATTGCACTTTACGAAGTTCCCCTCGTACATTGCGAAAGAAACCGGTTATCCCGCTTCCCCATCCTTTGATTTTGCTGACAAAGCTCATCTTCTCACCCCTCTATCGAGTTTCTCGGTGTAAAGTGTGGACTTTGCAGAACTTGCAATATTTTTTTAACTCTAACCGTTCGGTTGTTTTCTTTTTGTTCTTTTCGGTACGATAATTTCTTTGCTTGCATTCTGTACAAGCCAAGCTGATTCCGACTCTCATTCTTCAAGCACCTCCCATATACAATCTATGCCCTCAATAAGCGGGGCATAATGTGACTTTGTAAGAATATCATAGAGAAGCTCCTGTGTCAATGCTTATTTTGAAATCAAGTATCTTTTTTGTTGAGTTAAATGAAAAATGCCATTAGTCATTTTGACGATATCTCCCGTTGAATACCTGGTACAAATAAAAATGGGGCTTGTTGTAGGCAAGCCCCATGAAAGTTGATCTGCTTATTTCTCTTCTACTTCAGTAACAACACCGGCGCCGACGGTACGTCCGCCTTCGCGAATTGCAAAACGCAATTCTTTTTCAATAGCGATTGGGGTGATCAATTCTACGCCCATGACAATATTGTCGCCAGGCATGACCATCTCTACGCCTTCCGGTAACTCAATGTTCCCGGTTACATCGGTGGTTCGGAAATAGAATTGGGGACGATATCCGTTAAAGAACGGGGTATGGCGTCCGCCTTCTTCTTTGCTCAATACATACACTTGAGCTTTGAATTTGGTATGGGGTTTGATAGATCCCGGTTTTGCTAATACTTGTCCGCGTTCGATATCTTTGCGGTCTACACCACGAAGCAACACACCTACGTTGTCGCCGGCCATGGCGGAATCCAGCAGTTTGCGGAACATTTCTACGCCTGTTACTACCACTTTTCGCGGTTTTTCCATTAAGCCGACGATTTCTACTTCGTCTGCTACTTTGATCATACCACGTTCTACTCTTCCGGTCGCTACGGTTCCGCGTCCGGTGATCGTGAATACGTCTTCAACCGGCATTAAGAACGGTTTATCGGTAGCGCGTTCCGGGGTCGGAATGTAAGAATCAACTGCATCCATGAGGTTCCAGATCTTACCGCACCATTCGCAGTCACGTTTGCCACAGCCACATTCAACCGCTTTCAATGCGGATCCTACAACGAACGGTACATCGTCGCCCGGGAATTTGTAGCTGGTTAACAGCTCACGTACTTCCATTTCGACGAGTTCGATCAGTTCAGGATCGTCAACCATGTCAGACTTGTTCAAGAAGACGACCATATGCGGTACGCCTACTTGGTATGCAAGCAGGATATGTTCACGGGTTTGCGGCATCGGGCCATCGGCTGCTGAAACTACTAAGATCGCTCCGTCCATTTGAGCTGCTCCGGTGATCATGTTCTTGACATAGTCAGCATGTCCCGGGCAGTCTACATGGGCGTAATGACGAGTTTCGGTTTGATACTCTACATGAGCGGTGTTGATAGTGATTCCGCGTGCTTTTTCTTCCGGTGCTTTATCGATATCTTCATATCTCATGACATCGGCTCCGCCTACGGTTGATAACACGATGGTTAATGCTGCTGTTAATGTGGTTTTGCCATGATCGATATGACCGATGGTTCCGATATTTACATGGGGTTTGGTGCGTTCGTATTTCTTCTTAGCCAATGAAATCGCCTCCCGATTGATAGTTGTGCTCTCGAGTTGAAGTCCTATCAACCTAAGAAACACTATGGTTATTCTACATCATTTCTTTTACGTTTGCAATGGGTATTCCTTTGAATCTTAGCCGTTTTGCATACTCTTGACTTCGCCTTGAACTTTAGCAATAAACTCCTCCAAGGTCATAACTTGCGTCTTTCCGGTGCTGCGATCTCGCACAGCAACCGTGCCTTGTTCCTTCTCTTGATCACCCAAGACGAGCATATAAGGAATCTTCTGCAGTTGAGCTTCACGGATCTTGAATCCGATTTTCTCGTTACGATCGTCTAACTCTGCTCGGATGCCAACCGCATCCAGCTGCTCATAAATCGTCTTTGCATAGGGAATATGATTATCGGTAATCGACAAGATCCGAGCTTGAACCGGTGCCAACCAGGTCGGAAAGGCTCCTGCGTAATGTTCGATCAGGATTCCCATAAATCGCTCTACACTCCCCAATGCGGTGCGGTGGAGCATTACCGGCCGATGCTTTTCTCCATCGGGTCCAATGTAGGTAAGGTCAAATCGCTCTGGCATTTGCAGATCCAGTTGTATGGTTCCACATTGCCAGGTGCGCCCCAAACAATCCTTCAAATGGAAATCAATCTTCGGGCCGTAGAAAGCGCCATCTCCCTCATTGAGTTTGTAGGGAGCCTCCATGGCTTCCAGTGCACTCCTCAATCCATTGGTAGCGAGTTCCCACTGTTCATCGGTCCCCATAGAATTTTCGGGACGAGTTGAAAGTTCCATATGATATTCGAAACCAAAAACCTTATAAATGGAGTCGATCAACTGAATCGTTTTGACAACTTCTTCCTGAATTTGATCCGGTGTGATATAAAGATGTGCATCATCTTGAGTGAAATTTCGGACCCGCATCAAACCATGGAGAGTTCCAGACAGCTCATGCCGATGAACTAATCCCAACTCTGCCAAACGTTGAGGCAAATCGCGATAAGAATACATCCGACGTTGGAAAGCTAAGATTCCACCCGGGCAGTTCATCGGTTTCACCACATAGGTTTGCTCATCAATGCTGGTAAAATACATATTATCTTTGTAGTGATCCCAATGACCGGATTGATGCCAAAGGCTTTCATTGAGGATAATTGGCGTACTGATTTCCTGATATCCTGCTTCGTGATGTTTCTTTCTCCAAAAATCGAGCAAGGTGTTACGTAATACCATCCCTTTGGGTAGAAAGAACGGAAAACCAGGCCCTTCGTCTGCCATCATGAAAAGATCTAATTCGCGACCAAGTTTACGGTGATCCCGCTTCTTCGCTTCCTCCAGCAGAGTTAAGTACGCATCCAAATCCGCTTTTTTGGGGAAAACGATGCCATAAACCCGTTGAAGCATTTTGTTTTTTGCATCGCCGTGCCAATAAGCTCCGGTTACAGCCGTCAATTTGAAGGCTTTGAGCATTCCCGTACTGCTTACATGAGGACCAGCACACAGATCGACGAACTCACCCTGTTTATAAAACGAAATCTCTGCATCTACCGGCAAGTTTTCGATCAGTTCAATTTTGTAGGGTTCGTTTTTTTCTTTAACAAAGGCAAGAGCTTCTTGCCTGGAAAGTGTGAATCGTTCAATGGGGAGATTCTCTTTGACGATTTTGGCCATTTCATGCTCGATCGCTTCGATTTCATTGGCAGAAATCGTGCCTTCCATGTCAAAGTCATAGTAAAAACCATTTTCGACAGCAGGTCCAATGGTCAGTTGTGCATCGGGATATAACCTCTTCACGGCTTGCGCCATGAGATGTGACCCACTATGGCGCATCACCATTTTCCCTTCATCATCGGCAAACGTAATCAGATGAAGATGATCTCCTTCTTTTAGTTCGACTTTTAGATCTGTATTTTTCCCGTTGACTTGAGCGGCCAAAACTTCCTTGGCTAAACTATTGCTGATTTTTCTTGCAGCATCATAACTGTTACTGTTTTCCGGTAGTTCTAATACATTTCCATTTTTCAAATAGACATGAATCATGTAAAACACCTCTTTCTATTACATTCAAAAATAAAAACACCCTAATCAGAGAAATCCCTCTGATCAGGGTGCAATTTGCACGGTTCCACCTGAATTATGGCAAATTTGCCATCACTCCATGTTCTTAACGTGAACCTACGGCCTAAACTACTCAGAAAATTCTTTTCGAGTGGCAGCTTGGAAGGGGTTTCCCTTATAGGCTCATGTAGGTTTGCTTTCAGCCAACGACAAACCCTCTCTGATCACTGCTGAATAAGGTATTTCTTCCGCATCGCTTTTTGTAAATATATCATATATTGTTTAATCTTGTCAAGCAATTTTTAGAGATTTTCTCGGTGGATCGGCATGCTCATACACCTCGGCCCGCCGCGTCCTCGGGAGAGTTCACAACCTGAGAAAGTCAGTACTTCAACTCCGTTGCGTGCCAGTTGTTCATTGGTAACATCGTTTCGATCATAAGCAACTACCTTTCCCGGAGCGATCGTCAATACATTGGACCCCATATTCCAATGTTCTCTAGGAGCATGGATGACATCGCCACCACCGACCGAGATAAAAATGACTTCATCAAGCCCTAACGCTTTAGCCAGAACATTCTTTACTGGTTGATCCTGAAGCTTTGCTTGAATCTGCCCTTCGCGTCCCAGACTCAACTCATAAATCGCAAATTGACCTGAGGCTAAGGCGGGCGTTATAAGAAATTTGTTCTTGTCAACCATCGTAAACAACACATCTAAATGCATAAATCGGCGAGTCTTAGGCAAATGGAACAACAAAATCTTCTCGTAGCCTTGTGCAAATAACGTATGGGCTAAGGCTTCTACTGCGCCTAAAGAAGTGCGCTCACTGTATCCAATAGCTAAAACTCGGTCGGACAACACTAATACATCACCACCCTCAATGCCGTATCCCAATGAGTTATCATACCATTTCGGGGTTTGACTTTTTCGAAAAGCAGGATGATATTGCCAAATATAGTGAACCAGAAGGGTTTCACGTTGTCGAAAAGGCATACTCATGCTACTGACCAACATGCCACGACCAATGCATACCCCAATATCCCTGGTAAAATAAATCCCGCATAAGGGGTCTGTAATAAAAGGGTATTCTTCTTCAATAGCCAACGGCAAGAGCTCGGCAGTCCTTCCGGTCAAGTCACGCTTCATGATACCTCTTAGAACCACATCACGTAACTGTTCAGATGGTAAATCCAATAAATATTTGTGAACCGCTTGCTTCAGGTCATTCGATGAGATATGGCTTTTTTCACAATATTCATCGATGAACGCCTTGCGCACCGTCTCTTCTTGGAGCACTTCTAAGAAAAGATCTGCCAGATACAAAACCTCTGTTCCATTTCCTCTTAACAGATCAGCAAAGGCATCGTGTTCTTTACCGGCGGTCGCAACATGGGGTGTATCTTCAGACAGCATATATTCTAAATAGGGGGGAATCAAGTGCTCCAATTCCAAACCGGGACGATGCAAAATAACCTTATTAAGTACTCCGATTTCGGAATTTAATTGAACAAAAGGCTTCACGGTCAACTCTCCTTTATAAGTCGATGCTGTATGCTCTATTTCGACATAATATAGAAGTATTTCGACGCATAAAACCTTTTATCCTTTGATGAATGAATATTAATCATTCATCTTTAAATATAAATGATTGCTAATATTTAGGGGTTTTCTTTCACTCTTTTCAATATTTATGCACAAATTGCATAAATATTATAAGTCTTTCACTTTTTCTTTCAACATAGCATAAGCATAGGTTCCTAAAATCGCACCTGAAAGAGTAACAATACCCATAATGCTACCCTCTCCAATTTGTGCCATGAGAGTTCCCGGGCAAGCACCGGACATTCCCCAGCCGATTCCGAAAATCATTCCACCCAATGCAGTATACTTGGTGAGTGCCTTTTTATTAACTTCAATTGCTTGGCCACGAAAACCTCGATACTGGTTCATAGCAAGCAGTCGCATACCAACTGCACCGACAATGATAGCAGAAACGATAACCAAGGCCAGTGTTAAATCTGTACCGGTAAACATATTATAGATATAGTTGTAATCAGAAGCTCTAACTCGGCTCAAGGCAAAGCCAAATAACATTCCAAAACCTAAAAAAGATAGATTCTTTTTCACTTTAAGCACCTCCCATTAGAAAGATGCGGATCGCAAAGACCGTAATCGCTCCAAAAAGAAGGAAGAAGATGGTCGCGATCAGACTCGATAAATGAAAATTTGCGAGTCCATGAATACTGTGACCCGAGGTGCATCCCCCAGCAATACGAGCACCCAATCCCAATAAAAAGCCTCCCATGAGAAACCAAAGTATGTTTGCCCACGATGGCCATTGCAATACTTGGGTAAATTTTCCCATTTCGGTTGAAATCGGTAAGCCCATACCCCGTCCGGCTATAAATGCACCTAATAACATCCCCAGCATCATATAAAACCGGTGATTTAGCACGTTATCAAAGCTCTTTCCTTGAAGCCACTTCAGTTTTTTACCACGGAAAAGCACCTTCGCCAAATTGCCAAAACCAGTCGATACGCCTAAAGGTGTATTTAAAAAATAGTAAAGAAGGGGAACCAAAGAACCGATTACCAGACCACCCATCCACCAAGGCCAGGGATCTACCAATAAAAACTGTATCATACTTCCACTTCCTTCTAAACGATTGGATATCCTAGATCAGACCAAGCTGATGTTCCACCAATAACATTGATGATTTTGATCTTTTTGCTTTGCTGCATCATCAAACTCGCAGCGAGCAGAGAACGATTACCACTATTGCAAATAAAGGCAAGGGTAGAGAAATCCTTCAACTCATTCCCTCTTTTGCGAACATCAGGAGCAGCCATGTGAATGGAACCATCTACATGAAAAGTATCGAACTCGCTTTTCAGGCGGGTATCGACTAAAGTGACTTCACCGCGGTCAAAACGTTCTTTTAATTCTTCCACAGAGATACTCTCCATGCCGGCAGTACGATAACCACTCATCGCATAGGCAGACATTCCACCGAGTAAATATCCACTTACTAGATCTAACCCTACACTATATAGTCCTTTTAGAGCTATAGTTAAATCTTTCTCCGATTCTAAGACCAACAAGATTGGTTTTTCCGGGGGTAAAACCCAGCCGGCGAAAGTAGCAAAATTCCCTTTCAGGCTTAAACCATAAGCTCCGGGAATATGAGCCGAGGCAAAGGCTAATTGATCTCGAGTATCTACGATGACAGCACCTTGTTGAGCCATTTCCAGGAATGTCTTTGGTTCGAATCCTTTGGGTTCAGGCAACGTTTGTGTATTGGTTGCCCCTAAGCGGTTGATCTCTGAACATCTCGAAAAATGATCAGGAGCTTCCGGCATATCGGCTAAAAAGGTTTGCACGAACACCTCTTTGGGGTGTAATTTCAACGCTTCATTATGCATGCGCTCGATTCCCAAGGTCGATGATAATTTAGAAGATAATGCTTTCCCACACAAAGAGCCTGCTCCGTGTGCCGGATAAACTTCCATATAATCTCCCATTTTCTCAATTCTACGAAGAGAATCGTAGAGCTTGCTCGCCAGTTCATCTTTGATATCGGGGAACAAGTCGGGTCTGCCGGCGTCGCCGATCAGGAGCGTATCACCTGTAAACGCTAATACATATTCAGGCCCTCGGGTCGTATCTGCAACAAAAAAGACAGAGCCCTCCGGTGTATGACCGGGAGTATCGAACATTTGTAAGGTGAATGTATCGATTTCGAAGACCTCACCATCTTCCAACCCATGGTGCTGATATTCTGCATTAGCAGTCTTTGAAACATAAATCTTAGCGCCTGTACGCTCCGCTAATTCGACATGGCCAGATACGAAATCTGCGTGGAGATGAGTCTCCAAAATAGCCGTGATCGGAAGTTTGTATCCTTCGGCAGCTTTAAGATAAGCCTCCACATCTCGTGCCGGATCAATAACGATGCATTCATTCTTACCCCCGATAATATAAGAGCAGTGGGCTAACCCAGGTGTGTAAATTTGCTTGAAATCCATTTAAATCTCCTCCATTAATTGATTTATCCTAACACCAAACTAGCCAGATGACTAAAGTGGCAATCAGTACCGAGAAACCTGCAATGGCTATTCCTTTGTGCATGAACTCTTCCGAAGAAAACCCCATTTCTGCTTGAACTACTAAAGTTACCTTATTGGTTGGTAACAAAATACTCAAACTCGCTCCGGCTGCCACAGCCATGAGCAGGGCATCCAAGGGTATGCCCAGAGTATTACCGTAACTCAACTGTACCGCCATTGGCGTCATAATCACTGCAGCAACAACATTATCCATGATATTTGCCAATATACAGGTTATTAACACAAGAATGAGTAAGAAAACAACTTCAGGGACATAGTTTATGAGCGGGGCGATAACGCGAGTCAATGGAACAAAAGCGCCATTCTGTTGCATCACCTTTGATAAGCTCAACATGCTACCAACTACCACCAAGACCGGTAGATTAACACTCTCCAGAGCATCTTTGGCAGATAAAATTCCCAAGCCACCCCAGATCAGAATAACAAAACCAAATGCTAAAACCGGAGGTAACATTCCCGTAGCTGCTAACATAATCGCGGGTAAAAGTGGCAGAAGGATCTCAAACACTTTTTTTGCATTTCTTGGCGGTAAAATCTCAAGGGATGACTCCTTAATACTGTCATGTGCTTGGTTCATTGGGTCGTGCAGAATCCATCCGCATTGTTCGCAGACAAACAAAAAAACAATACCCACAGAAATAATGGCTAACCCATGCGGTAGAAAATCAAAAATTCTAAAAGGTAATCCAGCAGCTTCACCCCGAAATGATGATACGATTAAATTCGAACCGGTGCCAATTAGCGTTGCAGATCCTCCCAAAAGGGCAGCATAGACGAGGGCTAAACCAAAATCACTTTGCTTTGCACCCACCCTCTTCGCCATACGTTTAGAGGTTGGAATAAGAATTCCGGCAGCACCTACATTGTTCATAAAGGCCGATAAAACTGCTGTATTTAAGAAGACTATTAGAAGCTGCATCCGTGGATTTTTGACCTTGCGTTGAATGATTTCTCCCATGCCGTTGAACAAGCCTGAGTCGGTTATTCCTTTACTCATCATCAAAACCACTGCAATTGTAAAAAGAGCCGGTGAAGCAAAACCACTGAATAGATCTGTTGAATCGGCTACGCCACTTAATCCTAAGATCATCAACCCAGAAAAGGCGGCAACTTCAAATCGAATCCTTCGGCTGACGACTGCAAGGAGAATTCCAATCAAAATAAGCCAAGGCACTACAATTTCCTTACTCAACTGTTGCCGCACCCCCTTTCTTACAAAACAGAACTGTATCTAAAAAGAAGTTGTCCCTTAAGGGCAACTTCTCTTGCGGACTTAAGACTTTTGTTTTAATAGGTCTCGAATTTCTTCCAAGAGAACACTCTCTTTGCTAGGAGCCGGTGGGGCGGGTGGAGCTTTGACTTCTTTCTTCTTTACCGAATTCATGGCGCGAATTACAATGAACAACGTAAACGCAATGATAAGAAAATCGACAACCGCTTGAATAAAAGAGCCGTAACGCACGGCAACTTCCGCAACATCACCTACTGCAGGCGTAATTATCCATTTCAAATCGGTAAAACTGATTCCACCCATTATTGAACCAATCAATGGCATCAAAAGGTCATTAACCAAAGAACCTACGATTTTTCCAAACGCACCCCCGATGATGACAGCTACAGCCAGATCGATAACATTACCCTTCATCGCAAATTCCTTGAACTGTTTTAGCATAATTTGTGCCTCCTGTAAATTTTCTTGCTTATTCTTTGAATACAATGGCAAATTTTACCGATTTCGTCAGAATACTTTGATTTTAATTAGCTTCAGTATAACAAAATCCTTCATTTGTGTCAATAAAAAACGGATGTCTCAGGGAATCTTGGTACATAAAAAAAGAACCTTGGTTTTTAAAACCAAAGTTTCGTGGAGCTGATGATCGGGATTGAACCGATGACCTTATCCTTACCAAGGATACGCTCTACCGACTGAGCTACATCAGCATAGTTGGTTGCGGGGGCAGGATTTGAACCTACGACCTCCGGGTTATGAGCCCGACGAGCTACCAGACTGCTCTACCCCGCGATGAAATGGAGCTGATGATCGGGATTGAACCGATGACCTTATCCTTACCAAGGATACGCTCTACCGACTGAGCTACATCAGCAAAAAAATGGAGCGGGAGACGGGAATCGAACCCGCACGACCGGCTTGGAAGGCCGGGACTCTACCGTTGAGCTACTCCCGCAAGAGGTGTTCACGCTAGTAAGCGGTTTCTCGTTGGTAAACGAGATTTTTCGTCAGTAGACGAAATTTTCGCTAGTAAGCGGTTTCTCGTCAGTAGACGAGATTTTTCGTCAGTAGACGAAATTGGTGGTGGGAGCTGGATTCGAACCAGCGAAAGCAGTGCTAGCAGATTTACAGTCTGCCCCCTTTGGCCAACTCGGGTATCCCACCCCGTTGAACGTTGGTAATTATATCGTTCCTTGGTGAAAAAGTCAACCGCTTTTTATGGTTTCTTTCAGATAGAATGACAATTTTCTATTTTCTTCTTGCTTCGTCACTTTTGCGAATCAACTTCTACTCTTTATAGGCTGTAGCTTGCAGTGCAAGATGACATCGTTACGTCGATTACGCTTGTAGTAAATCGATAAGATGCGGTTCAATACCAAAATACCATTCTCATAGGCTGAGGAATTCTCATAGGCTGAAGTAGGTAATAATAAAACGTACTGACTTGCACTGTATTGCGAAATAACATCCCCACGTCGTAAATTCTCTTTCAAGACTACCAGAAGCCTTTTCATAACAATGGCCAGTCGATCAGAATCCACATTAGAAGCGATTTTTTTATTGGCAGTAACCGTGATCAGTGCAATGTAAATCGATTGTTTACTTCGTTCAGCACGACGTAATTCTAAGCAATAGGCTTCACGGAAAAAACTGTAATCACAAACAAACGCTCCCGATCCCGGGTCTTGCATGTGTAATTTTTGTTGAATTGTGCTTAGATCGGTCTCGATTTGCTGTTGCAACTGCATAATGTCGCCGTAGAGATTTCTCAAAGTGGTTCCCGGGTATTCACCCTTTTCGCTGATATACCGCTCATTGACTTTCTCATAATAGACTAAGGCTTCTTGATGTTGGCCTAAGTGCAAGAGGCCACGAATGTAAAAGGTGATCAGTTCTTCGTTTAAGGGGTGATATTCCAAGGTGTTTTTGCATAAAGACACGATTCGCTCGTGATTTCCAACGCCTTCGTAATGGGAAGCTAAATATAATGTAGCATCCAACAATTTTTCGCGTAATTCGTTTCGCTTCTCATCGGTCCAGGGAAGCTGGATTCTTGGCAGAAAATCTCCTTGGTAAAGAGTGATCGCTTTTTCTAGCAGTTCCACACTTTCTTCCTTCTTGGTTTTACGATTAAATGCCAACTGGATCAGCTCTTCAAACTCTTCCACATCGATTCTGACCGAAAGCTCAGAATTCCAATAATAATGGCCTTTGCCCGTCCCAATAAGTTCTTGATCCGGTGGAGTAATCGGTTGAATCATTTCCCGCACCCGGTACAATTGAGTCTTCAAGGCATTGACAGGATTCTTACTTTTCGTTTCTTCCCATAATGCTTTGGTCAATTCCTCATGATTCATGGGGTGATCTCGGTTCAACAGCAAAAATGCCAAGATGCTCCAAAGCTTTCGCGAATGGTTCATCTGTTCAGACACTTCTGCTTGAACAGAACTCAAGGTAAACTCACCTAACATAATAATATCCAGATCAGGTTGCGCAATTTTCTGAACCATTCACAATCACCCCTTTAAGAATAATTCCCACGTTGACGAAAGGCTTCATACATGAGTAGCCCTCCTGCCACAGAGGCATTCAAGCTACTGATTTGACCAACCATTGGAATCCTCAGAAGAAAATCACAATGCTCACGAACTAATCGACTCAACCCTTTACCTTCCCCGCCAATGACAATGGCAAGAGGTCCTTTCAAGTTGCTTTTGTAAACGACTTGCCCATCCATATCGGCACCGGCAACCCAGATTCCATGAGTTTTCAGTTGCTGTATGGTACGGCTAATATTTGTTACCATGGCGACCGGCAGATACTCCCACGCTCCGGCAGACGCTTTGATGGTTGCAGGCGTGATACCGGCGGCTCTCTTTTCACGTAAAATCAACCCGTGTACCCCTGCTGCAGAGGCTGTGCGCATTAAAGCCCCAACGTTCCCCGGATCTTCAACTCCATCTAAAACCAATAGAAAAGGATCTTCTCCACGCTCCTTGGCCATGCGAATCATGTCGTCAACATCCACCATGGGCTTCGCTGTAGCAATCGCAATGACCCCTTGATGGATCCGACCTTCACTCAGTTGATCGAGTCGATTACGATCAACCCGTTGGATCTCGATCTTCTTTTCTTTTGCCGTGTACTCTATACTTGCAAACGCTTCGCCTTTTCCATCTTTTAATAAATAAATAATCTCCATGGGACGATTGGCTTTCATTGCTTCTAAAACCGGATGCCTACCTTCGATTTGCTCCATGTCACCCTCCTATTTTTGACGTTCACGGGTCGGATAACGACCACAAGACATTTTTCCTTCCGGACAGAAACCTTCTCGCTCACAGACAGGACCGGTTCGAGAGAACAAGAGGGGTGAGACCTGAAGTAACTCATTGCGCATCAGTTCAGCCATTTGGCGGATTTCCCACTGGGCACGCATACACATTCTCTGAGTAAAAAAATTGTATAGGCTGCGTGCATTCATGGTCATCACCAACTTGGTTTCACAGGCATTGGGAAGTAGATAACGCGCATCTTCGTTGGGAATCCCATATGACAACATTTGATTATAACTCTCTTGAATGCTTTGAATTTGGCGAAGGAAGGCAGCTTTTGCTTCCGGGTGTCGTTCAATACTTGGTGGGATCACAAAATCGAATTCCTTCTCACTGACATAGCGTTGAGACTGTTGAGAATACGATGCCAACCGATGTCGCACTAATTGATGAGACATCGCCCGACTCACGCCTTCAATGGCAAAAGTGAAACTGACATGCTCTATAGGAGATTCATGACCCATGGCCAGTAAATCCTCCACCAATTTTTTGACTTGCTTTGCGGTCATCGTTTCCTGTAATTGAGCAGCTCCGACCGGTGAATAACACAACCTTGCAGCTGCGGCTACCAATTGATCCGGATTTGGAGTATGACTTAATAAGATCACCTTCATGACTCGACCGACTCCATTTCTTTCATAATGTGCTGAACCAATTCATCAATACGGCTTTGCCGTTCTTTTAGGTAAAGATACCCCATTAATGTTTCTAAAGCTGTGGCATGACGATATTCAAGAACCGTCGACCCACGAGAAGCGTGCTTGCTTTTGACATTTCTACCCCGTCGTAACCATTCTGCTTCTTCTTCGGTCAAAATCTCAGCGAGAAAATGTACTGCCTTTGCTTGGGCATCGGCACTGACAAAGCGCACGGTTTGCTTGTTAAGATCATGCAATTTAATATGTCCTCTTCGGATCATTTCGTGACGGATGGCAAGCTCAAAGACGGCATCACCCAAATACGCTAATGCCAGTGAATTGCCGGAGGTCAGTAAATCTTCTATTTTTTCTGCCATTGAACCCCCTGCGGAGTATCTTTAATCAAGATCCCCATGGTATCAAGTTGATCCCTAATAGCATCGGCCGCGGCCCAGTTTTTTGCTTTCCGTGCCTCTTGCCGTTGGGCAATCAAGCTTTCGATTTCAGTTTTTAGGTTTTCTTCCAAATCCTCTCCCTCTTGAAAGGCCGAGGCAAAGCCTAAGATTTCTGCCCAATCTGCATAGGCAGACAAGAAACGATTACTCCAAGCGCGGTTCAATTGAGAGGAAGCAAGCCATTGATTGACTTGTCTGTTCCATTCAAAAAGGATCGCGATCGCTTCTGCGGTATTAAAATCATCACAAAGAGCGCTCCAAAAATCGTCCTGTGTTTTTTGTAAGGCTTCTTCAAAATATTGATCTTCGATTGTGCTTTCGGTTTTAACACCCCGCAAGCTACGCACAGTATTTTGCAATCGTTCTAAGGCAACTCGACTTTGTTCTAATTGTTCTTGAGAAAACGCGAGCGGGGATCGATAATGGGCCGAAAGAATAAAGAAGCGTAACAAATAAGCCGGCACTTGCTCCAGCAAATCTTTGACACGGAAAAAGTTCTGTAAGGATTTGGACATCTTCTCGCCACCCGGCAAGGTCAACATGCCATGATGCAACCAGTACTTAGCATATTCATGTCCGCAAGCACATCGGCTTTGCGCTAACTCATTTTCATGATGAGGAAATAAAATATCGACTCCCCCACCATGCATGTCATAAGACTCCCCTAAGTACTTGCAAGACATGGCTGAGCACTCAATGTGCCACCCTGGCGTTCCAGGACCCCAAGGGCTCTCCCACGTGGGTTCCCCGGGTTGAGCTACAGTCCAGAGCGCAAAATCCCCCGGATTCTCTTTATGATCTTCTACTTCCAACCTAGCGCCGGCTTGCATTTCTTCAATGCGACGACCCGACAATTCTCCATAGGACGGATCACTGGTCACACGGAAATAGACATTGCCTTCCTTCGCATAAGCATGCCCTTTCTCGACCAAAACTCCAATCATTCGGATGATCTCATCCATGTTCTCTGTTACTCTGCAATACAAATCTGCTCCGGCTACCTCTAAGCCCTTCATATCTTGATAATAGGCATCGATATAAAATTGTGCCATTTCTAAAGGATCTTGACCTTGGGCAATAGCTTTTGCCGCGATCTTTTCGTTGACATCGGTAAAATTCTGCACATGATAAACATCGTAGCCTAATCGTCTTAATATACGCTTGATCGTATCCCAAACCAGGTCCATGCGAGCATGTCCTAAATGGCAATAATCTTGCACGGTCAATCCACACGTATAAATGGAAACTTTACCGGGAGTTATGGGTTGGAACTCTTCTTTCTTACGGCTAAGGCTGTTATAAACCATTAGTGTTTTCATATTATTATTTGCTCCTTTTCAATAAAACCACCGCTTGAGCAGCCAATCCTTCTTTTCTGCCAACAAAACCCAAGCTCTCGGTGGTGGTCGCTTTAATATTGATACAACTTCGATCGATTTCCACCAATTCGGAAAGTCGACATCGCATCGACTCCCGATAAGGGGCGACCTTAGGTGTTTGAGCAATGATCGTAAGATCCATATTTTCTACAGAAAAGCCTTCTTGCCGAATCAAGCGCAAAACTTGTTTCAATAAAAGGGAACTGTCTATGTTGCGGTAGGTTTCATCGGTATCGGGAAAATGCAGACCGATATCTCCCAGCGCTGCTGCTCCTAAAAGGGCATCGCATAACGCATGCAAGGCAGCATCGGCGTCAGAATGACCTATTAACCCTATTGGTGAAGGGATCTCAACGTTGCAGAGGATCATTTTTCGGTTCTCTCCGTAAGCATGAACATCAAATCCACTTCCGATTCTAAAACTCTCTGCCACTAAATACCCCTCCTTAATTACTTATTTTGGCAAAAATCATTCGCCCTGCTGAAGTCTGCAGCGATGTCGTTACCTCAACCATAAAGGTCTTTCCGACCATGCGGCTGGCCCCATCGACCACGACCATGGTACCATCGTCAAGATAAGCGATCCCTTGCCCTTGTTCACGTCCAACTTTTATAATGGTAACGTTCAGCCCTTCACCCGGTAGGACAATGGTACGTAATGCGTTAGCCAAATCGTTGATATTTAAAACTTGTACCTGTTGCAACACACTCATCTTGTTCAAGTTATAATCTAAGGTCAAAAGCTTATAACCGGTTTCTTGTGATAATTTCACCAATTTCGTGTCAACGGCATTTTCATTCTCATAATCTTTTTCAGAAATGATCACCGGAAAGTTGATTTCCTTTTGGATACGGTTCAAGATGTCAAAACCACGCCGTCCTCGAGCTCGTTTTATGGGGTCGGCGGAATCCGATAATAATTGTAATTCCGATAAAACAAATAAGGGAACGACTAAAGGTCCTTCCAAAAACCCGGTCGCACATAGATCTGCTATACGACCATCGATAATTACACTTGTATCGAGCAACTTTCCTCTTTGCTCATTCGTGCGAGAAGTCGGTGGTTCACCGAGAGTAGTTGCTTTGGCAGCAACTTCGGTTCGTTCTTTTCGCAATAGAGTCGTCACTCGCAATATGTCTTTTTTCTGGTACAGCGCCAATCGAACCCCAACGAATCCCAATATTACATTGAGGCCTATGGTGATACTGACTCCAATCACCGGCAACCCCATAAGAGCTAACCCCATGAGATTGGCTAATAATAAACCTATACTTAAACCAATGGAACCAATAATGACATCTTCTAAAGGGAGCTTCTGCAGGATCAATTCCGTTAAATGAATTAATTTCTCCACTGCACCAATTAGCAGAGGAGCTAATAAAAATGATATAAAGCCAATAAAAATGATGGAAAAAATATCTGCAGCTAAGTAACGCCAGGGTTCCAACCCAAGCCATGGATCCCATTGGAGCATTGTATAAAGCATGCGAATGCTGCCCAACAACTGGAAGCCAATATAAGCTCCGGCTAAAGCCAAAAGGACACGGATAAAGAATTTCGTTCGTTTCAAGCATTTCACCTCTCTTTCAGTAACGTCCGAATAAATACATATTCACCATAGAAAGAAGACTTCCTTTCGATGTCACAAATTATTCGTAAATTCTTTAACTTTTATCCAATTGTAACCCAAGGCAGCGTTTCCTACGATTGCATACGTAATAAAAACTTTTTTCACAATTTCACAAACATTCCTTGACATCCCCTCAAATGCGTGCTATAGTTAGGTCGTATCTGAGAGAGGTAGCAGGCAAGATTAGGTAAACGGTTGAGATTATTAATGATCCCGCCCTTAGCCACGAGACTCCAGAACAATATTTTATGACCCGTTTGTGGTTTAGGAGGAAAAAAATTATGTATCAAGACAAAACCCTAGCATGCCGTGACTGTGGCGCCGAATTCGTATTCACCGCCGGTGAACAAGAATTCTACGCATCCCGTGGCTTTACCAACGAGCCTTCTCGTTGCAACAGCTGCCGCAAAGCTCGCAAAAATACCCGTGGCGAAGGTCAAACCCAACAACGTGAAATGTTCGAAGCTACTTGCGCCGAATGCGGCAAAATTGCTTACGTTCCGTTCCGTCCCACTGGTGACCGCCCGGTATATTGCAAAGATTGCTACTCTGCTCACAATAACCGCTACTAAGATATAGCCATTCAGCTCTTTTGTCCTAGATGAAAGAGTTCGACTTGACTCTATAGTTAAATTAAGAAGCTTCCCTGCCGGTTTAACCGTACCGACAGAGAAGCTTTTTTAATGTACTGATAACGATTATTGAAGGATCACTCGGTGGAATACCTTCTTACCTTTTTTGATCAGAATCCGCCCTTCCTGTAGTTGTTCGTTGGTGATCACCAAATCAATAGCGGTGATCAAGACATCGTTGATTCGGATCCCTCCTTGTTGAATCAGGCGACGCCCCTCCGATTTACTGGCAACCAATTGACACTGCACCAACAAATCAATGACATTGATCCCTTGTTCTAAGAACTCTCCCGAAATCTCCGTGGTAGGCATATGACTTTCATCTCCGCCTCCTTCAAACAAAGCGGCAGCAGCGGCGGCAGCTTTTTCTGCTTCTTCTTGACCATGGATCAAAGCGGTGATCGAGAATGCTAACTTTTTCTTGGCTTCGTTAATATCTGCTCCCGGTGCAGTCGCTTCTGCGATCTCTTGCATACTCATAAAAGTGTAGACCAACATGTAGCGTGCGACATCCCCATCTTCAACATTGCGCCAATATTGGAAGAATTCGTAGGGTGTCGTTTTTTCTGCATCCAACCAAACTGCACCTTTCTCGGTCTTCCCCATTTTTTGACCACTGCTGGTCAATAACAGAGGTAAGGTCAAAGCATAGGCTTCTCCACGCTCAACACGCCGAATCAAGTCCGAACCGGCTAAAATATTGCTCCATTGATCATCGCCACCGATTTGCAATTTGCAACCATGTAGACGATAGAGATTCAAGAAATCGTAGGCCTGCATGATCATGTAGTTGAATTCTAAAAAGCTTAGACCCACTTCCGGACGTTCCATTCGAGCTCGGAAGCAATCTGCCGTCAACATGCGGTTGACACTGAAATGCGCCCCGATTTCTCGCAGGAAAGGCACATATTGCAGATTCATCAGCCAATCGGCATTATCAACCATGAGAGCTTTCCCTTCGGAAAAGTCCAACACTCGTTCCAATTGACGTCGTAAGCAGACTTTATTCTTTTCAATATCTTCCACTGTGAGCATTTTCCGCATTTCGGATTTTCCGGATGGGTCTCCCACCATTGCAGTGCCACCGCCCACCACAATTATGGGACGATGTCCCATGCGTTGCATGTGCGCCATGACCATCACCGGATACAAATGTCCTACATGAAGACTATCGGCAGTGGGATCGATACCCACATAAGCCGTCACCTTTTCTTTAGCAAACATTTCTTTGATTTCTTCTTCGTGGCTCAATTGTTGTATAAAGCCTCGTTCTTGCAACATTTCGAATGCAGTTTTCATTTGCCTCGCCTCCTTCGTTTTTAAAAAAAGATAAAAAAAGACACCCCTACCAGGGGCGTCATGAACGCGGTACCACCCATTTTCAAACAGCGTGCTTACGATGTTTTTCTTGGACTCCTCTAACGCAGAGCACACGGCAACGCCTACTTCCAAGCATGCTTGGTTTTGGATCGCAACATCGGGAGTGTATTTCCTCTTCTCTCAGTTTCGGCTCACACCAACCGCCGAATCTCTGTATCTGAGTCAAAAAGTACTCTTCTCCGTCATGGTTATTGAAAATATTATACTGTGAGAGAATGGTTCTGTCAATAGATCACTTTCTTTTAGCAAACGGCCATTTCATCTTGATCACATACGCCATATAGATCAAACCAATGGTGCGGAAGGCTGTTGAAAGATAAAAGATTGGATTCAATTGGTTACCAATGTTCTTATAGATCAGCATACCCAACATAGGGAAAACAAAACCCGTAACCTGCATGGCCATGTTGAAGAAAGCCATATAACTGGGGCGAATCGCCGGATTCGGAGCTACACTTAAAAGGGTATTGAATTGAGATAAGTTGAAGGCTCCGCTGGCTAAACCATTGGCTACCGACAAGGCCCACAATAGCCATAAGGTGTTTTGATTGACATAGGCATGGAGCCAAGGTTGCATTAAGAAAAGCAGACAGGCAATAAAGTAGACTTGTTTGTTACCGATCCGGTCCGATACTCTACCCCAAAAGCGATAACTCAAGGTAGCGGTAATGGTGCTTAAGATTGAAATCATGGCAATTTGTGTATTACTTAGTAGTAAAACTCGAACATGCAAAATCGTCCACATCGAAGCAGAAATATTGAAGCCAATATAATAGATGAAAGAGGCCGCCGTAAAACTCAAGAAATGCTTATCCTTTATGACGAGCTTCATGCCGTCAAAGGGTTTCTTTTGAGGTGTCGTTTCAACCTCGGCACTTTCCACCTTCACTTCTTTGATCTTGGCTAAATAATAGGTGGAAGCAATCAACCCCAAAAAGGCTAACAAAAACAATAATCCAAAGTTGTAAGGATACGGGATATGGTCCAACAGCGGTCCTGCCAGAAGCATACTCCCTAAAGTAATCCAGCCTACAATAAAGTTGCGATCTCCAAAGATCCGGCCACGAAAACGAATCGGGAAAATCTCTCCCATGAGCTGCGTCCACATGGTGTTGACGACCACCGCTGGAAAGTTCATCCAGGTGACCAAAGCAATAAAGACCCAGGCTTTCATAATACCGGAAATCGGTAGAAAGGGAATTATGGCATAAAATAAGTAATTGATACGATGTGCCCAACACCAAGCCAATAGTGGTTTGAGCTTGAAATCAGTGCGCTCTGTTATGATCGCAGAAGGAATCTGAGCAATCAATCCCATGAGTGCCGGCCAAGCCGCTAAAAAGCCCAACATTTGATCGGTAGCCCCTAAGCGCAACGCAAACACACCCATGAAGGACATGGTCAATCCGTTCATAATACTATAGGTCATGCCGTCGGCAATACTAAAAATTGCATTCTCTCGCATAACATCATTGTCCAAATAACCAACCAGCCAATTTCTGATTTTCCCACCCATGATATGCTCCTCCAACCGATGATCTCCGTGAAACGGATGATTATCGAGCTCCAATTCGCCTTTACTGGTCGATTTCCCTTTTCAATTATAAGTCTTCTCACAACTCTCACTTTAATGGTGATTCCTAACAAAAAACCATGCGATTCATCGGGTTGTTATTTGCTTCAACAACCGTTATACTAAGGTATATGTGAGGGGGAAAGCCACCATGAATACGTTATTATTGGCTCTGGGATGCGGTCTGCTATTTGGTTTGGGATTAAGAAGATTCCCTAATCTTGCGAAACGTGTTCCTTTTGCGATTACCATAGGCTTATTTGCCTTGATTTTTGCCATGGGAATCCAAGTGGGTGGAAGCCCTGAGGTTATGGAGTCGGTGGTAGAAATCGGTTCGCAAGCTGCAATCTTTGCTTTGCTTACGGTCACGGGTAGTGTTTTATTCTCCTTACCGTTAGCCCTTTGGTGGAGAAAGCGACAAAGGAGGGTACCATCATGATTCTTGCTCTTATTGGAACACTCTTAGCCGGTATCTTTGCTGGGGTTTTCTGGTTGCCCCAAGGATCTCTTGACCTCGTCTCACAAGGTGTAACCTGGACCTTATATCTGTTGCTTTTCCTGATTGGAGCCGATATGGCCGGGAGCGGGAATCTCTGGAAGAAGTTCATACAACTCGACAAACGCTTATTTTTACTGCCGGTTTTATCGATTATAGGTTCGGTCGTGGCAGGAGGTCTTACAGGAACTCTTCTGCAAATCGGTACCTGGCAAGGGGCAGCCATTGGTGGTGGCATGGGTTGGTATTCGATCTCCGGTGTGCTCTTAGGCCAAACTTTAGGTGCTCAGTTTGGTGCTCTGGCTTTTCTGACCAACATCTTTCGCGAGCTCTACGCCTTCATCCTGATGCCGCTTTTGTTCCGCTGGAACTTCGGTCCTTCGGCAATCACCATTGGAGGAGCGACCACCATGGACACCACCTTACCGATCATTAATCGATACGGCGGTTCCGATATGACTCTCTTAGCCATTTTACACGGCCTGGTCTGCTCTGCTGCTGTGCCGATCATCGTTCCTTTCTTAGCCTCTTTAGCAAAATAATAGAAGTCGCCTTTCGTTTTATGCGAATGGCGACTTCTATTATTTTATGTGAGGTTAGTACTTAAGATTTCTAACTACCCAATAATCTCTTTGATCGTCTCTTCGTTTAAAGATTTAATAATCTCGGTTGCCAATTTAATGGTTGCATCGAGATCGGACTCCGCTAAATAGCAATAATGAGTGTGGGCGTAACGAGTGGGAATTCCTAAAACCAGGCAAGGCACGGCATGATGTGTAGTGTGAATGGCAGAACCATCGGTTGAGCCGGAGCGACGCACCCCAATTTGGTAAGGGATTTGATGCGCATCAGCAATCTTTTTGGCATAGCGCAAGAAGCCGGCATGTGAAATCATACCACCATCGATCACGCGAATCTGAACTCCTTGTTTCACTCGGCATTGAGCGGTGTAAGAATCGGTGAAGAAATCATCGGAAGGCGAACCTTCAAAAACAATAGCGAAATCGGGTTTTACCACCTGAGCCGTAACTTTAGCACCACGACAACCCACTTCTTCTTGGGCGGCAAACGCACCTACCGGTTCAACCTGAAGCGGTAATGCTTTCACATTTTCCATGGTTTCAATAATACATTGGCAGCCAATACGGTTATCGAAAGCTTTGCTCATGAAGACACCATTGACTTCATTGAATTGGCAGGTGACATCGGGCATGACCGGATCACCGGGTTGAATTCCAAATAGATTCATGACTTCATCGCGACTGGTGGCACCAATATCAATCGTAATATCGGTTTGCTCTAATGTGCGGGTGCGTTCTGTTGCACTCATAAAATGTGGCGGTTTTGAAGAAGTCACGCCTTTGATCAATTCGCCCTTGCTGTTTTTAATAACCACTTGATGTGCCGGAATATTTGTGGTGACCCATCCGCCCAAGTTCAAGAAGTTGATCATGCCATTGCCGGAAATCGATTGCACCATGAAGCCTAATTCATCGCTATGAGCATCTAGCATAATCACGGGCTTGCCTGCGGCGGGATTTTGCAAACGTGCATACACATTATGCATGGCGTCCACATTAACATTAAAGTTTCCGGTATATTCCTTAATTACTTTTACCACATCTTCTTCGTATCCCGAGGGTCCGAATGCATTGGTAATATCGGCAGTCAGTTTTCGATTGGCCATAATAAAATGCCTCCTTCAAGTAAATGGTTTCATTGATACTCTTCATTCTATTTGACCCAAGCAAAGGGTTTTCCTGCCTGAAACGAGAAATCATAGTTCAAGTAAAGGAGGTTATGATCATGGATCTTATGACAACCCGAACTGTGTATTTCGATGCCACTCTTTTAGATTGCACCGGCACTTCACCCTATTATCCAGCTTGGCTGGTGACCGAGGCTGACCGCATTGTGGAAATGGGGATTGGAAAGACCTTTCCGCGCTATGCCCAGGCAGAATATGTAGATTGCAAAGGCAATACCCTCATGCCCGGTCTCATCGATGCCCACATTCATGGTTCCTTTTATGAAAACGATATGAGTGACCTCTACCGTAAAAATATGCCAGGCATGCAATTTGCAAAAGCCTTCCGAATCTTCAAAGAAACCTTAGAGATGGGGTTCACCACTGCCCGTGATTGCGGAGGGGTGGATACCGGAGTGCGAGATGCCATTGCGCAAGGGATTATCCCGGGTCCTCGCTTAACCGTAAGCGGACCCAGTATTAGTATGACAGGCGGACATGCTGACCCAAGGTTAGGAGCCGAAAATATTGCGCCAATTCGCTCTGCCATACAAACCGGTTATATTGCTGACGGCGTTGCCGAAGTGCAAAAGGCTGCTCGAGAGTTGCTACGCCAAGGCGTGGATCACCTCAAGGTGATGGCCGGAGGTGGTTGCGCCAGTGCCGGAGACGAACCCGATACCAGCCAATACACCCTGGAAGAATTGAAAGCCATTGTCTTCGAGGCCACCGCGGTTCACAAAAAGGTGATAGCCCACTGTTATTCCCCACGTAGCATGCAACTTTCGGCAGAAGCCGGTATCTATAGTATTGAGCATGGTAATTATATGGATGAATCAACCGCACTGATTTTAAAAGAAAAAGGCTGTTGGTATGTTCCCACCATGACCACCTACGAAGTTATGGCAACCAGGGGTGAAGAGTTCGGTTTATCGTCTTATTTCTTGAGAAAAATGCGCCTGGTTCAGGAAAAAGCAGCCGAAGCGGTTGCCATTGCTGCCAAAGTGGGTCTACAAATGGGTTCGGGCTCCGATGTAGTTGGCTCCGGTCAACCCTATAAGACCATGGAATTGGAACTGAAAGCGCGTGTGTTGGGCAACATGGAAGCCATTCTCTGTGCTACACGTAACAACGCCAAGTTAATGCAATTAGATCACCTCTTAGGTACTTTGCAAGTGGGTTTAAAAGCAGATCTTCTCTTGGTAGAAGGCGATCCTCTGGAAGACATTACCTTGTTCCAACAACCTGAAAAGCGTTTAATGATCGTTCAAAATGGAAAGACCGTGTTGCGCAAATGCTGATTTTTTATGCATGTTGAATTATGAAGGAGGTGTGACCCATGAATTACCCCGAGAGATTGTATCGGCTCGATATAGAGGGGAACCGCATTGAACCCGATGCAGAGATCTTAGGACTTTGGAAATGGGTAGAGCGCTTCCAAAACGAATATGCCCGTCAAAATCATTCTCCATTGACAATAATTGAATATGGCTATGATTTAGCCGGTTTGGTCATGTATCTGAGGCAAAAAAATATCTCGGATTTTCAAAATGTTGATGCTCTGATTTTGCGAGATTTTCTGGACTATTTGCGTTTGAGCCAAGATCTTGCCCCCAAAACCATGAATCGGCACTTGTCGACCTTTCGCTCCTTTTTTCGATTCCTCTGGGAGCAACGTGTGGTGACTCAAAATCCAGCTGCCGGGATTCGTTATGCCCGACTGACCAAGACTACAGGCGGTCATACCTACTTGATGCAATCGGAAGCCAAACAGTTGCTGCAATCTACAGAAGATAATACCCGCTTTGCCCAACGTGATTTGGCGATGATTGCCCTTATGTTGTTCTGTGGTTTGCGGGTTTCAGAGGTTGCAGGACTTAACCGCAATGATATCCGCTGGACTGAGCAGTTATTGATTGTCCGCGGAAAGGGCAACAAGATCCGCGAACTTCCCATGAATGAATATGTTTTGAAGCTGCTAAATGATTATTTGAAGGTTCGTCCTCAACCAAATTACAAACGGAAACGGCAACCCTCCGAAAACCCTATGGAGCATGCTCGTAAGCAACTCGATGAGAAATCGGGGAGTCAGGACGACGCTTTATTCATCTCCAGTCATCTGCGTCGCATCTCCACTCGGGGAATCCGTGATGTTGTCGATAAAGCCATGGAAAAAGTGGTTTTAGATGATCCAACCAAGCGCATTACTCCTCATAAATTGAGACATACCTTCGCCACCCTTCTTTATTTGAACGGTGCCGATATCAATGTGCTGAAAGACTTGTTAGGTCATGCTGATTTATCGAGCACTCAAATCTATGCAGCTGTGGATCAGCAGCGCAAACAACAAGCAATGCACCGCCATCCCCTTTTACCGGAACATCAACAGGAAGGGAGGAAAGAACCATAAAAACCATACAACGTCGTTATCTTTGGCTTTTTTACGGCCTGATTTTACTATTTATGTTTCTTCTCTTTCGTTATGTTCTTTATACCAAGATCCAATGGTTACCGTTGATCGTTGCGATCGTTGCACTTTTCGGAGCCGGCTGGGTGGCGCATCGCTTTTTGCGATGCCCAAATTGCAACAGCTTATCGCCCTTAGGAAAGCTAACTCTCATGGATAACGGCAAAAAAACGATTTGTCCGAATTGTAATCGTGAGATTTTTTATGATGAAGCAAAAAAACCAAAGAAATAAGAGGTGTATTTTATGAGTCTTGAAACTAGAATCGACAACATTTTTGCACTATGGCAGCGTGGCTTATGTCCGGGAGGTCAAGTACTGGTTCGCCAACATGGCAAGGTTCTCTACAGCAAGAACTTTGGTTATGCGAACCTGGAGCATCAAATCCCTGTCACTTCACAAACCGTCTTTCATGTGGCATCGGTTTCCAAGCAGATCACGGTGCTCGCACTACTGCTCTTACAAGAAGAGGGCAAAGTCAATATCGATGACGATGTTCGCACCTATCTGCCGGATCTGATTTCTTTCACTGAGCCGGTGACGGTTCGCCAAATGATGAACAATATCAGTGGGATTCGCGATCAATGGGAAGCTTTGATTTACCATGGTGTGCGCATTGACGATACAATCACCCAGCGTGACCTTAAGAACATTATAACTAAGCAAAAGAAGCTCAATTTTCCACCGGGAAGCAAATACCTCTACAGTAACAGTAATTTCACCTTAATTGCAGAAATTGTAGAACGGATCAGCGGCCAATCCTTTGCCTCCTATGCAGAACAACGCATTTTCAAACCGTTAGGGATGTCTCACACCGTGATCCGCGACACCTACTGGCAGATGATTCCTAAGAAAGCATACTCATATCATGATAATGGCGAAGGCACCTTCACTTGGAATGTCTTAAACTATGGTGCCTATGGTGCAACATCTCTGCACACTACTGCCGAAGATTTTATGAAAGTTCTCGAAAATTATCGTCACCCCAAAGTTGGAAGCCAAGCGACGATTGATCTGATGATGCAACGCCCCACCCTTACTGACGGCACTTTGAGCGGGTATGGCGGAGGTCTGATGTTGGGTGAATACCAAGGGCATCCTTTTTTGGAACATGGCGGTGCCGATGCCGCTTTCCGTGCTCACATCATGCGTTTCCCAAGCGACGATTTGGATATTGTGCTCTTAGCCAATACACAAAGTATGCCCATGAATCTTTTGGCTCGAAGAGTTGCTCAAGTTATGCTGGATTTGGTGGAAGAGAAACCAGATTTATTGCCGTACTTAAGAGAAGAAACCCAGCGTGCTAAAGCCGGTTTGTTTGTCAATTTGGGAGTGCCCGATGTTGTTCATATCGCCGAAGAACACGGCTTAATGATGAGAGGCAAAACCCCATTACGTCATTTAGAACATAATCGATATCGCTTGGGCTATGGATTAACAGAATATCTCTTTACCCAGGAGGGACTAGTCAGTGTCACCGGTCCGACCGTCACCAAATATACGTACTTAGCGGACAAGATGATCCCTGCCGAAGTTGCCTTGCCACTCTGCGGCTATTATTACAGTGAAGAACTCGAATCGCGTTATGAAATTTTGTATCGTGACGGGTTCCTTTATGTGAAGCACTTCCGCCATGGCGAGCATCGCCTTTACAAAGCTTCGGGAGACAATACTACTTATTTCGCTTGGAATGGTGAAGTTAATGGTATCTTGAAATTCATCGCCGATGAAAAGGATCGTTATAGCAAAATTAAGCTCTCGGGAGGGCGTGTCTTAGATTTAGAACTTCAAAGAGTGCAGCGATAATTCTGCGACAACAAAGCCGGAACCCTAAATGATATGCTCCCTTTATGAGAGACAGTGAAATAAAAACCACTGTTAATCATGAAGGGAGCATGTTTTATGTCCAGAGAAAAGGTTACAATCGAGGAACGCATAGAGGCAACAAAAGCGTGTATCGAAGGGAAAATTAGTCAAACGGAAGCAGCCCGTCGTCTTGGAGTAGGTGTAAGTTCAGTTAGAAGCTGGGTAAAGAGATACACCTACGGTGGTTCATTGGCATTCAGGAAGCA
>Ga0228535_1000302_pt1 | contig 155700 bp, 136 predicted proteins | sample SJ1metagenome_FD_168457 | JGI IMG/M metagenome (GOLD analysis project Ga0228535, IMG submission 168457) | Enriched culture of PCE-dechlorinating microbial communities from Ithaca, New York, USA - SJ1 | ecosystem: Engineered > Modeled > Simulated communities (microbial... > Unclassified...
CGGAGAACGCCTATGCGGTGCGTTCCAGCGCCACGGCTGAAGACCTGCCCTACGCTTCTTTTGCCGGCCAGCAGGATACGTATTTAAATGTCAAAGGCCGGGAGGCGATCCTGCAGAGCGTCAAAAAATGCTGGGCTTCACTGTTTACCGACCGGGCTGTGATCTACCGCCTGCGAAACGGGTTCGACCACCGTCAGGTCTACCTGTCCGTAATCATTCAGCGGATGATTTTCCCCGAGGCCTCGGGTGTCATGTTCACGGCTGATCCGGCCACGTCCAACCGGAAAGTGCTGTCCATCAACGCCTGCTTCGGGCTCGGCGAGGCCCTGGTCTCCGGTCTGGTCAATGCCGATCTCTTTACGGTGCGCGACGGCAAGATAAGCGATAAAGTGGTAGCCCACAAAAAATTGGGTGTTTTCGCTACGAGGGAAGGCGGCACAGAAACGCGGGGTATCGAACCTGAACAGCAGCATATCCAGACGCTGACCGACGAACAGGTTTTGCGGCTGGAGCAGATCGGCAGAAAGATCGAGGCCTATTTTGCCTGCCCGCAGGATATTGAATGGTGTCTCTCCGGGGACAGGTTCTATATTGTTCAGAGCCGCCCGATCACCACCCTGTTCCCAGTTCCGGAGATAAGCGACGGGAAGAACCATGTGTTCATTTCGTTCGGCCACCAGCAGATGATGACGGATGCCATCAAACCGTTGGGCTTCTTTTTCATCGGCTCTTTCCTGACGTTCCAGCCTACGATGCCCCAGGCCGGCGGGAGGCTATTCATCGATTTCTCTGCCAGTTTGTCCTCGGCGATCGGACGAAAGCAGATGGTTTCTTGGGTTTCAGAAAATGGGGATCTCCTGATGGTCAACGCCCTGTCCAAAGTGATTCAGAGGAAGGATTTCCTGAAAACTCTGCCGCGCAAACTGCAGGGCACCGATAGCTTCGCCACGTTCAAAGGGTTGCTGCGCATAGGGTTTCAGATGGTCAAGATTTCCCGGGCCAATGATGCAGCGCTCGTTCCCAAACTGATCGAGCGCATCGATGCCCGGATCCGTGGCCTGCAAGAAAAGATCCCCGCTGTATCCGGCGACGAACTGTTTGACCTGATCTTGCAGGATAGAAAGGAATTTTTGGCGCACACAGAACGGGAAGACGCCGCAGCGTTCATCATCGGCTACCAGGCGTTGAAATGGCTCGACAAGAACATGGCCAAGTGGTTGGGCGATGTGAAGGGGTGCGACGTGCTTTCCCAATCCGCGCCCCACAACATCACTTCCGAAATGGGCCTGGCGCTCCTGGATGTGGCGGATGTGGTCCGCCCATATCCGGCGGTGATCGCCTATCTGGAACAGGCTGACGATAACACCTTTTTTGGGGGCTTGGCTGGGCTGCCCGGTGGCGGTGCGGTCCGCGACTCCATTCAGGCGTTCCTGGAGCAATACGGCATGCGCTGCCCCGGCGAGATCGACATTACCAGGCCGCGCTGGAGCGAGCAGCCCACCGCCCTGGTACCGGCAATTCTTAGCAACGTCAGGAATCTCCAGCCTGGTGCGCATAAGGCCAGGGTCGAACAGGGACGGCTGGAAGCGGAGCAGAAGGAGCGGGAGCTCCTGGCCCGCCTGGAACGATTGCCCGGAGGCAAACGGAAAGCCAGGAAAACCAGGAGGAAGATTAGCCTTTTGCGCAATTTTATCGGCTACCGGGAATATCCCAAGTATTTTTGTGCCAGACACTGGCAGATCTATAAACAGGCTTTGATGAGAGAGGCTGCCGTCCTGGTGCAAAAGGGCGTCATTCAGGAGCGGGAGGATGTCTACTACTTATCGTTTGAGGAGTTCCGGGAGGTTGTCCACTCCGGCCACCTTGATTATAGCATTATCGCCGCTAGAAAAGAGGAGTACGCAGCCTTCGAGAAGATGACCCCGCCGCGGGTAATGACATCCGAGGGCGAGGTCATCTCCGGCGAGTACGAGGCTGTCGATATTCCTTCGGGGGCCCTGGCGGGCATGCCCGCATCCTCAGGCGTCATCGAGGGGCGCGCCCGCATTGTTTTAAGGATAGAGGATGCCAACCTGGAAGACGGCGATATCCTGGTAACCGCATTCACCGATCCCAGTTGGACGCCGCTGTTTCTATCCATCGGGGGTCTGGTGGCGGAGGTGGGCGGGTTGATGACCCATGGGTCCACCATTGCCCGCGAGTACGGACTGCCGGCGGTTGTCAGCGTGGAAAACGCCACCAGGTTAATTGAAGACGGGCAAAGAATCCGGGTGAACGGTACCCGTGGATACGTGGAAATACTGTAGCGTCTTCCACCAGGGGTAGTAGCTCATTCCGATGGCATATAAGGTATGGGCTGACCAGATTCGCAATCATAGCTGTCCCCCGCCTTGTTGGAACGGTATTACTAATATTATTAATTCAAAGGACGTGGAATCAAGTTGAGCAAGAATAGCAAATTGATATTATAGTCATATTATGATATTGTATGACTATAATATATCGTAATATGAGTATAAAGTGATTGAAATGAGGTGATACCATGGCAGCCGCAATCAGACCATCGGCAGATTTAAGAAATCATTACAGTGAAATCTCCAAGCAGTGCAAAGAATCAAGAGAGGCTGTTATTATTACTGTAAATGGACGAGGTGATACAGCGGTTCTTGGTTTGCAGGATTACTATCAGATGAAATCAGAACTGGAACTACTTAGAACACTTGCAGAGGCGGAATATGATGTGAAAAATGGGAGATTGGCACCAATGCAGGATTCGTTCGATGATCTTCGTGCATCTTTACTGGAGAGGAAGAATGGATGAAGTACAAAATATTACGGACGGATAAAGCGGAGGAACAGCTCCGCGAAATCATATTTTATATTGCCGATGATTCTGGTGATATTGATATTGCACTTGGATATTTAGACAAGATTGAAACAGCGATTAATCGTCTTCAGGAGTTTCCGGAGTCGGGAAGTGTTCCTCGATATTCGATTTTGAAAAAGCAAGGTTATAGAGTAGTGATTGTTGAAAAGCATCTTGTTTTTTATAAAATAAATGAGACCGATAAATTGGTAATTATATATGCTATTGTAGACGGAAGAAGAGAATATCGTAACTTGATATAAAAGTTAAACGAAGCATTCGGGTTAAAGTGGTAAATTACTCTATTGGAAATCGAGTATGAGGTTAAAAGGTGTAATACTAGTAGAAAGAGAAGGGACGGTACCCCTCCGAGATCAATAGGCATTAAAATCATATTTAACGTGCCCTAAAGACGTTCCGTTATAAGAAAATCTTAAGAAGTTCATAAGATGAAATTCCAACATAGCTCTTTGTTCTGTGGTTAAATGATACCGCACAGAATAAGGAGCTGTTTTATGATGGTACGAAAAGTAAAAAAGAAAAAGTCAAAAACGCGGATATTACTGTCATTCCTGCTGATGGTGGTCATTGCTGTCCTGGCATGTAAATACATCATTGCCCCGGCCGCCCAGCATTTATTTGAGATATACGTTGACGATAGAACAACACCGGTTCCTCCGTCAAAGATAGAACCCGCTCCCTCCGTTTCCATATCTTCGGACAAGCTCTACAGTCCCAATGCGATTCTGCTCCGGTTAAAAGATCATGCCATCCTGATGCAAAAGAATAGCGAAGAAAGAATCTATCCGGCTTCTTTGACTAAGATGATGACAGCCATTGTGGCGATAGAAAAATCACCTGATCTGCAGGGAAAAATCAAACTTACCGATTCTACGTTTCAGGGGTTATACAAAACAGATGCCTCAATGGCAGGTTTCCAGCCGGGCGAGCAGGTCAGGGCAATCGATCTGCTATATGGAGTAATGCTGCCCAGCGGCGCGGAGTGCTGTATTGGACTTGCTGATCAGATTGCGGGGTCAGAGCAGGGATTTGTAAAGATGATGAATCAAAAGGCGGCCGATCTTGGCATGAAAAATACCCATTTTGCAAATGCGACCGGACTTCACAATGCAAACCACTACACAACCGTCAAAGATCTGTCCATTCTTCTAAGCTATGCTTTGCAAAATGATACTTTCCGGGCGATTTTTACTTCATCCCGTCATTCCACACAAGCTACCAGTAAGCACCCTGGCGGGATAACCTTTTTCAATACCATGTTTGAAGAACTCAACCATCAAAACATCACTGGTGGGGAAATTTTAGGAGGGAAAACCGGGTATACCGAAAAGGCCGGTCTATGTCTCGCGAGTCTCGCCCAAGTGGGTAAACAGGAATATATTCTGATTACAGCCGCTGCCAGGGGAAATCACAAATCCGAACAATACAATGTTACTGATGCATTGGCAGTGTACAACAGCTTAGGAAAACAATAAGTTCTTCATAAGCATTTATTAAGATTTTGATAAGTTGAAATTCCTATACCGCCTGCCTGGTTTCGGTAAGATGAAATTGCCAATCCGCCTACTCTGTAATGACAAACCTAAATCCCAAAAAGTATGAGGCCATATTGCTGCATGCTTTGTACCGCGCTGTGCATGGACAAATAGGATGGTAAAGATGAGAACTGGAAAATTAAAAACGAATAGCAGCCAATCCATCCCATTAAGTAGCGATTTAGTTGCCTAATTCGTTCCTCCATGGCCAGCGCTCTACTACGGGATGTGATTCGCCGAATGCGCTCCTTAAACCGTTCAATGGTTTTAGGGGCTAAAGAATGACGCCCATGCTGGGCGTACATGGGATAGAAAGAGCACCGAACGGTTCGGTGCTCTTAATTGATTTAGATGTTAGCTCAAAACGCTATATATAGGCTTTCGTGCAACTATTCTTCTTCAAGTTCATCTCTATTTTACGGACAGGGGATCACTCAGCGGAATCCGATATGGAGCTTTCCCACCCTCCGCGCGATAGGCGGGTCGACTCCAGAGCCAAGCGGCCGTCAAAAAACCGGCAGCTTTTATAATATCTCAGATCGGACCACCACAGCCGGCTATAAATCTTATCCTCTCTGAAACGCTTGAGAAGACGCCCTGGCTGCCCTAATCCGGTATAAAAAGGGCCCAGCAATTCAGACGGGTCCCGGAAGCATTCCCATTCGCATAAACGGCAAGGACTTTGCGGTTTACGCTTCCAATCCGAAAATGATCCGAGGGATTCTTGCCCACGGTACCCGCAGGGGTAGAGATTCCCGTCGCGGGCGCTTATGAAAAAGAAATCCAATCCTCCGCGGCAGGGAAAGGCGAAATCAGCCTCTTCCGTAATTTGTTTTTCCAACGCGTAGAGTGAACTTAAAGGGGAGAAGATTCTAATCCTTGGGCGATAAACGGGGATTACCTCCCGCAAAGCGCGAAAGATTACCGCTTTTTCCCGCGGCTGGAATTGAACCATGGCATGGGGCGAATAGGCGCCATAAACGGGCAGCAGGGTTGGAGCCTCTTCGAGAGATGCGGAGCTCATCGGGTAGCAAACATTGGCCATGGTAAAACCGAGCTCGATGACAAAATCAAAAAAACCGGCCAGGGATTCTTTCATATATTGATAAAGACCCTTTTCGTCCATATCGTCGGCCCTCCGGTCAGCCCCTCCCACCAGCCGGTTTATCCCTAAATTGGCAGCCGGATAGAGTCCTTCGGAATGAAACCAGGGCAATGATTTTCTTACACCGCTGATTACTCCCGGCAGGCCCCGGATTTCCTCATGGGTTTGAGGGTCTTGGGAGTCAATACTTATCCACAGGTTCCGCAATCCCGATGCTGAAAGCTCGTGGGCCATGCGTTTGATCCGGCTTTCGTATCCGGCTTGATTCCAGGCCCGCATAAAAAAAGCGTTGGTGCCGGTGCGAATCATCGGAATTTTGTGTTTATGCGCGTAGCGAATCAAGCGCAGGAGGTCTTTATAGTATAAAAATGGTTCGCCACCGGTAAAGGACAGGGAACGAAAGCCCCGGGCCGCTGCCAGGCGGATCAGTCCTTCCAGCTCTATTTGCCCCAGGCGGCGGCGAGCCATGGGATTGCTGCGGTTCATATCGCACTGCGGGCAGGCGGCATTGCAGCGGTCGCTGAGCTGTATTACGAGCTGCCCCGGCACTCGTCCGCAGCAAAAACGGAAGAAATCAAATGCAGTTTGAAAGGGAGAATACCCGGCTGCCAATCACCATTTACCCCCTGTAAAGAGTTTCTTTCATTGTGAAGGGTAAATGTTTACGGCTTATTCAATCAAGGTAAAGACTTTATTAAGCGGGTGTACATTGTCGTTCCAACGAAAACCGATACTGATTTTTTGCAAACCGGGTCGGTATTATTTACTTCAGCTTAAGCTCTCCTTAGCAACTGCCTTTTACAATAAGAAAAAGATAATAGCATAAGGAGATGGGCGGATGTTTTTTCAAACCCACTGGTTGATTGGAGAAACCGTGGCTCGCATTGCCTATAACGATGAACCCGGAAGCATCAACCCCCGAGCTTTCAGTTGGGGATGCGTACTGCCCGATATTGCTAACCCTTACAACCAGATACCGCACACGGTAAAGGATTCCTACTGGCTGTTCAGCACTCTCCTTGCCCAGGCTCAAGCTCCCACCTTCAATAGCGGGTGGGATTTTTCTGTTCATATAGGAATGTTGAGCCACTTCATCAGCGATTACTTTTGCCGCGCCCATAACGACCCGGAATTGATAGAATTCGTTCCCCATGCTATATACGAGACTAAAATGCTGGGCAAAGCGAATGGTAAGAAGATTCAAAAGCTGGCGGCATCCTATATTCAGAACGAAAGAGACGAGATCAGCGATGTCCATAAATACCTTGAGTATAAACATTCATGCTATCTAAACAGCCCGCCCGGACCTGATACGGACATCGCCTATGCGGTGGAGATGGTTTTAAATGTAGCTTTAACCCTGCTTAAGCCTAAACCGCAAAACCTGTTGCGGGTGGCCTGAGTTGGTATCGGATGCGGGCTTGGTCAGGTTTGGGAAGCTTCCCAGGAAAGGAAAGATGATATGCGTATTGCCGTTTTCAGCGACACCTATCTTCCCCAGGTGAATGGAGTAAGCAAAACCCTCCATCTGATGCATCGCTATATGAACCAGGCCGGGATTGAGAGCCTTTTCGTAACCCCTACCGCTCCGGAAGGAGAAGAAGGAATTCTGACCTTACCGGGACTTAAGTTCTTTATGTATCCCGAACTATCTCTGGCTTTACCCCGTTATTTCTATACCCGGCGCATCATGGACGAATTTAAACCCGATATTATTCATCTGGCTACTGAATATACGGTGGGGCTGATCGGATTAAAATACGCCTTGAGCAGAGGGTGTCTTTTAAGCGCTTCCTATCATACCAATATTCCGGAATATCTCGGCTATTACAATATGCCTACCCTGGAGGGAATCGCCTGGAAGTACTTGCTCTGGTTTCATTCTTACATGCACATCAATATGTGTCCGAGTGATGCTACGGCACAGCTCTTAAGCCAAAGAGGCATGGGCAACCTGCAGGTTATGGGAAGAGGAATAGATGAGGAGGGGTTTTCGCCGCTTATGCGCAGTGAGGAGATCCGGCGGGCCTGGGACATACCCGGGGAATGTCTGGTGTTGTTATACGTTGGGCGCCTGGCCGTCGAGAAGGAACTGGATGTTCTGCTGGAGGCGACCCAATACCTGGGGGACCGTCCCTTCCGTTTAATGATGGTGGGCGACGGGCCGTTACGCTCTGAATTGGAAAAGCGAAGGGATGAGAAAATATTATTTACCGGCTACAAAACCGATGAAGAGCTGCGCCGCCTTTATGCCTCGGCTGATATTTTTGCCTTTCCCTCCAGTACCGAGACCTATGGCAACGTCATTCTTGAGGCGATGGCCTCCGGACTCCCGGTAGTCGGACCCCAGGCCGGGGGGGTGCAGGAAAATATCATTGACGGCTACAACGGCCTTTATTTTACTCCTCACCAGGCGGCAGATATGGCCCAGGCCATTATAAAGCTGATGGATGATGAAAACCTCAGATTACAGACAGGTCGCAACGCTTACCAGCACGCTCAGTCGCGCACCTGGCAAAACGAATTCTGCCAGGTATTTGAAACCTATCAACAGATGCTCGAAAAACCGTCATCTGACCCTATTGGAATGTTGTCTGCCTCATAAAAACAAGTAGAGCGGATGGTGTAGAAAGGAAGGTGAGTTATGAAAATAACGGTAATCGGAGCGGGTTACGTCGGCCTTACCAGTGCTGTTACCCTTGCTTATCTGGGACATCAAGTAACCTGTATGGACACTGACCTGGCCAAAATAGACCGGCTGGTCAGGGGGGAAGCTCCCTTTTATGAACCGGGTTTGGATGAACTGCTGGCGGAAACTGCTGGCAGCATGCGCTTTACCGCTGATTATCGGCCGGCCCTGGCCGATGCCAGAGCGGTTTTTTTAGCCGTTGGAACTCCGCAAAACGCAAACGGTTCTCCGGATCTGAGCCAATATTGGAAAGCCGTGGACATGATTATGGACTGCATGGACCCGGCTTGGGCCGCTTTGCTTTTGGTAAATAAAAGCACCGTCCCGGTGGGAACCGGCGACAAGTTAAAAAAGCGGCTTCATTTCAGAGGCTTCGGACAGCGCATCGAGATAGGCAGCAATCCCGAATTCTTGCGTCAGGGCTCGGCCCTGGCCGATAATTTTTTCCCTTCCCGCCTGGTGCTGGGCGGGGACAACTCGGCGCGCCATACACTATTGCAAATTTACCGACCCCTTTTAAATGAACCGCATCTGGCTCCTGACTATATCAGACCTCCCGCCAATTTTAAGAAGATAGAGGTTTTTCAAGTTGACATTCGCACCGCTGAGCTTTCCAAATATGCAGCCAACGCCTTTCTGGCCATGAAGATCAGCTTTATCAATGAGATGGCTAATATAGCGGAGCTGGTCGGCGCTGACATTACCCGGGTAGCTGACGTAATCGGAGCCGACCCGCGCATAGGACGGCTCTTTTTGAATGCCGGGATTGGCTATGGCGGGTCATGTTTTCCTAAAGACACTCAGGCCTTAAAGTACCTGGCGGATGTGCGCGGATACGACGTGACCCTGCTTTCGGCGGTAATTCACGTCAACAACCAGCAGCCTTACCGCCTGGTGACTAAATTGGATCAAGCGCTGGGCGGTCTTGAAGATAAATCGATCTGCCTATTGGGCTTAACCTTCAAGCCGGAAACCGATGATCTGCGGGAAGCTCCCAGTCTCCCGATCATTCAGATTCTCGTTGATTCCGGGGCCTACGTCCGCGTGCACGATCCAATTGCCTTGGATAAAGCTCGCGGCCTTCTGCCTCAAAATGTTGTATGTTGTTCCGAGCTGGAAGACGCCTTGCAAGGAGCCGATGCGCTGGCCATATTAACCGAATGGCCTCTATACCAAAGGCTTGATCCGCTTGCCGTAAAAAAACTGATGCGGGGGAATGTAGTTGTTGACGGGAGGAATTGTTTAAGCCCGGATCTGTTTGCCGCCCATATGCAATATACAGGAGTCGGGCTTAATACCAGCAGTCAAGCCAAGACTAGCGAGGCCAGTGCTCAAGACTTGTATAGAGGGGAATATCCCCTTACCTATATAGCTCAAAGCTGACCTCCTGGCAGTGATCAATAGCTGTTAAAACAAACCGGTACTCAGGTGAGGCAGCTCGTCCCAAGTCTTCCTACGATCGAAAAAATAATGGCTTCCCGGAGCGGCTTTAGCCGCCTGTTTCACCTCACCGGCTGCTTCCGCAAGCGACAGGTGGTTGGGGAAAGGGCTGCTGGAGTAATTGGCCACTCCGGCAATGGATAAGGTCATAATCGGAACCTGCACCAGCTTTCCCCTGCGATCGGTAGTCAGGATAAACCCCTGACTCAGGGTTTCCGGGTCGTATAATTCTTTAACCCGCAGTTCAAATTTTCTTAAAATCTCTTGCGCCATACGCTCAGCCCGGGATAAATCCGTAATAATAATAAAATCGTCACCGCCGATGTGTCCCAAAAGATCATGGTCAATCCCCAGGCGTTCAACCACTTCTCTCAGGATATTGGACAGGAACAATAAAGCCCGGTCGCCATGCTCAAAGCCGAAGTAGTCATTAAAGGCCTTAAAATTGTCCAGGTCAATATAGAGCACGGCAAATTCGTGTTTCAAAAACAGGGCATCGCTGATCCGGCGTGTAATCAAGCGGTTTCCCGGCAAACCGGTCAGGGGATTGGCGTCTTTGGCCTGCTCGATCTGAATCTGGGCCATGGAGTTGAGAATTTGGGAGATGGATACAATGCCTATATATTTTTCATGCTCCGTCACTATTAAGGAATCGTTTAGACCCTGGTCAATCCGTTCGGCAATCAATTTCGCGGATGCCTCCAAGGGGGTTTGACTGGAAAGGATCAACGGTTCCTGGTCCATGATATCCCGGGCTTGCTTCCTGGTAAGGATTTCATACCCGTAGCGAGTGCCCAGAGTATTGAAAAGCCGATCGCGCATTATCAATCCCCGGGGCTTATCATCCTGGCAAACCGCGAGACCGGTAATCGTCTTTTTGCGATTGAACGTTTCAATGATACTAAGCACGGAAGTCTCCGGGCTTATGGAGTTTAAATAGATCACAAAATCCCCGATTCGCGCCGTGGTATCATGCTGATTGCTATATGGTTTGGTATATGACTTAATAATTCTTGCCGCCATGGGATTGATAGCCGCGTTCAGAGCACCGGGTCTGGCTAACAGGTAGCCCTGGCCGTAATTACAGCCCAGATCAATAAGAACCTTGAGTTCCTCTACTGATTCAATGCCTTCGCAAATAATCCGGGAGCCCACTTTGGCGCAGAAATCAACCAGGGTTTCCAGAAGCGCCCGTTTGGTTGGGTTCTGGTCAATATCGCGGATCAAGGAACAATCTATTTTCACAAACTCCACCTGCAATTCAGCGATGGCCTGCAGGCTGGAATAACCAGCTCCGGCATCATCAATGGCAATTCGATAACCCGCCACCCGGAAGGAATCCAGAGCCTCGCGGAACTGAGCGTAATCTTCGATGGGATCGCGTTCGGTCAATTCCAACACCACCCGCTTGGGGTTTATTCCGTTGGCTGATAATAAATCGCTCAGGACATTCTGGTAATCACCCGAGGCCAGGATTGAGGGGGAGACATTAATAAACAATAAAGCATCGCCCAAATCCTGCGCGGCTCCCTTTAAGGCCGTCTTATGGCAGAGGAGTTCCAGGGCGGAAAGGCATTTATAGCGTTCGGCCAAATTGAAGAGGAGCGCCGGTGAAGCCAACTCGCTTCCTTCCGGGCCTCTGCTCAGGGCTTCATGTCCCAAAACACTTCCGCTCTTGAGCGACACGATAGGCTGATAAACGGTTTTTATCAATTCCCGCCGCAAGATCTGTTTCATGTTGTGCCACTGCCGGTGTTCCCGGGCGTCAGAAAAGCTTTTGGCGACAAATATGGCCTCCTTGATCGCCTCATATATACTGGATTCGATGGGCACCGGTGCCGAAGGAAGCAGGTCCGAATAGCCGAGGTGTATTTTCAGTTTGCTCTTGGAAGCTATTTCCGGGTTGTTCTGGTTTATTAAGGCCTCCAGATGCTTGCGCAGGGCAGTATAGTTATGTTCAAAATCAGGTGTTTCCGGGGGGGCTTCGATAAAAATAAGAAAATCATCGCCGCCCAGGCAGCAGGTGGCTATTTGAGGACGGTATCCATAGAAGGGAATATCCGCCTCCTGCAAGGCTTTCCCGGTATTTAAAAGTATTTTCTGGCAGGCCTCCCGGCCGAACAGAGCCTCCACATCCTTAAAGCCTTCCAAATCCACGTACAGCATGGCCACTAAAGTTCTCTCCAGAGCCTCTTCCACTTGAGGAAGGACCGAAACCCAAATCGGCAGACCGCTGCTTCTATCCATAATGGATATATTACTATGGAGGCCGGCGCCGTTCGCCAATGATTGGATGATTTTCTTCAGCATGTTCAGCATTCACTATCACCTCAAACCATCAAAAGAATATCCTTGAAGTCATCTTTCTTCCTTGAAATTAGTGGTCTGCAGCAGTTGTTGCGGCTATTTGCTGCTGGCCGTTTCATCCAGACCCTCCGCCATTCTGGCCAGTTGGCGGGCCTGGTCGAAAGTTGTACGGGTATGTTCGGTTTGGGAGATGGCCAGGTTCTTCATGTAGCCTACCAGTTCGCGGATGGCTTCGCTCATCTCCCTGATGTTGTTAAATTCCTGCAATAAACGCTTTCCGACGCTGTTTATTTCCATTCCTGCCTGGTACATCTCATCGATAGAACGTTCATTGCCTTCGATGGCCGCGTTTATGTTTTGGAGTCCCTGCCCCATTTCATGGATCTGGGCTATCCCTGGTCTTAAGGCCTCGAACATCTCTTCCATCCGGCTTTCGAGATCTCTATAGCTTTCAGCAACTTCGGCGACCAGGCTGCCGGCGCGACTGGAGGAATGCGCCGCTTCTTGGGCCAGCCTTTTTATTTCATCAGCCACAATCGAGAATCCTCTGCCGGCCTCTCCCGCCCGGGCCGCTTCAATGCTGGCGTTCAAGGCCAATAAATTAGTCTTTCCGGCAATTTCCCCGGTTGTGCTGTTTATTCTATCAATCTCAAATTTACGGCTGTCCTCAGTTGCCTGAAGAAGGGCCATTTTTTCAACTACACTCCTGGCTGAATCCAGTAGCTGGCTGTCAGCCATATTGAGAATCTGCCGTTTCCCCAGAGTCAGTGAAGCAATGGTCAGTACGGTCATAAAGACAATGAGTATAAAAGCCAGGTTCATGTTTACGCTTCTTCTAATAGACCGCCGATTCATAAAAAAACACCCCATAGGATAAAAATGCCAGATTATTTTACTGATAGTATACTTGGGGTGTTTTAATTTAAAATTAATCAAATGTAATAATAGGGTAAAATCGTATGAAAATTATGTCCTTAGGCCTAGGACCTGTTAAATTTTATTTTGAAATCAATAAATTTACATTTACTTCAGACAAAATTTTGCGTGTTACGCTTACTTAAAACAATTCACAGCCTTTGAGCGGCTTCCTGCGCTAAAAGTGATCGTTCACATTCGTTTTCCAATAAGGAAATCTGACAACATAACGGGCTTCCTTTCATCTTTTCGGAGGCATAACTCAATCCGTTGCTGCGGGCGTCTAAATAAGGATGGTCAATTTGGGTAGGATCGCCTATAATGACGATTTTCGTGGAGGGACCGACCCGGGTTATAATACCCTTAATCTGATTAGGAGTGAGGTTCTGGGCTTCGTCAATGATAATCCAGTGTTTTGCAATAGACCTTCCCCGCAGATAAGCAACCGCTTCCACGTTTATTATCTTGCGGGAATAGAATTCTTCCACTTTATCCTTCAACTTTTTCTCGGAATCATAACGGAGCTTTTCGTCATTATCTATAAGAATTTCTAGATTGTCATTGATACCTCTCATCAAGGGTCCCAACTTCTCAGCTTCCGTACCGGGTAGAAAACCAATCGACTCATCCATCCCGATATAAGGCCGGCAAACCAGTATTTTTCTATAGTCTTTGGAATTCATGATCTTATGTAATCCCACAGCCAGGGCGTAAAAAGTTTTGGCCGTTCCCGCCGGGCCTTTGCATATAACCAGAGGAATTTCCTCGGGCGGGCTCATTAAAGCTTCCTGGTAAAATTTCTGGCCGGTGTTTCTAGGTATTACGCCAAAGGGTTTTTGGCGGATATACTTAAGAAGGGCCACTTTATCGTTTTTGGCAATGCCAATGGCTTTTTGGTTATAATTATCAAAGGCAGTAATAGTAACGAATTGATTATGAATTAAGGGAGCTTCCAGCCAATCCTCTTTATGCCTGATAAAGAGGTCTTTTAAGTTTATAAAACCCGTTTCATAGAACGCTTCTATATGTGAAGACCGGGTAAATACCTCGCTCCTCCCTTGATACTGATAATGTAGTTCAGGAGCCTGATCATGGTGAAAGTCCTGAACCGGTATGCCAATAATGTCGGCTTTAATCCTGGTAAAGACATCTTTGGTAACCAAATAAACACTGTTTTTGTCTTGATGCAGTCCAAGGCATACCTGGAGTAATCGGTTGTCATTTTTATCGACATCCCAGCGGGACGGCAGCTGGCAGGAAGTATGATTTAGCTCAACCTTTAATACTCCGCCGTTTGACAAAGGCACCCCTTCGAGCAGATGGCCCCTCAACCTCAATTGATCTAACAAAGCTCCGACCTGCCTGGCATTGGCCCCGCGATCACTCCCATCCTTGCGGAAATTATTGATTTCTTCGATGACCGCTTCCGGTATTACCACGGTATTGTCGTCGAAAGCCAATATACTGTCAGCTGAATGCAGTAAAACGCTGGCATCAAGTACGAAAGTCTTTTTCAAGCCTTCATCTCCTTTTCAGGATACTACTATGCTGTAAACCTTATAAGATCAGCAAAATAAACCCGTAAACCGATGCCGCCACGGCCAGTCCCCCCAGCACATCGCTGGGATAATGAGCACCCAGGTAAATCCGGGATACTCCAACCAGCAAAGCCAGGAACAGCAGGGGAACCATAAAATGAGGATAGTAGTAGCCAAGGGATAAGGCTATGCTAAAGGCGTTGCTGGTATGTCCGGAAGGGAAGGAAGATTTAGTACTGGGGGGGTGCACAGCGATGATGTCGTCCTGGGCATGACAGGGCCGGGGCCGCCGGATAATGGATTTAAACAAAATCACCCCCAGGTTGACTGAAATTAATATTAGCGAGGTGCTCCTGGAGACGGCACCGAGTTCCGGGTCTTTGGACCAGATAAACCATAATAACAGCAAAATTACGGCTGGAACTACCATCTGAGTTGCGCCGTGCATTATTACGTCCAGGCAGCGTGATCGGTAACGGCTGTTGAAAGCGTACAAAACGCGTAAATCCTGATACCTGGCATAGTCCACCAGTGCATGCAATATTATCACCTCCCATACCCAACCAAAGAATATTCCAGCTCGAATTCGCCGCTGTCCTTAAGTTCAGTTTAAGAGGGAAGTGCTACAATTCTGTTATTGTAATGTAAATATTTCGTGTCAGTAAGGTAATTTATATTCACCAAAAAAGCGGTCAAGCAAAATCGGGAGTGCTACCATTCAAGGGGGAGCCGAGATGAGAGCCAGGCCAAGGGGAAAGCCAGAGAAGCCAGGGGGACGGCCCTTCCCTCATTCGACCAGGCTGCGGAAGTAGCGGCAGTTCTCCACGATGTCCGGGCCTTTTTTAAAAAGGCCGCCGCCAATCAGAAAGGCCACTTCCGAGCCATAAAACTCTGACATTTCGGGAATGGTATCAACGCTCATCCCTCCTCCCGGACAGGGAAATATTTCTTTGAGGCCGCCCAGCGGCTGCTCGGTGCCGGCTACAATACTCAGGCACTCTTCGCGGCTGAAGGAGAAGCGGCCGCCAAAATTCGGATATACGGTTCCGTCGGCCCCGGCCAGGCGAACCAGCTGCCCGAACAGGGTGCGATGGGATATTCCATGCAGCGGGCTCATTACATAGGTCCCCAGCCAGGCCGGATGGGCGATAAGCGGCAGGTCGACATTTTTATCATCGGCCACCGTTCTCATGGTGTCAAACCCTACCAGGCCGGGGGCGATGAGCAGCCCCCCGGCGCCCTGCTCACGGGCGTAATAGGCCCGCTCCAGCACCTGATGGTGGGGTGCGCTGATATTGGCCAGGTAAATACAGCTCCATCCGGTTTCCTGATTGGCCCGCGCCACCGCCTGGGCACAGAGCCGCACCCTTTCGTGGTAGGGGGCGTAGCTCTGATCAGTAAGCCCGTGGTCGTCTTTAATGAGATCAATTCCCCCCAGGGCCAGCTTATAAGCCAGTTCGGCCAGTTCTTGAGAGGATAAACCCATGGGCTTTAGAGCGGAAAAGAGCAATGGCCTTCCCTCGACTTTAACCCGTCCCCGCAAACCGGTCCGCCCCCAGCGGGGGCCCTTAAAACGCTTTAGCATGCTGTCCGGAAGAATCAAATCTTCCACCCGGTAACCGGGCTTGATGCTGATATTGCCAAAAACAACATTGAGCAATTGGGTGAATTCAGCGGCCGCGGTATCAGCGGCGAAGCTGACCAGGGCGCTAAAGCCGCCCGCCCCGGCGGGGCGAAAATCCTCTATCCGGCCCACCACCTGGTCTTTAATAAAACCGGGTGGAATTAATTCGCCCGGAAATTCCACGGTCTGTTCCAGGCAAATGTCGCAGGCCTTTTCATACGCCTCCGCTTCATCGCCGCTCAAGCGATAGCGGACCATAAACCGCTCCATCACAGCGCCTCCGCTTTGGCCGAACTGTGCACCGGAGTAAGGTGGATCTGCTCCAGGTCGGCTTCGCCTATATTAAACCGTTCTCCTACCAGTTTTTCTATTGCCTCTATCAAGGCCTGAGCATCCAGGCCATATTCCCGGGCCAGGTAGGGGCGGCTGGCCCCGTGCAAAAAGGTATCTTTAATCCCTATTCTGACCAGCTTCTTGCCCAGGCCCGCCCCGGCCATCTGTTCAGCTACGATGGTGCCCAGACCGCCGATTATCGAGTGGTTTTCCATGCTTATCACCCCGTAGCGGGCTTCGGCGATCGACTCGATGATTTCAGGGTGAGCAAAGGGCTTGAGGGTTGAGACATGGATGTGCTTGACCGCCAGGCCCCTCTTTTGAAGGACCCGTAAGGCCCGCAGGGCCTCTTCCGTGCATATGCCGCTGGACAGCACCACCAGGTCATGGCCCTGGCTCAAGGTCCTGGTCCGGCCCAGAGCCATCGGTTCGGAGGGATCAAAAAGGCGGGGTATTTCACCGCGCAGCATTCTCACATACACCGGGCCTCTCACTCCATAGGCCACATCCATAACGCTTTCCACTTCAGTGGCGTCCCCGCATTCCAGCACCGTCATGTTGGGCAGGGAACGCATTATGCTTATGTCTTCAATGGCTTGATGGGTGGCTCCCCCGGGGGTCATGATGCCGGGTAAAAAGCCGAACATCTTGACCGGGAGATGCGGATAGGCCACCGAAACGGCGATCTGGTCATAAGCGCGGCGATAGATGAAAACGGCAAAGGTGTGGACCAGCGGGCAATAACCCTCGCGGGCCAGGCCTCCGGCAAAACTCAGCATGTTCTGCTCCGCAATTCCCATAGAGAGGAAACGCTCCGGGTAGGTGTCCCGGAAAAGATCGATTTCCGTAGAACCGGTTAAATCAGCTGAAAGAACCAGCACATCGGGTTTGTCTTGAGCCCATTTAACCAGATTATGATAATGCACTTTGGAGAGTATTTCCATTACCGCACTCCTTTTTTACCGTCTAAAGGCTGTCGAGCAGTGAGCGGAAGGCCTCCCGTTCGGTTTCCCGCTCGAAACGCGTATAATGCAGTTTGGGCCTTCGGCCCGCCAGCAGTTCTATGCCCCGGCAGGGGTCGGTGTCGGCCAGAACCACCAGCGGACGGCCGTCCGGTTTAAGCCCGGCGGGCCTGGCCAGCGCTTTAACGTCATGGCCGTCAATTCTTATGACCCGGGCTCCGAACGCCTTCAAGCGTTTGTCCAGGGGCTCAATATTCATGACCTGGCTGACCAGGCCGTCGCATTGCTGGCCGTTGACATCCACATAAATGACGGTATTGTCCAGCCGGTGAAAAGCCATGGCCTGGATGGCCTCCCAGACCTGGCCCGATTGAAACTCCCCGTCCGACATAAAAACGAAAACCCGTCCCCGGTCCCCCCGCCGCTTGCGGGCCATGGCCAGACCGGCCGCCTGACTGATGCCCTGCCCCAGGGAGCCGGTCATCAGCTCCATGCCCGGAGAATGCTCGGCCCCGATCATTTCCACCGTGCTGCCATCCCGGTTAAACTGGGCCAGGCCTTCCGGGGCCATCCTCCCCAATTCCACCAGGGCGGCGTATAAAACCAGGGCATACTGCGAGGGGGAAAGAATCAATCGGTCCCATTCCGGGCCTTGCGGTCCGTTGTAGCCGGCGCCGCTTGCATACGCGGGATTGCCCGGTCCGGGCACGCCGGCAAAAGGCGGGGGAACCGGCGGAACTGTGGCTGGTCCGATTTTCATGGCTTTTAAATATAGAGTGGCTATTATTTCAGCCGCCGAGCAGGCCTGGCTTAAATAACCGCCGTTGTTGCGAATAGTGTGCTCTAGAACCCGCCGGCGGATGCCCCCGGCCACCCGGTACACCTGGCTGGTCCATTCATCGCGCTGTCTGGAAGTCATATGCCTCTCCTCCGGTACTTCATTACTTCAATATCTATGCCCGGGATTATTGTATCATTTTTTGAAGCAATGGGGACATACCCGTATTGACGCCCACCACTCCCGGGAAAAGCAAAGACCCCGAAGGGTCTCGTCAGGCATCTGTAATTTTCAGTCTAACTATTGGTAGACATGGGGGTCCACCGGATTGGGCTGTTGTTCAATGTGACTCAGGCAGTACTGGGCAGGCCCTTCAATGATGTCCCCTTCGTAGCTGAAACGGGAGCCGTGGCAGGGACAGTCCCAGCTGCGCTCGGCATGGTTCCATTCCAGCTCACAGCCCACGTGGGGGCAGGTTATATCCACCATGTGGACCTTGCCCGTTTCATCACGATAGGCCCCCATTTTCTGGCCGTCAACATGCACCACCTGGGCCTGGTCTTTATCAAGGTCCAAATTATCCATAGCCGGTTCCAGTTTACCCGCCACATAGTTTTTAGCCACATCCGCGTTTTGCACGATAAAATTTACGATGGTGCTGGCCGAAGTGGCCCGCGAGGGATTGTAAACCGGGGCCCAGGGGCTCTCTCCCCGGGTAATCAAATCACGCAGGATCATGGCTGAAGCGGCGCTGCCCGTCATGCCCCATTTACCGAAACCGGTAGCCAGGTAAAGGTCGGGGCTGCGCATAGTCAACCTTCCCACATAGGGAATCCCGTCCAGGGTCATACAATCCTGGGTCGACCAGTGGTAGAGAATCTCTTTCACCTTGAAGTTATCCCGGGCAAACTGGATCAAATTCTGATAACAGCGGTTGGTGTTCTGGCACTGCCCGGTCTTATGGTTTTCGCCGCCAATCAGGATCATTTCTCCGCCCCGGTAACGCTGGCTGCGCAGGGAACGGGTGGGAGTCTCGGCTGAAATATACATGCCCGGGGACAGCTTATCGGCGCTCTCTATACTGATCAAATAGGATCTTTCCTGGTAAATGCGTGAAAAATACAGGCCGCCTCCATCAAAAAAGGGATAGTGGGTGGCAATAATCACCTGGCCGGCCCTGACCCGCTGGCCCTGGCTGGTATTTACCACACAGGTGCGGCCTTCTTCGATTTCTATCGCATGGGTCTTTTCAAAGATCTGTCCCCCGTTTTTTACCATCTCTTCCGCCAGGGCCTTTAGAAATTTCAGGGGATGAAACTGGGCCTGGTGGTCAAAGCGCAGGGCCGCTTTGATCGGAAAGGGCAGCGCCAGGCGCTCCACAACCGAGGCTACGATTCCCAGGCTGGATGCCGCCTCGGCCTCTTTTTCCAGCTTTTCGATATATTTATCGGACTGGGTGTACACAAAAGCCGGGCGCCACAGAAAATCGCATTCGATATGGTGCTCCCCGGCCAGATCATCGATCATGTGGATAGCCGCTTCATTGGCGTCGGCATACTGCCTGGCCTGCTCTTCGCCAACGCTTTTTTTCAGGCGGTCATAGATTAGAGAATGCTGGGAGGTGAGCTTGGCCGTAGTATGGCCGGTGGTCCCCTGAAGAATCCGGCTGGCCTCCAGCACAGCCACCTTCAGCCCGGCCCGGGACAGTAAATACCCGGAGAGGATCCCCACCATCCCGCCGCCTACTATCGCGACATCGACGGCGAGCTCCTCCTGGAGCGGCGGGTAGTCGGTTTCGGGAGTGGATGCTATCCAGTAAGGCACAGGATCATTTACCAATACATTTTCATTCAAAATCGATCACTCCAATAAATTCGTTTTGAATAGTTTGCTACGTTACACCTTGTCTAAAACAGAATTATATTGGAGTATTCTGGTGGATTCAGCCGCCCGATAAATCAGTTTATCTCAGCAGATAGACCAGCAATGCCAGTTGCACAATGAGGATCAGCGGCATTCCCAATTTGAATTTGCGGTGCAGGGTCTTGTGACGGAACATATACATGGCCAGAAGCCCGCCCAGAGAGCCGCCCAAAATCGCTGTCAGGAAGAGACTCTTCTCGCTTATTCTCCTGCGCCCCCGCTTGGCCAATCGTTTGTCCCAGAAAAACATAAAATAGCAGACCGTGTTGATAATCATCAGATAGAAAAGGATTATTTTCAAGGTGCTTATACTGTCCATTACCAATAGTCTTCACCTCCTGGCATAAACCAAGACTGTCTAATTAGGATACCTTTGTACCCGGGAAATAATTTGGTTCAAGAGCCATACGACTTTTTCCAGGGGCGCCAGTATATGTTTTTAACCCATGAACGAAGACCGGATGTCGGGGAATGGACATTGCTGCGAGAAGGGTTCAGCCGGTTTAATAATCAGAGCGGAGATATTATAGGGTGAATCTAAGACCCACGCCGCAGGATGGGATGGTAAGTCTTAAATAAGCTCCTATAAGGTTCACTGGGTACCACGGTTGGCCGGCATGACCAGCCAGCCCTAAGCACAATATAACATCAGCTTCCAATATTGGCAATTACCGAACGCTGTACCTGGCATATTTAAATTTAGCACTAATAATTAGCATACCAGTTAAAGTGCCACTAAATGCCTAAAGTCATAATTCCTGCAAACCGGTATAATGAGAAAAAGATTTAGTGGTCTGTAACACCTAAAGGTTTAGGTTATCCTCTGAGAAAAATTTTCGCAGGGGAAGGCAGAGGAAAGAGTAATACTGGACGTATTGCGATTGACGATAACGCAGCCCTGCGGAAATTTGGCCGGTGGGAACCAAATTTTTAGGTGTTACAGACCACTAGTCAGGGAGATAAAATGGATATCAATGTAAATCCCATCACCATAGGGTTGGTAGCTCTACTGGCTGTTCCGCTTGTTCAAGGCGCGCTTGAACCGCTTTCTCTGGGAGGTATTCGCCAGCGCCTGTGGTCGCTTTTAGATACATTGGGCTTTTTTCTGGCCTTGTATATGGCTATAGTCCTCACCCGCCGGATTTTTTTCGATCACGAGTCCGGAGTGTTCCTCAGCATATACAACTGGATCCCGGAGAATATACGGGTATTCCTCTACGGCCAGGATGTATTGATTTACATCATCGTAGTCCCTATTTTTCTGTTAATTCTTATAGAACTGATCCGCCTGCTTACCCCGGCCCTATTCAAAAGATGCCTGCTTCCTCTGGCTGACCGGCTTTACGCCTCTCTTGCAAACAGCGGGCGCTTGCTGAGTTCTTCGGCAGGCGCTCTGGCCCAGGTCCCGCGCGCCGCCTTTATGGTTTTTATTGCCGGCCTGCTGCTCAACTTCTTTGCCTATTATTGTCCTTCGCCCAGCCTGTCAAAATGGATGAACGAATCAACCGCCTATCAGGGCCTTTACCGGCAGGCCCTGTATCCAGCCCTGAACTCCAATCTGGCTAAAAAGGTTCCGGTTTTGGTCAATGATTCATTTGCTCAGGCCCTGGACCGGGTAATACCGCGCGAAACGCCGGACGGTTCTCCAGCCCCCCAGCGCAGCGTCAGGGTTATAGAATACTTCAACGGCGTAACCCTGGATGAGGCCATCAAATCCAATCCGCAAATCGATCAGACGGCCCGAACCATTGTGGGAAATGAATCCAACAGCAAAAAGAAAGCCTACCTTATCTATCAGTGGGTAAGCTCCCATATTGAATACGATTACGACAAGGCGGCCACAATCAGCCGCGACGCCCGCGGCATCCAATCGGGTTCCCAGGTAGCCTTCGGACAGCGTAAAGGCATCTGTTTTGACTACTCATGCCTCTATATATCCATGTGCCGGGCGGTGGGTTTAAAAGTGCGGCTCATTACCGGGTTGGGTTACAGCGGTATTTCATGGGGCGACCACGCCTGGAACCAGGTTTATTCCAGTGAAGAGCAGCGCTGGATAAACCTTGACGCTACTTTCGGGACCAATGGCAGATATTTTGATAAACCGGATTTTAATGCCGATCACCGTTATGCTGAAATCCAGGGAGAGTGGTGAAATAATTACATACTCAGGCGGTTGGACCACCATTCTTCAGTAGGTAAATCTTTATATATCTCCATGACCGAGCCATTAATGAGTATGACCCGAAAAAATATTTTTTCGCTCTCCCCATTCCACCATTCGCCGGCATCCTCCCACCGGTCCAATCTCTCGACTACTTCATACCAGGAATCAAGATATTTAACCTTGATGGGCTGTTCCGTCGCATCTGTAATTACTCCTACCCGTGAATGTAACAGTTTCATGATATCACCAACACACTAATATAGTGATATTATTATCGTTGTTATAGCTCTTGAACATGACTCCAAAAAACGGTAATATTTTCATTTCCCGGCTCATTCCAGGTAGTAATGTCCTATATTGTTTTGCATTTTTATGATATCATAGAATATTTGCGAAAATGGTCATAATTAGTCCGCCAATTCGTTTTCATGATTTGCCATGCCAAAGAACCAGCTCCTCAACCCTGCCCTATTTTTTTGTCAACTCCCAGAATGTGATCTTTAATCCAGTGAACTACGAAATCCAAAATACCCGTTAAATATTGTTCTTGATCCTGGTCTACCTTATTAAAATCAATGTCTTTAACCTTCTCAATAAAATCATCGTGGTACACTTTATGCGATAAAAGCTTTTTATATCCAATCTCGGCCATATACCTTTCTTCATAGGTAAAATGATAAACCGTGTAGTCTTTCAATTCTTCAAAAATATCAACAATTTGATCATACTTATCCAAAACCAGTTCGTTTCTAAGCAATTGATAAGCTCTATTTGCTATATCAAATAATCGCTTATGTTGTTCATCAATAGCTTTTACACCGATCGTAAAGTCATCATTCCACTGAATCATTTTTTCCTTCTCTCCTCTTCATTAAAATTTAGTAGCTTAAGGAAATGTATCGTAATTCACCGCACAAAAAATAGACCCTCGCAAGAGTCTATTTTGGCAATTGGTTTAACTTTTAGGCCGGTTTTTGCCGTTTGGCGCAATACCTTAATTCAACAGTTCAAAATGCATGGAATCGGAATAGCTGTTACCCCAGCTAAACCCGGCCGGTTTGAAGGCCTTTTCCCAAAGAATCAGGTTGGGATCATTAGTCTGGGAGGGAGACACGTATCCAAAGTGATTGGAGGCATTGATGTCAATAGCGGTTCCCCAGGAATGGTTGCTGAGTCCACTGGCGGGATTCCAGTTCGCATGGCGGGGCACAAAGGTGCCATCCATAGTCCTGATCAGGCTCAACAAGGGCACCTCTTTACCATTGACGACGGCGGTGCCGTTCTTGATGTAAGAAAAAGCCTTGATAAACTTATCTTTAGCCGCCCGGTTCACCTGCATGGTGCGGTTTAAACCGGGCAGGGTGATGCTTACTATATTCTGAGCCACCCACTGCGGGTCTATCTCAATTCTACCTCCGCTTAATTCACGGTAGCGGAATTGGCCATAGATTCCTTTGCTGGGACTGAGTTTGTTATAGACGCTGCTCGATCGGGATGGATTATTTACGACTGTCGTGTTTCCCTCCGTCTGTTTATTCTCCTGGCCCACCCGGTCGCTTGGTCCTGGATTGGGAACCGGCTGGCTGACCTCAGTTTTATCGGATACCGTCCCCGGGTTGTATGTACTGTCGGCCTGGTCTTGCTGTTGCTGCCCGCTATCTGGCTCTGGAACACTTTCAACGTCGGCCGCCTGATTGTCTTCAGAGCTTGTCCCTCCTAAAAAAGCATACTGGCGGTCAGAAGACCTTAACGGTTCGGTAATCAGTTCCTGGGCTGTAGAACCATCGGCTGCCAGGTTGGTATTTTGCGCCGCCAGCCTGTCCTGGTAATATAGCGAACCACAGATCAGGATAAGGGTCAGGGCGGCAATGGCCGCCGTCCACAATTGCTTTTTCTTCATATGTTTCCTCCTTGAAAAGAACCTCCCTGGCCATCCAGCCAGCATCTAAAACAATCCGGGTTTTCTTCTAATTACATACAATTCTAGCTATTACAGCAAAAGGTCGTCAAAGGAAAGTATAGGAATATGTCGATTTATAGGCTTTATGCCTGCTTCAAGCCTTCATTTCGCTGGTCCTATTTTCCTCTGATGGCATCAGCCCCCTTTATTGGCGGTCTGGCACTCGATTGGGACCTGACTGGGATAATTATCATCTAGCCACTGTATCGGATATGAGGTAAGTTATGGACAAGGAGGTACAAAACCATGATGAAAAAGTATTCGACCGCTGTCTTAGTCCTGCTTCTTATATTTGCCTATGCAGGACAGGCTCAGGCCGCAACGGCTTCCGGTTTCCGTATATCGACCGGCAGCGGGGGCCAAACGCTGCGCATCATGAAGTTGAACAACGCGCAGATCTACCTGGATTCATCCGGCCTGGTCCTCAAAATAATCTTACCCGGCAGTCAGGCGGACAGCCGCCCGACTACAATTCCTTCCCCGACCGCCCCCGCAACGGAGCAGCCTGCTCCAGACGCCGCAGTGACAGCCAGTTCAATGCAGCAAGAGATGCTGGGGTATATGAATGCCGAGCGGGCCAAAGTAAACGCATCTCCCCTGGTTCTGGACCAAGCGCTGAGCGACGGCGCTTATCTGAAGTCTGCCGATATGGCCACCAAGGGTTATTTCAGTCACACTTCACCCACCTATGGCAGCCCCTTTGCTATGATGAACAGCCTGGGTATAAGCTATCGTACGGCCGCTGAGAACATAGCCATGCACACCACGGTAAAGGGTGCGCAGGAAGCCTTTATGAATTCGCCGGGCCACCAGGCCAACATCTTGAACCCTGCTTTCGGCAGGCTGGGCCTGGGCTTTTATAAGAGCGGCAATTATCTGTACATAACCCAGTGGTTCGCCAATTAGTTTCCGCCTTTTAAAAGGCCCGCGGACTGAAAATCCGCGGGCCTTTTTACCCTTATTGCCTATAAATGTTTTACGCTTCCGGTTTAATCCTATATCATTAATATCATTAAAAAGGATGTCGACATCCGCTTATCTTATGGGCAGGAGAGACGCAAATGGATAACAAGCAAGACCTCCAGGAACTGGCGGTAAGGAGAGACGCTCTGGGAAAATACCTGGGGATTACTCTGGTCGAGGCCCGGCCCGGCTACGCCGTAACCACTATGACTGTGAAACCGGAATTGTTAAACGGGGTGGGAATCACCCACGGCGGAACCCTCTTTACCCTGGCTGACATAGCCATGGCTGCGGCCAGCAACTCCCATGGTCCCATGGCCGTGGCCCTCGATGTACACATTTCTTTTCTTAAGGCCACCCGAGAGGGTGAATTTTTGACCGCCACCGCCCGGGAAGAAAACCTGACCGGACGGACCGGCCTGTACCGGGTGGAAGTAAGGGACCGCCAAGATGAACTGGTCGCTACCGTGACCGGCCGGGTATCCCGCAAAAAATAGGAATGTTGTACTACTACATGATCTGGCGCAGGGTCAGGGCCACCTCGTGGATGGTGCGGGTGTAGAACATGTGATCAACCACGGTTTTAAACGTGTTTATGGTCTCCTGGTAGTATTTGTCGGTGAGGTCCCGGGTCTGGGGATGGGGATTGAATAGATAAAGGCGCTTTACCTTGCGCCGCAGCCTCTCCAGGGGCGCCAGGGCGAAAAACTTTTCGTAGAACTGGCAGTCGGTCAGAATAATGACCACCGTGCGGGAGGTGAGCAGGTGGGAATAGCCTTCCCGCAGCTGGCTCAAAGGGCGCCACAGCTCGGTTCCACCGTAGTTCCACTGCGGCAGCTGGCTGAGGTCTTTGAGCAGGTGCTCAAAATCCTGGTTCAGGTAGGGAGTAACGTAGTTCAACTGATTGCCGAAAATAAACACTTCGATTTTTCTCAATTCCTTTTTCAGGGCATAGAGAAATTGCAGCATCATCTTGGCGCTGGGCAGCATGGATGATGAGGTGTCCATGATCAATACTACCCGGGGAGTGACCGGTTTTTTCATATGCCAGGACATCTTGAGCATGGCTCCGGCATGGTGCATGTTGCGGTGGATGGTAGTGCGGACGTTGATAATTTTGCGTTTGTGCCCTTTCTTTCTTCTCCGGGATATATTGGTAACCAGTTTGCGGATCAGCCGGCCCGTTTCCGAGGCGGGGCCCAGATCAATATCCTCGGGAATCCAGTCGTCGTTTTTGCCTCCATCCAGGCCCGCCTGCATCTGCCCGCCCGCTTCCATCTGCCGGCGGCGAATCTGTTCCATGGTCAGCTCGGTCTGGTAGTCCTCATTCCCTACATTCTGCTCGTCCGGCCTTTTGCCTTTGGCGTTCCGAGGGGCGCGGTTCTGGAGGCGTTGGGAGGTGAGGCCCAGCAGCCGCTTTTTAAGGCGATAGAAGAAAAAGGCCTTTAAATTCCGCCAAGCCATGTGATCTGGCCTCCCTTGCGCATCATGGCTATATCGTCTTTGTTTTTTAATAAGGTGGGTAAAAACCGTTTAACGACCTCGTCGCTTATCCCGTCAATGCCTTCCAGGGTGGCTGCCCGGGCAAAGTCAATTCCCTCCGCAATACTGGGCTTTTTCAGCAAATCCGGTTTGGAGCGCAGGTTGTTCATGGCCTGGGCGATCTGCAGGGCGACCGCCGGCTTGATCCCCGGCACCTTCTTGAGCAGGATGTCCCGCTCCTTTTCAATGGACGGATAGTCGATATACAGATAAATACACCGGCGTTTCAGGGCGTCGGTCAATTCCCGGACGTCATTGTTGGTGACAACGATCAGGGGTATGGTCCGGGCCTTGATCGTGCCGAATTCCGGTATGGAAATCTGGAAGTCGGAAAGGACTTCCAGCAGGAAGGCCTCGAATTCCTCATCCGCCTTGTCAATCTCGTCGATCAATAAAACCGGAGGCGTCCCCTCGGCCAGAATGGCCTTCATCAGAGGCCTGACCATCAAAAACTCTTCGCCGAAAACGTCTTCTACCGCCTTCCCCTGGCCCTGGATGAAGAGCAGTTGTTTTTGGTAATTCCATTCATAAAGGGCTTTGCTCTCATCAAGCCCTTCATAACACTGCAGGCGAATCAGTTCACTGCCCAGCATGGCGGCCAGCACCTTGGCGATCTCGGTTTTCCCGACGCCCGGCTCGCCTTCTATAAGCAGCGGCTTTTTCAATAGCAGGCTGAAATAAACCGCCTCCGCGATCTCCTCGTCGCAGATATAATCAAGGGCTGCGAACTCTTCACTGATTTTTTCGGAACTTAATTGCTTATCGTTTACCATCAACATCCCCCGCCCTGTCAAACGTCTTTTAAGCCCGACCACCCCCCGCCAGCGTTGGGACCACTTTTTCAAAAGGTCAAGGCCCTGGCGGCGCAGCCTGAGGTATTCCTCGGCACCCACCAGAATGGGGCTGACCTCATCCCATTTGAGAAGCCCGGTGACTACGTCGAAGTAGGCCTCCCGCTTTAAATTGTCCAGGTATGCTTCCTCATAGTCCCTGCCGTCCATAAGCCCCCCTGCCTTTTAAGCAGCCCCGGCGTTTTAACGCCATTCCCCGGTTATCCGGATGGACAAGATTCTTAACCCAATTATAGAGCAAACCAGCAGTCTGGCAAGATACAAACTTTTTCGTCCAATCTTAATAATTTATTCACATTTTTTTCACATATTTTGTATGGAATTTCCTTTACAATTCGTTCTTAGTTTAGAAGACGTTTCTAAAAGGAGCATTGATTATGATTAAAATCACTCAAAAAGCGCGGGAAAGCGGGGCCAGGCTTTGGAATAAATTAAAGGCCCTGCCGCGTTGGAAAAAAACCGCTCTCATCGTTGTCTTTATAGCGGTCGTCTCAACCGGCGTCTGGGCTCTGACGGGGGGCGACGGCAATGCAACAATGGTGAAAACGGCCCAAGTCCAAAAACAGGACTTGGAAAGAGTGGTTTTCACCAGCGGTAGCCTGGAGGCCGAGAATCAGCATACCTTCTTTTCGCCGGTGGAAAGCACGCTCATGGAATTGAAGGTCAAGGCCGGCGACCGGGTAAAAAAGGGCGATGTGCTGGGCCGCCTGGACACCCTGGAACTGGAACGCCGCTACCAGGAAGCCCTTTCCAACCTGGCCGGCAAAGAAGCTGACCTGGCTAAAGCCCGGGCCAGCGATGACGTTCAGCAATTCAAGGAAGCGGAAGCTGCCTACAACAAGTCCCGAAACCATTATGACCGCGTAAAATCCCTTTTTGAGGCCGGAGCGGTCAACCGGGAAGAGCTGGAAGAAGCCGAAGCGGATATGCAGAGTAAATTGACCAGTTATGAAAGGGCCCGGGTGATGATGGAGCAGGCGGCTTCTCAGAAACAGGTGCAGGCCCTGCTGAGCCAGGCCGATCTGGCCCGCCAGGAAGCCGCCCAGGCCCGGGAACGGCTGGATTTGGGGACCCTTACGGCCGGGTTTGACGGGGTGGTGGTATCGGTCAGCGCCCAGGAGGGAAACCGGGTTCAGGAAGGCACCGAGATCCTGATCCTGGCTGAAGACAGCAAGCTGCAGGTAACCGCCCGGGTCAACGAGGTGGATGCCGGAGAACTTAAGGAAGGCCAAACGGTTAGTGTTACCAGCATTGCCCTTCCCGGGGAGAGTTTTGAGGGGCTTATCACCCGGGTGGGAGGCGCTGCGGTAATGGAAAAGAGTCAGAACAGCAGCGCAGCCGTGGCCAAAATTCCGGTCCAGGTCACCCTGACCGGCGACTCCAGCCGTCTCAAATTTGGCTATTCGGTTAATTTAAGCATCAAGACCATGGTGGTAAAGGAGGCTTTAACCGTTCCCTGCGAAGCCATCGTTGAAGACCAGGGCCAGAAGACCGCGTGGGTGTTGAAAAACGGCCTCCTGGAGAAACGGAATGTAGAAGTACAGCGCGGCAATGAATTAAAAGACCTGGTGCTGTCCGGATTGCAGGACGGTGAAGAAGTGGTCAAAAATCCGGCCGCCAACCTGAGTGAAGGTCAAAAGGCGCTTATACAGCCGGAGGAGGCTGCCCTATGATCAAGATAGAGCATCTGCAAAAAGAGTACATATCGGGAAGCATCCAGGTTCTGGCCCTGCAGGGAGTTTCCTTCACGGTTGAAACCGGCCAATTCGTGTCCATCATGGGAGCCTCAGGTTCCGGTAAGTCCACCTTGATGAACCTGCTGGGGCTTTTAGACAGCCCCAGCCAGGGAAGCTACTGCCTGGACGGGATCGAAACCTCAACTCTCGACGAGGTCGGCCGGGCCCGGGTACGCAACCAAAAAATAGGTTTTGTATTTCAGGCCTTCAATCTCCTGCCCCGGTTGAGCGCCCTGGAAAACGTAGAGCTGCCCATGATCTACGCCGGAGTAAAACCGGCCGCCCGGAGGGAAAAGGCCCTGGCCGCCCTGGAGCGCCTGGGGCTGGAAGATCGCTTTCGCCACCGCCCCAGTGAACTGTCGGGAGGACAGAACCAGCGGGTGGCTATTGCCCGGGCCCTGGTCAATGAGCCCGCCCTCATTTTGGCCGACGAGCCCACCGGAGCCCTGGACACCCGCAACAGCGAAGAAATAATGGAGGTTTTCCAGGAGCTAAACCGACAGGGAGCAACCATTGTGCTGGTCACCCATGAGCCGGATATAGCCAGGTGTTCGGGGCGCATCCTGCGCTTGAGCGACGGCCTGTTAATAGCCGATGAGGCGGTGCAGCCGCCAGCGGCGGAAACCCGGTCTCTCATGCCCCGGGCGGATATCCGGGAGGCGGTGCTATGAACCTGCGTGAACTTCTGAAAATGGCCTTGATCAATATAAAGGGCAGTAAAATGCGCTCGCTTCTGACTACCCTGGGCATCATGATCGGCATAGCCGCGGTTATCGCCGTTGTGGCCATCGGGGAGGGAGGCCGTTCGGCGCTCAATACGGAAGTAGAGAAATTCGGGACCAATATATTCGTTATCTATGTCAGGGAGGAGCTTCGGCCCGGGGACTTCCAGATGATCGATGTCGAGGTGATTAAGTCGGCTGTTCCCCAGGTTAAATACCTGGCCCCGCAAAATAACCTTTCCGTCAAAGTACGCGGGCCGCGCAAGGAAATAAACCTCGGCCTAACCGGCACTACTTCCGAATTGGCCGACATCCGCAATATTGAAATGAAATCGGGGCGCTTTATCAATGAAGACGACCAGGTCAACAGCCGCAATGTGATAGTGCTCGAAGAAGACGCCGCCCGGGAATTATTCGGCACAGCCGATCCACTCGGCCAGCAGGTCAGCATCGAAGGCGACGGGGCCCTGGTGGTGGGAGTGGTCAGAAAAGTCGAGTCCAAACTGGATGAAGGCGGCAGCAAAACCGCCTACGTGCCCCTTTCTTTTACCAGCCATATGCGCGGGATAGAGATGATCTATTATCTGTACGGAAGCGCTACCGATAAAACCGCCGTCGACGAGGCCATGAATTCCTCGGTCAAGGTGCTGGAGCGGCGCCACCAGAATCCCAAGCATTACTCCTGCGAGAGCATGCAGGGCAACCTGCGCCAGATCAATCAAATCCTCGACATCATCGGCCTGATTATCAGCAGTATTGCCGGGATTTCGCTCCTGGTAGGGGGCATCGGAGTGATGAACATCATGCTGGTCTCGGTCAGTGATCGCACCCGGGAGATAGGCATACGTATGGCCCTGGGAGCCAGACGCCGGGATATTTTGATTCAATTCCTGGTGGAAGCTATCGTCCTATGCTTAATAGGGGGTTTGCTGGGTACTATCATCGGTTATTCAGGGGCCTTTGCGGTGGCCAAAATCGCCGATTGGCCGCCTCTGGTATCCTGGAAAACCATCGGCCTGGCCTTTGGCTTTTCCACCGCGGTCGGATTGATATTCGGGGTGTATCCCGCCAACCGGGCCGCCCGCCTGGATCCCATCGAGGCCCTGCGCCGCGATTAATTGCCAGACCTAACATTGCATCGTAAAAAGGCCGCATCCCCATTTTTAAAGGGATGCGGCTTTAGGGGATTGTATATAAACCATTCGGGAAGGCCTGTTGCTTAATATTTCTTTAGGGAGTGGCAGCAACTACACTTACAATACACGCGGCTGATTTACTGGCATTACTCACAGCCGTGGCGGTAATGGCAACTAAACCGGTCTTGCCGGCTACAGCCGTTACTATCCCGTTCTCAACGGTCGCCAGAGTGGTGTCGCTGCTGGTCCAAATCACCTTGCCATCAGTGCTGGCGTCGGCGTACTTCACGACAGCAGTCAGGGTGACTGATTTACCCGCTTCCACCTGGGCGGTGGCCGGCAGAGTAACCGATTCAACCTCTTTTTTCTGCTCCTTATTCTTCAATGCCTGTTCCAGCATGCAGGCCATCTGCGCCCGGGTCACTGCACTGTTGGGATTGAAACAGCCGTTGCTGCCGCCGGCAATGATTCCTTCGCGATAGAGGGCCATTATGTAGCCTAAATCCTCCGGAGAGATTAAAATGCAGTCTTTAAAGGGTATATCGTCGGTTGGTTCCGGCTCCAAACCGAGGGCTATGGCCAACATTACGGCGGTCTGGGCCCGGGAACATTGCATAGCGGAATGGAAGCGGTTCAATTTGATGATACCTTTATGGGCAGCCCGGGAGGCGGCAACCTGCGCCCAGGAAGGAATGTCACTCAGGTCTTCATCCTCCGGCTCCACTGAAGGATCATCGTTCCCGGTCAGGTTGATCACCAGGATAATCGCTTCAGCCTGGGTCATGGCCTGGTCAGGCTTGAAGGTCCCGTCGGGATACCCGCTAAAAAAGCCCCTGTCGGTCATGCCGGCAATGCTTCCGGCAGCCCAGTGCTGTTTGGTGTCGGAAAACCATTTATGGCTGTTCCCACCCGGTCCATTTCCTTTATTGTAATATCCGCTGTTATAATTTCCGCTATTACCATTGTTTTTTGGCCCGTTACTGCCGTAGCCATTCTGGCTATTTCCCTTGTTCACATTGCTGCTCTGCTTTGACTCTGCTTTCTTGCCCTTGCCCTGTCCCTGGCCGTTGTCCGATTTGGCCCAAGCGCTTCCTGCCGGCAGGAGGGTGGCAAGTAAAAACAGGGTCATAAGAACCCAAATGCTCTTTTTCACAAATCTTTCCTCCTTTTTTATTTATATATGCGGAAGAACCTTTTCCCTTTTCGGGGTTGGCGTTTAAAAATTTTGTCATACCCGGCAACATAGGCAGATACTGCTCCGCCGGCTATGATAAAATTCATAGATGTTGTACCATGAAAAATGAAAAGCGGGATACAATTAATAAGAAAGCTATTCCGGAGGTCAAATAATGAGAATCCTGGTGGCCATTGACGACACCGACAACCTGCAGAGCAAAACCGGCACCGGCAAACGGGCTGCCCAATTGATCGATTTCCTGGAACAGAGAGGCTGGGGCCGGGCCGAACCGATTACCAGGCACCAGCTTTTGGTTGATCCGGCCATACCCTATACCTCACATAACAGCGCCATGTGCTTTGCTTTTGATTTAACGCCGGGCCGTTTGCCGGACCTCATAGAACTGGCCGGCGATTTTTTGGCCGCCCATTGCGATCCCGGATCGGATCCGGGGTTGTGCGTAACCGAGATTGAAAAGCTGGCCGCGCCGGGACGCCTGATTGCCTTTGGCTACCGGGCCAAAGAGCAGGTCTTGAGCAAAGCGGAGGCCTATGCTCTGGCTGAAGAACTTGCGATACACCTGTCTGAACACGGCGGTACCGGGGACGGCGTGGTTGGCTCTCTGGCCGGGGCGGGTCTGCGATTGAGCGGGTGCGACGGGCGGCTGCGCGGTAAACTGCCTTTCAGCGGCCGGGATGAGGTGGCCAGCGCCGGGGAACTGCGCCGCCAGACCGGAATCGAACTGGTAAAGAGCCTGGATGGACAGCATATTATCGCCGACGATGCACCGATCCGGCTGGGAGAAACACTCAAAGGGGTCATGCTGCTGGGGCAGCGGGTGCTGCTGGTTTATCCCACTGAGAACCCCCACGATCAAGTACAGTGGCAGACCTGCACCAAGAACCAGCTGAGGGCTTATTAAAAATACTCCTGTATTTTCAACCCGCTTTCGGGTAATGCCCGAAAGCGGGTTGCTTATTGCCCTTGTCCCGGCCAAGCAGTAGCCGGTCGAAGCCCATAGGTTTTTCGAGTCTATCAATCGCCGGCCAATTCAAGCAGCTGACTCAAGGCTACCGCCTGGTAACCGCGATTGGCTATTTCGGACAAAATAACCGGCAGGGCCTGGGCGGTGGGAGCGGTTACTTCATGTAAAATGATGATAGCCCCGAGATTCAAACCAGCCAGCACCCGGGCTGCGATCTGGGCGGCCGAAGCTTCGTAATCCCTGGGATCGACCGACCAGAGCACATTGTATTTAAAGCCAATTGATTGAGCCGCCTTTAAAACCGTTTCATTATAAGCGCCGTTGGGCGGCCGCAAATAGGGCCAGGAACGGCCGGTAGCCTCTGCTATGATGGTCCTGGTCCTTTCCAATTGACTGATAATCTGCCCGTAAGACAGGGACGTGAGGCTGACATGATCATAGGCATGCACGCCGATATCGTTGTTTCCCTGCGCTATATCCTGCAAAACAGGCTGCCGGCTCCGGGCCAGGCTTCCCAGAATAAACCAGGCAGCCTGGCTGTTGTACTTATGCAAGTAATCCAAAACCCGGGGAGTATAAACAGTATGGGGTCCATCGTCGAAGGTCAGGGCCACTGCCCGCACCGCTGTTTTAACATAGCGGATGGTTTCAATTGCCATTAATATCACCCCTCATAAAATGCTTATTCTATTAGGGCGCAAAATTGATTAAAACTCTTATGAAGAGCGCAAATTTTTTCGATAGATTACATGATGGCGATTATTATGCGGGACTTTTGAAGGCGGCTGCCAATTACGATGGGGCAACGTCGCAGACGAAAACTGTACTGGCTATTGAAGCACAGTATTCTATAATTAAAGTGGGGTATATTTAAGGAGGCATTTTCTCATGAGTGAAATATTGAGTGATCTCAGAAAACTGGACCGGACCAGTATAGCAGCGGCCATTATCATCCTGCTGGTGGTGGTCGGTCTGATCACTACCCTGGTTATCGTATTGACACGACCTTCCGGCGGCGACAAGGTGCCCACGACTACAACCCAGCAAAGCACTGCGGTTAGCAAACCCCCAACCAACACTGCGGCTCAGACTACCCAGACCGGCAATACCGCGAACACCAAAACTGAAGCAACCCAGGCCCCTGCTCAGACCGCTGCAAGTCAGGCAAGCGAAGCGCCTCCCCAAACAGAAAGCGCCTCCGATGCTTCAGCAGACGCTTCTCTACCGGCGGATCTTACCGTTTTAACCGCCCTGGATCCCGACCGGTTTGCGGCTGACTCCTATCAGCTAACCGAACTTCGCTTCGGCCATGGAAACATTTACGGCACGGTTAAGAGCAGTACCCAGGAAATGTTCAATAATATAACCCTGGAAATAACCCTCTACGACGCCAATCAAACGGCAACCGGAGTATGCACGGTCAAATTGACCAATGTCAAGCCGGGCAGCAGCACCCAATTTGTCAAAGAGACCGACAGCGGTTCCTGCACCCAGTACAGAATAACCGGCTATATTGCCTCATAACATAACTTGAAAATGCCCCAAGGGACGTCTGAGCGACGTCACTTCTCAGTTTTCGGCAACCGGGTCCGAAATAAAAAGCGCAGGAAAATCCCACGCTTCAATTTTAATTATTCAGTTCAGCCCAACCTGCCCGGAACTACTCGGCAATATAGGAACAGCAGTAATCGGTGGTATCCTTCACCATCAGCAAAAATTTGGAATTGGCCGGCACCTCGAAGGACTCGCCGCTTACAAAGGTCTTCCATTCGCTGCTGCCGGGCAGTTTGACATCGAGCAGGCCTTCAGTGATCTCCATCACTTCTTTGAGAGCCGTGTTGAATTCATATTCACCCGGCATCATAATCCCCAGGGTTTTCTTTTCACCATTACTGAAGCTTATGGTGCGGCTGGTCACTTTCCCGCCATAGTATATATTGGCTCTTTTGGCCACAGATACGTTTTGGAATTCTTCCATACTTAAACTCCCCCCGTATGATCCTTATAAGTATAATAGGGCTTTTCAAAAATTTCTACCCTATCCGGCCCCAGCCAGGCATTTTATTCAGCCAGGTGGCTGGCCTTGGATAGGGCGTTGACATAAGCCCTGGCGCTGGCTTCAAAGACATCTGTGCTTATGCCGCGCCCTACAATCAAATTGTCTTTATAGCGAATCTTAACCGTGGCGTCACCCAGGGCTTCAGAACCCTGACTGACGGACTTCAGGGAATAATCCTCCAGTTTAACCTTCTTACCGACAATGGCGTCGATGGCTTTAAAGACCGCATGTACGGGTCCGTTGCCCAGAGCGGCTTCGGTTACCTCCTGGCCGTCGACCTCCAGGGTCACCGAGGCAGACGCGGTTGATGCTCCATGGCTGGCAACCGATAAGGTCTTGATCGATATTCCGTTGCCTTCCACAACGTTTCCCATCACCGCGTGCAGGTCTTCGTCGAAGATTTCCCCTTTTTGATCAGCCAGGGTTAAAAAGCGGGCATATATATCATCGAGCGACTCCTGGATATCGGTATAGCCCAGCTCCTCCAGCCGATGCTTCAGGGCATGGCGCCCGGAGCGGGCGGAAAGGACGATCAGGTTGCGGGGAACTCCAACGATTTCCGGGTCAATGATTTCATAGGTGTCCCGTTCCTTTAAGACACCGTCCTGATGAATACCGGAAGCGTGCATAAAGGCATTGGCCCCGACGATGGCTTTGTGGCTGGGGGTGGGCACTCCGCTGATGCGGGAAACCAGACGGCTGGTGGCGGCTATCTCCCGGGTGTTGATCCCCAGTTCGATCCCGTAGCTCTTGCGGTGGCTGTATATAGCCATGATCACTTCTTCCAGGGAGGTATTCCCGGCCCGCTCCCCAATACCGTTGATGGTGCCTTCCACCTGCCTGGCGCCGGCCCTTATGCCGGCCAGGGAATTGGCCGTGGCCATGCCCAGGTCGTTGTGGCAGTGAATGCTTATGATGGCCTGGTCGATGTTTTTGACGTTGTTTTTGATATGGGCTATGAGATCCGCATACCCCCAGGGAGTGGCATAGCCCACCGTATCGGGAATGTTTACCACCGTGGCCCCGGCTGCGATGACCTTCTCCAGTATTTGCACCAGGAAGTCCCACTCGCTGCGGGAAGCGTCTTCGGCATAAAATTCGACATCGCTGACATACTTTTTGGCTCTTTTTACGGCCGCCACCGCTGCCTCAAGCACCTGATGGGGCGGCATATTCAATTTCTTGGCCATGTGCACCGGAGAGGTGGCTATGCCGGTATGAATCCGCGCGACCTCGGCCGGCTTCAGTGCTTCGGCACAGACGTCGATGTCCCGGTCAACCGCCCGGGTCAGCCCGCATATCGTAGCCCCTTTTATCTCCCGGGCGATAGTCTGGACTGACTCAAAATCGCCGGGAGAAGAGGCGGGAAAACCGGCTTCAATGATATCCACACCGAGTTTAACGAGCTGCCGGCTTATCTCCAGCTTCTCTTTAACATTCAGGGTTATGCCCAGGGACTGCTCGCCATCTCTCAGGGTGGTATCGAAAATGTACAGCTTTTCCATCGTCAATTTCCTCCTCATATAAAAATACAGATAATTGAAGGTCGCCAAGATCGTCTTCCATCGAAACCACCTCCTTGATAAAAATATAAACCCCTCGCTCAGAACTCTGAGACGAAGGGTTTAACGCTCCGCGGTACCACTCAAATTAACGGCTATTGCCGTTCACTCCATCAGGATGCGGGATCTAAGATCCGATATCCCCTTCCTTTTAACGGTGGAAGTTCCGTCCGAGCCTACTTTCGAGAAATGATTTCGGTCGGCAACTCCAGGATGAGTTCGGCCTGCCTTTTTGACCGCCTCGCACCAAACGGCGGTTCTCTGTAGCCCAAGGATCAGCTTACTATTCCCTGTCATCGTCATTTTGTATATTGCATTTATTATACTGACCTGCTATTTTTCTGTCAATATTCCTTGTCCGCATATACCAAGGGGCTAGTGCTTCCGGGCGGCGCGATTATAGAGCGACGTCAGGATTTAGTCGAATCCTTTATATTACATTTAATGAATTAATTTAAAATTTTTTTTAATACTGCAATCTTTGATTTTTAGAACCGTATTTATGTATAAAACAACTATTAAGCCGCTGGAATTATTAGACATTTATTTTATTTCTTGACAGAAGCCGGTCTTTAAAGGAGAATGCATAATAGCTGATAAAAACAATCAGTTAATGAATTTTTTAATACCATGGGCAGAAAGGAGATGAAGCGCAACCAATCCTGTAAGGAACAGCCGAAAAACAATATGAAATCAATTCGGTTATTTTGTTGATAACGCTTAATCTCCTCCAGGGGAGAGCTGGGGACCCAAACTATGGGGTGAATCCGGTTGCTCCGGTAGGGATATTCCCTAATCCCGAACCCGTCAGCTAACCTAGTCAGCGTAAAAAGGGAAACCGGGGTATCATGCTATTTTAGTCTTGCCCAATCCAGAGTTTCTTTGGATTGTTTATTTTTATACCATTGATTAAACCTCGGCCCTTTTCTAATGTGACACAAAGACCGGCCACATTGAAAGGGAGTGTTCAAATGAGAGAAGCCAACCCACTAGAGTATCGTAATCAGTCGCTGCTTAGAAGCCAGGAACTTGCCAATATTGCCCGCCCGTTTCAAGAGGCATCGACCCGTATTCCCACCGGAATAAGCCAGAATGAAGCAACAAATAAGCAAAAAGCCCGCATTATGAAAGTCCTTCAAGCCAGTGAAAAAAACTGGCAGGACTGGCGCTGGCAATTGAAGAACCGGGTCCAGGACAGTTCTGTCCTGGCTGAGATTTTGGAACTGAGTGAACTGGAGAGGCGGAAGATCGAGCGGGTGAGCAGGCTCTACCGATGGGCCATATCACCTTATTATCTCAGCTTGATCGATGCGGATTTTCGCAACAGTCCCATCTACCGGCAGGCAGTTCCGGATCTGCGTGAATTGAGCCGGGAGGGTGAGCTGGACCCCATGAACGAGCTTATGACCTCACCGGCGCCGTGTATAACCAGACGGTATCCGGATCGCTTGATTATCAATGTAACCAACCAGTGCGCCATGTACTGCCGCCACTGTCAAAGACGCCGTAATATAGGGGAGAGCGATCGGCCGTCCTGCGCGGATGACATCGCCCGGGCCTTAGACTTTATAGAGGCTCATACGGAAGTGCGGGATGTGCTGATAACCGGGGGAGACGCCCTCCTGTTAGGTGAAAAAATCCTGGACTGGATTTTATCCCGCCTTGATAACATTAAACATGTTGAAATCAAGCGTATCGGGACCCGGATACCGGTGACTCTTCCCCAGCGGGTTACACCTGAGCTGTGCTCCATCCTGCGCCGCCATCCACCGATTTATATCAATACCCAGTTCAACCATCCCCTTGAAATAACCGGTGAGGCCAAACAGGCCTGTGACCGCCTGGTTGAGGCCGGAGCGGTTTTGGGCAATCAAGCGGTGCTTCTCAAGGGAGTCAACGACCACCCTGATATTATGAAACGGTTGAACCAGCTGCTTTTGCAGCTCCGGGTCCGTCCTTATTACATATTTCATGCCAAGAGCGTGAAAGGCACCATGCACTTTAAAACCAGCGTAGAAAAAGGGTTGGCCATTATGGAGCAGCTGCGCGGCTATACTTCGGGATTAGCCGTACCCACCTATATAGTCAACGCTCCGGGCGGCCTTGGCAAAATTCCGCTCATGCCCAGCTATGTGGTGGCCGCCTCCCATGACCACCTGATTTTGCGGACCTGGGAAGGAAAAAAGGTGGAGATCGAAATTTAGTCGTCTACCGGGGGCAGCGCCCGTCCCGCCCGGTGCTCGGCCAGGAGCAATTCCACCATGCGATTGTAGCTTTTGATCCCGTCACTTTGCCGGTTGGACTTCAAGAACAGGTCATTTAGGCGGCTGCTGAAATCAGCCGCCGGGCCTTGGTGCCGCCGCCAGTAAGCCAGATATTCCGCAAGGTCGGCCCTGATTTCGGGGTTGACCTGTTTTTCCAACTCCCGGTATTGCTCGGGGCAGCTCGACTGCAAGGCCGTCATAACATGGAGCAGGGCCAGGAGAGTTCCCGAATACTGGAATTCCCGGTCAGGGTGGTAGTTGCAGGTCAAATAGGCGATATAGTTGGCCTCGTCTTCCCGGGCAAAACCACGCTGGTGAGCCATCTCATGGCACACCGTAGCCGGCATCAGAGCATCGGGAAAGGCCATATTTAGATTGGCTTCACCGGTAAACGGATTGTACACTCCTGACAGGCCCAGGAAGGACATATATTCACTCAGAAGCACTCCTTTGGGCCTTCCATATATTCCACCCAGTTGGGGATAAATTGAAGCAGCCGCTTCATAACCGGCTTCAGCCCTCTCCAGGGCCCCTTCTTTTCCCTGCTGCAGGTACATTACCCCCCTGGCGTCCTGATGCAGAGTGCTGCGCAGGTGGCTGGCCCGCCTTAGCAGCCCCTGGCTGACTTCGAGCAACTCAGCTGGTTCAGCAGGCCTGATGCTCAGCCCGGCCAGCTCTGCAAAGGAGAGCCGCTGATAGTTTAAACCCCAGAGAAAGATAAACAGAAAATACACCAGGCCCAGAAGCGCCAGCAGCCTCATCAGCAGGACCGGCAGGCGTGGCTTAGGACTTGCTCCTTTTTTTATCCGGTACATTTTAATGAATATATATAAGAACAGGCCGCTTAATAGAGCCAGGCCCAGGATTTCTCCCAGGGAAAAAGGGAAAAGCCCGCTGGCCACACTTATAAGCTGGATGATTACCCGGTTTAAGCCGGTTGAATACGCCTTTTCAACCAGGGCGGGATAAAAACCGGCCGCCCAGTTAAGCACCAGAGCGGCGGGCAACAGCAGCATCCCGGTCAGGATCAGCCGGGACGGCCTTTGGGGACAGGCCCGGTTCACCGCAGCCGCCTTTCTTCCGAGAGGGCATCCGCGAAGCAGGAGTTTTTAGACCGAGCGAAAAGGCTCATGCTTAGTAGAGACACCAGGATTTCCGTCTTCTCTCCCACTTCACAACCGCCTTTCCCGGTTATTAAGCCAGGCCGCTTGAGGCCCGTCTGCCATTATCATAGTCAGGTTTAGACTTATACCTTTTATAAAATATCTCCGTTTAAATCCGTATTTACTTATGGCCCCAGAATGCGGCTGGCAAACTCCTCATCTTCCATATAGCCGGGAATGCCGATCCGGTTTAACTGAAGCGGGTCCTTTATTCCGGTTACCAGCAGGGGGTTGACGGTAACGGCGGCCCGAAACCCGCATTCTTTCAGCACCTGGCGGATATAGGCATTGTATTCGCCATAGGGATAGCAGAAGTATTGAACTTCCCGTCCCAGAACCTGTTCCAACACCTTTTTAGATTCAACAATTTGCCGGCGTGCTTCTGCCGGGCTCACTTTACTCAGATGGGCGTGATCCAGGGTATGGCAGCCGATGGTGATCCCGGCGGCATCCATTTCCTTTATTTGCTCCCAGGTCAGCATCCGGGTGGGCGGTTTCAACCCGGCTTTGATATCGAAGTCGTTTTGGCCCCCGACGATATTGGTAACCACAAAAATGGTGGCTGTAAACCCGTATTTTTTCAACACCGGGAACGCATAGTGATAGTTGCCCTGATAGCCGTCATCCAGGGTGATAACGATCGGTTTTTCCGGTATAGCGGCCCCTTTTTGGTAAAAATCCAAAACCGCCCCTAGATCCACGGTGTGGTAGCCATGCTCCTTCAAGTAGCGCATCTGCCGTTCAAAGGTCTCCGGTTCCATACGGTGTCCAATACTTCCGGTCGAGGGATCGGGGCTGATATTGTGATACATCAGGATCGGTATTCCTTTGATATCCCTGGTCAGTTTAAGCTCCGGCGCCCCCGCCCCGGATGCGTTGAGCGAAGCCTTCGTTTCAGGTACAGCCGTCTGCTCTTGAGGTCCTGCTGGTACTGTAGCCACCGCCAGCGAGGTCTGACCCGGGTAATACTTACCCGCTGTCCACACCGCTGCAGTGATCATGAGTAAAAAAAAGTATAGAGCTATGACTTCGCGTTTTTCTTTCATCCTGTCCCCTCCAGATTTCACCCTGTACACACCTGACGCCGGGCTGGCAGCTTTATCCACCGGCTAACGTATTCAGGTAATATTCGCGCATTATTCCCCGATTTCCTGTATTTGTGATCCTGGTACAATGTTCGTATATTCGCGCACATCATTTGGGCGGATTCTCCCGGGTCATAGTATTTAGCACATCAAACCCGATTGATGAGGTCCCAGCCCAGTCTATAGATTGCTGCTCTCCCGAAGGTCCGCCAGCCTTTTAGCGATAAACGATTTCAGACCTATATTCAGACAGGTCATTTATCGCAACAAATTTTAATCAAATCATGACCTTTTTCCTATAAAATTTAAGACTTTAGTAGGAGGAAATTCATACCGTAATGGGCTAATCTTATTATAATGTGCTGAATTATGGAACGCTCGCTTGTAGCCTCTTTTTAAGGTCTTCCGCAAGGGATTGCGAGCCAGAGAAGGGATGTGCTGATTATGTGCGAACTACGCAACTGTCCAATATGCAACAGCCTGTTTACATTTCAGGGCGCCAGCACCGTTTGCCAGGGCTGCTTTGAGAACGAGCAAAGCAATTTTAATCGGGTTAAGGATTATATCAATGACCATCCCGGCTGTGATTTTGTGGAATTGACAGAGGCCACCGGAGTGAAGGAGGAAACCATTTTTCGTTATATTCGGGAAGGACGTCTTATTTACCGTAAGATGTGATTTCTGCTAAAAACACTTGCCAGTGCTAATCATTTCACTTTAGGACATCTTGTTTTTAACTCAATTTTAAAATATCTCTTCTTTACCAATTGCTTTTTTATGGCAAATTTTTTCTCGATTAGGATTAATGTGCTTGCTTATTGCCTACCGAGTTATAATATTGATATTATTTTCTTTGGGAGTTGTCTAGCAGCATTCCCATTACGGGCCGACCACTTTTTCATCACAGATAACGGCCGGCCGGCAGCCAAACTCATTTATAATCGATAAACATCATAGCTTGAAACAGGCAGGTTGTGACGGAGGCGAATTCATGAAGCAGTCATTGGCAGGGATCCTGGTTTTGATATTAATTGGTTCGGGGATGGCGATGATCCTGGAGGGATGCAGCCAGAGCGCGTCGTCCAATTATCAAAAGACGATTGTAAATATTCCTTATGCCAGTGTATCTCCTTCACAAAAATTGGATATATACCTCCCCAGTGAAGGCAACGGTCCCTATCCGGTCATTATTTCAATACACGGGGGCGCTTATTCCGGAGGAGATAAGATGGGTCCCGATCTTCTAATGGCCATGTCCGCATTGAAAAGAGGCTACGCGGTTGTTTCGGTCAACTACCGGCTGAGTGGTGAAGCGGTTTTTCCAGCCCAGATTCATGATATAAAAGCCGCTATTCGTTTCTTAAGGGCCAACGCCGCCCAGTACAATCTAAATCCTAACCAAATAGCCTGCTGGGGCAGTTCGGCAGGGGGGCAGCTTTCTGCTCTGGCTGGAACTTCCGGCGGGGTTAAGGCGCTTCAGGACCCCAGCCTGGGCAACGCCGATCAGTCAGATTGCATTCAGGCGGTAGTGGATTGGTGTGGACCGATAAACTTTTTAACGATGGATGAACAGTTTAAAAAGAGCGGAATAAACGGTACTCTTCAAAACAACCCGGATTCCTATACCTCCAGGTTTATGGGAAAACAGATCACCCAGATTCCCGAAATGGTGAAAAAGGCCAATCCGGAAACCTACATTACTCCTGATGATCCCCCCATCTTGATACAGCACGGCACCATCGATCCTCTGGTGCCAGTGCAGCAGTCAACTGATTTTTCTAAAAAGCTGGAGGCCGTTCTGGGAAAAAGCAAGGTTCAGACCGTGGTCATTCAGGGAGCGGGCCACGATGGGAAGGGCCTCAATACCCCGGAAAATATTAGCCGGGTTCTGGATTTCCTTGATGCCCGCCTGAAGAAAGCTGCGTATTAGAATGATTAAGTATAAGCCGGTCATTGGCACGCTTTGATCATAAACCCGGTTTTTGGCTCTTCGCTGGCATCCATTTCCTGAAACGCCTTTTTATCATAAGCATTCGCCACCATGATCTTATGAAAACCCGCCTCTTTCAGCATGGCGATTATTTCAGCCCGGCTGTAAAACCGCCGGTAGGTAACGATCTCACTGCGCAGGCTATTCTCCTCGAAAACCTGTTCTCTTTTTTCCACCCGGCCGTCCATGGTTCTGCGATCGCTCAGCCAAACCGTATTTTCGCCCCGGCCCAAGCTTCTCTTATTCCATTCCCCGGCTGTCCGGGGATTTGCTAATGCTGCGGGAAAGAACAGGTCCATAATTAAAACCGCTCTTTCACTCATGGAATGGTTTAGGTTTTGCAGGAAACGCTTGGCTTCGCTGGTAGTGAGCAGGTAATTGAAGGTATAGAAGGTGACAAAAACGCGTTCGAATTGCTCCGGGAGGGGTGAATCGGTAAAATTGTGGTTCTGAAGACTAAGTTGGCCTCGGTCAAGGAAGGCTCGAAGCTTATGCCGGGCTATTTCCAACATATCTTCGGAAATGTCCACGCCGGTTACCAAACTGCCGGCGTTTAATAAGGCCTGCAGGACCCGGCCGGTGCCGCAGCCGATTTCCAAGACCCGATTCACTGTATCCTGGGAAACCGAATCTAAGTAGATAGGCAGATCCTGGACAAAATCACTTACATAGGCATCGTAATAGCGGGCCAAACGCCGGTATACTTCTCTATTGCGGTCCGAGCTGTCTGGCGCCAAGCACTCCCCTCCTGCTTTCCCGTTGTTCCTCAGGCCGGCTGTTTACGGCACATCCTCTTGTCTAACTATTCCACGCCTGTCTCAACTTGGCTAAAAACTGATCAGGTCCTCCCGCTGGGGATGAATCTTCGTCCCCTATGGTCTGCCTGACGCTTTTCCAGTTCATGGTGGAGCCGGCGCTAAAAACCGGCGGGGCGGAATCACTGACAGTTTGACTCGGGCTTCCTTTGGCCTTTAAATTGACCATCGACACTCCCGATTCTTCAACCCGTTCGGCAAAGCGGTTGACGCTTTCCGTGATCTGTCCGGTTTCCTCATTAATCTCAGTGAGATCGTTTTCAGGGCCATCCAAAGCTACGCTTATTCCTTTACACAGGGACATGATTTTGGCCTTGACTACAGCTATCCGGGCTTCTATCTTCCGAATCTGCTGGTTTATTTCCCTGGTAAATTCTTCTGTCTCGCGCTGATTGGAGGCCATTCTTTCATCGGCCGCGCTTCTAAACTCGTTCAGCACTACCGTCAAATCGTCTTGATATTTGGAGATCAGAACGGTGCCCAGCAGGCTGGCATCGATTCTCTGCGTGATGCTCGTTAACTGCTCGGACAATTCGTTCTGTTCCGCCAGGGCAGCATTGACCGCACTGTCTATCTGCTGCAACTGCTCATTCATCTGGGACTCAAAATTTTCTTTGTGTTCATCAACACTTTTGATATTGTAGCCTATAAACGACCGTTTAAACACTTGGCATCACCAGCCTTTTATTGTTCTTGCAAGGCAGTTTGGGAACGAAATTGGTCTCGAATCTTTATGATCTCCTCATTGAACCGGGTCAGTTGCTTTTTCCAATTTTCCAGCTCTTCAACCTTTTGCTTCAGTCTATTTAAATCATTCAGCTTGGCCTTGCGCATATCATCCTGATTTTGTTGCAAGGTATCTTCGATCAAGGCCAGCTGTTGAACAAAGGCATTAAAAATCTGCTCTCTTTTATTGAGCAGGTCTTGTTCCTTCTGTAAAGCTTCTTTGACCTTGGTCTTGTGCTGCTGATTGGTTTCCTTCATGTCTTCCAGTTGGACATATTTGCTTTGCAGAAGAGTTTGTATGTCCTTTTCCCGATCCCGAAAGTATTGATCCACATCTTCTTTGTGATAACCAAAGAAACTTCGGGTAAAGTCAATCACCATAGTCCCTCCTTTTGGCATACTTTTGGATCATTTAAAACTTATACTTTTTATTACAACTCATATCCAACATAATTCTCTATAAAACAAGCGATTCCTTTCCATCACCTTACAAATCTCAAATATTGTTTAATAACCAGCATAAATCGCGCTGGGGCGGCTTGAAATACTTCCATGAGGCAAGTACTCTGTTACTCCTTGCTTTTATCATCTGTATCCAGCAGATGAGCCCGTTTGATCGACTGGGGGCCAAAACGCTCCCGGATATTGTCGATAAGCAAATCGAGCGAATGGTTTTTCTGTCTCTGTTCATCAAAAAGCGCCCCCTGCTCAAGTTCACCCGCCGGTGACAAATTGCCCAGGCTCAGTCCAATCAGGCGCACTAGAGGCCTTCCCTGGTAGACCTGTTCCAACAGTTGTATAGCTATATCCGCTATCAAACCCTCGCTGTCACAGGCTGGCACCGTGCAACTGCGGGTAATGGTCTTGAAACTGCTTAAACGAAGCTTGATGGTTATCGTTGCCGTTAAGCGCTTGATTTTACGCAGGCGGGGGCACAACTCGGCGGCGAAGACCTGCAGTAAATGCTTGAGGTATTCTATGTCATCCACATCTTGGGGAAAGGTAATTTCACGTCCCAGCGACTTTCTCTCCCGTTCCGGCTCCACCTGGCGATGGTCGATGCCCTGAGCCAATTCCCAGCAAAGACGGCCGCTTACGCCCATCCTCTTCTCTAGCCAGCCGGCCGGAAGCTTTTGAAGGTCAGCGATGGTTTCAAGACCCCAGGCGCGCAGCTGGGCCTGCCCTTTTTCCCCCACCCCCCACAGGCTGGAAACCGGAAGCGGCGCCAGTGCTTCCAGGGCCTGCTCCCGGCTGATGATCATTAAACCATCGGGTTTACCCATATCCGAGGCCAGTTTGGCTAAAAACTTATTGTAGGAAATTCCCACCGATATGGTCAAACCCGCCTCGTCTCTGACCTGTTCCTTGATCCGCCTTCCGATATCACCGGGACTGCCAAACAGGTTTCGGGTTCCGCCAATGTCCAGAAAAGCCTCATCGATAGACAGCGGTTCCATCAGGGGACTGTAACCGGCCAAAATAGAAAAAACCTGCCTTGACACCTCAACATAGCGCGGCATGTTGACGGGAAGATATACCGCCTGCGGGCAAAGCCGCAAGGCCCGGGCCATGGGCATAGCCGACTTTACCCCGTATTTTCTGGCTTCGTACGAACAGGTTGAAACAACCCCCCGGGAGCGGGCGCTTCCTCCCACAATAACCGGCCGCCCGCGGAGCTCGGGATGATCCAACTGCTCCACCGATGCGAAAAAAGCATCCAGATCGCAGTGTATTATGTGAAGTCCCTTTTCGGCATCGCTCATCATCGTGTTGTCTCCACTGCAAAAATCTTATTTTTACAAATCCCATCCTGCTATTATTATACCAGAACATATGTTTTCATATAAAGTTTGCCTGGTCCCGGTACTCGTTGCAGTAAATAACTGATCTTTGCAATATACAGATAATGCCTATTCGCCCATAATTATGTTAATATAAGATTGTGGAGTATATCCATCCTTCACGGGAGAGGAAGTATATTTAATCAATGGATGAGCGTATAATACCACCAGGAAATAGATTCTATGTCCGTAAAATATTCAGGGTTAAGGAACGTTCAATTAAACCAATGTACTTAAAACAGCACTCGTATGTCACTGATGTTATTACGATAGCTACCGGAGAAGGCATTAAAGATATAAAGCGTTTAATTACGGCCTATCTATCAGAGAACGGTAACTATACTAAGGCGCAGGATTGGTGTAAGATGAGAGGTACAGCGATACTTACCGATGGGGAAGCTGAATTTAAAGCCGAAGTACACTGGTATGAGTGCCCTAATGTCGGGAAAGTTGAATTCAAGGTCAAAAGATATTACTGATTTTGGTTATTGAGTTAGAAAAGGTGATTATTATGGAAAAATTCTATGTGCGGTATCTGGGAGAAGATGAGCCGGGATACTTTCTAAAAGATAAGATCTACGAAGTTATAGGCAAGCAGGAAATCATTGATACTAAAACTGGCCAGCCCTTTAAAACCATGTATAGCATCATTGATGAAAGCGGGGAAGACTATATGTATTCCCTGGAGGATAATTCGCAGTTTGAGATTGTTAATCCCCAGAAGATGGAGATTGCCGCAGGATAAGAATATGAAATAGTGCGATATAACCGCTCTGATTGGGCGGTTTTTTATTGAGAAGATGAAGATGGTACTGTATGAGCCCATATTATGGGCTCATACGGCTTTTGTGCGCCCGGCACGGGCGCAGTCTAACGGGTGAAAGTCCTAGTTGCGCGTTGATAGTGCCAAGCACATAGCCAAGGGCAAGGGGTGTCCTCGGTGACGAGGAATCTGAATCATCTGGCAGCAACGCATACCCAGGGGGTGAGCAGGGATTGAAGCGGGCGTGGTGTTCAAAAAGTTTTACCGGGCGGTGAGTGCACTTGTTGGTGGCAGAGAGTTTCAGTGAAGGCCAACCTTAATCGCCTTATTCTGATAAAATAGATGATGTTATAAAAAAAGAGGTGTTCTAGGATGGAATCGAAAGCAGCCCGGTTGAGACAGTTGTTGAGGACCGGGGATATCATGATCGCTCCGGGGGCCTACGATGCGCTCAGCGCTAAATTGATTGAACAAGCAGGATTCAAGGTGCTTATTATGGGGGGCTATAGTATAGCCGCTTCCCGGCTGGCCCAACCGGACGTAGGCTGCCTCTCCATGAGCGAAATGGCCCAGTCCCTGAAGATCATCAATGATGCGGTAGGCCTGCCGGTGATCGCCGACGGGGACACCGGCTACGGCAACCCCTTAAGCGTGCGCCGCACGGTGCAGGAATATGAGATGCTGGGCGCGGCGGCCGTAATATTTGAGGACCAGGTTTTCCCCAAACGCTGCGGCCATATGCAGGGTAAAGAAGTGATACCGGCCCGGGAACACGAGCAGAAGATCAGAGCGGCCTGTGAGGCCAAAAGCCGTAAAGACACTTTAATTGTGGCCCGAACCGACGCCCGGGCTCCCCTGGGACTGGCCGAGGCTATAGACCGGGGCAAGCGCTACCTGGACGCCGGGGCTGAAGCCCTGTTTATTGAAGCGCCTCAGGATCTGAATGAACTGGAAAGCATCGGGAAGGCTTTTCCCAATACGGTGCTGGTGGCCAACATGGTTGAAGGAGGCCGGACTCCCCTTCTCAAGGCCGGGGAATTGCAGCAATTGGGCTTCAGGATAGTCTTCTGGCCCTGCACGGCCCTGTACACGGTAGCCCGGGCGCTGGGTCAGGTTTTAAACGAATTGCAGCAGTCCGGAAGCACCGACGCCTGCCGCAATATAATGCTCAGTTTTAGCGAATTCAACCGGCTGGTGGGCCTGGATGAATACCTGCAGCTCGATCAGAGGTACAAGCTATAAGTTGTTATCATGAGCATCCCCGCTCGGGAGAAGGGCTTAATTAAAGTGAATCATCAAATCCACCAGTTCGGGCCGGGTGCCGACCCGTACGGGTGGTCCGGTAGTTCCAATACCGCTTGAAACCACTACCTGAAGCGGGCCTTTTTGCAGATAGCCCCAATCCACTTCGTAAATCCCGGCGGTGATCAAATTATTGGGGAATATCTGGCCGTGATGGGTGTGCCCGGACAGCTGCAAATCCACCCCTTCAACCAGGGGCTCGTAAAAATCATAAGGATTATGGTCTATAAGTATAATCGGCAGCTCGCGGTTTATTCCCTCCATAACCTCGCCGAGCACTTTTTTGGTTTCAGGCGGCTGGTTGTCCCGGTTTTCACGTCCCACCAGGTAGAAGCGATTGTCTACCAGCTGGTACTGGTCGCGCAATACGGTGATTCCCGCTGCCTGAAGGCGGGCATCTTCTTCTCCGGTCCGAACATCATGGTTGCCCATGATCATAAAGGTGCCCCATTCCGGTCTTAAGCGCATCAATATTTCATCCATGCGCTGTTCATCAAAAGGCTTCAGATTTTCTCTATCCACCACATCCCCGGCCAGAATCACCAGGTCGGGATTTTGCCGGTTGATGAGCTCGACTATGCTGGAAAGTCGTTCCCGGTTGACGATGACCCCCAGGTGCAGGTCGGACACCAGAACCACGTGCAGATCTTTGGAAGCGGCAACTCCTTTGGGGATGTTTATTTCATAGGATTGTATCACCGGATGCCAGGCACTCCAGGTTCCGTATCCCAATATACCTGCCAGTATCACCATAACTCCAACAACTACCTGCGACGGCCGGGGCGTGAGGGAAGGGGGAATGAAACCCCATTTGGAATTGGCATGACGGACAATATCCAGCAGCAGAACCATTAAAAAGGCATAGAAAAAAGCCGCCAGCGCGTAGGAAGCCAGCCAGGTCAAAATCGTGGCGGGGATTCCGGCATCCGGTTTAACGCTTAATATGACCAGGATAGCAGCCAGCCAGGCCAGGCAGCCGAACCAGTAGACCCGTTTATAGCGCGGTTGAACAAAAACCTGCCCTCCGCGCCAGGCTATGTATAGAACAGATATTATTGCCATCAAGGTGGTCTTGGACCAGAATCCCATATTTCTACCCCCGCCTGCCCACTCTCAAGTGGCATAATTCCACCAATATTATACTTCATATTACCCGATGAAGCTTTAATTTACCTTGGATGATTCTGCTTCCATCCCCTTAATAACGGGGTTTTAGCTATAAAGTTTTCATGTCGATTTTACGATATAAATGTAGAAATTGATTGCGGGAGGAAAAACAGATGAGAAAACCGGTCGTAAAAGCTATCATTTTTGTGGCCATCCTGATGCTTTTGGCCAACCTTATGGCATGTTCTTCAGGCACGCCAACCAATGAAAGCAAACCTGTTGCTACCAGCACCACCCCGCCGCCGGCACCCGTAAAAGATGAAATTAAACCCACCCAGGCCAATATTGACGCTACCCAGGACTGGCAGACCTACGAAAATGCTGCTCATAATCTGAAAATCAAGTATCCCAAAAACTGGGCCAAACAAGAAAAATCCGGAATTATTGTCGGATTTACGTCCACCGGCACCGCCAATGTTAACCTGGTTTCCGAAGATCTCGCCAAGAATCCAACCATTAAATTGGACGAGTATTTAAAACTGTCTCTGGCTAATATAGAAAAGGAATTCCCGGATTTTAAGCTGATCGAAAACACGCCTATGACCATGGGCAATGTAAAGGCGCAAAAAATCGTCTATACCGCTAGTATGGAAGGAATAAACCTGAAGTTTATGCAGGTGCTGGCCATAATAAACCAAAAGGCCTATGTTCTGACCTATACCGCGCTGACCGATGAGTACGGCAAGGAATTGGAAACCGCCAACAACATCTTTGGCTCCTTGAGCATTTAACAGCTTAAACACTGACGGGGATTATATCCTGGAATATGATATAACCCCCGTTTTTTATTTCTGCCCAACCCGGCACTCTGCCAATGCTAATTTAGGATCGCATCCCGGGCTATTAAGGCCGCCCCTAAAGCGCCGGCCATTTGCCCCTCGCGGGGCGCCAGTACCGGCATTCCCAGTATCTTCTCCAGAGTTTCCCGCAGGCTTTCATTCCGGGCCACCCCCCCGGTAAATACCAGCTGCTCGGCCGGTCCCAGCCTTTGCACCATGCTGGCCAGGCGACGGGCTATGGCCTGGTGGAGACCGGCGACGATCTCGCCGGGCGGGACCCCGGCCGCCAGCAGTCCTATCACCTCGGTCTCCGCGAAGACCGCGCACATACTGTTAAGGCTCTGGGCCTTATGGCCCCGGGCCTGCTCTGACAATTCGCTTACGTCGCTCCCCAGGGCGGCGGCAATTACCTGTAAAAACCGTCCGGTTCCGGCCGCGCATTTGTCATTCATGACAAAGTCCAAAACCTTTCCCTGGCGGTCGGTACGGATGGCCTTGCAGTCCTGCCCCCCCACATCCAGCACGATCTCCGATCCCGGGCGCAGCCAGGAAGCCCCGCGGGCATGACAGCGAATCTCCGTAACCGTTTGACTGACAAAGGGAAGCGATACCCGTCCGTATCCAGTACCCACCACATATTGCAGCTGCTCCGCCGTGGCCCCGATCTGCTCCAGCACCTGATTCAAGGCGGTCTGGCCTGCTTCCCGGGGACTCCAGCCGGTGGGCACCATAATGCTGTAGAAGCTGTCATTTAAGATCAGGGCGGCTTTGGTAGCCACTGAACCTACGTCTATTCCAGCCGCGATCATTTGACCATCTCCAAAAACGCTTCGATCCGGACCCGCAGTGTTTCCCGGTCCGAAGCCGAGTAATCGGTTTCAATCTGCAGAAAGGGCAGGCCTTTTTGTTTAACCAGATCCGAAACCCAAAAGGATTCAATATTATAAGTGTGACAGGCCTGCCAGGTTAGATCTATCACCCCGTCTATTTGAAATTCGTCAATCATTTTATCGATAAGCTCCAGGCGTCCCCGGTTGGGGCTCATAACCGAACAGGGTATCTTCATATACTTTTCAGCTAAAACACGGAGCGGATCGCGTTGGTCGCTCTCATCCGCCAGAATATCCACGGTTTTATACCCCCCGCAGTTTTCCATAACCACCACCAGTCCCCCGCTCTCTTCAACCAGGGCAATGATCTTTTCGCTTCCCAGACCTACCGGAGTGCCGGTAAGAAGAATGCGCGGCGTAGCCGCGGCGCCGGCCGTCCCACCCTGAGCGGCGTTTTCCTGAACTCTGGTGATCAGGTCCTCCAGCATCCCGATCCCTTCCTCCCGGTCAACATTGAAGCCCACCTGCCAGGACACGGTGAGCATATCCAGTCCCGATATCAGAGCCGGGCGGGCTTTATTGAGATCATAGAGCCGCTTCATGACCCGCGCTTCCCGGTTGGTCAGATTTATAGCCGCTCTTATCTTCTCATCGCTGAGTTCGGTTTGAAATCTTTCTTCCAGCAGTTCCTTTACCCTCCGCAGTTCGCTGGCCCAGAGCTCCAGGGAAGCTTCCTGGAGCGGATTCTGCGGCAGATTCATAACCACCGTTTCCTTCAAGTCGGCCATCAATTCGAACATTTTCTTTTTTCCATCACAGGTGGTTTCACCAATGATCAAATCGGAAAAGTGAAAATAGGGGCAGGTATCGCTTACAGCAAAACCATAGGAAGATTTGATCAGGGGGCAGAGATTGCGGGGAAGGTGCTTTTCCGCAAAAGCGATGGGTTCTTCACGAGTTCCGCAGAGTCCTACCGCGATAGCTCCGGCGGCCAATACCAGCTCCTTGGGGCAATAGGTGCAATAAAGCCCCACCATCTTTTGACCCTGTTCCTTGGCCTCTTTGACTTTCATAATGTTCTGCTCGCGTATTTCCTGAAAGCCCTCCGCAATATTGGATTTCATGTTTTTCTCCTTCCCTCCTGAAGCAAGCACAGCATATATTACCAATTGTTATTATTTATATTATTAAAGGTTGAGTTTATTCTATGTCGCTAAGCTTTACTTGTCAATATTGCCAGGCCCATGTCGATTGTCCCGGATTGATATCTCGTCATATACTGTGATATAGTTCGGGAAGAGGAACAAATTAGGAGAATTCAGGAAGACGCAACAGGAGGCTAGTAGAAAATGAAGAAATCATTGGGGGCCAAGACCCTTGTTTATCCCACCCCGGCCTGGATTGTTGCCGTTTATGACCAGGCCGGAAAGCCCAATGCCATGACGGTCGCCTGGGCGGGCTTATGCTGTTCGGATCCCCCGGCGGTGGCGGTGTCCGTCCGCCAGGAAACCTATACTTACCAATGCCTTTTGGATCGCCAGTCTTTTACCGTCAACGTTCCTTCGGAACAATATCTCAAGGAAATTGACTTTATGGGCATTGTATCCGGACGCAATACCGACAAGTTTTCTTTGACCGGTTTAACCCCGCTAAAGAGTGACCTGGTTGATGCTCCCTATATTAAAGAATTCCCGTTAAACCTGGAATGCAAGCTGATCCATACCCTGGAAGTCGGGCTTCACACCCAATTCGTCGGACAGATTCTCGATGTAAAAGTAGGCTCCCAATTCTTAACCAAACAGGGCATACCCGATCTGAAGAAGATCAACCCGGTCATTTTTGCCAACGGCATGTACTATGGTATTGGAGAAGTCCTGGGCAAAGCCTTTTCTATCGGCAAAAACATCGCCCCACCCTTTTAAACCGGTTTGTCCGAGCAGCTGGAAAGGACGGGCGGACGAACTGCAGCCTGAGCAAGAAGGAGAGCCTGATCGGTGAAGGTCAGGGCTCTCCTTTTTAGTCTTCTAGCGATGCGAATGGGAAACGCGTTTAAGCTCCCAGTTCATAGATCTTATCCCTCAGTACATCCCGGTTCCACAAAACGATCCCGCTGGCTTCAGCGAGGCTGACCGCCTGGGCGGTAAAATACATATTGGTTATAGCCAGCCCCTGCTTCAGTTGATAATGGTCGAGTCCATCGAGCAGCAGTCGGATTTCCGCCTCGGAGATATTGGAAAGGTTGCATTTGGCCTGAATCCCTATGCGGTTGCCGTTTTTGCTGGCTATCAGGTTGACGCCAAACTCCCCGGCCATTCTGGTTGATATAGCCTTGTATCCCATCTTAAAAAACAGGGAAATGATGAAGCTCTCAAATTCCTCGTCGTTCATCAAATCCACATCAACGATGGTCCCCTTCCCCCCCTGGGGACCCTGGAGGTGATGGCGGATATTGTGCCGCTCGTAAAAGCTGCGAATCTCATCCATAGTGTCGGGGTAGACACTAAAAGCCGTGTCATGATCAATCAGCAGGGTTCCCGGAAACGGGGTGTGGACATCCCAGGGCATCCCGGGCTCATATTCCAGCCCGTAGTATTTGGGCTCGGGAGTGAGTATTTTGCTGTTGTTGAAATCGCTTATAAAAGCCATCAATTGCTGTTCATAGATAAACAAGTGCCCCGGATCGGATTGGCGCTCATGATCATGCAAAACCACCCGGCCAAGGTTCTTGACCCGGTCGGCATCATAGGAAAGCAGCCGCGAATCCAACAATTTTATCAAATGGTCCTCCAGGGTTTTATCGAACTGATTTACCAGCGACCTGAAATCTGCGATACAACGGCTGAGGAAAGCCAGCCGTTCCTTTTCTTCCGCTTCAACCGGCTGGCTAAAAGCCAATTCATGGGTTCCTTCCCCGGTGCTGATTCGGACCTCAAGCACGTCACCGGTCATAAACAGGTTTACCTGCCTAAAGGTTAGCAGGTCATAGCTTTTTATTTGACCGTTGTTGTTAATTGCTGCTCCATCCCGGTATATCGAGAGTATAATCCCGGTGTTCAATTCATATTCAGCTATACTGACCTTCACTGTACAACCCTGCCTATCCAAAAGCTCCGGTGTTTTTACTTTAGCATTAATAGGTGGCAATCGCAATTTACGGCCTTTAGCGTTTTGTACTGACATACTCCCGCGATTTTCACGATATTTTACCAAATCTTTGGGAGGAATATGCGAATTCGTGGAGAATATTGGTGTTTAGTTAATCATCTTGGCCAAGGTGGCTGCCGGGATCATTTCAGGCACAATCTGGCAGCAGCATATTAAGCAGCAGAACCGACCTGGTTGGTTAATACATCTCTGTCACCCTTGTTCAAACTTCGTTTCGTACAACATATAACTATATGGAGGATTCCATGACCAAGCGAAAAGAGTATTTATTAACCACGGCCATTTTTTTATTTTGCTGTATCGGGTCTTATTTCTGCTGGGTCTATTCAGCACCCAACCAATTTCCGGTTTTGTCCAAGGCGCTGGCGGTTGAGGCGGTTCAGCCGGTGGAGGCGGCTACTTCCGATCATCCGGCTACTTCCGATCATCCAGTTACTTCCGATCATCCGGCTACTCCCGATCAACCGGCCACTTCCGATCAACCGGCCACTTCCGATCAACCGGTTGATTCCGATCATTCGACAGCTCCGATAGTTCCCAACCCGCCTAAGCCGCCAACTCCCTCTGGAGGCGCTGAAGCGTATACCGACAATCCGGTGCCCGTGCCCATATTGATGTACCACAAGGTTAATCCTTATTCCGCCAGCAGTCTCTATCGCCTTTGGCCTGAGGACTTCGAGCGGCAAATGCAGTATTTAAAGGACAACGGCTATCATACAGTGAGCATTAACGACGTTTTGGATCAATTTGAGAAGCGCAAAAAGCTGCCCGATAAACCGGTGGTAATTACCCTGGATGACGGGTACCGCGACAATTATCTCTATGCCTTTCCTATATTGAAGAAATACGGTTTTACAGCCACTTTCTATATTGTCACCGACTATGTTGCCGAATCCGGCTCGGAAGGCACTTTCATGACCTGGGACGAGATAAAAGAGCTTGATGAAGCCAGCATGACCATCGGTTGCCACACCCTGAACCACTGCTGGCTGACCAGAGCCAGCTGGGAAGAAGCCTGGCGTCAGGTTGGCGATTCCAAAACGATTTTGGAAGACTTTTTAGGTAAAAAAGTAGACACCTTTGCCTATCCTTATGGAGCCCACAACAAGTGGGTAAGCGAGGTGGTTTACGACTGGGGTTTCCGGTCGGCAGTTACCGTGAATCCGCGACCGGTTAGCACAGCCAATGCCGAGCATCCCCTGCAATTGAATCGCATGGGTATCTATAGCGATCTGAGTTACGATGGATTTGTTTACAAAATAAACACCGACAATTATAACTATTAACCCCGGAACGATTACCCAACCATTCCGAGGCCAGGGCTTGACACGGTAGTCCTGGCCTTTTTACGTCTTCCTCCTGCGTTCCCTGTTCCGGAAACCAGGCCTTGCAATTCTAACCACCTTCCAAACCCTGCCCAAGGAAATCTTCCAGGATCAACAGGGCCGTCTTATGGCGATACTTCTTGGTTGAGCGTACATCATCTATGGGACTTAGCAGCTTTTCATAACAGGCTTTGAGGTCCGGAAATGCATCCAACCGGGCTTTAGTCTCAATTCCGGCCAGGATCGCCTCCCCTTCCCGGCTGCGCACCGGCGTGGGCGCCACGGCGCCCAGGGCTATACGCACCTCGCGGATTCGGTCATGGCGACAGTCGGCTACGGCAAAAAAGGATACCTTGGATATGGCATTGGCCTTGCGCAGGCCTGCCTTTTTGTAATACTGGCGGTTGAAATCAGCGATGGGAATACGTATTTCCGTCAGTATCTCATCATCCTGCAGCCCGGTGCGGCCCGGCCCGGTTATGAAATCCTGAATGTTCACGATTCGGGAGCCCTGTCCGGTATTAAGCTGCAATGAGGCATTCAGGGCATACAGCATGGGCAGGGTATCTCCGGCGGGAGAGGCATTGCAGATATTACCCCCTATGGTAGCCACATTGCGGATAGCCGGCGAGGCCATCTGCGCCAGGGGCAGTTTAATATATTCCGGCACCCGCCAATCATGCATAATCTGAGCCAGGGTGCAGGATGCCCCCAGGACAATGAGTCCCCCTTCTTTTTTTATCCTTTTAAGTTCTTCCAGGTGCCCGATGAACAGTACGTCCTGTTGGAAGGCCGGCAGGGTTCCGCTCCAGGAGCGGTTTCTAACCATGAGATCGGTGCCCCCGGCCAGGACGATCACGTTTTCCTGCTCCCGGATGCGCAAAGCCTCGCTTAAACGGTTCGGCCGGTACGTTTTTACCATAATCCTTCCCCCTTCCGGGAGGCCAGCTGAACCGCCTCGACAATCATGGTGTAGCCGGTGCAGCGGCAAAGGTTGCCGGCCATCGCCTGACGGATCTGTTCTTCACTGGGATTGGAATGATGGCTGAGCAAGGCTTCAGCGGCCAGGATCATGGCCGGCGTGCAGAAGCCGCACTGAACGCTGCCGGCTTGTTCAAAGGAATCCTTCAATATCGCGAAGCGGGGAGAGTGCCGGAATCCTTCGATAGTGACCACGCTCTGGCCGCCAATGCTGCCTACCGGAACCAGGCAGGCGTTTACCAGTCGCCCGTCTACCAGCACCGCGCAGGCCCCGCACTCGCCCTCGCCGCAGCCTTCCTTGGCGCCGGTCATCTGCAGGTCATCCCGCAAGACGTCAATAAGCCTCTTCAAAGGGTGGACCGGCAGGTTTACCTCGCTGTCGTTGAGAACGAATTGCACACTATTCATCACAAATCAACTCCATAAGATATTCCGGGCTAACCGGGAGTTGTCTTACCGGCTGGCCAACGGCGTTCTGAACCGCCAGGGCCAGGGCGGGAGCCGCCCCCACCAGGGTAATTTCGCCGAGCCCCCGGGCGCCAAAGGGTCCATTTTCATAAGGATTCTCCACCAACCGGCTGACGATCGGCGGGAAGTCCAGAAAAGTGGGAATAATGTAATCGGCCAGGCTTCCCTGCTGAAGCTTTCCCCGGCGGGACTGAAGCAACTCCATCCCCGCATAGCCCAGCCCCTGCACCAGGCCTCCATCAATCTGGCCTTTAACTATACGCTCATCGATCGGCGTGCCTATATCGTAGACCGCCCACACCCCCAGAACGTTTATTTCCAGGGTGAGGGGGTTCACCTCTACCTCAACCACATTGGCCCCCCAGGAATACTCAGCATAGGCGTTGCCGATGAACCTGGCGTTGTCCCAGGAAAGGCCGGCCGGGTAGGTATAGCCCCTGGTCACCTCCAGGGTTTCTTCCTGCCCCTTTTCTTTCATTTCCAGGGCGCAGTCATAGAGCAGTTTCCCTATGATCATGATCGTCCGGGAAGCGATAGTAGGCCCCGAATCGGGACACAGGTCCGTGTCAGGGTAAATGTAGGCGACATGTTCCACCGGTATTTCCAGGGCCCGGGCCACGATCTTGCGCAGGGTGGTGGCCGCTCCCTGACCTATTTCCGTATTGGCCACCCGTATTTCAATCTCCGAGGCTGAGCGCTTTACCAAGCGAACCCGGGTCTTTAAGATGTCTTTTTCTCCCTTACCGGTAAATCCACCGCCATGGAAGAACACCGAGCAGCCGATGCCGCGCCACCCCTGCCGGCCGGAGAGCTCTCTGCGCTTTTGGCTGTATCCGGATATCTCCTCAATCTGCTCAATGATCCGGGGAAGCACGATTTCCGACTGAAACAGCCCCCCGGTCGAAGACGTATCGCCCCGGCGCAGAAAATAAGCCTTTTTCCATTCCAGGGAGTCCACCCCCAGCTTTTGCGCTATATTCTCCATATGCATCTCAATGGCGAAAAAGGCCTGCGGTCCGCCAAACCCCCTGAAGGCGCCGCTGACCACATTGTTGGTGGCCATGGCCCGGCCGTGCACCCGCAGGTTATCCACCCGGTACACTCCGCAGACTGAAAAAATCAACCTCTGCAAAACCACGCTGGATAATCCCGCGTAGGCCCCTGCGTCAATAAGCACTTCAACATCCCGGGCTATAATATGGTTTTCATGATCCAGGTAACTCTTGATGTGGATATGGGCGGGATGGCGTTTGGTGGTGCAACGGATGTCTTCTCCCCGCTCCAGAACAAGCTGCACCGGCCGGCCGGATTTTACCGCAGCCAGGGCGGCATGGACACCGACTATCGAAGGGTAGTCTTCTTTGCCGCCAAAGCCTCCTCCGGTAGGCAGCTGAACCACCCGAACCCGGTCTTCGGGCCAGTCCAGAGCCTGAACCAGCGCATCCTTGAGGTAATAGGGACACTGCATGGATCCTGACACCCTTATTCGTCCCTCTTCCCATACAGCCAGCATGGATTGGGTTTCCAGGGCCACATGTTCCTGGTAGCCGGTTTGAAAAACATCTTCGATACAGCAGCCGGCCCGGGCTATGGCCCGGCTGATATCGCCTTTGGTATACTGGTATTCCACAAAATGGGGGCGGTCCTGGAAAATAAAGTTCTCCCGGCAGTTCAAAGCATCTTCGATGGTCAGTATGGGTTCCAGGTCTTCATAGTCCACCCTGATGGCAGTCAGCAGGTTTAAAATAGTCTGTTTGTCAGGCCCCACCACCAGCAGGATCGGCTCACCGACATAATTTACAACTTCCCGGGCTAAAAAGGGCTCGTCATCATAGACTATCGGTACGCTGTTTTTACCCGGGATGTCATCTCGGTCTACTATGAAATAGCCGTCCGGCAGCGGCGGGATGGTAATTCCTAAAATTTTGGCCCGCGGCCGGTCAGAGCGCAGGGTCCGGGCGTAAAGCATACCCTCCGGATGAAGGTCTGCGCAATAGCGGGCGCGTCCTTCCACTTTCTCATCAAAGTCATACCGCTTGATCGGCGCACTGATTCCCTTCATTGAATCTCTCCTTTACCTGGTGGTCTGCGGGTCATGTCCAGGGCTTTTCGATAATCCTCCAGGGTGTCGACATCGAGCAGGATGCCGGGACAATCGACATCCACCCGGATCGTATTCCTTAAAGCTATAAAGTCCCGCAGGTTGTTATAGCCGCCCTCCAACAATTCCCGGATTAAGCTGCTGTTGAGCAGAACCGGATGCCCGGAACGCTTCCCATATACCGGAACCACAACATCGGAATGACAGGCCAGCATTCTCTGGTAAACACCTGGTGAAACACAGGGATAATCCCCCGGAATGAAGAAGAAGCGCCCGGCCCTGATATGCCTGGCGCCTGCCTGGATGGATGAAAACATACCTTTTTCGAACTGGGGGTTGTTGATCACTTCCACATCCGGATATCCGGCCAGCCTGGCCCGCAGGATATCAATGTTATGACCCCCCACGACCAGAACCCGCGAGCAGAAAGGCCTCATGCTCTCCAGGCACTTTTCCAGGAGAGTTTTGCCGTCGAAATCCAGTTCCATTTTATAGCAGGAGCCGGTTCTTCGTGATTTGCCGGCTGCTGCGATAAGTCCTTCACACATAATACCCGCTACTCATATTATTTATTAGTACAATAGACCATAAAATAAACAATTTGTCGATATATGAAAAAGAAAGCTATCACAATGATTGACCGCTATCTGCCGTCCCTATACAATTAGTTTACCAGGAAAAAGCTCCTTGGTGCTTACCCTGAAAAGGGGACTGTTTAAAAAGCCGGTTTTATTTCACCGCTGGATCCGCTGAACAGTAAAACCTCCGGGGTTTTACTGTCAGGGTCTAAAAGGCCGGGAAACAGAAGTGTAAGAGAAGCGCTTTGAAGACAGAAGCTTAATTGAAAAAATCGCCAGATTACAGTCAATTAAGCATCACTCCCCCCAAGATGTTGCTTCAAGTAGGTTCAACGGCAAATGCTAAGAACTGAAGGCCTAAAGCCGGAGCAACCGCTCTTCAGGGTAATAATTCCCCAAAGGAGGTACTCGCTAAGTGAGCAGTACCACACCAAAGAAGAGGGCCAACACTATGTAACCATAGATGTTGAGCCCTCTTCTCTGAGTTCGGGTGAGTTAGGGGGCGGTTCTCAAAAAAGATGCGGGGCTTAATGAAAAAGAAAGCTATCACAATTATTGACCATTTTGTCGCAGTATGAATAAAATATGTTTACCAGGGAAAGCGCAAGCCAAGTACTGGTGGTTATCCTGAAAATAGGGGCTGCTTAGACGATTGTTTAACCATTTTCATGAATGAACCCCGTGGTAACCAATTCCGGAGAGGTTCGGTTATCAGGCCCAAAGCGATAGGTTGGTTTATACCAAACCGAGTTGAGGTTGGGGATCATGTAGTGAAAATAAGGGAAACGAAGTTTTCAAGCAAAAACATCTTAATTGAACGCTATCGCCCGGTAGATGGTCAATTGAGAGGCACCCCTAAGAAAAGAGTTGCTCAAGTAGGTTCACGGCCGCAGGCCAGAGCTGAAAAAGGGCGGAAAGCCCTGGCAGCCACTTATCAGGGTAATTCAAATCCAAAAGGAGGTACTCGCTAAGTGAGCAGTACCACACCAAAGTAGAGGGCTGACACTATGTATAAGCATAGCTGTTGGCCCTCTTCTTGCCGCTACCAATTGCAACGTCCCCTAACTATCCTAGCCCAGCAAGAAGAGTTCTACGAAGCTGGAGACCAGGCCCGGGTCGAACTGGCTTCCAGCGCGGCGCTCGATCTCCAGGCGCACCTCTTCCCTGGTATTGGCCCCTTGATAGGGCCGCCCGTTCATCATTACGTCACAGGCGTCAACCAGAGCGATGATCCTGGATGCCAGTGGAATTTCCTCTCCCTTGAGACCCAAAGGATATCCCGTTCCGTCCCAGCGTTCATGATGGTGCAGGATGCCTTCGGCAATGGGCGCCATCTTCGGCGAACTGAGGGCAATTCGATATCCGATTTCAGGGTGTTTTTTGATAGTTTCCCACTCTTCGAAAGTGAGCTGGCCGGGTTTATCCAGAATGCTGTTGGGTATAGCTATTTTACCTATATCGTGCAAGGCGGCCAGCAGGTTCAAATCGTCCAACTCACTGGAGGAAAGATTGATAGCCCTTCCCACCTGCAGGGCCATGCTTTGCATACGCTGGCAATGCTCCCTGGTTTCATGGCTTCTGGTCCACATGGTTCGCTCCAGGGATACCAGAAAGGAACTGCGGTTGCTCTTATCTTCCAGCAGTTTATGGCGATACATTTTGTCCTCCGCCTCTTTAATGATTTCGCGTATATCCTGGTCAGGAGAATTCTTGATGGCCAGACCCACAGACAGATTCGTTTCAATGGGCAGCTTGTTAAGATGCTGGGTGGCGTTCTTCAAACGCTCAAAGACCCTACCAGCGGTCACTGCATCGCAGCGGGGCAGCAGCATGATAAATTCATCCCCTCCCCAGCGGGCGATAATGTCGTCTTCGCGGCCGGTCCGGCGCATGATATTGGCTACTTCAATCAGCAGCCGATCTCCTTCCTGGTGTCCCAGCACGTCATTAATGAGTTTCAAGCCGTTTACATCGCCCAGGATCAGGCTCAAGGGCAGCTCCCCTTCGGTATCCAGGCGTTTCAACTCGGTTTCAAAATAGGCCCGGTTGTATAAACCGGTCAGTTTATCATGGAAGCTGAGATATTTTATCTCCTCTTCCGCCGCTTTGCGGTCCGTTATATCAATTAAAATCGTCAACCAGCAGAGTTCCCCGTCGATTTCGATCTCTTCGGCGGAATAGGAGCCCAGGCGCAGTTCACCCGGTTTTGTGCAGAAGTATACCTCCAGATCGCGTACCGGCTTTTTGCGCAGAATCATCCATTTAATATGGAGCCGGTCTTCAAAATCCATCCAGAAGCCCAACTCCTTCGAGGTTTTGCCTAGTACGGATTCACGTTCATAGCCCAGCATACGGCAAAAGCAATCGTTAGCCGCTATAAACCGGCCTTCGGTTATAGAGGATATAGACATCGCAACCGGGCTGGCATTAAAAGCCCGGGAAAACTTTCCTTCCGAAGAGCGCAGGGCCACTTCCATGCGCCTGCGCTCCGTAATGTCTTTGGTAACAAAAAGGAGGTGGGGCTCACTGCCCAGATGGATGATGTCGGTGGAACAGAGGAAGGTCCTGAGTTCTCCGGATTTCATGCGGAACACGAACTCTTCATCGTGGATCAGGTGATTTTGGGTGCGGATTTTTTGTATAAGCCGTTCTCGGGCCTCTGGATCCGGCCATAAATCATAATGAAGCGCCTCAATGCCTATTACTTCTTCCCGTTCGTAGCCCGTCAAGGCGGTAAAAGCACGGTTCACCTCCACATAACGGACATTGCCCAAAGTTGTTATGGAAATAGGATCCGGGTTGTTTTCGAAAGCCTTGGAAAACTTCTCTTCCGAAAGGCGCAGGGCTTGCTCCATTCGCTTTTGATCGGTTATGTCCTTAAAAGCCCATATTATATGCGGATCGTCGCTCTTGCCGATGACGTCGGCGGATACCAGAGCCGATCTGATTTCCCCGGATTTCATGCGAAAATCGATCTCGATGGAGCGAACCCCGTTGTTTTCCAGGATGAGTTTGCGGAGCAGGTGTTTTTGCTCTTCAATGACCCAGATGTCGATTTCCTCGGCCGTCTGTCCTACGGCCTCATCCCGCTGCCAGCCGGTAACTTCGATCCAGGCATCGTTTACCGCTATATAGCGTCCTTCTGTGAAGCTGGTTATAACCAGCGGATCGGCGCTGTAATGAAAGGCCTTGGCGAATCTTTCTTCGGCCATTTGAAGAGCTTCTTCAGCCTCGCGAAACACCTGCCGGGTTTCCAACTTTTCGAGTTTCAGGCGTAGCTCCAAAATTTCCTCTAATAATTGCTCCTTTGTCCTGTCCGGATCCTTCAAGGACTCGACCTCCCTGTTTACTAGTAACAAATGCGGTAAATATCAATCCATCTTTAAGAGGAGACGGTTTCCCCGAGCGTGATTACGGATAATATATTTTCGTAAATATTAGAGATCAGCTTTAAACGAAAAAACGCTTATTTTCCATCAAGCAAAAAAGAGGGCCTTCACCCTCTGACCGTATTTCAGTTATGAAGTTTGGCAATTAGGATTCAGGGCTTTACCCACCAGTCATCGTCCCGGTAAGGCCGTTGCACTTCCTTCAACTGGGCCTTTTCCTCATGGAATTTATGTTTCATCTCCTTAAGCCACCCATTAAAGTGCTCCTCAAGATTGGCGGCCGTGAAGCGGCTCTGTTCAGGATCGGGCCACAGGGGAATATTATCATCCTGGAGAAAGCCCTCTGAGCCGCAAATCGGGCATTCAATGCGCCGATCCGTACCCAAGCGGAAAAGGTCCGACCCGCAGAAGGGGCATTCTCTTATCCCGGGTTGGTAGGCGTCCGCTTTGAACAAGCTTTTTCCCAAGCTCTGCGCGTATTCCAGGTTTCCGGCCTGAAGCAGCGATTCGGCGGGGAGAGTGGCTTCCACCTGCCAGCAGTCGATAAGCTTCATTTGCATAAGCCGGGGAAGTACCTGAACTGCCGCCCTGGTGTAGCCTTCCCAGCCTTTTATACCAAACGGTATTACCAGAATGCAGGGTTTGCCTGCCGTAGATTCAGCCAGTTTGACCGAACCCAGGACACGGTCAGTCAGCATTTTATAATAGCCATGCGGCCCCAGCAGGTAAATGGGAACCCCGATAAGCAGCGCGTCAGCCTGTTTTATTTTGTTAAAGACGTAATTGAAATCGTCTGTAAGCTTGCATTCCTTCCCCTCCTGGAGGCAGACATAACAGGCGGTGCAGGGCTCGATTTTGAGCTCGGTCAGCCTTATCAATTCGCAGTCGCATTCCTCGGGAATGCTTTTCATGATTTCCTTGAGCAGGATTTCGCTGTTGCCCAGCTTGCGATTGGAAATGACCAGACCCAGAACCTTTTTCTTCATCATCAATGCTCCCTCCCTGAATGCCGTTCAGACTGTTTGGCGGCGGCAGGCGCAATCAGGCTGCGAACTTGGGGGGCAACGCTTCATAACCCATACTGGCAAGGGCCTGGGCAATCGTCTGCAGTCCCGGGATCAGCATCTGCTTAGAAGTCCCGTGGGCCAATAGTTTACCCTTATCGTCCCAAATCGCCGCTTCGGCAATACAAACCTGCCGGCCCGCTTTTATTCGTTTGCCTTCAACCAGCAGGCGCCCTTCTTTTATGGGGGCCAGCATATCGACCCCGACGTCAAGTGATATCAAACCCGCGTCTTCCGCAACATCACAATAGACCGCCCAATAGGCGGCGGTATCGATCAATGATGAGTATACCCCTCCATGTACGCCGCCAAAGGGATTTAGATGCTTGTTTTCCAGGTCAACCTCCGCCCGGCAAAGGCCGGGCCCCAATTCTTTGATCACCATAGAAAGCAGCTTAAAATAAGGCGCCTGGTTTATAATCTCTACCAGCTTTCTAATGTGCTCCTGATTCAGCTCCCGCAAAACGATCCCCCTCCTCCCCCACATTGAGGAACGCCACGATGTATTCATTGATGAGCTGCCCGGCTTTTTTCCTTACCGGGAGCCTTTCACCAGACCCCGAGCCAGGGTCTCATGAAAAGACACGACCATGTCTATCATCTCTTCTTTGCTGATAGCCTTTAAGACGATCCACTTAAACAGGAGGTATTTTTCAACCGCCAAAACGGCGTGGGCCACCGGCAAAACCGGCACCTCCTGAAAAGCCCCTTTTTCTATGCCGTACCTGATGTTCTTACAATAAAATTCCAGCAGTTTATCCTCAAACTGCTTTATGCATTGATCGATCGGCTCGCTGGCCCCCGCCACCCGGCTGTATATCTCCGATAATCTCTCATTTTCCGCAAAAACGGCCATGGTCAAGCGTTTGGTCTCGATAAATCTTTCATAGAGGTCTTCCTGCACCGTATAATATTCCCTGATACTGCTGATAATCTCAGCGGCAAAGGACTCCAGCAACGCTTTTAAGACATCTTCCTTATCGATGAAATAGTTGTAAAAAGTCCCGGTGCCAAAGCCTGAAGCGACAATGATGTCCCGTATGGAAGTGTTGAAATAGCCTTTGGCAATAAACAGATCCAGGGCGCAGTCCAGCAATTTTTCCCTTCTCTGTTTGTTTTGTTTGGCTGGTGCTATCGGCACATTGATCCCCTCCGAGCGTACGTTCGTTCATTTTAATTATACCTCAGCCGGCTGTCAAAACATATCATTCCTAAAAATTTTGTTTCTAAAAGTACCTGCATAATACATTTTTGCTTCAGACCGGGATTCAGGTCGGTTCAGCTTATTTGCTTTTATCGGCCGCTTGCCTTTTAATGATAATATGTCGCCGTTGGTAAGAAAAGGAGCTTGTTATGTGGTCTTCTAAATCACCGCAAGAAGTGCTGAATGAATTAAAGGTAGATCCGGTTAACGGCTTAAGCTGTGAGGAAGCGCAGGCGCGGCTGGCCCGCTACGGTCCCAACAAACTGGAAGGGAAACCCCGCCCGGGACTGCTGGCGCTTTTTATCGCCCAGCTCAAGGACCTGCTTATATACGTCCTGCTCGGCGCAGCGATAATAACCGTTGTGATCGGCGAGTATGCCGATGCGGTGATCATCCTCATGGTGGTCGTCCTTAATGCCGTTATTGGGGTGTTTCAAGAATATAAGGCGGAAAAGGCTCTGGAAGCCCTCAATAAAATGACCTCCCCCCATGCCTTGGTCAGAAGGGAGGGCGAAATTAAAGAGATCCCTTCCGAAGAGATAGTTCCGGGAGACATCGTCATTCTTGATGCGGGCCGCCTGGTCCCGGCCGACATCAGATTGATTGAGAGCTTCAACCTGCAAATAGAAGAATCCACCCTGACCGGTGAATCGGTGGCGGTGGAAAAAAACGCGCTTTCCATCTACCCGGACTCCCGGACCCCGCTCGGAGATAGAGCCAATATGGCTTTTATGTCCACTCTGGTTACCTATGGACGGGGCGAGGGGGTAGTGGTGGCGGTCGCTTCAGCCAGTGAAGTGGGGAAGATCGCCGAAATGTTAGACGAAAAGATTGAAGAGACGACCCCCCTGCAAAAACGACTGGCCGAACTGGGCAAGGTATTAGGCATCATGGCCATTGCCATTTGCTCCCTGATATTCATCATAGCCCTCTTTCAAAACCGGGATCTGTTTGAAATGCTCCTGACCGCTATAAGCCTGGCGGTGGCGGTAATCCCTGAAGGCCTCCCGGCCATAGTGGCCATTGTACTGGCCCTGGGAGTTACCCGCATGTCCCGCCGAAACGCCATCATCAAGCATCTCCCGGCGGTTGAAACCCTGGGATCGGTCAACATCATCTGCTCCGACAAGACCGGAACCCTCACTCAGAACCGGATGACAGTCGTAAAACACTACACCTTCGATCAGCTGGTAGAAGTGCCTCCCGATCATGAATATATCCAGCCCAGTGAGGACACCGTGCAGCTTATCAGCTCTATGGTGCTTTGCTCTGACGCCAGCCTGGATAATGATCAGGGAACCGGAGACCCTACCGAGATAGCCTTGCTCGCTTTAGCCGACCGTTACCGGATACCCCGCAGGGATCTGGCCACCCGGCATTCCCGGGTTTCTGAAATGCCCTTCGATTCTGAACGCAAAATGATGTCCACTCTCAATATACAAGGCGACGGCTACCGGGTGCATGTCAAAGGCGCATTGGACAGCCTGCTCTCCGTATCTGTCAAGGCCCTGGTCAATGGAAAAGCGGTTCCCTTGACGGAAACCATGAAAGAAGCCTATCTGAGGATGGCGGAAGAAATGTCGGACAACGCCTTGCGGGTTTTGGGCGCTGCCTGTAAAGACTGCGCAACAATGATCGAGCCCGAGGAAATGGAAAAAGACCTCACTTTACTCGGTATAGTGGGTATGATCGATCCGCCGCGGGGGGAAGTGGAAAATTCTATCAAACAGGCGGTAAATGCGGGAATTACCCCGGTAATGATAACCGGCGACCATAAGCTGACGGCTTTTGCCATAGCCCGGGAATTGGGCATTGCCCAATCTCCGGAGCAATGCGCCAGCGGTGATGAGATCGACTTGCTGGCGGATGAGGAGTTCGTCCGCCGGATACAAGGATACCGGGTGTTCGCCCGGGTTTCACCCGAGCATAAGGTCAAGATCGTCAAGGCTTACAAAGCCCGCGGCAATATAGTATCCATGACCGGGGACGGGGTCAATGACGCTCCCTCCTTGAAAAACGCTGATATTGGCGTGGCTATGGGGGTAGCCGGGACCGATGTATCCAAAGGCGCCAGTGACATGATCCTGGCTGATGACAATTTTACTACCATCGTGCACGCCATCGAAGAAGGCCGCAACATATACAGCAATATTCGAAAAGCGGTGGTGTTCCTGTTGTCTTGCAACCTGGGAGAAACCATTGCCATATTGGTCTCGGTGCTTTTCTCCTGGCCCATACCCCTCTTGCCTACCCAGATACTCTGGATAAACCTGATAACCGATACCCTGCCCGCCATTTCTCTGGGAGTCGACCCCGGCGATCCGGATGTTATGAAAATGAAGCCGCGCGATCCCAAGGAAAGCTTTTTTGCCGGTGGAGCCGGAATCAGAGCCGTAATCGGCGGCTTGCTGATCGGAACTCTCACCCTGGTGGCCTTCTACCTGGGATTGAAAGAGGCCGGTTATAGTCTGACCGCTTCCAACATACCGGAAGACGCTTTGAGCTACGCCAGGACCATGGCTTTCGTGGTTTTGGCGGCATCACAGCTCTTTTATTCCCTGAGCATGCGAAGCGCCACCAAAATGATCGTTCAGATCGGCCTGTTTACCAACCCGTATCTGATAGGTTCCATAATAGTGGGCCTGCTGCTGCAATTGCTGGTGATCTCGGTTCCGGTACTGGCCGGCGCGTTTAAGCTGCAGATGCTCTCCCCCGCCAGCTGGTGCCTGGTGCTGGGATTGGCCCTGGTGCCCGAGATCGTCAATGAGCTTATCAAGCTCGTAAAGAGGTTCCTTCTGCCGGAACAGGCTCCCGTTTAATCCGAGGAACTGCCCTATCGGCGTCAACCCAGGGCCGCGTTTTTTCCGGCTACATAGCCGGTTGAAAAGGCCGCCTGCAGGTTGTAGCCTCCGGTTAAGCCGTCCACATCCAATACCTCGCCGGCAAAAAAGAGCCCTTTTACCAGCTTCGATTCCATCGTCCCGGGGTTCACCTGTTTTACGTCCACCCCGCCGGCGGTAACTATAGCCTCGGCAATGGGGCGCAGGCCGGTCACCGTCAGGGTAAAGTTCTTTAGAAGCTTGACCAGCTCCCGCCTCTCACTGCGCTTTACCTGATGGCATTCCTGATCAGCATCTATGCCGCTCAACCCTATTATGACCGGAATCAGCTTGGGGGGCAGAAAATCACCCAGGGCGTTCTTAAGCATTTTGCGGGAATGGTCCTGCAGAACCCTCTGGATAAGTTCATCCAGCCGCTTATCATCATATTCCGGTTCCAGGTCCAGTACCAGCTTAACCGGCGGCCCGTTTTTAAAGAGCCCGGCCCCGATGGCATGGCTCATGGCCAGTACGATAGGCCCGGACAGTCCATAGTGGGTAAAGAGCAATTCCCCGCCATCTTCGCAGATGCGCTGGCCGGTAGCGCTGTAAGCGGCTGCCCTGACCTTGTCCAGGCTCAAGCCCTGCAAAGCCCTGCTCCATTCTTCCTGCACCAGGAGCGGGACCAGGCCGGGGCGCGGTTCTATGATGCGATGGCCGGCCGCCCGGGCCCAGCCGTACCCGTCGCCCGTGCTGCCCGTACCCGGATAGGACAGGCCCCCGGTGGCTACCACCAGGGCCTGGGCTTCAAAGACTCCCCGGGCCGTTTTTAATCCCGCCACCCGTTTATCCCGGATCAGTATTTCCAGCACCGGCGTAGACAGCATGATTTTTACACCTGCCTTTTGAGCATTCTCCAACAATACCCGGACCACATCATCGGCCCGGTCGGAAACCGGGAAGACCCGGGTTCCAGCTTCCACTTTGGTCCCCAAGCCCCGGGCATGGAAAAACTCCCGCAAATCCCGGTTGGAAAACTCGCTGAAAGCGCTGCATAAAAAGCGGCCGTTGCCCGGGAAGCCTTTGATCAGAAGGTCAGGCTCCACCGCACTGGTGAGGTTGCAGCGGCCATGGCCGGTAATGCTCAGCTTTCTTCCGATCCGGTCTTTTTTCTCGAGTAATAAAACCTCCGCCCCGTTAAGAGCGGCCTGACCGGCGGCCATCATGCCCGCCGGTCCGCCTCCGATTATCGCCACTCGCTTCATGTCCCCAAACCCGCCTTTATTTTGTTCTCTGACCCTGACGCCCACAAATGGGCTGGCCGGGTCAGCGTTTCTCAGCATCGCTTTTTATAATGGTTCAGCCGACAGCACCGTTAACCTGAAGATACCTTTATTGCCTTCCATATTAATACGAAAGTATTCCTTTTCGCTATGGCCCGACCATTTTCCCTGCCACTCCACCGGGATGGCCTGGTAGGATGGATGGCGACGGTCCTGCGGCTGCCGGCTCAGCCGGCTCAGTTCGTACAGCTCGTCATAGAGACGCCGGTATTCCGGAGCCTGGCTGTCAGCCAGCGCTTTGATCAGGTTGTAGCTCTGGAAATAGGCTTTGAAGGCTCCCGCCCAGCCCTGAATACGGGCCGCTTCCAGGTAGTCCCGGAGCTTCCCGGCCCCTTCGGCCTCCAGAACGTTATAGGGAAGCTCCACTTCCATTCCCATGCCGAAATCCCGGGCAATATGTCCGGCGCATTTCAGCAGATAGCACCTCGGACGCCCCGCCGGATTCCAAAAGGAATGGGAAGGCTGCAGGGCTACACCATCGAATCCCACCCGTTTGAACTCGGTCATATACGAGGAGCTGATCCCGGGGATGGCAAATGAACAGAGCCCGCGCTCCCGGCACAATTGAGGAAAAATAGCAATAACCGGGTCATTGAAGGCTCCCTGCTCGGCCAGATAGTAAAAGCCGGCCAGAATCAGGCGCCGGAAACCGGCTTTTTCCCAGCGTTGCAGCAGTTCATCAAAGGCCCAGCGCACCGCCTCCACCCGGTGCGCCTCTACCGCCAGGGAGCAGCCGCGGCCGTCCCAGTCGCGGCAGCGGGGATCGGGGGTGGGTACCCCCAGCACCACCCGCAGGGGCCGCTGCCCGCCCAGGCAGCGCGCTACCGCCCGGGCGCAGTCTTCCAGGGCGGAGAGGTTGGCCCGGGGATGGAAGTATTCGTCAAACAAGGCCGTCCAGTCCTCCCGGCGGGAGGGCGGGCCGCTCAAGTCGGGGGCAAAACTGCGCCCGTTTAGCAGCGGCGAGTACTGGGCCAGCAGTAAAAAGCCGTCCATAAAGTAGTCCTTTATCTCTCCTGCAACCGACCGGTACCCGGCCAGGGGAAGCAGCTTTTCCACATCATAACGGTGCAGTCGGCCGCTTCCCTCCCCACCCGTATAGAGAAGACAGAGGTCGTGGATCTTTCCGCTGGCGGCGGTGCCGGCCGGAAGGTAGCCGGGATGGCTGCCCCGCTCAAGGCTCAGGGCGGCGACCGGCTCCAGGGTATCGGCCGGGTAACAGTGATGAAGCTGCTGGTGTTGCCGGTCCAGCACCAGCAGGTAATGATGGGTATAGCCCAGGCAGGAAAGGCTCACTTCCGGGCGGGAGGCAAAAGAACGGAGCAGCGACCCCTCCCGGTTGTACAGCAGCAGCTTCCCGGCGCGGCGAAAGGTCCAAAAGCTCTCTCCGTCGAAGGCCAAACCGGCAAAACGCCCTTTGCCTATGCCGGGCTTCAACCGGGGCAGCTTTTTGACCTTTATAAAACGGTAAATACCCCTTAGCCGATCAGCCAGCCGGAAGGTGCCAAGTTTCCTGCGCTGCAGACGCCCGAACCGCGCCGGGCCTTCCCCTGAGTTCGGTGAGAACTGCCCCCCCTTGACCGGCTCTTCGGGCACTTTTATGAGGTAGATGGTACCGTTCGCGCTCAATCCCCAGGCTGAATAAGCGTCGTTTTCCGCCAGGGCCGTCAAGGGCCGGTTTAGGGTTATTGAGCCGTTCCGGGCAAAGGCGGCTCGCTTTAACCCCGGGCTGGAAACGTCAATGATATGCAGACGCCTGCCCGAAGGGCTTTCCAAACCCAGCAGGCGCCCGCCGCAGCAGACCAGGGAACTGAAGGCGGCATCTATTTTAGACCGGTCCATGATGGCTAGACTGGCCTGCGGCGCGGCGTCCAGCAACAGGAGGAAAGCGTCCGCCGTGGCTGCTACAAGACAGGCTCTATCGAAAGGGTGGCGGCAGACGCAGGTAATGTTGTCCTGCGGCAAAGGCCGGCTGGCCACCAGAAAAAGGTCATCAATGACCGGTTCCTGCCTGGAAAGTTCGAAGTCCGCCCAGCCAAGCGCCGGGCTTGTTTCCCCGGATTCCTCAAGGCGGCCGGATAGCACAATCCTGCGTTCTCCCGGCTGCCCCCACAGGAGCTTTCCTCCCAGAGAGCAATCCTGCCTCCAGGTCAATGGTTGGGAGAAGTTCTGGTTCTGAAACCCGGCCAGAGCGGTCCGGCCTTCGCAGGGCGCAATATCGCTATATATACCTGAAATCGGCTTTCCCATCACTTCCACCACATTCTTCTAGTGTTTAAAGGCGCTGCGCATGCAATCTTTATAAGCATCCATATTCAAGCCATGCTAAGTGTATTATATTTTATATTTCTCCCCGGTATCCTGCTATAAGGACTGTAAGACAGCTTGAATAGCGCCATAAGAATATTCTTCGCTTTACCCTTAAACTATCGGGCCGTAAAATCCGAATATATTTGGTATAGGACTATTCTTTAAACCGTTTCCCATAATATAACATTTTTCGCCGATACGTTCCTTTACCCCATCAGTTGCTTAAATAGCAGCCTGGTCGCCAACCGAATTATTGAGGCATTTTAATCAAAACAGACCTTTCGGATGAGAAGCATTTCACTGCATACTTTATAATACGGTCGAATTATTACGCGGCAATAGTAATAAAACGAGCGAAAAGGGGGGGCTCTAAATTCAGCAGTTAATTGCCAATCGGTTCCGCCGTATGTAACGCAGTACTAAGGAGGGTAAAATGAAAAAAACATTATTAACATTATTGATGGTTTTCAGCATGCTGTTCTGGGCGGGCAGTGGATTTGCCGCCAATGACCTTATCGGAGGCGACGGCGGCGTAGAACACTGGGTTCACATAACTTCTGTAAGTGTCAGCCCATCAAACACCTCGGTAGCTGTGGGTAGCCAGGCCAGCTTCACGGCGACGGCCTATTATTCCGATGGCAGCAGCCAGGATGTCACCGGCCAGTGCAGCTGGTCCAGCAGCGATCCTTCGGTCCTCAGCGGAAACGGTCCTGGTTTTACCGGAGTTTCCCCGGGCCATGCCGAAGTCTCCGCGATGTGCTGGGAGGCCGGCTCCGGAACCGTAACCGGAGAGGCCATGGTGCAAGTGTATCAAACCACCCCCGCCCCCGGACATGTAACCTTGAGCATTTCTCCGAGTACGTACACGCTGCGGATCGGCCAGCAAGTACAGTTTCGGGCCGCGCTTAACCGCTCCGGCACCCGCGATCCATACAGCGATGTAAGCAGTTCAGCCGCTTGGAGCATCGACGACCATATTGCCACCTCCTCGGGCGGCGGCTCCTTTGTCGCAAGCAGCCCGGGCACCTCTACAGTCAGAGTAAACTTCCAGGATCCCATTACCGGGCAAAATTTCTATGACGCGGCCGAATTGACCGTATTGCCCCCGGTAAAACCTACTGCCACGCTGTCGATCAGCCCGGCCTCGCAATCGGGCTATGCGGGGGATGTACGCCAGTATACCGCCTACCTGAGGTTCAGTGACGGAAGTTCCATGGATGTAACCAATAGCGCGGACTGGCGCAGCAATGACTCATCCGTTGCCTATTCGATGGGCAGCGGCCGGTTTGAAGCCAAATATTCCGGAAACTGCACAATAATAGCGACTATGTACTATTCCGGACAGACCTATTCAGATACCGCTGATTTTCACGTCTACAACAACGACAGCCTTTATATTACCCCGGCTACCGCAACTGTGATGGCGGGCAACTCGGTTCATTTTACAGCTTATTTAAGGCATAAAGACGGACGGGCCGATGAAGACGTAACCCGCTTATGCAATTGGAGTGTCGACAACTCGGGTGCAAGCGTAGCGGGCAAAGGGGAAATACGGGGAACCGCCAAAAGTCAGAGCAACGTCTATGCCATCTACAAGGGCAGCAGCACCCTTTCAGCATCCGCCGGTTTAACTGTAAACGAAGGAGTACAACCCAGTTCGCATAGAACTATCGCCTTACAGGTCGGTTCCAATCAATACACGGTTGACGGAGCCGTTCGCACCATGGAAGTATCCCCGTTCATCTCCGATGGCAGGACTTATGTGCCCCAGGGATATCTGGGTTATGCTATGGGCATGGACGAGAAGGAAATCACCTGGGATTCCGCGCGCCAGTCAGTTACCTTCCAGAAGAACGGTGTAACCGTGGTTATGACTTTGGGCAGCGTAAGCTATTATGTAAACGGCACGCAGAGAACCATGGACGTACCCCCGGTTATCAAGAACAACCGCGTTTTTTGCCCGGTCTTCTATGTGGCCGACGCGTTTGGATATCACGTGTCTTATGATGCACTTACCCGTTCAGTAACGGTCAGTCGCTAGTCTTAAGCAATACAGACTCCACGTTGGCACAGCCTGCGTGGAGTTTTTTACACCCTATCCATAGACAAGGCAAAATAATCGCTGATAAAAAGCACCACCCATCAGCCTAAACAATGGGTGGTGAAAGCAAAATTGTTTGAACATGAATCCTGTGGCAAATACACAGGGAAGCCTAAACATGGGTGAGTAGAGAAATAAGAGTATAGAATATATTGATTTATCTTACGTAGGGTTTGACGAGCCACTTGAGGCAATTGTCTTTCTTGCCTCCAAATATATCATAGCCTTTTACTATATCATTCAAGGGAGCGCTGTGAGTGCACAGGAAGTCGGTGCTGAGCTTGCCCTTTTGAATGAGTTTGATGAGTTCCGGGATGCGGTTGGCGTTTACCAGGCCCATGCTGATGCGGATGTTTTTGATCCACAGGGTATTCATAGCCAGCTCCTGGGGCTTTTCAAATACCCCGATCAGAGAAACCGTGCCACCCGGTCTAACCGCGTCTACAGCCATATCAAAAGTGGGCTTAAAACCGTTGGCTTCGATGGTGACATCAGCACCACGGCCGAAAGTTCTCTCTCGGATGGCATCTCCCACATTCGGTGTGGTCAGGGGATTAATGCCTACATCGGCAATGCCGTTCTTCACAGCGAAATCCAGGCGCTCCTGGTTGATGTCAACGGCGATGACTTCAGCCGGGCCCCAGAGTCTGGAGGTAACCATTCCGCACATGCCCACCGGGCCGCAGCCCATAACTGCCACTGTGTCACCGGGTTCAATCTTGGCCTGTTCGGCGCCGAAATAACCGGTGGAAAGGATATCGCCCACGAAAAGAACGTTTTCTTCCGTAAGTCCCTCCGGGATGGTAAACATGCCCAGGTTGGCATGGGGAACCCGCACGTATTCAGCCTGGCAGCCGTCAATCATATAGCCGAATATCCAGCTTCCGGTAGTACAGTGGGAATAGACCCCCCGCACGCAGTAATAGCACTCGCCGCATTGGGTTACACAGGATACGGCCACCTTGTCTCCCACTTTATTGTTGCGAACCGACGGGCCTACTTCCACAACTTCCCCCACGAATTCATGGCCGATGATTCTTCCCGGTTCTACTTCGGGCATGCCGCCGTGCCAGATATGGATGTCAGTACCGCAAATAGTGGAAGTGGTTACTTTTACAATTGCATCATCGGGCTCGATGATGCGGGGTACGGGAACATCTTCCAATCCTATTTTTTCGGGTCCGCGATATACCAATGCTTTCATAGTGTCTGCCATCATATGTTCCTCCTTTTCCTAAATCAAAAATAATGACCTTGCCGTAGAATCCGGTTTTAGGGTACACACCACCTCTTTCTTTTCGAATCTGCTCGAAAACAAAAAGGCCAATATTCCTGAAGTCAAAAATGACATAAGAATACTGGTCTTTATTGAAGCCACTTTTATAGTTTCTTCGCAATCCACCAGATATTAAGTTATAAAACCCACCCTTAAATGTCACAAAAAAACAAACCAATATCCAGGCGATAGGCTAGTACTAGCGCCCAAACATTGGTTATCTTCAAAGTCACCTGATTACGTACACAGGTTTCCCATTAAGCCACCATTGTGATTTTTCGAAAGCTATTCGGTTAAAGCCCGATCAAAAATTACAATGTGCATCCAAAAGTCACTTTCCGGTTCAATATCATAGGTTTGATGTATAGCCTTGGCGTGAAGTTTCTCTTCGAAATAAGGCACATTGTCGATAGAGTGCTGCCGGGCCACCTCCATGCGGGCCGCCCGGACCACCTCTTTCCCGGCCGGAGTCTGCACAATATATAATTCCGGTTCAGTTAGAAAGCGCTCTCCCCGGACAATGAGCATGTCTTCCCAGATCACTATCTTGGTGTAATCTACTCCCTTGCCCAGCTTCCTTTTAAAATACTGTTCCATGTATACCTTTAATTCGTGCTGCATTTGCTTTCTCTGGCGTTCATCAAGCTTTTTTCGGGTTTTGACGTTTATAACCTTTTTGGCCCCTTCTCCATCAGCTGGCATAACTTTTCACTCCCAGAAATATAATGTGATGAAAAAAACCAATATTATGCGATTATAGTAACCGCCCAATATTGGTTTTCTGTCGAGCCGCCCCCCTGCACCCTGGCACTTGAAGGTTTCTCCCTAATCCACCACATATAGATTTTCCATCTTTCATAATAAAGCATATTCATGTCCCTGGCAACAGATATTTTAACCCAACTAAACATAAAAAAAGAAGCCGCCTTTAAAAGAACGACTCCCAAAACATACTTTATTAAACGGAACGCAACGTGGCTATCCTTATTTTGTCCAATCCCTTATGGGTGAACCTGCCCTTGAGTATAATATTGGTGTCTGTTGCATTTAGTTGATTCAATTCTATATATCCATCTTCAACCAGCTGTCGGGCCTGCTCCGCTCTTAGCTTTGGTGAATAATTATCAGACAAGACATCCACGTAGTAAAACGAATCGCCGCCCGCGCTGCGTTTTACCAGGTCTAAAAACAGCCCGTAGTTACGCAATCCCCCTCACGCTCCCTTCACCTTTTAGATTCGGCATAGGCATTAGAGGTTCCTGCTCCTTAAGTAATATTTTTGCACATCATTGTATAATAATGCAATATTTAATCAATCGTAAATCAATAGCATTGTTGTTGAAACTGGTAAAAAAGCCAGCCCTTAGAGTCTATTTACAATCGTAATTTAAATAGTCCATTTGTTTTTGAATATGCTCCCTGGCTTCTTTTCCGGCTATTCTTTCGCAGAGATAGAGTCCAAGGTCAATAGCCGAAGTCACACCCCGGGCTGTGATTATATTGCCTTCATCGACAATTCGATCCTCAACCACATAGGGGGTAAAGTTGTTCAGGTACCCGAGCATGGCCGGGTGAGTGGTGGCCTTTTTCCCGGCCAGCAAGCCCAGGACCCCTAAAATGATGACCCCGCCGCAAACTGCTGCCATGGTAGCTTCCGGGTTGGCGGTCTTCATCCAGCTTAAAAAGGCATCATCTTTTATCTGTTCTGCAATTCCATTTCCCCCGGGTATGATTATGTAATCGTATCCCTCCAGTGAGCCGCCCACTTTAGTGGGGATCAATTGAAGATTCTCGAAAGATAGCACCAGGCTGTTTAAGGCGCAAACATCATACTCCAGGTTCCCAACAAAGCCCATGGTCTTCAATCTGGTCAGCGGGTCAAACATACCTGCGAAATCGAGGGTGGTAAGCCCGTCATAGATGACAAAAGCAAGCTTCAAAAAATCTTCCTCCTTTGACCAGTTTTTTTAAATTATATCCCACTATGAAGAGCGGCTCACGGGGAATACTATTCCTATTTCAAAGCAAATTCAAAGGGGCTTGCAATTGCTTAACCGGTACGATTTATTAACCGATTTTGAAAACCACCTGCTCAAGGACGAAAAGCCTTCTCTACACCTTCGCGGATTAAGCGGCAGCGAATGGTTGGGCAGCCATCCCTTTACCTTCCTGGAGGAGCTGATGTACGTTGAACAGTCTCCCGTCCATCACCCCGAAGGCAGCGTTTGGGAGCACACCCTGCTGGTGGTGGACCTGGCCGCCCGGATGCGCTCTTTGAGCAACGATCCCCGGGTTCTTATGTGGTCGGCCCTGCTGCACGATCTTGGCAAAGCCCGTACCACCAAAGTGCGCAAAGGCAGAATAACCGCCTATGATCACGATCGGCACGGCGCCCGGCTGGCCGAGGAGTTTCTGAGGGAGTTGCCGGTTGAAGAAGCGTTGATTAAAAAGGTATCCCGCATGGTTAGATGGCATATGCAGGTTCTATTTGTGGTGAAAAAGCTGCCTTTTGCCGACATTGACAGGATGATGGCCGAAGTGCCCCTGGGCGAAATAGCGCTGCTGTCCCTGTGTGATCGGCTGGGAAGGGGTAACCTGGATGAAGACGGTATCAAAAAGGAGATCGAAAACCTGGAATACTTCCTGAACCAATGCCAGGGCTCCCCCCGCTCGCCTACCTTGGGCCCCGGTTCCGGGTCAAATGCTCCAGCCATTCAAGAACTACGGCTCCCAGTTCACCCTCGTGCCGGGAGTAAAAATGATCGGCACCTCTGATTTCAACAATACTGCAATCCGCCGGGCTGCCGGCATTTCGCTTCATATCGTCCAGGAGCGGCCGGCTCACCGGCTCAAAGTCCCTGGTGCCCCTAACCATCAATACCGGGCACCATATCCGCCTGATCAATTCCACCGTGTCGGCCGGTGTTTCGGGCCCATAGAAACTTAAAAAGGTGCCCGGCGTAAAGATCCAGGGCATAGTGCCTCTCCCCTTCAAAACGATGAGCTGGTCGTCCATGCCCAGTTCAGCCAGTTCCCGGGCCTTGAACAGGCCTCTTTCATAATAGTTGTCGCTCACCAGAAAGCGCATCATCCTGGATACCGAGGGTGGGGGGCTGATCAATACCAGGCCTGCTATGCCTGGAAATTGAGCCCGGTTTTGAGCGTACAGAATTTTAGGTATAGCCTGACTGTGACCCATTAATACGATCTCTTTGAACCCGCAGCGCACTAAATATCCCACCCAGGCCCTTACATCATGTTCGCAATCTCTAAAGCGCTCCCGCATCAAGCCCAATACCGGCTTTTTATCGCTGTCCGGGGCGGTCCCGAAATCATGCCCGCGGTGGTTGGCGCTCAAGCAGGCAAAGCCCTGAGGGCTGAGGATTTCTGGCATGAACCGGCCTATGCCTGTGTAGAAATTCATAGCCGCGCCATGCAGCATCAGGACAGCCGGTTTTTGCGGGTCTCCTTCAAAAAAAGCCCCGTTCAGAACCACCTGATCCTCAGTTTCAACCGAAACCAGTTCGCATTTCATTGGAGGCCCTCCCCTTGCTTATAGCAGGTTGACCATCAAGCCGCCCACCCCGGCATAAATACCGATGGTTGCACCCATTTCGCCGATAATCACCGGTTCTGGCGGTAGATAGCGCTCTTCTATCACCCTGGCCAACCTGGCCGCATCATCCGGGCAGGCAACGTGGCTGACGCCGATTATTTTTTCACTGAGATTCGGTATCTCTCCTATCATATCAACCAATTTGCGCATGGCTTTATTTCTGCCCCTGACCTTTTCAGTAACCTCCGGAACACCCTGGTCGTTGGCCTTCAGCAGGGGCTTAATATTGAGCATGTTTCCGGCCATCCCTTGAATCGGACTAAGCCGTCCGCCTTTCACAACGTTTTCCAGGGTATCAAGGGTAAAAACCAGGTGTCGATTTTTTCGGAGCAGGCCAAGCTTTTCTACGATAGCATGCACGTCCATACCACCGGCGGCCATTCGCGCCGCCTTAATGGCTGCAATACCGGTTCCCAAAGACGCTGCCAGGGTGTCAAAAACACATATGCTTTGACTCCCGATCATCTTACTGGCCAATAAAGCCGTCTGGTAGGTGCTGCTCAAACCTGACGACAAACTCACGAATAAAACCTGCCCCGCTTCTTTCAAGCCCATTTGGTAACAGGAGGCAAAAGAATCCGGATCGGGGGCTGCGGTTTTAGGCAGGCATTTTGATTTCACCATTTTATCAACAAAAGCAGAAGGGCTTATCTCGATGCGATCCAGAAAAGTCTGTCCATCGTCAAAAGTGATTTTTAGAGGAACCAGCTCGATATTGTACTTCCTCAATTCCTCGTCCGGCAAGTCACAGGACGTATCGGTAGCAATTTTTACACCCATAGCCTAAAACCTCCGCAGATCAATTTTGCGAGTTCACTACGAGCATTTTTGCTGCAAATTGACGAGTTGCCTTACATATACATTACCCCCTTATTATACCACCTGAGGATGAGAAGAATACTGTCATAAAAGCAACCCTCAATGGACGGCTTATACTTTCCCCAATGCCTTTTCCAGCATCAGCAGGTTGGGACAGGCAAAAACGGTATCGCAATAGGGCGCGTAATCATGAATAATGCTGTCTCCCGAACTCCATAAAGACTTTGGCTCAGGGTTGAACCAGCAAACCTTTTTGGCCTGTTTTTTGATCTCTTGCAAAGCCCCTTTTTCGTTTTCCTGCCAGTTGTTGCGGGCGTCGCCGAATATCAAAACCGTGGTTTTGCGGTTTACGCGCTGGCGGAAGCGCTGGTTGAATTCAGCCAACATGCGGCCGTAATTAGTGTATCCGGTCGCTCCCACCACCCGGGCATGGCGCAAAACATGGCCCCGGAAATTCAAGGGATTGCCGGACAGCAGCAGTCCGGTAATATCCGACACCTCGTCGATAAAGGCATAGGATTCGATATGCTGGAAGAACCTCTCCAGAGAAGCGATCAAGGCCAGGGCGATACAGCTAAAATTCATTACCGACCCGGAAACGTCGCAGATGGTGAGAATAACCGGCTTTTCGCGAAACCTGCGCACGGTGAAGATATTCAGGGGAATCCCCCCGCTGGACATGCTGTTGCGAATGGTCCGGCGAAAATCCAGCTGGTTCTGGTCGTTGCGGCGGCGTTTTTTGATAAATTTAGCCGCCAGGCGGCGGGCCAGGAGCGGAACCAGGGCCTCTATGCGGGCCAGTTCCTCCGCAGTCACCCGTCCGAAATCCTGTTCCAGCGGGTTTTTCAAGCCTCCCGGAGCCTGGGAAGAACCGCTACGCCCCATAGGCGTGCCCATACCCAGATCATAATCACTGACCGCAGTCTCTTCATTGGGGCGAAAGGGCTCCCTGGCGCCTACGGTAACAAAATGGCCCAGATTGCCAGGGCTCAAGTATTCCAGGAAAAAGCGCTGAAATACCTCGTCAAAGGCTTTTCGATAGCTATAATCCTTTACCAGGGTGGCAAACAGAGTGGCGTAGAAGCAATCCCGCTGCGACCAGTCTATGAGCAGCAAAGCCTGGCAGCAATCCCGGACCTGACTGGTGGTGACCGGAATGCCCTGCCGGCGCAGTTCGCTAAAAAAGGCCTGTAAATAGTGAAGCAACGGCACGCCGGACCACCTCCTTGAAATAAATCCATTCTCAAACGCGGAAATTGAGATCCCGGCTCCGGTAGATGATCCGTTCCAGCTTCTCCTGATCCTCCCGGTACTTGACTACCGTGCTCAAGGTCTGCAGGGTGCTTTCCACATCGAGATCGTCTTTACCCAGGCAGAGCAGGGAAGCGGCCCAATCAATGCTTTCCGCGATGCTGGGAGGCTTTTTCAATTCCAGACCCCGCAGCCGTCTGACCACCTGAGCGATCTTTTCCGCCAGCTGCCCGGAAAGCCCGGGTATTTTTAACAGCAATATCTCCTGCTCCATTTCCCGGGAGGGAAAGTCCAGGTAGAGGTAGAGGCAGCGCCTCTTCAAGGCCTCGGACAGCTCCCGGGTGGCGTTGGAGGTCAGGAAGACATAGGGGCGGTGTTTGGCCTGAACCGTGCCGATTTCCGGTATGGATATTTGGAACTCGGACAGCAGTTCCAGGAGCATGGCCTCAAATTCAAAGTCCACCTTATCGATTTCATCGATCAGCATCACCGTGGGGGTGTCCGAAGTAATGCTCTTCAGCAGCGGCCTGGTCAGGAGAAAGGTATCGGAGAATATGTCTTCCTCGATCTTTTGGATGCTGAGCTTCTGATTGGAGGCCGCCTGGATGTGCAGCAGCTGCCGCTTGTAGTTCCACTCGTAGAGGGCTTTCGCCTCATCCAATCCCTCGTAGCACTGCAGGCGAATCAAAGGCAGGTTCTTTACCCGGCTGAACGCTTGGGCGATGGCGGTCTTGCCCACTCCGGCCGGTCCTTCCACCAAAACCGGCTTTTGCATGGCCTGGGCCAGATACAAAACCGTGGCCGCCTGCTGGTCGCAGATATACCCGGCTTGCAGCATTTTTTCCTGTATCATCTGCATATCATCCATTCGCCTCATCCTCCGTCCCTGTTGATCCGGCCGTTCTCTTCTCTGCCAGCAAATTCGCCAGCCACTTCCAGCGCAGTTTTTCCACCTCGATCCCGTATTCGATGATGCGAACCCGGTGTATATCCACCTCTTTTTCAATCATTTCCTGCCAGGCCTGGTTGAATCTCTCCAGGCGCATCTGGGAGATGCGCTGTTGTTCTTCCAGCTTGGCAATGATCTTTTCATCCTGTAAAAACATAAAAAAATTGACCTTGGTTAAAAAGGGATACTGGTTAAAGAAATCAAATTTGGCGTGGCCCTCTTCTTCCTCCGTCGACTCCAGCCAGCGGTAGAATTCCTCGGCTCCCCGGGAGGTAATGCTGACGATCTTCTGAGCCGGCATATCCTGCTGGGGCCGCAGGCTGCGCACCACCATGCCCTCCCGGTCCAGGGTTTTCAGCGTACTGTAAAGCCTTCCTTCATTCAACTTGGGATTGGCCGGGGTAAAGTCCAGAAAGCATTTCTTGATCATGTCATAGGCATGGGTGGGAAAATCGAGCAGAGTACCGAGCAGGATGTGTTTAAATGACACCGGCATTCTCCTACCTTATTTTGATAGTACCTTAACTTTAAGGTACTATCAAATGGTCTGTCAAGCCTCAATTTTATACCCCCTGATCCGCAGAAGTCGTTTAATATATCATGTTTTTTTAAAAAAACTGGAGAAACATGGCATATAATCACGATAATGTAGTTGAAGGATAAAATGAACAAAAACGGAGGAACGCTGTGAATAAACAAACCAATGATTCCACACCCGTCAGACCTGCCATACCGGATGAATTGCAGGATAGTCTGACTAAAATTATTGCCTACTCGGGGATTGAGAAAGAAAAGGCGGATCTATTCAGAGCCAATGTTGAATCCTTTATCAGCCTGAAAGACAAATATGCCGTAAACACGCAGGTTTTAAAAATGAAGGAAACGGTAGGCAATGTCTTTTTTGAAATCTATGGCCTGGTGGCCAAGAAGGTATGGGCCGAAAAAAACTCCTCCCGCCTCTATCAAATGTTTTTGAACTACGCCTATATGGATGAAAGGCTTATGAAGCCGGAGCATATCATCGATCTGTATAATGCTTCGCCCCTGGACCAGGAGCTTTTTTCGATCCATACCATGAAAAACTGGCTGGAAAAGATCTGCACAGCTGAAAAGGATCCCTCCGTCAATGAATTCGAGCAGGACTACTTCGATATCTTCCGAGAAAAGAAAAAACGCGGCGAATTGACCGAAAGCGATAAAGCGGCTTACGAGCGCGATGCCGACGCCCGCTTGAGCCATGAAACCGAAGGGTTGCTGAAAATAGGCCAGCGGCTCTGCTACGGAAAAACCAGCGGCTATTTCCCCATTCTCTACAGTGAAATCTTACCGGGTGACATATCCCGGCTGCTGGTAAAGGCTTCCAAGATAAATGAGTGCCTCGCCAAAATAACCCGGGTTGATTTTTCTTTATTCCACCGCGAGACCGTCTATTATAACACTGAGAAGAACATCTCTTCCAGCTTGATAATGAAGCCGGTATGGCCGGATATTATCCTCGTACCCGGTTTCGGCGCCAAGGGCAGCATGTGGCAGGAACTGACCGGGCGGGCTAAAAATTCGCCGGCGCGTTTTTTATGCCCCATCCTTACCGATGAAAACCTCGAACATTTGATCATAGAAATCGTAGCCAAGTTTCGCTGGCAACTGGCCAAAACCATGAGTTCAGGGACCATCAACCGGGCCTATGAAAAATCTCTTTACGCCGATTATTCCAACTATATCCAGGGATTCAAAAAAAACCAGCAGCTGTCGGAGGAGGCCAAGCGCAAGATAAAGACCCAAATTGATCGCAAGCGGAATTTCATTGGCGAAATATTCGCCGACGACTATCAGATCTGGGTCAATTTTGAATCCCAGGGCCTGCTGCGCCTCAACAAGGTGGTTCGGGGCATATTGTTCCAGTACTGCCCCTTTGCCAAACCCCTGCGCGAAAATCTGATGAATCATCCCCAGTTCAACCAGATCATCAGCCAGTTTGAGTTTGCCCACAATAAAAACCGGCAGCGCCTGCAAAACGTGTATAAGAACCTGTCTCTGGACGAGGATTTAAAGGACAACCTGGCCTATTATGAAATGTAAAAAGCCGATAAAAGCGCCACCCGAAAATCCATACTGTTTAAGAATACTGGTATACATGCATCAATAAAATTGCAATTCATAATTGTTGTGAGTATAATTAATAAAAATCAGATAAAAGATGCGACAATGAAGTCTCTGCCAAGCGGCGGAGACTTTTTCATTCAGGCCTGGCAGGGGCCGGGACAATGAAGCTCCCCAAATGGCGAAGCTTCAGACCGCCGACAAAAGCGAATAGCTTCCGTCGCTCGCTCTGGCAGCTTGGCGACTTTGTCGACAAGCTGAAGCTCCCCCAATAGCGGAGCTTTATGTTTTTACGATGTTTGGCAACCAAAAATAATTACTCGGGAGGTGTTCACATGATGCACGTGATTGTTAACTGGGGAGGAAGAATTGATTATAAACTTGAGCGTATTCTCAATCTTACTCAGATGATGATAAGCAATGGGTATGAAGTTTCGGTTGTGGAAAGAGACTCCCGGCGGCAGCTATGGCTGTCAGAACACCTGGGGAAAAAGGTAACCATCAGAGATGGATTTAGCGGCAAGCCCGGCCACTGCAATGGCTTTGGACTTTAAAACACTCCTCCTTCTATGGTGCTGGTAAACAGCACCTTTTTTCTTGGGCAAAAACAAAAAGGCCCCTTTAGGCCGTCCTTAATACTTCCTTTCCGGCATTTGAAAGCCCTTGAGCGCACGATTTAAGAAGTCGTTAAAAGGCTGCATAAGAGCAAAGATTTTAATCGCGTCACGAACAAAACGATCTGTATCTGAAATCGCATGGTCCGATACGGGGTACTCCAAGTACCAGCTTTTATTTTTGAGATATTCAGCTTGTGGATGATTCACATCATAGCCGGTCGGCACATTCTTTAACGCTTCGCTCCTTACGGTAAAGTATTTTGTAAAATCTGCCGATGTAATGATGTTTTCAAACTCTGCGCCATGCTCGGTTATATAATTCCGAATCATGGTTGTTGCGTCCTTAAACATGGGAGTAAACAGGCCGCCGCCTAAAAATGAGCGATTATTAGGGGCAATGGAAATATAATAGCCAACAGGTATCGGCATTTTTCCTTTCTGTGATATATGTGCCCGAAAAGTAGGGTTATAGGGCGATTTATCCTTGCCGAACCGTGTGTCTTGGTTTAACCTGAAAATCAAATCTTCGGCTCGCAGATGAGGAATTGAGCTGTCAAATTCTGAAATGCGCAAAATCAATTCATGGACTAACTCGATAAATATCTCTTGTATGCTCAAATATTCTTTTTTGTTTTCTTTCATCCATTCCAAAGAGTTGTTTGCTTCTAGATCCCTAAGGAATTGCAGCATATTTTTTGTATTCATATAATACCTCCATCATTAGAAGTCCTGTATAATCCTCATGGGTGACGAGTTTAACAATCTGCTGATAAACTCTTTTGCCGATACGGGGGACTGATAGGCCGGTAAATCGGAAAAGACGCTTGCCATTTCGTCAAGTGCTTCCATATTTTCTGTAAAGGCTGTCAAGGCTTCCTTAGCATATTCTTTCAAACTGCTGTATTCCAGTTTTTTAGGGTTCAGGCGGTCATGTTGAATCGCATAGCCTATGCGTTCATGGCATGAACAAAATCCCGTTTCTGTCAGCCCGCAATAGTAGGATAAAAAGCCCGCCATTTTTCGTCTAATACGGGATAGTTTTTGCCTATAATTTTCAGGTGTCATATCTAAAATTTCTCCGGCAATCTGGCTATCAATTCTAAACATTGTACCCAGAACAAAAATGCAACGGCTTTGCGGGTCAAGGCATTGGAGCATAACATTGGTACAGGACAATTTAAGTTCTCCCGCCAAATCTTCCTTTTCCACGCCCATAAGCAAATCGTCTATATTTTCGATATTTCCCGCCGCTATATCATTGCCGTAATATTCAAAGCTCAACGGATATTGTGCGAACATGGATTTTTTGTAATTTATCAGATAATTAACGGCAATACGATATACCCATGTTGTGAATTCACTTTCCTTACGGAAAGTAAATAAATTCGTCATTACTTTGATTAGAATTTCTTGTGTTGCGTCCTCTGCATCACTCAAGGTTCCCAACATTCGCAGAGAAAGATTAAAGACAAAATCCTGAACGCTTGCAAGCAATTTTTCTAATGCGGCACTATTTCCATTTGCCGCAAGGTCAATCAGCTCGTTTGTTTTCGACGTTTCCAATTTCTTCCCTCCTTTGTCCTTTCACTCTATTAGACAATAGTATTTTGCCCGTGTGACACATTTTAAAAAATTTCCATAGATGAATTCACTTTTATATTATGTTGCGAGTTTTATACGACCTCAAGTTTATACTGATTTTTAATCAATCTATTGCCTGTCTATTTCATTATTTTAGTTGTGTAATACTACCCTTCTTATGAGGACAGAGAAAATAAAAAAGAAGCGTATCGCTCATTTAAACGATACACTTCTTTATTGACATCTTACTTGGCAGTGCCCATCAACCGTTTAAGTTTTTACACTGTCTTATGCAGGACTACCCTTTCGGAGCCTTTTATCTTTAAAAGACGACTAATTGAGATTATAGGCCAGTTGCGACCCAAAAGTACTCAAGGGTATGCTGAACTCCGGTATTCCCCGGGCGTAGGCAGCTATTTCATACTGCTGGAAGTAAACCACCAGGCATCCGTCTTTGACGTAATAAGATGCCTCATCGGTAATGCCTGTAAATCCCATGTCCCCTTCAAAATACTCGTCCGGGGCAAGATTGATCTGCTTTTGAATCTCGGCGTTGATCACTGTACGGTAGTCGTAGCCCGATTTAAACACTTCCTTGATGGCCAGATTCTTACCGGTTTTCAAATCAATGTTATAGGCTGTTCGAGCCGTTCCCCCGTGGGCTCCCCCGGTGTACTGGTAGTAGTCTACATAAAAACTGAGCACCTCCTGGCCCTGGGTGCCAATTTCGAAATCGGTGGCGACTCCAAAGGGGTTGGGAGTGAAGTTGTTATCCTGAGCATCTTGCAGATATTCAGAAAGACTGGCGGCTACTTCTTTCTTGAAGTCCAGGGCCTCCTTCTCCAGCATGGCGTTTAAGGCGGTCTGTACATCCTGATTCTCCAAACCGCTGAACACCGCGATCTTCAGGTCGACCTTAATGGTATCCGATTCTTCCTTGACCTCTTTGGTGGTGACCTTTATAGCCGGCGGCACCGCCTCGCCTTCTCCGACCGTGACCTTAAGCGTGAAGGTTTCGGCTGGCTGCACCGATTCCCAGGGGCGGGCATAGACCAGCTTGATTTCCGTAGTTCCGTTCTTCAGGGCTTTAAAGGTCCAGTAATCGGTTCCGCCCACTCCGGTCATTCCTGCCGGGGCGCTGTCCGACTTATAATTGTGATCGCTCATGGACAGGACGCTCTTATCCATGGTATCGGTCAGGGTCCACTCATAACCGGTAGTCGGGTTGCTGGCCAGGGCCAGCACAAAGGTTTTGCCGGCCGCGGTCTGGTATTCCTTGCCGTTAAAACTGGCATCAACATCACTGGCGGTTTGCTGACTCCCCTGGTTTTTGAGGACCTCCTTAATATTGCACAGAATCTGGGCCAGTTCCGCCCGGCTCATGGAATCATTGGGGCGAAACATCTGGCCCTGGCCTTTCATGATCGCGGTGTTATTCACAAAGGCTACGGCCTGCAGCTGCTCATTGGTTAAGCTTCCGGTATCCTGGAACACGGGCATCATCATGATCATGGGTACGCTTATGCCCTTTTTGTCAAAGCTCTTTTGAATAGCGGACGCCATATCGATGCGGCTGATGGGCTGGTTGGGATAAAAGGGCCCGTTGACAAAGATTTCATTGATGCCGCATATTGCCAGAGAGCCCGCAAACCAGTCACTCTCGCTGACGTCGGTGTAGTAGTCAGTAGCCAGGGGCTGCTTGACAAACTGCTTGCCGCCCTCATCCAGGTCAAACAGATTGACCAGCACCGTCGCCGCCTGGGCCCGGCTGACCGTCATATCCGGAGCAAAGACACCCTCGGCAACGCCCTTCATCAGACCCCATTCGGCTACTTGATTAATAGCCGGAGCTCCCCAGTGATCCTGCACATCGCCGAAATAATATCCGGCAAAACCCGCTCCCGGGAAAGCAAGCAGGAGTAGTCCCGACAACAAGCAAGCCCATATTTTTTTCTTCATTAAACTTCTCCCCCAATTCATAAATAGTTATTTACTCAAATTACGCCGGACAAGACCTTAACTTTCATTTTACTTCATTACAAGTATTTCGTGTATCCTGGTGAAAACAATTTGGTCACCATCTTCCATCAGGGAAACCTCCAGCACATCGTGCAGTTTGTTTAACTGTTTGACAACCTGCTGGAGGTAGGTGTCGCTTTTAACCAGTAAATATATCTGACTGTTGGTCCCGTCCCCTACCCTTCCGCATAAAATCCCTTCCAGGTTGAAGGACCGCCGGGAAAAGAGTCCGGTTATATGGTACATCACTCCGGGATGGTTTCTCACCGTAAGTTTTATAATCTGGCATTCCTGGCTATTCATGCCCTTCACCCCCGATCATTTCATAAATGGCCTTTCCGGGAGGCACCATGGGATAGACGTTGGCTGCGTAATTGACCGGCACGTTTACCAGGCAGGGCCCGGGTTCGGATATATACTGGCGGAGCAGGAAAATTGACTCCTTATCGTCCTGCAGGTCGTAGCCCCGGATGCCGAAATCCCTGGCAATAGCTGCAAAATCGGGACTGGTCCGGAATCGGGAGGCTATATAATTCTGCCCGTAGAACAATTCCTGCTGCTGTCTTACCAGACCCAGGTGCCCGTTGTTAAAGAGAATGATGGTGATGTCAAGCTGCCAATCGGCCAGGGTGGCCAGCTCCTGAAGGTTCATCAGCAGAGACCCGTCCCCGCTGAAACAGAGAACCCTTTTTCCGGGGTTGACCAGGGCGGCCCCGATGGCGGCCGGCAGTCCGAATCCCATAGTGCCCAGGCTGCCCGAGGTAAGCAGCGTCCGGGGGACCTTGAAGGGGTAGGACTGGGCCACCCACATCTGGTGCTGTCCGACATCGGTGGTTATGATGGCATCCGCATCAGCCAGATTTCCCAGCCGTTGAATGATGTTTATAGGATGAAATAGATCGTTGGGGCCGGGCATTGGAAATGGGAAGCGCCGTTTTAATCCTGCTATATAATGCTCCCAGTCCGGGCGCTTCCTTGGATAAACCCGCGGCAGCAGCCTCTCCAGGATAGCCCTGGCGTCGCCGGTGATCGATACGTTGGACGGCTTGATCTTATCGATTTCGGCCGGATCTATGTCGACATGGATAACCGACGCGCCCGGGCAAAACTTGTTGATGCTGCCGGTGGCCCGGTCGTCAAAGCGAACGCCCAGGGCAATGAGAAGGTCGGCCTTGTTTACAATGTAATTGGTATAACGAGAGCCGTGCATGCCCAGCATTCCCAAAAACAAAGGGTCGTCAGCCGGAATGCACCCCAGTCCCATCAGGGTTGAAACCACCGGAATGGAGCTTTTGCGGGCCAGTTTTCCCACAATGTGATGGGCCTGCGAGTTGACTATCCCTCCCCCTATGTAGAGCAGGGGTCTTTGAGAACCGTTTATCAAATCGGCTGCTTCCTGAATCTTGATGTCGTCCGGTTTGCCGGCCGTTGCCTTTTCCCGGGGTCCGGGCCATTCGTCAATATCTATCGCTTTGACCTGAATATCTTTGGGAACATCGATAACCACCGGTCCCGGCCTTCCCGATTCGGCAATCTCAAAAGCCTCCGGCAGGATATGCAGCAGGTCCTCAACTGCACCGACCAGGTAGTTGTGCTTGCTGATGGGTACGGTCAGGCCGTACATGTCTACTTCCTGAAAAGCGTCCGATCCTATAAGGTCCGAAGACACCTGTCCGGTGATGGCCACGAGCGGCACCGAATCCATTTTGGCGTCGGCAATCGCGGTAATGAGGTTGGTAGCGCCCGGCCCCGAGGTGGCGAAGCATACCGCCGCCCGTCCGGTCGACCTGGCCATTCCCTGGGCGATAAATCCGGCCCCCTGTTCGTGCCTGGCCAGGACATGCTGAATGGAGCTTTGGGACAGGGCATTGTACAGGGGAAGATTGGCTCCTCCGGGAATACCGGTTACAATTTCTACTCCCTGTTCTTCCAACATCTTGACGATGATTTCGGCCCCGGAACACTTCATAAATAACTCCCCCTTTTTAAAGAATAAAAAACCTCCGTCCCCATAGGACGAAGGTTAAACTCCGTGGTACCACCTAAATTTGTACAAGTGTACACGCTCATCAACAGTACGGGCACTGACGCCGATACCTTTCCCCTGTAACGGTGGGAATCCGTTGAAGTCTACTCTCCCTTCCGGGGATTTCGGTTCACTGCTCAGAGGCTACCTTCCGTATACCCGTCCTGGGGAATTTCCACCGTCATCCCCTCTCTATATTTCGGGAGTATACATACTCCTCCTCATCATAGCCTTTATGATATTGCATACAATTTTACACCGCCCCGGGCCGGCTGTCAATTCCCGGCCGTCCATCATTGCTCAACTTAAAGCGGCCCGGGTAAAAACAACCGTAAACGTGGTGCCTTGATCCGGTGAACTCTCAACAACTATTTTAGCACGGTGTATTTTGCTTATGGTGTCGGCTATGGCCAGGCCCAATCCGTACCCGCCCGCCTGTCTGGTTCGGGATTTGTCAACCCGGTAAAAACGCTTGAAGATGTGCTCGATCTGATCCTCCGGGATGGCGCCTCCGGTGTTATTTATCGATAATATTACCTCCCCGGCCTTTTTGAAAAACCGTACCGTAATAGTTCCATGATCATCGGCATATTTGCACGCATTGTCCAGAAGAATGCCCACCAGCTGTTTGAGCCGGCTTTCATCCCCGTTTATATACAAGTCGGGCTCAATAACGCTCTCCAGGGTTTTGCCTTGTTCATATAATACAGGTTCAAAGGGGAGGACTGAACTCCACAGCAGATCACTCAAGTTTACCGGGTTTAAAATAACCTTTGATTTTACATCATCGGTTTTGGCTAAAAACAGCAGGTTGTCGACTAGGGCGCTCATGCGGCTCGCTTCGGTTTGAATGTATTCGATCCACTTGGCCTGCTCCTTTACCGTCTGGTCTTTATGGGCCAGTACGATGCCGGCGTTAGCCAGTATCACCGTAAGAGGTGTTTTAAGTTCGTGGGAGGCATCGGCCACAAACTGTCTTTGCTGCTCCCAGGCCTTTTGCACCGGGCGCAGGGCTAAATTGGCCAAAAACAGGCTGATCAGAAAAAAGATGCTCAAGCTGCCCGTACCTACTATGATGGAAGTCTTTATCAAGGAAGACAAGGTGGTGATTTCCATGCTGCGGTCCACAAAGGCTATCTTCAAGCCCCAGGGGCTATCCTGTTTTAAATAGCGCAGCTCTTCACTCTCAATAATTCCACTTTCCTGGCCGCTGCTAAGGCAAAAGGCCACCAGTTGATCCAGGGTTGCCGTATCAGACAGGTTAAATAAGGCTCCATTGGTTTCTATAATTTTATGGCTGGAATCCAGAGTAACGGTAAAGGTAGGTATGGGCTTAAAATCAGGTTTGCGCAGGGAGGGAGCACGGCCTTGCTCCCTGTTGTCAAACTCCCCCGCCTGATTCTCCATGATGGCGCGCTGCAGCATCTCGCCGCTCTCTTTTTCCAGCCGCTGCCGGGTGGATGCATAGACCGCGCCGAATATAATGACCAGCACCATGGTTATAAGGAACATGTTGGTCAAAATAAATTTGAGTTTCAGCTTTCGGATCATTTCTTTTCCCCCAGATAGTACCCTATTTTGCGCATGGTGTTTATGTTTACCCCGGAGCCCAGATAGGCCAGCTTTTTGCGCAGAAACGATATATAGGCTTCCACATTGTTATCCTCGGCATCCGACTCGGTGCCCCATACCTTTAAAAGGATATCCTCCTTGGACACCACCCCGGCGGGGTTGGCCAGCAGCATGCGCAGCACCTCAAACTCTTTAAGTCCTAGGCGGACCGTTTTGTACCCGCACTGCAGCACATAATTGCTCAAGTCCAGCTTGATATCGGCAAAGCCCATTTCATTCAATACCACTTCCCCCTGCCTGCGCGACAGGGCGCGGATGCGGGCTGACAGCTCCTCCGGAGCGAAGGGTTTGGTGAGGTAGTCATCGGCGCCGCAGTCCAACCCGTTTACCTTGTCGGCCGTTTCATCCCTGGCGGTGAGGATAATAACCGGGGTCCGGTTTTTTTCTTTACGCATCTGCCGCACCACTTCAAAGCCGTTCATTTTGGGCAGCATCACGTCCAGGACAATCACATCGTAGATACCGCTCATCGCATAATCATATCCAGCCTCGCCGTCGTTAACGATGTCAACCGCGTATTTGTTCTCCCTCATGATCTGGCCCAGGGCTTCCGCCAGCCGGATTTCATCCTCCACGATCAGGATGCGCACCGCCTTGACCCTCCTTTCAACATCTTCCGTACATGTTTATCTTATTTAATACTAGCCTATCTAGCCAAACTGAAAATAGTCTGAATAAGCCACTTCAGAGCAATTTCAGGTTCAGCCGCTACAATTCGTTTATACACTGACGGTGTTTAGCCCGACGGGAGGTTTGGACATGGCTATAAGCACTTTTAAGCGCATTGAAAAAAAGTTTATTTTAGATGAATCCCAGTACCAGAGCATCATTCCTGAGCTCGCGACCGGCATGCGCTTTGACGACAACTGCACGGACGGCCAGGAATATGCCATCCACAACATCTATTATGATACGGCTGATTCCGGTATAATCCGGCATTCGCTGGCCAGGCCCTATTATAAGGAAAAGCTGCGCCTGCGCAGCTATGGCGTAGCAGCTTCGCCGGGCAGCCGGGTCTTTTTAGAACTGAAAAAGAAAGTGGGCGGCATAGTCAGCAAGCGCCGCGCGATTCTGAAGCTGGGTGAAGCCTATCAATTTCTCAACGACCGGACCAGGCCGGCCCGGATGGAATTCATCAACGCCCAGGTCTTAAATGAAATCGAATACTTCATGAACTGCCATGAAGTCAGTCCGGCCGTTTTTATAAGCTACAAACGCCAGGCCCTGTTCGGCCTGAAGGACAGTGCTTTCCGCATCACCTTCGACCGCAGCATCATCACCCGCCGGGATCAGCTCAGCCTGGAAAAGGGCCGCTTCGGTGAAGAACTGCTGCCCGGGCGATACCTGATGGAAGTCAAAATTCCTGGGGCCTTCCCGGTTTGGCTGGCCCAGCTCCTGTCGGAGAACGGGATATATAAGACCCGTTTTTCTAAATATGGTGAAGAATACAACCGGTATCTGAAAAGCCGGCAGCCCGCTTTCAGCTTGAGAAAGACCGGGTAATTATTAGAAAGGAGGCGCCAGCCTTGTTGGAATCAATACTTGCTTCAACCGGCACAACCCAGTCCCTGAGCATCGCCAGCACCCTTTTGATACTGGCCGGAGCGCTCGCTTTGGGCCTTTTGATCAGCCGCGCCTATATCTGGACCCACCGGGAGGAAGGCTATGCACCGTCATTCACGGTCACCCTGATCATGCTTCCGGCTATCATAGCCATCATCATTTTGATGATCGGAGATAACGTAGCCAGGGCCTTCAGCCTGGCCGGGGCCTTCTCCCTGATCCGCTTCCGCAGCGCTCCCGGGGACCCCAAAGACATCGCCTATGTTTTCTTTTCCCTGGCGGTGGGCCTGGCCTGTGGCATGAAACATGTTGAATACGCGGCCCTGTTCGCGGCCGTACTCTGTTCGGTAATGCTGGTATTACATAAAGTCAGGTACGCCAGCCCGCGCGGCAATGACATGTTGTTGAAGATAAGCTTGCCGGAAAACCTGAACTACCAGTCCCGGTTTGATGACATCTTCAACAAATACACCGATGCCTGGAGCATGAAGACGGTCAAGACGAGCGATTTCGGCTCCTTGTTCAAACTGGTTTACCGTATCCGCTTAAAAAAGGACTGCCCGCAGAAGGAGTTCCTGGATGAACTGCGCTGCCGGAACGGCAATCTGGACATCTCACTGACCCTCAGTGAATTTGAAGATAAAATATACCTTTAAGAAAGGGAAGATGGATATGTTCATCAATCGTTTAAAAGGCAAAATATGGAGCGGAACGCTGGCAACCCTGCTTCTGGCCGGGACCCTGTACGGGTGTAACGAAAGCGGTGTGATAAGCGCCACCAGCGCCCCGGCCAGTACCGCCGGCTCCATTTCCGTAGATTTTGACCGTCAGGACCTGGACAGCAGCTGGGACGGGGCCGGGGCATCCCAGATTACTCTGAAGGGGGACGCGATTACCCTCAACGGGCAGGGGGCGGTGGTAAATGGCAGTACTGTAACCATAAATTCGGCGGGACTGTACACGATAAGTGGGACCCTGCATGATGGTCAGATCCTTGTCGATACGGACGATGAAGCACTGGTTCACCTGGTTTTGAATGGCGCCCAAATGAGTTCATCCGGCGATTCGCCCTTATACATCAAAAATGCCGACAAAACTGTCATAACCCTGGCTGAAGGCAGCAGCAACAGCATTACCTTCAGCTGTTCGTCCGACCTGTCCGGTGCTTCCTCGGATGAAGCAGACGCTGCCCTTTTCAGCAAAGACGACTTGACGATAAATGGCGGGGGCTCCCTGGTCGTTGTGTCTCCCCACAACTCCGGCATTTCCAGTAAAGACGACCTTAAGCTGGTAAACGGCGTTATTACCGTTACGAGCGGGGCCGACGGTATAAAGGGAAAAGATAGTATCGCGGTACGGGACGGAAAAATCACCGTAAACGCCGGAGAGGATGGACTGCAATCCACCAACGACCAGGACCGGAACAAAGGCTTCGTCTATATTGAAGGCTCCAGCCTGCAGATCACCGCCCAGGCGGATGGCATTCAGGCCGAAAGCAGCGTCCTCATCAAAGGAGGCGCCATCAATATCTGTTCCGGTGGCGGGAGCGCCAACGGGATCAAGCAGGGCAATCAAGCAATTCCAGGCATGGGCCGGGATAAGCTTCAGACCAGTGAGACCGAGTCGGCCAAAGGCATCAAAGCCACGGCTGATATTACTATCGAAAATGGCAGCATTACTTTAAATACAGCGGATGATGCCATCCATTCCAACGGCAGCGTAAATATAAACGGCGGCACATTAAGTGCAAGTTCAGGCGATGACGGCATCCATTCCGATGCTTCGCTGGTCATAAACGCCGGCGACATCACCATAGACAAGAGTTATGAAGGGCTGGAAAGCGCCGCCATTACCATCAATGGAGGCAGCATCCGCTTGAAGGCCAGCGACGACGGCCTCAATACCTCCGGCGGCAGCGACGGTTCTTCGGTCAACAGCCGGCCCGGTCAGAATAATTTCGATACTTCGGATGGCAGCCAGCTCAATATCCATGGAGGCTACATCTATATCGACGCCCAGGGCGACGGCCTCGATTCCAACGGCGACTTTGCCATGACCGGCGGCACGGTAATAGTAAACGGGCCCACCAACGACGGGAATGGCGCCCTCGATTACAATGGAACCGGCACCGTTGCCGGCGGCCTGCTGCTTGCCGCCGGCAGCTCGGGAATGGCTCAAGCGCCGGGCGCCGATTCGGCCCAGGCCAGTTTGCAGCTCAATCTGGGGACCCAAAAGGCAGGGACCTTACTATGCATTCAAAATGAAACGGGCGAGGAGATTATCACCTTCTCCCCGGCCAAGGATTACGCCTCGCTGCTCGTCTCCGCACCGCGGCTGGAGCAGGGGGGCACCTATACCGTATACCTGGGCGGGAGTTCAAGCGGCACCGTAAAGGATGGCCTGTATAGCGCCGGGATTTATACGCCGGGAAGCCGGGTAGCCAGCATTCAGCTGTCCGGCGCCGTCACCCGGTACGGCCAGGCGGGCGGCATGATGCCCGGCGGGGGCATGGGCCGCGGCCCGGACCGGTAGAAAAAATGGGTTCGGGGACTCACCCGTATTGACGCTCTGATCAGTCGATGTAGCTTACCATGTCCTCCAGCGGCTTTCTCTTAATCGCTGCGGCGGTTTCCGCCGGATAGCCCAGGACTATCATGCTGACCACGTCGAGCTCGGCGGGCAGGTTTAAAAGCTCCTTGACCCGGTCTGTTTCATAGAGGGTAAACCAGAGGGTTCCCAAGCCCAGGGAATGGGCGGCCAGATGCATGTTTTGCACTGCGGCGCAGCAGGAAAAAGCATAGCCGGTTCCGCGGCCGGGCAGAAACTGATCGGCCCCGGTCTTTTTTGGATCGCCGGCCACCACGATGATAAGCGGGGCTTCGGTTAAGAACTCCAGGCTGAATTTACTGACCCAGTTCCATCCGCTGGCCTGGTAAATCTTCTGCAGGGTTTCATAGCAGGCGCTTTTGAGGCCGGCCTTCAGATCCGGATTTTTTAGAATGAAAAACTTCCAGGGCTGCAGGTTCATCACCGAAGGCGCCCAGCGCCCCGCTTCCAAAACCGCCTGCAGCTTTTCCTCCTCCACCGGTTTGTTCAGGTAGGCTCGGTAAGAGCGCCTCTCCTTGACGGCTTGCATCAGATCCATACGAACTCCTCCTCCATATCTCTCTACTTCATATTTTGCCAGAGCATTCAAATCCGGGGAAGGCTGACCGGTTGCTTTTATCCAATCATCCCGGTTCATCTTATCCCCCTTATCTCTATAGTTAATGTACAACGCCGTCAGCTTATTTGTAAAATTGACAGTTGTAACGGGCCATGATCAGCTATCTCCCCCATTCCGGAACTTCCCGGTGCAGACCGGGCGGTATTACAGTGAACGAACCGGCTTCATTTTTGGCACCCATTGTGGTAGATTTTTTATTAGCGTTTTAGGCAGAATAATGACGTATTGAAATGCAAAGCAGTATTAAAAAGCTGGAGGTAGTTTAATTGGCAGCCCCCATTACCCTGAATATAACCGCGCACCTATCATTTGAACAAGAACCGGCCGGAATTCGCCTGTCTCCGGACGGGCAGCACCTGCTCTCTTTCCGTTCGGCCGAGATTACGGTCCGCTCGATGGCTGAGCTTTCCACCCCTTCGTATAAATTGAAGGCCCCCAGCGGGATCATTCAAGACCTGGCTTTTTTGCCCGGCGGGCGCTTGCTGGCGGCGGCCACCGATGACAATCAAGTGGGACTCTGGTCATTCCCCTCGGGAGAATTCAAGCAGGTGGTGGACGGCCGGCTAAACAAACAGGGCTTTTTTAAAGGCATGTTCGGCCTGAGCCACAACCAGACGGTGTTTTCCCCGGACGGCCAATACCTGGCCGCCCTTGATAATAATGCGCGCCCGGTGATCTGGGAAACCCAAAAGTATTCGATATGCAGTACTATGGATGAGCAGGTAAACGATGCCGGGCCGTATTTGATGGACTTTTCCCCGGATAGTCAGATGCTGGTCGTCGCCCACCCTCATGCCACGATGCTTTACCATTCCCAGACCGGTACTAAGATAGAACGGTTTAAGGCGGCTGGAAAATGCCTGGCCTTTCACCACCGTGAAAAGCGGTTTGCCGTGGGCCTCAAGAATAGTGTTAAACTATTTGATCCGGATATTGAAGAAGCGGAATTTTGCAGCAACGCGAACGACGGCGTCAACTCCATCCACCAGGTGATGTTTAACGGCGATGGACGGTATCTATTGGCTGCCGGCCGGACGGTTGGCGCCTCATCCAAAAGTGATGTTCTCTATGCCTGGTCGCTGTCCGATGAAAAAATGATGCCCTTTGTCCATCCTGAGGCATGGCCCGCCGGTGCGGTCTATAAAATATACTTTTTGGGCCCTGATAAAATCGTCCTGGTATCAAAAGTCCTGAAACAGGCTGTTGTCATGGACCTGGATTTTCCGGGTTAACCGGTTTTCCGTTCATCCCGTCTTCGAGCAGCTGCTTCAGTTCTTCAATCAAGGGATTCAACTTTTCCGGCAGGGCGCAGCCTTCACAGGTCATCATCATCCACTGTTCCATTTTGGCCAGGGTCTTTTTTATTTTCTGCTCATCCACCTTTCCCTCTCCTCCCGTTGCCATAAAATATCCGGCCAAATCCTTTTTTGTCTCTCTCCGTTTAAATCCTGGCCCCAAACCTTCCAGCGCGGATAAAGGTGTTCAGCGCCGAGGGCTATACTTTCCCAGGCGCGGTAAGCGTATCTTAATTATACGGCTTTGCCGGAGCAAATTATCTCAATATAGTTTATTCCATAGTACTCCCGGACAGCTCATCGGTTGAAGGCAGCGCCGGCGTTCCTTTGCGCTGGAGGGGGAGACAGAGCAGGGTAGCGCCCATTAAAAGCAGGGCCGAAATGATATAGATGCCAGGCAGAGCAATATGGGTTTTAAGCCAGCCGGAAATGCTTATAGTAACCACCATACCCCCGATAAACAGTGGATTTAAAACTCCATTGACCCTTCCCACAAATTCCTGCTCGGTGTTGTGCAGGATCAGGGTATTGAGGCCTACGAAAACCGAAGGCAGTACCAAACCGCTCAGGGCCTGAAAAGCCAAAGTGAGGAGCCATATCTTTGAGAACCCCACGCCTAAAACAGCTATCGCGCTTATCAAGCTCCCTCCCATTAAAAGCTTCTGGGGCGCAATACGATTGGCCCATCCAGCCACGACTCCGCCGCCCACCAGCATGGCGGCTCCGTTGACCGCCAGAAGCCATTGCAGGCTCTCTTTGGGCAATCCCAGCCTCTCCGTTACGATAAAGATCCCCAGGGGTTGGATCACTCCAACCGCCAGCCCGGCCACCATAAAAACCTCGCCCATGATCGTCAGCACCTTGTTGCCCAGAACATATTTAAAGCCTTCTATCATCTCATGCCAGAAATGACCCTGGGCAGGGGCTTCCCCGATCGGGTCGAAAGGCAGCAGGGTTAGCATTCCCGCCGACAATAAAAAGGCCAGGCCCATAATGGCTATGGCATAGTTGATTCCCAGCTTCAGATAGATCATGGTTCCCAGCACCGGGCCGATGATCATGAATATGGAATTCAGGGTTTGAAATAAGGCCATAGCCGACTGCAATTGCTCCACGGGCACATAGAATTTGAACAGCTTCATGGCCGAAGGCTGCGAAAACTGGGATAGTATGGCCGAAATAAAGGTTATCAGGAACACCGCTTGCCAGCTTCCATAGATGACGGTCAGCAATACGATAAACACGGAGAGGGCGCTCAGCAGATCAGACGCTATCATCGTCTTGCGCGGCCGCCAGCGGTCGGCAAAGGTGCCGCCGATAAAGGAGAATAGGAAAATAGGCACATATTCGGCCACATAGATTAAAGAAACGGCAATGGGATTGGCATTGGTTTTGTCCATAATAAACAGCAGAACCGCAAAGTTGCGCACCCAGATGCCAATCTGTAAAAAAACGCCGGACAGCAAAACCGCCTGCATAAAGCGGTTGCGAAATATACTGCCTGATTTACCGGTCAATACGAGCCCTCCCAGCCTGCCACTTTCCCTGTGGTCATTGATCATTTGCGCCTCAGCCATTTACTTCCCCAATTAAAAATTAAACCCTCTTATTTTTAACAACTTTTATGAATGTTAGACCCTTCGCTTAGCTTCGCTTGCCCAATAGCCAATGAATGCCAAGCCTCACTCATCCTGAATTGACTTGCCGGCGACGCGGCATATATGTTAATATTATTTAGTAATTTACTAAATTACTAATATGATTCCTGGAGGGAATATGATGAAAATACCAACCACACTCAAGCACAAACCGGTTATAGTTGCCGGCAACTACGAGAATGTAGACGGCCGCTACGCTTATAATACCGATGCCAAAGGCCTTTCCCTGGGATTGGCGCAGTGGAACGACCGGGGCAAGGTTGATATTTCCGCCAAGGTGTGGAGATATACCGGCGAAAAATGGTCCCGGCAATCCGAAGAGCTGCCGCTGCACCGGGTGCTGGACCTGGCCATACTGGTCTGCCGGGCTAAACTGCATTTTCAAGAAGAATCCTACAAGTACGAGAAACTCTATGATACCGAGAAGCCCGTCATTGATCGAATCGGCTTACAGGGGGACGCCATGACCGTAGCCGTATGCACCGACAATGAGAAGCTGGATGAAGATATCAGATTATTCAGCCAGGCCTTAAGCAAAGATGGTGAGCTTATTGGCGAGCGTATGCAGACCCTCTCCAGAATACTAAAAGAGATGGGCTATTGATATTTAACAGATTGGGAAAGGATATTGGGCAATGGATAAGAAGGACCGCAAGAAGCTCCTGGAACAGTACAAGCAGATCAAAACCTATATGGGCGTTATACAGATCAGCAATACCTCCAACGGCAAAATTTATATAGGCAGCTATCCCAACCTGAAGAACAAATGGATGGTTCTGCAGAGCTATTTGCACTCGGGCAAACATATAAATTCCGGTTTGCAGGAGGACTGGAAACGCTTTGGCCCGGACGCCTTTACCTATCAGGTGCTGGAGGAAAAACCCAGCGATGAAGTTGCCGATGTGCGCTGGGAATTGAAGCAGATGGAAGCCCGGTGGCTGGAGAAACTGCAGCCTTACGGCGACCGGGGTTACAACAAGCCTCCGAAATAATGAGTTTGCCCAAAGAAGCCTTACTCTTCCCAAGGGGTAAGGCCTTCTTGTTTTATAAATACTTGAAACACCTCCCTTGACCTTGACATATCGGCATCTTTATAAATTCATAAACAAAAACCTTATACTATAATATCCAAGCTTTAGGGTATCAACCAGGCTTTCGCAGGTCCCGCTTTCTTCACACAGCATAAAACTCACCAAAAATCTTGACAAAATCCCACCCCCAGTAAAAAATCAAACGGGAGTCCCCGCCTTACACACGGTTCTCCCGTCACTTATACAATACCCAATATATGCCAAACAGTCAATATCCTAAATATGACTTCTCCCAGGGAGCAAACAGGGCCAGGATTTCCCCCACTTTTTTGCGATTTTTCCCATCACAGCTGATAAAGCGCTGCACCTGCAAACGCTGTATATCGGCATTCTGGTAGACCCGGTTGGTGAATTCGGTATCGTGGTTGGATATGAGGACCGGTATGCCCCGGCCTGACAGTTCCTCAGCCATCCTAGCCAGGTCTTTTTGCCGGTCCAGATAAAAGCCGCCCGCTGAATAAGTCGTGAAATTGGAAGTGGTGGACAAGGGCACATAGGGGGGATCGCAGTACAGGACGTCGCCCGGTCTGGCCTCGGCCATAGTTTGCAAAAAATCATTGCAGGTAAAGACTGCCTTCCCGGCCTTTTTTAAGAAAAACAGCAGTTCTTGGTAAGGGAAATAGGGTCTTTTATAATCGCCGAAGGGCACATTCAACTCATGCTGCAAATTATAGCGCACCAAGCCATTGTAGCCGTGTCGGTTCAAGTATATCAACAGGGCTGATTTCAAACGCGGGTCGTCAGTCCGGTTAAACAGAGCGCGTAATTCATAGTATTTATCAGAAGCGTTGTTTTCAGGGGTGAAAAAGGTCTGGCAGTATTGAATGAAGGGCTCCCCTTCTTTTTTCAGTATTTTATACAGGGTGATTAAATCGGGATTATTATCGTTTAATAAATACCGGTCATAATCGGTATTCAAAAAAACCGCCCCGGAACCGGCAAAAGGCTCTACCAGCCTCTTTCCCGCCGGCAGACGCCCTCTTATCGCTTCAACGATTCGGTACTTATTCCCGGGCCACTTCAAGAAGGGGCGCATTCCATCACCTCTAGAATAGACGTTCTGCTAAACCGTCGCGAATCCTGCTCCAGGTGATATATTGTAGCATTATAACCCAAACCTTTAAGGCAAATAATCCTCCCGTACCGGCGAAAATATTTCAATCGCAACCGAATCCTCCATGATGTCGGCCGAGTGCTCCACATCGCCCAGGATGGCCCAGCTGTCGCCGGGCCAAATATCGTATGGTTCATCGCCGATATGTAGAATGATATGCCCCGCAACCAGGTAGCCGACCTGCTCCTGGGGATGCCGGTGGCGGGGAAGTATCTTTCCCTTTTTTAAGATAAACTCGGTAAGAAGAGAGTTCTCGCCGAATACCAGCGTCTTGCGAAAAATACCTTCCAGAGCTTCCGCGTAACCACTGCTTGAAGCCTTATAAACGTTTTGGTGCTTCATATGTCCACCCTTTCTCATTGATCCCCAGTCCTTGACTTGCGCAAGGCCACACTACTGGTCAAACGATTAATATTTTTTCAGGCCGCAGATCCAGGGGCCCCCATATTGAAGGTCATCGCTTTCAGCGGGGCCTCTTCCTGGATTTCCGGGGGTCCCATTTGCCCGTGAGGAGTACGGAAAGAAAGGCCACCCAGGCCAATAGAGCCATTGCCCCCAGCAGCATGAGCAGTCGCTTTTCTATCTGCAGGTATTGTCCGGCGAGTACCGAACTGCTTACCAACAGGGCCAGTATAAGCCGATTTACGTTCTTTCTATGCATAATCCACCCTTTAAATGCTTTTATTTAATAAAACCCGCTAAACGGGTATTGGTATCATTGATAGCAAAAGTCGTCTTGTATTCCACCTTTTCCAATCCCTCACCCAAGGTGGTCTGCCAGCCATGGTTGTACATATACTTGCAGGCGGCAACTGTCTCCCGGCTGTTTTTGAGAATAGCCCGGCAAATAGATTCCACTTCCTCTTTCAATTTATCCCGGGGCACCACGGCGCTGACCAGTCCGTATTCCCTGGCTTGCTGGGCGGTAATATTCCTGGCCGTAAAAGTATGATACTTGGCCCGGTTTATACCTATTATCCTGGGCAGACGCTGGCTCAAGCCCCAGCTGGGACGGATGCCGTACTTGCAGTGAGTGTCTCCAAACTCCGCATCTTCCGAGGCCACAATAATATCTACACTGAGCAAAAGCTCCAAGCCTCCGGTAAAGACCCAGCCGTTGACCATGGCAATGACCACTTTGGAGGCTGATTGAATGGCGTCAATATAGGAACGCCCCAGGGCGTCGATTTCCGGTCCCACCGCTCCGTTTTGGAACTGGATTTCGCCCAGGGATTTCAGATCCAGGCCGGTGCACCAGGCTCGGCCCGTTCCGGTAATCACTATCACCCCTACTTCAGGGTCCTGGTCGAATTCGAGGACAGCGTCCTTAACCCCGTTCATCATGTCAGGAGTCAGCGCATTTAGCGCTTCGGGGCGGTTCATGGTAATCCAGGCGATACCATCGGCTTTTTCTTTAATGACCAATTTTTCAACTGACACGGCTTTTATCCCCTTTCCATATTCACTTAGCCCGGCCGGTCCCGGTTAGAAGCCCAACAAAGCCAGGGCGATCATATTACAGACCATGCGGTCTCCACGCTGTTATCCCCGCTTTCACCCGTCTGACATTCTTTGCCAGGGCCTGATTATTTCCATAATAAGCAAGGCTGAATCTTTTGTAAATCTCTATATGGCCGGTCCAACTGCGGGGGAAGGCAGTATTCCGCCTCAGCTGCGGCGGCGCCCAGGTTCCGCTATTGGCCCAGGCCATCTACCTGCTGAGATCCGGCTGTTTTCAGTTTATTCCCGGCCGCCCGCGCTGATATAATGTTTATCTTATGCACACATAGGCCAGGCATCCGGGAAAATCAGAGTATTTTTGTTCGATGACAAACCCGGTCCTAACCAGCATCTCCTCAAGAATCCAATCAAACGTGCTGAACTCGTCGCGAATATGGATCACCGTTTCTTCCGCCATAGCCTGGCTCCCCTTTTGAGTCATGCCGGCCACCCATCCATCCAGGGCCTCCTGGTAGGTGTCCACCGGGAAGGTGAACACTACATCAAAAAGGTAAAGCCTGCCTCCGGGCTTGAGCATTTCGTGCATGCGCTGCAAAGCCACCACTTTCCAGAAATCCGGGAGGTGATGAAAAGCAGCGGTTGAGACAATACCATCAACCGGCGCCTCGTTATGATGATAGGTAAGGAATCCGGCGCAACGGAGTTCTACATTATCCAGCCCTGCCGCCTTAACCTTCCGTTCGCAGAGGTCCAGCATAGGCGGCGAAATATCTATGGCGTATATCTTCTTGCATGCCCGGGCCGCGGGGACTACAAAGGCACCGGTGCCGCAGCCGAAATCAATCACCTCATGCTGTGGGCCTATTCCCAGCCGCTCCAGCACCAGGGCCGCATCCTTTTCGTAATCTCTGAACCTCTGGTGGTGTTCGTCGTAATCCCTGGCTACAGCCGTATTGGCATAGTCTACACCGGCATGTTTGAATTCATCATACAGCCAAACCGGTGCCTTGTTCTCTGCCGGTTTCATAAAGCTCAACTCCTTCATTTGATTAGATCCGGATACTGCCAATAGGGCACACTGATTCAACAAATCCACCCGACATATGATCATATAGGCTGTCGAAAAAACAGCCATCTGGCAGTGGCACGCCATTTCGCCACGGTTTAATGAAAAGCCCCCTGAAAGCCAGTTCTGGTAGAAAACGTTAATTGCGGCCTGATATAAAAACAATACCATGCATACCCATATAAACCCACCAATATTTTAAGAAAAAAAAAGACTTTCACCTCAAGTAAAACTCGAGGCGAAAGAATGGGGGGTTTTGCATAAGACTCAAAATGAGCCGATTATGACCTGGCGCAAGGATTTACTTCTCACCTATCGCGAGCTTATTTTAAGCCGCCGGTAATGTCCGGTAAATGGGGAAATCCTTAATTTCTGCGTTCTCTATTCCAATATACATTCTGACGTAGATTTCATTCAGTTTTTCGATGGACATCACCAGGGGCTCAGGAGTATTATCTCCTGAAAAGGCCTGCACCCAATCCAGGTTCTCCTTGCGGTTGCTGGCGTTTTCTCTCATATCAATCCACATCTGGTTTAGCTCTTCAACCGATACGGGCCCGGTTTCCAGTTTCTCATTACCATCCATATACTGCTGATAATATTCTTCCCATGTTCTTGTGTTATTCATGTTAATGCACCTCCATTAAATCTAAACAATTTTCAGTTTGGCCGATCCCTTCGTTTTAATATTGTGCAAGCATGTTTCAACAAAATCGCTTATGCCCTCAACTTGCACCTTTACGGCATCTTCCTTTCTTAACAATTGCAGGCTGTTAAACATCTTGCAATTCGTCTAACCGTCAGCTTATTCAGGGTGATGAACGCCTGATAGATAGCCCCCTGGGGATAAAGCGCCGCTGCGCTTTTGTAAAAATTACCGATATCGTTCCTGATGGTATTAATAAACTTATAGATCTCAGAGCTTTTTAATTTATTTCCGTCCTTTTCATAGCTTTCACAAATTTCCACATTGCGGTGTAGTTTAAACAACAGCCAGTCTATATTGCTTTTTAACGCGGAACTGTCTAACGGCTCTTCATAATTTACGGCCATTAAACCTCCAGACAGATAATAGTAATACAACTCGCAATTATGGAAGTAAGTGCATTTTTCTTTTATTAGTTCCGCCTCCTTTCGACTATAGATTAACCACTTGTCGTTCCTGCTGCTTATGCCATAGCCATTAGCTTGCAACAAATGGTACATTTTCTCAGTTAAACGGTTGATATCCAATCCCAGTTGGTAAACTTGTCTGGGGGCAACAGGAACTGGACTAAGATTTGCCTCATTTTCGGAGACAAAGGTTCTGGCCACTGCGTTCATGCAAACCCTCCTATCTACATTGAATCAAATGCAATTAACATGCCAACTTGTTGCAGAGCCGAATAATTCCCCTTATGAAATAAAGCAACGCCCTCATTTAGGGGCGTTTCAGACCGTCGACAAAAGCGAATAGCGGCGTCATTGTAAAAAACCCGTTCAATCAACGTACTTGTGTACGCCTCAATCACGGGCTTTTTACATTCCTTGCTCTTCACTTCCGTCGCTCGCTCTGGCAGCTTGTCGACTTTGTCGACAAACTGAAACGCCCCTATTTAGGGGCGTTTCAAAATATCTATGCCAAATCTTCAGCAGGTGATACAATGTTCCAAAAGTGTCGCAGACATCAGACACCGGTGCGACACTTTTGGAACAACTGTCTAGTTAGTAATATAATAGCCCTTCATCTTCCTATATAAGGTGCTGCGTGATATGCCCAGGGAGGCAGCCGCCTTGCTGATATTCCCTCCTTGATCATCCAGCGCTTTAAGGATCTGTTCCCGCTCCTGTTCCAGGGCATATTTTTTACGCATATCCCGGTTTGACAACCATGGAGCATGGGATTGAGCTTCGTCTCCGCTTGTTTCCCTGGCTGTTTTAATGATTTCCCGGGGAAGATGTTCCTTGGTGATAAAACCATCTTCACTAACCAGAAGAATTCTTTCCACCACGTTTTGCAGTTCCCGGATATTTCCCGGCCAATCATAGGATTCCAGGTAATTCAATACCACCGGGTCAACGCCGGTCAGATGCCGGTTTAAACGGGTTGACATTTCCTTTAGAAAATAGTCAAACAGCAGATTGATATCCTTGCGCCTTTCCTTCAAAGGCGGAATCTTAATCTGAACCACATTAAGCCGATAGTAAAGATCCGCCCTGAATCTTTTTTGTTCTATCAGGCCGGGCAGGTCCTGGTTGGTGGCGGCAATGATTCTTACATCAACCTGGATGGGGCTTTCGCCCCCCACCCTCAAAATAGCCTTCTCCTGCAAAGCCCGCAATAAAATGGCCTGCTGCTCCAGGGGCATATCTCCTATTTCGTCTAAGAAAAGGGTTCCTTTATTGGCCAGTTCGAACTTACCGGGTCTCCCTCCGCGTCTGGCCCCCGTAAAAGCTCCCTCTACATATCCGAACAGCTCACTGCCTACCAACTCTCTGGGGAGAGCGGCACAATTGATGGCCACAAACGGTCCGTCGCTCCGCTTACTGAAATTGTGAATAGCCTGGGCAAACATTTCCTTACCGGTTCCGCTTTCGGCCTGTAAAAGGACCGTAGCGTCATTGGCCCCTGCCTTCATGGCCATCTTAATTGATCTTTTTAACTGTTTATCTTCGCCAATGATTGAATCAAAGGTAAAACTGGCCTGAGCTCCGGTAAATTTATTAACCAGGCGCTGGACCTGAGCTATCGGCCTTAAAATGATAGCCGCCCCGATTACCTGTTTCTTTTCGTTAAAAACGGGTATTCCCGACGCGGCCGCATGAATCTTGCCCCGCATCCCATCCAGAAAAATCTCCCGATCGTTAAACGATTCCCCGGTCTGCAGCAAATTCAGGGTTTTAGGCGCTTGGCCGCTGAATAAATCGACAACATAGACCCCGATCAGTGCTTCATCGGAATAACCGATGATATTTTTAGCCGCCGGATTGGCCTGGGAAACCCTTCCCTCCATGTTTACAACGATAACCCCGTCGGACATGGTATCAAAGACATTGGCCAGTTCCTCGTGTATATTCATCAGGGCCTGTTGTTCTATCCGCAGTTGCTTTTCCTGGTATAGATGGCAGTTTTCAACCTTATTTAACTTGTTAAAAACGGCTACCGCCATATGGTAACATGAGTTATAACCGCAAGCCGCACAATTCCTGAAGTCCTTTTCTTCCACCTTGTGCATATCAGTATAAATAGCCTGCAATTCGCTTTCGGTCGGGATACTAAGCTGGTTTAGGACTGATAAATCACGGTACTTGCTGTATTCAAAGCTGTATTTACGCAAAAGCTCCGCCAAAAACGTTGCCAGCTGCTGAGACTGCTTGTCGTTTTCTATTCCCTGCTCCGCTCTAATAGCAACCTCATATTCAACTTCGTCGATGTATTTCCTAATACATCCAACTCCCATATTACATCCCTTTTCACAGGCCAGGATATCCACAATAAGAGGCAGGGGCTTATGGCCCTTTTCAATGGAACGTTCCAGTTTGCGCAGGTATCTGTCAAAAACGAGCGGTCCTTCCACCCTGATGATAGAACTTGCCGGGGTTTCAGGGTAGTGATATAAATATGACTCTTTCAGGCCCCCCGGAGTAGAAAAATTAGCTGATATTCCTGCCGCAACGATATTGTCAAACTCCCCGTCTGGCATTTCGTCTATATTTATATTGTTTTGCAGCAGCATTCTGTGGATAGACTGGAAAGTAACATTATATTTTACCATTCCGCTGTCCCGGAACTCTCTTCGCTTGGCCAGACATGGCGAAATGAACGCCAGCTCGGCATCGGGATGCAAAGAGCGAACATAAACCGCCAGGTTGTAAACCGGGCTGCCGATGGGAGCCAGGTATTCCATTAACCGGGGATGATTCAATTCGATATAACTGACCACGGCCGGGCATGGTGTAGCTACCAAGGGGGTCTTGGCCCTTTGGTTAATAATGGCCTCATGATAACAGGCTATAGTAATTTCCGCACCCAGTGATACGTCATATACTTTCTTGATCCCCAAGCGTTTTAAGGCCGCAATCAATTTTTTAATAGGAAAGTTACCGGCTGCCGAAGGCGCGACCAGCGCCACAATTTCATGGTCATCAGACAAAGCCGCATCAAAGCCTTTAACATCATCAATGGCAAAACGGGCGCTCTTTTCTATGATTCCTCCGTGGCTTTTTATGCAGGCCTCAATGCAGCGGCCGCATCCTATACATAAATCGTTGTTGAACTTTATGACCTCACCGCTGCCGTTACTGCATATTTTTACCGGGCACACAGCGATGCACTGATGGCAATTGGTACAGTTTTCTTCGTTGATTCCTATGATTTCTATAAGGTTTTCCATATTTTTTACCCCCCGACAACCCGTTGGCAGAAGCTGCGTGAATATATTCACAATAAGAGGTATTACGTTCTGCTGTTTAGCTCTTATTTATTGCTTGAATATTAATACGACCGCAAATTGATTATATAGTAAATAAAGGTCCTGGTTAGGTAGTAAATTTTAACATATGAAGTTAATCGGCATAATCGACACCTGGTATTTGTCATCCAACATCTCTAGGGCTGTTTTAATCAGGCCGGGATCAAATTGACTCCCCGCGCATCTCAGGAGTTCGGCCTTAATTTCTTCTATTCCTACGCCCTTCTGATAGGAGCGTCCGTTGAACATGACGTCACAGGTATCGGCAATGGCAATAATTCTTGATATAAAGGGTATTTTCTCGCCTTTTAACCCCAGGGGATAGCCCTGGCCATCCCAGCGTTCATGGTGATGCAAGATGGCCTCGGCAATAGGGGCCATATCCGGCGAGCTGAGAGCAATGCGATAGCCTATCTCGGCGTGTTTCTTCACCGTTTCCCATTCTTCGCTGGTGAGCTTTTCTTCTTTGCCCAGGATGCTGTTCGGTATGGCTATCTTGCCTATATCGTGCAGGGTGGCCAGGAGTTTCAAATTATCCAGCTCACTGTCTGGAAGTCCGACCGACTTTCCGATCTTGAGCGCCATCTCCTGCATGCGCTGGCAGTGCTCTTCAGTCTCATTGTCCCTTGTCCATAGAGCCTTTTGCAGCGAGGTAATAAAAGAACTTCGAGTGCTTTTGTCCTCCAGCAATTTATGGCGGTACATTTTATCCTCGGCTTCTTTTATGATGTACTCAATATCCTGGTCGATATATTGTTTGGTCGCCAGTCCCAGAGATATGCTTGTTTCTATAGGAAATATATAACCCAGTTTGCAGTTTTCCTTTATTCTCTCCAGGATTCTTAAGGCATCCTGATAAGAACAAGCCGGCAGGAGTATGATGAACTCATCGCCGCCCCAACGAGCTATGATATCTTCTTCACGGCATGAGCTTTTCAGGATAGCGGTTACCGCTTTTAATAGCGCATCACCTTCTAAATGTCCCAGGGCGTCATTAACCAGCTTCAGACCATTTACATCCCCCATGATAACGCTTATCGGCAGCTGGCGTTCCTTATCAATACGCTTTAGCGCCTCCTCAAAGAAAGCCCGGTTATATAGACCGGTCAATTTATCATGAAAACTCAGATATCTTATCTTCTCTTCATCCCGTTTGCGTTCCGTTATATCTGTGATAATACTGAGCAGGCAGGCTTGACCGTCAATATCAATCCCCTCGGCTGAAAATAACCCCCGGCGCAGTTCTCCCAATTTTCTCCGAAAGCTGATTTCCAGATCGCGCACCGGCTCCCTCTTGAAGATTCTCTCCTTTACCTTCAGCCGATCAGCCGGGTCGAACCAGAAACCCGACTCCAGCGCAGTTCTGCCCGCTATTTCTTCTTTACTGTAACCGACGATGCGGCAGAAGCTATCGTTTACGGCCAGGTACCGCCCTTCTTCCAGGGATGATATGGATATACAGGTAGGGCTGGCATTAAAGGCTTTGGAGAATTTTTCTTCAGACAAACGCAGCGCTTCTTCAGCCCGTTTGCTTTTGGTAACCTCCTTGTGCACACAGAGTAAATGCTCGGTCCCGTCGATATCGATAATCTCGGCGGAAACCAGGAAAATGCCTATTTCTCCCCACTTCGTCCGGAATTTGGCCTCAAAATCTCGAATATAGCCATGTTCCCGGAAATGTTTCAACATGGTCTCGCGTTCTTCAGAAGTTACCCAGATCCCCATCTCCACTGCAGAACGTCCGATGCCTTCATTCCGTTCATAACCGGTAGCTTTTACCCAGGCGTCATTTACTTCAACATAGTATCCGTCTTTTAAAGAGGTAATGGTTATAGGATCGGGATTGCATTGAAACGCCGTAGAGAATTTCTTTTCCGCCATCTCTATCTGGCGCAGTCTTTTAAGGCCGGTGGACGCCAAAACCTGTCCCAGCTTTGCATAGAATTCTATGATCGATTTTACCTGGTCTTCCGGAACAATATTTACTTTGCGAAGCGCTTCAATATACGCTGTTTCGTCGAAACCGAATTCACGGGCCTGCCACCGGAAAAAATCCTCATCGGGTGGTTCGTGCAGCAACTGGCCCATAAAAATGGTGCCAAGATGTTTCCCTTCCACTACGATGGGGGTTGCGTAATCTATCAGTCCATTTAAACATTTGTAACCAGTATACGGTCCATCATGCAAATGACTGGCTATGTAGCTGTCGCTCTGCCGGCAACGGCATTCGGTCCGGGGACAGCTGCGGTGAAATTTAGTGCAGATATCCTGCCAGCCAATGCTGCTCAGAATATTGTTATCGGCATCGAGAACGGCATGCATTATCCCGGTAAGGTTAAAAAAGGAGGCAAACATCTGTTGCAGAAGGGGAATGTCTAACAGATCAGAGATCTTATAATTCCATGTTTTACAGGCTGCTGTTAATTGTTTATGAAATTGACCCCAGTCATACTGGCGGGAGGCTTCCAGTTCAGTAATTCCCTGCCGCAATACTAGCGGTTCATTTATAAGTTGCTCTTTGCTCTTCTCCTCATCCCGCAAAAGATTACCTCCTAAAACGAAATCTGCTTTTGGTGGCTAAACCAATGGTTAAGGGTAGTAGGAGATCCTAATTTTTTTATCAATACTATAACCTATACATCGACAAAATTCTTAAAATCTCTTAATGCCCGTAAAAGAGCTTCCCAATTGTTAAAAGTAAAAAAGCCCCTAAGCTTGACACCTGTAAAAAGACAGCTTTTAATAAACTTAGACTACAACGATAGTTAATCCATTATGAGGTAAAAGATTGTGGCTGATGAAAATGGAACTCGTGAAAAAATTATTAGTTTAGCTTTAGAATTGTTTGCCCAAAATGGTTTTAGCGCCACATCTATGAGGCAAATTGCTAAGACAGTTGGCATACGGGAAAGCTCCATATATAACCATTTCGCCAGTAAAGATGAAATACTCGAAGCAGTGTTATCTGCCCATGGTTTCGGTTTCGTAAAAAACATTTTGGAAAAAAAGTATCTGGATCGAGAAATTGATGATCCTCATAGTCTATTAACCGAAATTCTTGATGACATCATGAACCGCTGGACTGATCCAGAAGATCGGGATTTTGTGAAGGTGCTGCTAATGGAAATGTATAGGACAGAAGCTGCCAGAAACACCTATAACAGGGACATTGATACATCCCGCACATTTCTGGTCAAACTATTTCAGAAAATGGCCGAACAGAATATGATTAAGCCGATGGATCCTTGGGTTCTCGCTAATGAGTTCTTCCAGCTATTAGTTGGGGTTCACATTGAATACCTAGCTAGAATTCAGGGGAACGAGGATGTTACTCCAATCTACAAGTGCCTCAGACAACAACACGTGGATTTCTTCTGGAATGCTATTAAAAAGGAATAAGCGAATATACCTAACTTTATTTGCTTTTTCTTCCCTTACTATTCCCCCCTATCATTCTTCCCACGATTAACAGTCATTTTATATTACAATGGGAAAATAAAAACTATTGACGAACGAACGACCGTTAGTCTAATATGGGCTTAGGATCGATCCTCCTAACTATGGTGCACCCAGTATCTTATCTAGGAGGGATAAAATGAACATTCAAGAGCTCTACAGACAGAAACTAGTATCGCCTGAAGAAGCTGTTAAACGAATCAAATCAAACAGCGAAATCTCATTGGCATGTGGTTTGGCGGCTCCGCCTGCAATTTTAGAGACCTTAGCCCAAAACTATCAAAACTATGAGAATGTCAGATTCTATCAAGCCATCGGCCTGTTGCCCCATCGCTATTTCATGGAAGAAGCGATGGCCGGTCATTTTGTAAAAGAATCCCTATATAGCGCTGCACCAGATAGAGTAGCTAATGCTAAAAATCTCTCCACGATACTCGATAATACCATTCATCTTTCAGAATCGGGGAGATTTATGAGCCATTGGCGAAATGTAAGCGTTTTTTTGGGAACTGCTGCGCCGATGAATAAGTGGGGTTATGTAAGCCTTGGTACCAGCACCATTTATGAAAAGGAAGCCCTCGAAAAGGCTGATATCGTGATCCTTGAAGTCAACGAGAACATTCCGTTTACTCACGGTGATGCTATCGTGCATATTTCCGAGGTGGATTTGGTGGTAGAAAATCATGTTCCAATGATTGAAGTTCCACTTGCTACTCCCAATGAGAAAGATAAAATAATTGCCCGCTATATATCTGATTTGGTGCCAGATGGGGCAACGTTACAATTGGGAATTGGCGGAGTGCCTGCGGCAGTAGCTACCTATCTGACAGATAAAAAGAATCTCGGCGTCCATACTGAGTTGTTAGTTGACTCATATGTGGACCTATGGGAAGCCGGGGTCGTAACTAACCTTGATAAAACCCTGGAAAAGGGCAAAATGATCGGTTGCCTCGCCATTGGAACAAAAAAACTCTGGAATTTCATGGATCATAATCCCATCGTTGAATTGCGTAAGGGAAGTTTTACTAACAGCGTACCAATAATGTCGCAAAACACTAAGTTAATCAGCATCAATATGACGATGCAAGCTGACTTTTACGGGCAATGCGCCTCTGAATCATTGGGGGCGGTTCAATATTCAGCCACCGGTGGTCAGCTTGACTGGGTAAGAGGAGCACAACTTTCACCCGGTGGAAAATCAATCATTTGCTTCTATTCAGCTGCTAAGAACGATACAATTTCGAAAATCGTCCCCGCTATCTCGGATGGATCCGCTATTACCACACCCAGAGCCGATATCGACTATGTTGTAACTGAATATGGCGTAGCTCACCTGAAAGGTAAGCCGTTTAGTGAACGGGCTAAACTGATGATTCAGATCGCCCATCCAAAATTCAGAGATCAATTGGAAGAAGAAGCTAAACGTTTAAGGATTATTCGTTAGGAGGTATGAATAATGGCAATAAAGACCAGACAAGAATACATCGAAAGTCTCAAAAACGTTAAGCCCAATGTGTATATCGCCGGGAAAAAGATTGAGAATACCCTGGAAAGTCCCTATTTAAAAACAACTTTAAACAACATGGCGCTGGGGTATGACTGGGCCAACGACCCGCAGTACGAGAATCTTGTAACAAATATTTCGCCTTTTACTAATGAAAAGGTTAGCTTCTGGACTCATATCAGAAAAGACCCTGACGATCTTGGCCAGTTGGTTAAAGCTATTAATACGTTTTCATCGAAGTATCTGTGCACTATGTGTATGAGCATGGGACTCGGTTCCCTGTGGGCAGCTACGTGGGATATCGATCAGGCTAAAGGCACGGAGTACCATCAAAGGTTTAAGAAGTTCTACGCTGAGCTTCAAAAAAATGATTTGCGTTTCGTGCTCGGAGTTATGGATCCCAAGGGTGACCGTACATTGAGCCCCAGCAAACAGCCTGATCCGGATCTATTTCTCCGGGTAGTCGAAAAACGCGAAGATGGTATTATTGTCAATGGCGCCAAGATGCATACTACCAGCGCGCCGGTTGCCCATTACTTTGTGGCTTCCCCCTCCCGCGTTTTAGGTCCTGAGGATGAGGCATACGCGCTTGCCTTTGCCTGCCCAACGGATACCAAGGGCATAACCTTCATTACCCGCCCCGCGCACGGCCCTCTGGAAAACCATGATTATGAAAGCCCTATCGGATGTAAAATCGGTTTCGTGGAGAGCCTGACCGTTTTTGATAACGTCTTTATCCCCTGGGAACGGGTATTTATGTGCGGAGAGTGGGATTTTACAGAACCTTTCATCAATTATTTCTCTTCCTATGTGCGGTTGGCCAAGGGAACTTGCGTTGCAGCCAGGACCGAAATGCTGGCCGGTATTTCCGCTCTAGCCGCAGAGTATAACGGGGTAGCCAAAGCGGCTCATATCCGCAATAAGGTTACCGACATGATCATTGACGCCAAAATCGGATATGGCTGTGCTACTGCTGCAGCCAAACTGGCACAGATTCACCCCAGCGGCATCTGTTTCCCGGATATTTTGACCGGCAATGCAGGTTTGTATCACACCCGGTTAAAATACGTTCAGCATTTGGGAACAATGCAAGAAATAGCAGGTGGAATTGTTACCACAATGCCTACCGAAGCTGATTTTAAGGACCCCGAAATTGGACCCTTAGTAAAGAAGTATATGCAGGGTAAAGCAGGCACATCCGCTGAAGAACGCTACCGTTTAATGCATTTGATTCAGGATATGACTGCATCCAGGTTAACCGGCTACCTTATGTCCAGCGCCCTCTGCGCCGGAGGAACACCGGAAACCAATAAGGTCGAGGTGTTCAGAAGCTATGATTTAAAAGAAAGGGTAGAAAACGCCAAAGTTCTGGCAAACATTAAACCCGACAAGTATTGGGAACCTATTAAATAACCAAGAGCACGACAGTCCTCCTCCCCCTTATAAGACTGCACCTGCGGAGAGTCCTCGGTATTTGACTGAGGACTTTCCAAAGGTTTTTGACCCCCTTCCGTAAATCGTCGGAAGGGGGTCAAAAACTACACCATCGACTTGGGATGGGTTGCTGTCATAATATCCCTATCTGTCAGAACTTTATTAAGCTGTTCACAACTATATTGGCTTGTTCGTAAACTTATTGTACCTCAACATTCATAAACCATTATCAGCCCCCGCCGCCTATCGGATCAGAGTCTCCATAAACACCTGGCACCAGGCAGTTATCTTCCTCTTTTTGGGGGCATTTGTTGTCCTGTGTATTTTTTATAACCGAACGGCTTTTATCCTTGGTATCTTTCGCACCCTTTTTCGGCACTATTTTTTCCTCCTTTCAATAATTAATCAGTTCGTTAATAGTATTTTTCTATCTGAGGTTTCTATACTGAATGATTTTTGCAGCCGCTTCAAAATCATAGTTTAACTTCCTCGTTTTTCTATTTTATTTGCTAAAAAATATAAGCCGCAGGCGGACATTCCATGCCCTTCGGATGGATATCCACTGCGGCCTCTCTTCCTGCTGACTGAACTGCGGGGAAATTGTTTATTTTTTAATCCTTTTTCTGAACCATCATGGTGGTAGTGTACTCAATTACCTGCTCATTGCGCTGGTTATAGGTGCGGTTCTGATATAGAAACAGGTTCATCTTGGGGTTCTTGGTGGGACGAAAATCGACCACTTCCGCATCTGCTCGGAGAGTGTCGCCGAAGAGCACCGGCTTGGTGATTTTTACGTTGTCAACCCCGATATAGGCATAGATTTCATACCCGGCATTTCCCACGAACTCGGCGATGGTATCGGCATTATGGACCAGCCCGTCGGCAACCACAAAGATAATCGGCCCGGCCAGGGAACGTTCCTTGAACCAGGTTCCCTTGGCATATTCCGAATCACTGTGCACTGCCATATTGAACCAGGTCAGTTGGTGAAGAATAGAAAAATCACCCACATCAAGCGTCCGGCGAACCCGGGTGGGTATCTTTTGACCAGCCTCGATAGTACTCATAGTTTTCTCCTCCTTTTTCTCCATCGTTATTCCTGCCCCTCCCCGCAAAGGGGCTGTGAACCATTGGCAGGCAATTTAGCGAAGCGTCGCACCCGCTATGATCATGCGCTGGGCTTCGGATGTGCCTTCTCCTATTTCGGCCAACTTGACGTCGCGGTAGAGGCGCTCAACCTTGGCCCCGGTCATGAACCCGTAGCCGCCCTGAATCTGCACTGCTTTGGTGGAGTGCCGGGCTGCGCATTCGGAGCAGAACAGCTTGGCCTTGGAAGCGGCCAGGCTGAATGGTTTGCCCTGGTCCTTCACCCAGGCGGCGTACATATAGAAGTAGCGGGCCGCGTCAATATCGGTGGCCATATCGGCGATAAACCACTGAATGGCCTGCTGACTGGCTATAGGTTTTTTAAACTGAACCCGTTGCTTCGAATAACTAACCGATTCATCCAGGCAGGCCTGGGCGATGCCGGTGGACATGGCGGCAATGCCTATACGGCCGACATCAAGCGCGCTCATGGCGATCTTGAATCCGTCTCCTTCCTTACCCAGCAGGCAGTCAGCCGGTACCACGCAGTCTTTGAATACAACTTCAGAGGTCTGGGAGCCCCGGACTCCCATCTTATTGAAGTGCTTGCCGACAATAAGTCCCGGACTTCCTTTGGGAACAAGGAAGGCGCTCATTCCTTTGGGGCCGGCCGAGGGATCGGTATAGGCGAAAGCCACGAAGACATCCGCGATAATGGCGTTGGTGATAAAAGTCTTGGTTCCATTCAAGATATATTCATTGCCGTTCTTTACCGCTACACTGGTGGCAGAGCTGACATCGGTTCCGGCGCCCGGTTCAGTCAGGGAAAAGGCGCCTACCAGCTGGCCGGCGGCCAGACCCGGCATCCACTTTTTCTTCTGTTCTTCATTGCCAAAGGTAAGTATGGGGTGTCCGATCAGGCCATAGCTATAGCCATGAAGAAACCCGGTGCTGGCGCAGGAGCGGGCCAATTCTTCAGTAACCAGCATGGTGGTAAGGAATTCCGCTCCCCCGCCGCCGTATTCGGTGGGATAAGAAATACCCATCATATCCAGTCCCGCCAGTTTCTCGAAAATTTCGGCCGGTTGGCGGCTGTTTTGATCGATTTCCGCGGCTACGGGTTCGATATACTTTACAGCGAACTCGCGCGCATTTGACCTGATCAGTTCCTGTTCTTCCGAAAGCTTGAAATCCATAAATACACCTCTTTCATTGAAATCTCACCCGTCCTGTTGCAGTTATTATTTTCCCCCCCATCTTTTCAACTAATCAGCGCCCTTTACAGTTCAATCTCCTGCCTTGATGACTTATTACTCCTGGTTTACTTATCTCAAGGCCTATGCGTTTAGAAATTTTCTCCTCCCACTGACTACATGCATCTATCGAAGACCAGGGACTCTTCACTCACAACAAAACGAGTTCCTTCGATACCTTATGGGGCGCTCAAGGGCACTCGCTTAACCGGTTGCTAATGAGGCAGCGATAATGAATATCGATGCCTTGTCAGTCATTATAAATCAGGTTCTGGAAAAATTCCTGTTGACAGATTGCCAATGTTTCAGCAGAGAAATCGTATCAGGCTTTCAATTAGGCTTTTCGTGTCTCGTGCGACTGCTAAATGTTGTGCGTCGCTTAGATGGACGTTCCTGGCGTGTAAGTAAAGAATGGTGTATCGTGTATCGCATTTCTGTATTAATATCCCTTCTACGAAAAGAATAATAATCCTTCTTCTTGAGTCAAGGCTATTTTGCTCCAGCGTTTTGGCAATCATCCTGCCGCCATCGCTGCAACAAAGGTATTCTTAAAAAGCCTGGGCGTCACCTGCTCTTCAGCATCTAGTCAAATTAGGCTATTTATCGATTATATTCGACAAATAGCCTAGGTTTCTTTCCTCCCCCCTTTAGCCTGCCTCATTCTATGATTTTTAGGCGAATATTAAATTGTTTCTCCATAGCAAATGTTATAAACAGTTATAAAAGGTATTTCGCACCATCGGCAAGATAAAATGCTTATTCCTGCCCATATAGACGAAAATATTTAGATTTATTGGGTCAGCTAAGCATACCGTAAGTTGATAGCGAAGTTATTTCCAGTAAACCATCATGCATCATTGTAGTGCAATTACTTATTATTAACGCTTTATGTAATTATGCGTGGTTTTGCATAAATATCAAGCAACCCACCGGCTTCTTCGATTAAATAAGAAAGAGATATAGAGCCGGCAATTCTTTTCATTTGGGAGTGGGGATTTTCGGGGGGAAAACCAATGAAAAGAAGGAGGCCCATTTGTAATGGCAAAAAAGTTATCTTTACCAAACAGCGTAGAAACCAGGGACCGAACCGGTATCGTTCAGAAGACGGAATACGAGGATATAGCATATAAAAGGCAGCAGGCCAAAAAGATGGCCCAGGAGAAATCCCGGGTCCGCACCATGGCCAAGCAGCAAGCCCTGGCGGAACGCATTGCATCGGCTACCGAAGAAGTAATGGCCAGTATCGAAGAATCAAACAGTGCGGTTTTGGAATTCTCCAAGTTGATGAACGACCTGGCCGACAGTGGAACCAGGATTAAGGAAGAAGCCAGTGAACTTAATGATAAGGCTTCAGAGATTGACCAAACCGCTACCAATCTGCTGACTGATTTTAATACGCTATACAATGATGCTCAAATCGGAGTCACCGCCCTTAAAGATTCGATAAAAGGCATGGGAGATATGCTCACCCAGCTTAAGGAATCCGCTGGCAAGAACTCCCAATCCGGCCAACGGATAGGTGAATTGGAGGCCCAGTCCCGCCAAATTGACGATATTGTCCAGGCGGTGGTTATGATTGCCGACCAGACCAACCTGCTGGCCCTAAATGCGGCTATAGAAGCGGCCCGGGCCGGGGAGCACGGACGGGGTTTTGCCGTGGTGGCGGACGAGGTCAGAAACCTGGCCGAAATATCGGAGCGCTCCGCCCGGGATATACGCGGGGTGGTAGATAAAATCCGGACCGAGATTGAGGAAATCGTCAAAGACATTAATGAAGTAGTTGCTGATTTTCAGGGCTGGGAAACAATGACCGAAGAGGCCTATGGAAAATTCACTGAGATTGACCAGCGTTTTGGCCGTTATTCCGATATAATAAACGAAGCCGCTAAATTGGTGGAAGAACTAAAAAGCAAATCAAGAGAACTTCTGGTCGGGAGCGAAGCGATTGCCGCCGCGGCCAAACAGTCGGAAATAGGCATTGAAGAGTCGGCCAAGGCGGTCGCCGAGCAGAGCAAAGGCATGTCGGAGATCAACAGCGCCACCCATGACCTGACGGAAATGGCTGAAGAATTGAAAGTCTCCACCAATATCAACAAATCAGCGGAGGAAGTTGCGGCTACGGCGGAAGAACTTTCCGCCAACATCGAAGAAATAAGTTCTTCGGCCACCGAAATCGCCAGTGTGCTGGTTCAGATGAGCGATGGAATTAATACTGCGGCCGATGAGGCTCAAAATGCCACCATTATGATGCAAGAGGCCGATGGCTTTAGAATGAGTGTGGTAAATTTAACGACCGAAGCAGGCGGGCTGTTAAACGAAATTACCCAGCTGCTTTTGGACGGGCGGGCTCTGGCCAGGGAAGTCTGGATGGGCGTTCAAGGCCGGGTAAAGCACTATACCACTATAAATGCTTCGGTAGAATCTCTGCAAGCCAAGATACGGCAGATAGATAAAATCGTAGGCACTATCAACAATGTCTCCATACAAACCAATATGCTGGCCGTCAATGGATTTGTCGAAGCTGCAACGGCAGGCGAACACGGCCGTGGATTCTCGGTGGTGGCCGGTGATATTCGCAATCTGGCCAGCGAGTCGGCCGAAAACGCCGACAAGATCAAAGACCTCATCCAGGATATTCACAGCCAGATGGATAAAGTGGTGGTAGAAGTCTCCCTGTCCGAGGCAGCCTCTAAAAAGGCCGACGAAACCATGTATGGAACCGCCCGCTACAATACCGCGGTTACCCAGCAGGTTGAAACCATTACCACCAACCGGGTAAGGATAGGAGAGGGCTTGAACTTGATTAAAGACGCTCTGGAAAAAGGTTTGGTAGCAGCCACCGCAGCGGCTGAAGAAATCAACCAGGGCGTCCAGCAGGTAAATGAAGCCTCTAACGTGGCAGCCGAGCAGGCCAAAGCGATTGACGAACAGGCCAAGGCTATTGAAGATATAGCCGCCATAGCGGATGAAATGCAGCAAGACAGCTAAGCCCGGGGAGCAAGAAAGGTAAGGTGGATTGATATGAGAACTGATAATACGTTCTCCTCGGATGAAGTACAACTGGTAACTTTTACATTAGGCGACGAGAGTTTTGGACTCAACATCATGCATGTCCAGGAAGTCATCAGGATGCCGTCTATTACCAGGGTTCCCCAGGCTCCGGCCTATGTTGACGGCATGACCAATCTGCGCGGCCACATTCTACCGGTGGTAGATACCCGAACCAAGTTCGGGATGGAAAAGGCGGAACAAAATACCTCCAGTCGCGTCATCGTGGTGGACACCGGCGGCCGGGCCATAGGACTGAATGTTGACGCAGTATCCGAGGTGTTAAGGGTCGCCAGCAAAAACATTGAAGGCGCTCCCGCCAGCCTGTCAGATAGTGTGGACCGCACCTCCATCACCGGGGTGGTGAAACTGGATGGGGGTAAAAGGCTGGTTATGGTATTGGACGCCGCCTCTTTGTTCGGTCAGGAAGCGATAAGGAAGGACCGCCGCCAATCCAAAGCCGACCGGCAAAAAACCGAGGCGCTGCTGGACGAAGTGCAAATCGTGTCTTTTAAGGTCGGCAGGGAAGAATTCGGGCTGGAAATTGATAAGGTAAAAGAAATTATCCGGTTTCCCGAAATTGTAAAAGTGCCCAATGTTCCCGATTACATTAAGGGCATCATTTCATTGCGGGATACCTTGATGCCCATCGTTGACATGCGCACCAAACTGGGTACGGGAAGCGACGAGGTCACAACCACTACCCGGGTGGTAGTGGTCGATGTTGCCGGCGCTTTTGTCGGGTTGACCGTTGACCAGGTTTACGAAGTGATCCGCATACCCCGATCTATTATCTATCCGCCGCCGGCGGCTGTCTTGAGTGAAACGGGAGAAAAGATTACCGGCATAGCCAGGGTGGATGACGGCCAACGGATCATTATGCTGATGGATCCGCAGAATGTCATTAGCGAGAACGACCTGGATGAAATAAGCTCCGGCGAAGGTTTTAGCCAGTCAGAAAGCGAGTCCGAGCTTAGCGCGGAAATGGATGAAAAGCAACTGGTAATCTTTAAATTGGCTGGAGAGCAATATGGTATAGACATCGCCCAGGTTCAAGAGATCACCAAAATGGCTCAGATTACTGCAGTGCCCCGCTCTCCCAAATTCGTCCAGGGGGTGGTAAATTTACGGGGCGATGTTATCCCGGTCATCGATATGCGAAAACGCTTCGAAGTAGAAACCAGGGAATATACCGACCGCACCCGCATCATCGTCAGCGAAATAAACAACAAAAAAATCGGCTTAATCGTCGACGAAGTAATGGAAGTCTTAAGAGTGTCGGCTCGAAAATTCGAAAAAGTTCCGGGCATTGTCAATGATGAACATGGCCAGGGATACATGGACGGCATAGTGAATACCGATAATCGCATGATCATGGCCCTGAATCTGGAAAATGTCCTGGAAAGCAAAGAGTGGACCCAACTGAATAAAATGCTGGAATCAAACGAAAAGAAACCCCCTTCAAAACTTAAAAAACAAAACAAATAACCCGCTCGCGCCCATTTTAAAAAGGGCCGGAAATACCATGAACAACGGCTGGAGGCTGTCCGCCAAGTCCACCCCGGACTGGAAGGGCAGCCTCCTCTCATATTTCATGCCCATACCGCATCGAACGAACTCGATTGGATGATACTTTTCGGTTCCCCTATAAAATTCTGAAGCAGATTTTGATAAATTGAATATAAATAGAATTAAATAGCAATTAATGGTTATTATGGAAAGAAAGGGTAACGTTATGGTGGCTTTAAGCATCGTCCAGCAGCTTATTTCTCTCAATCATCCCAGCGGATATTATTCCGTATATCAGCATCATGAAGAATCGTATTGGCAGCATATTCCCAACTGGATACTGGAAGCCGGCCAGACCAGCCGGATCGATACTATCCTCGATATCGGTCTGGCCTACGGAACTCTGGGTTTGTTTAGCAAGCTTAACACCGGAGCCGATCTATACGGCCTGGATCTGGTAAAACTGATCAGCGATGATCTGCTCAAGCGGTACGCCATAAACTATATGACCAAAAATATAGAAACTGAAGAAGTCGCTTATGATACCCGCTTTGATCTGATCATTTTTACCGAGGTTCTCGAACATTTTAATTATTATTGCATCCCCACGCTTCTAAAAATCAAAGCCATGCTCAACGACGGTGGCATCATCATGTTCTCCACCCCCGCCCAGGAGTATTGGGGAAAAGTATCAAGCTACGATTCCTGGAGGCATATGCCCACCACGGATCAACCCGTCGAGCTAAAAGACGCTCATATGTACCAGTATAGTCTTGACGAACTTACCGACATATTCAAAATAATCGGAATCAAGATCGACAGAATGCAGCTCGCCGACGGAATGAACGGCTTTAAACATTTTAATATGCAATTGTCTAAAGAGATGGTGTAAGCGAACCGTTATCTGGGGCGGTTTCTTATGCAACCTGCTCATGGCAGGGGCTTTTCTATTGATTATGAGAGACATTGTCCTGCAAGGGAGGGTGCCTCTCTTTTTCTCTGCTATAAGTTCGTCCTCAAGAGTATGTTAATTCTTTTGCCATCAGCGTTTGCGCCAAGCGGCTCCCTCACCCCAAGCGCCACCAAGCCTATCATCAGCAGGATACCAATCCTTTTTCTAATTGTAATTCTACGAGCCGGGTTATCAATTGCGGGACAGAACATTATATTGACGTACCTAGATCTGCTAGGTATAATTTTAAATATACATAGATGTCTTAGGTATAGAGGGGGGATTCAATGAATTTTTCCAAAGATTTAACTGCCGCTTCGGCAACTCCTCTCATTTTGGCCATTCTAAAGGAACGAGATAGCTATGGCTACGCGATTATTAAACGGGTAAAAGAGATGTCAGAGAATGAGTTGGTATGGACCGAAGGAATGTTGTACCCGGTTTTGCACCGCCTGGAAGAACAACAGCTCATTGAGTCCTACTGGCAGAAATCCGAGGCCGGGCGGCAGCGCAAATATTATCGGATTAACGAGCGCGGTCTTGAGGAGTTGGAAGTACAGAAAAAGCAGTGGGAAATAGTCGTTTCGGCTCTGGCCAAGACCTGGACCGATTAAAAGCCTGAAGGAGGGTCAGCATGTTTGACTTGGAAACCCAGATTCGCTCTTGGAGCGACCATTTGAGAGTACGGGGTAATCTTTCTGAAAACGACATCAGCGAATTGGAAAACCATCTGCGGGATGAGGTCGACGATTTAAAGGCTGCCGGACTCGCCGTTGACGAAGCTTTTCTAATCAGTGTAAAACGCCTGGGCAATGTGGATGCCATCGCCCATGAGTTTGCTAAAGTAAATACTGAAAAATTATGGAGGCAGTTTTTACTGGACCCTTTTGACCCGAAAACCAGGTCGCGAAACCGCCGCGATATAGTTCTGGTGGTTTTATTTGCCCTGCTCGCCGGCACATTGATTAAGATTCCCGAGCTTTTTGGAATAAGCCTTCAAGATCAGGGATCCGAACTGTTTTACTTCAAGAACTTGAGCTTGTTTATTTTACCTTTTATTGCGGCTTTCTTCCTGATCAAGAGGCAGGCTGCCTCGAAAACCTGGGTAGTAATATTGGGGATATTCGCCCTGTCAGCTTTGATTATCAATATTTACCCGTCGTTTGCACCGCATAATACCGCTTACTTAAGCGGCCTACACCTTCCCATGTTTTTATGGCTGGTCGTAGGAGCGGCGTATATCGGTAAGGAATGGCGAAAACGCCCCGGAAGGATGAACTTTATCCGCTTCAGCGGGGAAGCATTTATCTATGGTGTACTGGTGATGGCAGGTATCGTCGTTTTAGGTGGGTTTATCTCGCTTATTTTCGAATCTATACAAGTTGATGCGGGCACATTCCTGGAAAATTATTACGTAATTTATGGCGGCTGCGCGGCGGCAATGGTTACTATGTATTTGGCTGAGGCCAAGAAAAGCGTGGTTGAGAATTTCGCCCCTATTTTGGCCAAAATATTCAGCCCTCTCTTTTTAATAACCATGCTTTGCTTCCTGGCGGTGATGATCCTAACCGGCAAAAGTCCTTTTATGGAAAGGGAATTTCTAATTGCCTTCGATTTTATGCTGGCGATGATTTTGGGCCTGGTATTGTATATAATTTCAGCCCGGGACATCAATCAACCCGCCAACCTGTTTGACTACTTGAATCTGGTTTTGATTCTCACCGCGCTGGTCATTGACGGGGTGGCTTTATCAGCCATAGTCTTTAGGCTTTCAGCCTTTGGCATTACCCCTAACAAGGTTGCCGCACTGGGAGAAAACCTTGCTTTGCTGGTCAACCTGGCAGGCCTGGCCTGGCTATATATAGGGTATTTTAGAAGCAAGTTCTCCTTCGTTAAACTGGAAAAATGGCAGACCAGTTATCTTTACGTATATTTCTGCTGGACAGCAATAGTAGCATTTGTATTCCCAATCATATTCAGGTTTTATTAGAGGTCCCGAATACAGCATCGCATTATGAAACAGAGGAGATGGATCTATTGGTCCATCTCAGACCGTCAAAAAAGCCGAATCACTGCCTCAGTGCCAGAATCCGCTCAAACAACGTATCCCCTCAATCGCGGCTTCTGGCACTTCCTTGACCATCATTTTCATTTTGAGCGTAGCGGAATGGTATCGTGGTGCCTGGATGGTGCTTCAGATACTTTGCTATGATCATTGAATTCAAAATCAGCATGCAAGCCATCAGGTTTTATTATTCCGTTAAAACTAAAGTATTTGGCTCCTCTCTATGCTTCAGAAAAACTGTTGAAAAAACCTGGCTCATGATGTAACGTATATTGTATAACAAATGTTATGTAACATAAGTTATGTTAAGGGGGCGTTATCCATGGGACCCAAGAATAAATTCACCAGGGAACAGATAATTGACGCAGCTTTTGAAATAGCACAAACAGAGGGCATTAACAACATTACCATGCGCAAAATCGCCGAAAGAATGGGCAGTTCGGTAGCTCCCATCTATGTGAACTTTCAGCACATTGGCGAACTGATGGAATCGTTAAAGGAGAGGATTTTGAGCATCGGTCAACAGCTTTTGAGTGAAGAAAGTTCAGGGAACCCTTTCTATGATATGGGAAAGGCAAGCCTGAGGTTTGCCATTGAGTACAGCGTACTTTTCCGGGATTTAGTCATGAGCGATAACAGCTACATGCAGAACTATGATGAAGAAGTAGCCCCTGTTTTAATTGAGGAGATGAAGAAAGACCCTGAACTGGAAGGCTTCACAGAGGATGAGTTAAAAACCATATTGCTTAAGATGAGAATTTTCCAAATCGGACTTTCAATTATGGCCGCCAAGGGCTCACTACCCCAAAACTACGAAATCCAGGATTTAATGGACATATTATCAAGCGCAGCCGACGATGTAATCCAGTCAGCCAGACTGAATAAAAAATAAAAGCCTGAAAGGGGGGAAAAAATGCTTAAAAGAGTTAGATATATAACATTGATGATCTTAATTGCTTATGTTTTTAGTTTATCTCCGGTCGCTTATGCCAACAACATTCAAGATACCAGCTTGGAAGCCTTTTTTGACAACACGATGAATTCCAAGCTGGAGAAATACCATATTCCCAATGCAACTGTATCGGTTGTGAAGGATGGCGAGATTGTATATAAGAAAGGATTCGGCCTGGCAGATATCGAGAATAACATTCCGGTGGACCCTGATACTACCCTTTTTCGTATCGGTTCCACTTCAAAATTGATTACCTGGACTGCAGTTATGCAGCTTGTTGAAGCAGGCAGGTTGGACTTAAACACTGATATAAATAAATACTTGGATTTTGAAATAACACCCCGGCTTGAAAAACCTCTACAGAATACTGCAACAGAGCCGATAACCATGACCCATTTGATGACCCATATTGCAGGCTTTGAAGACCACCCAGACATGCTTTTCAGGCTTTCGGCAGATGAATTCCTGCCTCTGGATAAATATATAAAAGAAGACCAGCCTGCAAGGATATTTCCCGCCGGTGAAGTTGCCGCCTATTCCAATTATGGTACAGCTCTGGCAGGTTATGTGGTAGAAAGGGTATCTGGCCTGCCCTTTTCGGATTATGTTGAAAAAAATATTTTTGCACCCTTGAATATGAAATATAGTACCTACCGGCAGCCTCCAACCTTAGACCCGCCTGCTCGTATGGCAAAACCTTACAGATTTATCAATGGGTCGCATACCGGGGCAAGTTTCGAATATATTCTGCCCGAACCAGCTGGCAGTATGAGCAGCACCGCCTCAGATATGGCCAATTTCATGATAGCCCATTTATCTGGCGGCGTTTATAATGGCGGAAGAATTCTTAAAGAAGAAACATTAAAGGAAATGCATAAACAGCATTTTACCTATGACCCGACATTGGGAGGCATGACCCTTGGATTTATGGAGGGAGTCTTTAATGACAAAGAGGTGCTCTTTCATGGCGGCAGCACGATGCTCTTTAACACAGGTCTTTACCTGGTGCCCGATGTAAATACCGGGATTTTTATTTCCTACAGTGGTGGTAATAATCTTCTTCATTCCGAGGTTTTTCAAGAGTTTATGGATTTTTTCTATCCAGTTAAAGCTCAAACTCAGGGAGTGCCTGGCCAGGGCGGCATGGAAAGGGCTAAACAGTATATAGGTGAATATCAGATGAACCGGAGAAGTATTACCACTGATGAGAAGATCAACAGTATATTAGGCGGAGGTATGCTTAATGTTGATGCGGACGAAGACGGGTATCTTCTGGTAACCAATGCCGGTGAAACAAACAAATTTTTTGAAATTGAGCCTGGCGTGTATCAGAACCTCAGGGAAGGAAGAACCCAGGATTACTTTGGCCCGTTTCATAGAATTATTTTTAAAACGGATCCCTTCGGTAGAATCATGCTGACCACCGATGGCCCTATGACATATTCCAGGGCTCCATTTTATTCAACAATGAGTTTTACGGCATTAGCTGCCATAATCATTGCATTGATCATAATAAGTTCGCTCCTTTACTGGCTATTTATAAAGATTTCAGGTTGGCTAAAAAAAGGGAAAAGTAAAGGTTCCAGGCCGTCTTCTATGGCTGTTTGGGTTGGAATCTGCACCAGCATAACTATCCTGATTTTATCAGCCAGCATGTTTTCTTCAGGCATTGATCCCGTATACCAATTGCCCAAAGAAGCATACATGCCTGCATCAGGAACGCCATTATTTAACTTCATACCAGCACTTATGGGGATTTTTAGCTGTTTACTGGTGCTCTTTACGATGGCTGCCTGGTGGAAGGGATTTTGGAGCCGGATCGCCCGGGTGCATTATAGTATATTTACCCTGGCAGTTTTGGGATTAATATGGATCCTTTATTATTGGAATATAATTAGTTAGTTACTTAAATTTTACACTTGAGTTAGTTATACCTTAAATGTATAACCCACATGAACGTCTTCAAAGAACAATTTTTTCACCTCCCCCCTGGCTTAACAGCAGATCAAAAACATCATACTAAATGTTTAAGTTGATTTAATGTTATCATAAGCTTATAGCAAAAGTGAACGAGTGTTCACTACATATTGGCAGATAATATTAAGGGGGAGTTGCAGTGGAGACCAGAGATGCAATTATAGGCAGGCGCAGCGTAAGAAGGTATACGGAGCAGCCCATAAGCGACGCGGATTTACAGGACATAATTACCGCCGGCCTGTATGCGCCTTCAGCCGTGGATCTTCAACCCTGGTACTTTGTAGTGGTTAGAAGCCCTGAGAAGCTTGAGGAACTGCGGGAATTCATGAGCGAGGTCTATGACCGAACGGAACCGGTCCTGCTCAAGCGTTTTGCCAAGCACCCGGCTATTGTCGCTGAAACCAGGGTGTTCCTCAAAAGCCTGGGCGACTCCCAGTGCTGTATTCTGGCTTTTCTCTATAAACCGGATTATCCCGATAAAAGGGTCGTCATGCAGAGCACCAGCGCCGCCATTCAAAATATGCTTTTAGCCGCCTATGACAAGGGCGTCGGTTCCTGCTGGATGACTGCCGCTTTGAGCGCGGGAATGGATGAAGACCTGCGCCTCAAATACGCACCGGAACAGGGTGATTTTATTGCCGCCATAACCTTCGGCTACCCGTCTTATACGCCCAAGGCTCCGCGCCGAAAGGATGGCAGGTATGAAATAATCTAGGAATTTAAACTATTTATCCGGGTTGTAGCTATCCATGATTCTGTCAACTGCGAAAGTTTATTATCTTATAGAGGTTTTCTTGGTCGCTTTGAGCTGCGTTCCCTTTAAACAATACAGACCGCCTTCCCAACGCCAAGAGGCAGGGACGGCTCTTGGCAAGGCAAAAGAACCCTCCCTCCTTCTCTCTTTGCCTCGCCCAACGCCACATAATAAGCCGCTTGCGGGGGGAAAATAAGCTGTACTAACAAAAGGGGGAATTATTATGTGCTTCTTATGGGTAGATATGGACAACAGACCCTGGAATGAATACACAAAAGAATTCAAAAAAAACCACCCTGCGAAAACCAGAAGCCGGAAATCTCAATAAGCATCTTGCAAAGAGGGGGAGACTCATGATCAAAAACCATCTGGACGCTGAGAATCGTCTTAGGTTAAGCATGCGCTATTTGTTATAATTTGATCAGACAGGGGGTGCGCATCATATGAGAAAAATTCAGGTGTTTAGCGTATTGTTGTTTCTGGCTTTCTTGATGGGCTGCAGTACAACGAATGATCCATCCAGCAATCAAAACACGCCATCTGCTCCCGTTACAAGCAATACCGCCGCAAACCTTCAGCTTGTAGAAGCTTACCCTAATCTGGTTTTTAATCAACCTTTAGAATATAGGCATGCCTTTGACAATAGCGACAGGGTTTTTGTAGTTGAAAAAGCCGGTCGAATCTTAGTGTTCCAGAATAATCCCCAGGTTCAGTCTTGGCAAGTTTTTCTTGATCTGACCGGCCGGGTCGACAGCAATTCTTCCGAGCAGGGTCTGTTAGGTTTGGCTTTTCATCCCGACTACAAGAATAACGGCCTTTTCTATGTGAATTATACTGCCCGCAACAGCACCATAGTGGCACGTTACAGGGTAAATCCCGGCGATCCCAACCAGGCTTTATCAGATAGCGAAGAAGTCATCCTTACCTTCAACCAGCCCTTTGATAATCATAACGGGGGTCATTTAAGCTTTGGTCCGGACGGCTACCTCTATATAGCGTCCGGGGATGGCGGATTGGCGGGCGATCCCCAAAACAACGCTCAAAACCGCGGCAACCTGTTAGGAAAAATACTGCGCATCGATGTAGATAAGCCCGGTAACGGGACAGCCTACAGCATCCCGCCCGATAATCCTTTTTTCGGAAACCAGGAAGGATTTAGAGAAGAAATCTACGCTTATGGTTTGAGAAATCCGTGGAAGTTCAGCTTCGATCAGGGCCGAGCTTGGCTGTGGGCAGCCGACGTAGGTCAGAGCAAAATAGAAGAAATCGACATCATCCAAAAAGGAGCCAATTACGGATGGCGTAAAATGGAGGGCAGTCTTCCCTATCTAGCGGTGGGAAGTATTGACCAGACCGGACTGACTTCACCGGTTTGGGAATACCAGCATCCTACCGGCAATTCTATCACGGGAGGCTATGCCTATTACGGTAAATTAACTCCCAGCTTAAATGGGGCCTACATCTATGGCGATTTCGGCACCGGTATGATTTGGTCCCTACGGCTTGATGAAAATATGAAACCGGATAACCGGACCTTGTTTGATACCGATCTGAATATCTCATCCTTCGGATTAGATCAAAACAATGAGCTGTATGTAGTTGATTATAAAGGCAAAATATACAAGTTCATCGAATCTTGACAGCCCTTATTTAAACTTATTCGACGTTAAATAAGAATGTCCTAACGTTCTCTGTAAAAGTCTTCCTATTCTCATACTATCACAGATTAAGCGCTATAACGGCAGGCGATAGATAAGCTCTTTTTTCCAGGGTGGTAAAAAAAGCTCTCCATCCGGGCGTTGTCAAAACAGCTACCTGTTCGTCCCATGGCAACCTGTTATTTGACGCTTACTTTTTATCCTTATTCTCTCCAAAAGAGAAACCCGTTTCCAGGATTGGCGTGCTGAAAACGGGCTTTGTCTACAGTCTGAACCCCCCTTGATAGGAGTTTATCGCTCATCCACGTAATAATATTTAGCCTATGCTCAATTCATGAGCATATTCATAGGAGATAATCTGACCAATGGCAGTCTCAATCCAAGCTTTTTCTAAATGAGATTTTGCGGCAATACTACTTGAAGTATCATTTTTAAATGATTCATACACATAATCTAAAGTTTCAATTTCTTCTTTAGTAAATAAGCAAAGATCTGGCTCTCCAATAGCTCTGTATAGTTCGGCTGGATTCTCCAAACCAATATCCTCATATTTTTTTAAAATTTGCTCACTTTCGTTCTCTATCAAACCCATGAGAAAATCATACTTATCCGGGACCGGTCCTAGAGGTAGAGCCGCGTATTTTATACCGTTTATCGAAATATTAAACCTTTTAAAATGCACAAAATCAATATACCAAAGATATTTCATTAGCTTTACTTTAAGTAGTCTATTATCTTTTGAAGCAAAATTTTTAACTGTTTGAACAACTTTATCAAGGTTAAACACAACGAATCCGTTAGTAATACCAGGCGCATCACCAAATAGATCTTCAAGTAATCTGTAAACCTTTTCTTCTTTGCTACCTAACAAAGAAGCAATCCTATTATCTAATGTACTAAATTCTTTCCCTGACAATCCTTTAGCATTGCTTTCAAGCAGCCTTTTCATATTTTCAGGATTTTTCATTAGAATGAATTCCGCATTATGACTAGGACTTTGCAATGCTCCACTTTCATACCGAGAAACAGTTGCATGCCCCCACCCAAAAAGCTTAGCTAATTGCCGTTGGCTTAGACCATACATTTCCCTAATACTAATCATCTCATCCGGTTGGAGCAAACCTTTTCGTTGCCTGTATTCCGAATAAGCTTTAGCAAAATACTGTTCCTCAAGATGTGGATCGGGAACAAGCTCTCCGCAACATGAACATTGAAAGCGAGTAACCATAATCTCTATGTGCTCTCCCCTGATATTGAACACTTTCTTAATTTCAACAGGTTTAAACTCACTATCTTCCAAGCATTCTACGCAATATTCCATTTCCTTCCTCCTTCCTGCCAAGGAGATTTTAAGATATCTTTCCACACCGGTTTTCTTTAAATTGCACAAATCTTAAGCCCTCGCTTACCATATTTTTACCATTCCCACCTGGACTTTTTACTTTCCTGCACTACACTGGCTATGAAAGTAATGCTTCACGTCAATACCACTATTGAAAATTTTATTTCAGAGAGGTGTCTGCTATTTACGGGACGGTACGCAACGCTATTGTCAGCAACTATGAAATTTTAAGCCATACCCAGCAACGCATTGCTGAAAAGGTCGTCGAGCAAGTTGAGAAATACCTGATGCTTCCCATCAGCAAATGCGCGCAGGAATTGCAGGTGTCAGAAGCCTCTTTGACCCGCTTTTCCCGCGCCATCGGCTATGCGTCCTACGCCCAGCTGCGTGAGGACTGCTGCCAGGAAGTCGTGGAAGCCCTGGGCATTCGGGAACGATTGGAACATTCTATTCAAAAAAGCGGAGAACACTCCAACTTCCTGGCCCACCAATTACACCAGGAGCTTGAGCATTTCCAATCCCAGGTGGAGAGTGTCGACTACACCACCCTGGAGCAGCTCAGCCAGAAAATTGCCCAGGCCGGATGCGTTTACCTGGCGGGCTTGGGAGTGTCCACCTCCCTGGTGCGTTTTTTGGAGTTCCGGCTGCGGCGCATGGGAGTGCAGGTGCGGGCTCTCTGCACGGGAGGCTATGAGATGATGGAAGACCTGACCGGGCTCCAGAATAAGGATCTGCTGCTGGTGATAGGGTTTCGCCGCATCTATCGCGAACTGCTGACCGCCGCTGCCTTTGCTAAAAGCATGGGCTGCCCGGTATTCGCCATCAGCGAACACCCTCTTTCAGCTCTGGCTTTGGCTTCCGACTGGCATTTAGTGCTAAAACGAGGGCCGGATTCGGAGTTGAATTCTCTGGCTTTTCCCATGGCCATTTGCAATGCCCTGGCACTGTCGGTAGCGCGGCAGCGTGAAGCAGAAATCCAGCAAACCATCACCAACCTGGACTGGCTAAACGCCAAATATTCTGAATTGGAGGGTTAAGATTTATGGGTAAAACGGTGAAAAAACTGGCCTCATTGCTGTTGATTTGCCTGCTCTCAGCAGGCTGCCAGAGCGGCACTCAAACCAAACCAGCCGAAAGTCCTGCCGAGTCATCAAATAATCCCGGGGTGGTAACCGTGTACACTTCCGTTCCCCAGGAACTCATCGACCAGTTCAAGGCGGAATTTGAAAAGAAAAGCCATGCGGAAGTCAAAGTATACCGGGCGGTAACCAATGACATCCTGGCCAAGCTGAAAGCGGAAAAGGAAGCCGGCGGAGTAGCCGCAGACGTAGTTTGGGTAGCGGATACCGCTTCTGCCCAGCTTCTCAAGGAGCAGAACTATCTGCAGAAGTATGACTCTCCCGAAGCCGCTGCCCTGGCTCCTTCTATGAAAGACCCGCAGGGCTACTACTACGGTTCCCGGGTCATCAACATGGTTCTGGCTTATCATACCAAGGTGGAAAAACCGGAGAGCTGGAACGATCTCTTGAAACCCCAATATAAAGGGAAGATAGGCATACCGGCGGTGAGCAGCGGAACCTCCTATACTTTTGTAGGCGCTCTGGCTTCCCAGCCCGATTTTGGCTGGAAATTCTTTGAGCAAATGAAAGCCAACGGCGGGATGCAGGTGAAAGCCAATAAGGACGCTACCCAGAAATTAGCCTCGGGAGAATTTCAACTGGCCGTAATTTTAGATTACATGATCAAGGATTTGAAAGATAAGGGATCCCCGGTGGATTATGTGATTCCCAAGGAAGGCGCCATCATGGTAGTTTCCCCGATCGCCTTGCTGGATGGGGCCAAGAATCCTGCCGGCGGCAAACAATTCATCGATTTTACACTCTCCCGGGAAGGCCAGGAGCTTCTAATGAAGCAAAACGTGGTGACGGTTCGCACCGATCTTACCCCGGTGCCGGGTGTACCCATGGTTGCTGATATCAAAGCTTTTCCGATTCCTGACCAATATCTAAACGAAGCTCGCGAAGAAATAAATTCCAAGTTTGAAGCTATTTTTGGCAAGCCCTAAGCCAGTTAAAGCTGCAGCCGGCACTTCGCAGAGGCTGCAGCTTCCGGCTGTTCAAGAGACGGGAGGGTGAATCGGTGTTCAAAAACTGGAAAAGCAGCCATCTGGGCTTTACCCTGGCCATTGCCACCGTGCTCCTGACCAGCGTCTATCCTATGCTGGTCATGATCCTGTATGCCTTAAAGGGAAGCCAGGGCCTGACTTTACACAATTTCGCGCTGGCTTTTTCCGAGCCGAAAAACATCCAGGCCCTGGAGAATACCCTGTTTGTCGCTCTGCTGGCTACTTTTTTCTCGCTTCTCATCGGCGTGGGGATGGCCTACTTGACCGGCCGCACCAACCTCCCCGGGCGCAGAATAATCAAGGTTCTTTGCCTTCTGCCCGTGTTCACCCCTCCTTTCATCCTGGCCATCGCCTGGCAGCAATTATTAAGCCCGGTAGGCTATCTCAACCAGGCTTTTCAGTGGATCAGCCATTCCCAATCGCTTTTATTGAATATTTACGGGCCCACAGGTATTATTCTGGTCATGACCTGCAGCAGTTTTTCCATGGTTTATTTGATTGTGGAAGGAGCACTTAACCGTATGGACCCCTCTCTGGAGGAGGCGGCATTGATGTGCGGAGCCCCACGCCAGCGGATACTCCTGGATATTAATTTGCCTTTGCTGCTCCCTCAGATTCTGGCTGCCGGTCTGCTGGTCTTTATTACTGAAATATCCAACTTTGGCGTACCAGCCGTGCTCGGATATCAGGTTTCTTACTATGTTCTCACCACGCGCATTTACCAGGTGCTCCACCAATTTTACCGCAGCGACAATTTTTCCGCCGCCGCCTCTTTGTCTATATTGCTGCTCGTCCTGGCGGTTCTGGGTCTGATACTAAAAGATTGGCTGCAAAATAAAGGCCGTCATGAAATAGAGCCCGGCCAGGACCGCATGGCGCCGGCTTGGCATCTGGGCCGCGGGCGCTTTGCATTGGCCGCCCTGGTGATGCTTTTTCTCTTCTTCCTGGTCCTGCTGCCTCTGGCTGCCATAGGCTTGACATCTCTGCTGCGCGCCTACGGATTGGAGCCCGGTCTGGCCAATTTGTGCCTGGACAATTACCGGCGTCTGATAGACCTCTCCCTGGTCCGGCGGGCTTTTGCCAACAGCCTGATTCTGGCTCTGAGCGCCGCCACCCTGGCCGTATTGTTCGGCACCCTGCATGCCTATCTGCTGGTGCGTAAACCCGGACCGGGCACCAAACTTCTGGATGCTGCCATCACTACACCCTATGCCCTCCCGGGCACGGTGGTAGCCCTGGCCATGATCCTGGCTTTCAGCCGCCCTTTACCGCTGCTGGGAATTAATCTATACAACACCCTGGCCATTATTCTATTAGCCTACTTTGCCCGCTACCTTACTTTTGCGGTGCGCAATATTTCCGCGGCCTGGCAGCGCGTTCACCCTTCTCTGGAGGAAGCTGCCCAGGCCTCCGGAGCCGGTTGGTACAGAGTGCTGGCTGAAATCCTTCTCCCCCTGCTGGCCCCCGGAATTCTCTCGGCCTGGGTTCTGGTGTTTACCTACAGCGTCCGGGAGCTGACTCTTTCCATACTATTGTGGTCGGCAGGCAACGAGACACTGGCCGTGGCCATCTTCAACCTCCAGGAGTCCGGAGATCTGACTACGGCCTGCGCCCTGTCCATGGTGGTCATCCTGTTTTCTTCATCCGCCTATTTACTTGGGCACTGGCTCCAGGCCGGCAAGGGCCTTTTCCCGATCCGCGGGAAGCTTTTCAGCCAGGCCGCTCCACTCATTGAGAAAAGGGGGTAATCGATTTGTCCTATCTCGCCTTATCGAAACTACATAAGTCCTATGGCGAAAGCCCGGCCGTAAGCAATTTCAACCTGAATATGGAGAAGGGTGAGTTCGTCTCCCTGCTGGGTCCTTCCGGCTGCGGCAAAACTACCACCCTGCGTATGCTGGCCGGCTTTATTGAGCCGTGCCATGGCCATATTTCCCTTAAAGGCCGAACCATATATTCCAAAATCGAGAATATCAACGTCCCTCCGGAAAAAAGAAAGATCGGTATGGTTTTTCAATCCTACGCGGTTTGGCCTCATATGACGGTCTTTGCCAATATCGCTTATCCGCTGCGGGTGCAGAAAATAAGCCATCCGACTATAAAAGCCAGGGTGCTTGAGGCCCTGGACCTGGTCCACCTGGCCGGCCTGGAAAACAGGTATCCTTACCAGCTTTCCGGCGGCCAACAGCAAAGGGTCGCTATCGCCCGGGCTCTGGTGATGGAGCCTGAAATCCTGCTTCTGGATGAACCCCTGTCCAACCTGGATGCCCAATTGCGTCAACACATGCTGCATCAGATTGATGAGATCCGCCGGTACACCGGAGTGACTATTCTGTACGTAACCCACGATCAGAAAGAAGCCATGGCCTTGTCTGATCGTATTGTGCTTATGAACCAGGGCCTGACGATCCAGTCGGGCCGTCCGCAAGAACTATATGAACGGCCGGGCACTGCTTTCGCCGCCAATTTTTTGGGCCGGGCCAATCTGCTGCCGGGTTGGCCCCGGGCCATTCCCCGGCAGGGAATACTCACTTCCCAGGGCTTTTTTCTCCCGGTGCAATCAATCACCGGACTGGAGGCCGGGAATGAAAACACCGTCACATTGGTCGTCCGGCCGGAAGACATTCGCCTTGAACACCCGGATGGGGGTTCCCCAAGCACACCGGGGTGCGTCGTATATCGCCGTTATTACGCTTCCTTTATTGAATATGGCGTGGAAATCAATAATACCCTGCTGCGCGTGGAAGCTGAAAACGGAGATCGCCTGGAAGTAGGCCAGAGTATCGGTTTAATTATACGCAGAGCATTTGTTCTGCCGCAGGAGGAAGATGATATTGTTCAAAACCGCCATTTCGTCCAAAGTCCTGCAGGGCCTGCCCCTGCCCAACATCATTGAATATGCCGCCCGCTTGGGCTTTGATGGAATAGAATTATGGATGCACCAGCTGGCCGGATGTGGATGGTCTTTAAAACAAATTAAGGAGTGCTTACAAAAGCATTATTTGTGCTGCCAGGTTCACGCGGAAACCCGTGATACTAATCTGGCATCCACCAATCCAGGCATCCGGGCTGAATCCCTGCGCCAGGCGGCCTACGCCATCCAGTGCGCCAGGGACCTGGATGCCTCGGTTATAACCATTCACCCCGGCCGGTTAACCAGCCAAAAGGATTTATGCACCCGGGACCACCTTTGGGATCTGCAGGTCAAGGCTTTTGATGAACTGGCCGTATTGGCCGGCAAGGCCGGTCTGGTCATCGGAATCGAAAATATGGAGGCCCGGGATAAAGAATTTGTGGTGGGGGAAGAACACCTCGCGCGGATCATCAGATCAATAGACAGCCCTCATTTAATGGCAACCCTGGATATCGCTCATTTATACTCGACGGGAAGTCTGTACAGCTCTCTGGACAACTGGACTCTTCCGCTGGTGAATGTGCATATAAGCCAGGCTTCCGGAGAAATGCACCTTCCCATACACGCCCGCCCCCCGGGAGCCATTGACTACACAAAGGTCTTCCCGGCGCTGGCCAGGCGCTACAGCGGCTTCCTGGTGGTGGAAGGATTTCAGGCAGGCCAAGAAAAAGATAATGCCCGAAAAAGCATGGAATGGCTCCAATCTCTTTTATAGTTGATTATTAAGGTAAATATACAAGTTCATCGAATCTTGACAGCTTTTATTTAAACTCCGGGAGGTATTTTTTCTTCCATCAAACTGCGCAGATTTATGGTATTACCGTCCACGACAAATGTCCCGTCCCCATTGGCGTGAAAAGTCCGGCGTTCGGTTCGTTCCTGATCAAGCCAGGCACGCACGCCCTGCAAAACGAAAATGTCATGAGCTTCCAGATATTCAGTCACCCGGCACTCCAGGCAGGCCAGGCACTCGGAAACCAATGGAGCTTTTACCTCAGCCGCCGGTAATGCGGTAAGGCCAAACTCTGTAAACTTGTCCACTTCTGCACCGGAGCAGCTGCCGATGCCGACCACTTTTTCCGCCAGGTCAACCGTGGGAATGGCCAGCACACATTCTTTAGTATTTATGAGGGCCTGGAACGAATAATTCCACGGGCCGGTCGTCATGGCAATCTTCGGGGTAAAATCCATCACCATATGCCATGAAATGGTCATCATATTATTGCGCCCTTTATGGTTTGTTGTAACCAAGATTACGGGACCCGGCTCAATCAGCATGAACGCTTTCTCCATTGGCAGTTCGGTCATCGCCATATTGCCTCTCGCCTTCTTTCCATGGTGGACTTTTCGTCATTCATTATACTTCTAATATATACCATTAAGGCAGCCCTATTACGTGGGTTTACCTTATGTCGCAAAATTTCTGCCAAGTAATGTGAGATATTTCTCATATGAGATGCTTCTCATATATAATAATTTATATTATCATGTTTTACAGGAGGTGTTGGTGTGCCCAAAGACACTTTTTATAATTTGAGCGAAGAGAAGAAGAAACGAATATTTGACGCGGCTGTGCAAGAGTTTTCTACCCGGCGTTTCAGTGATGCCTCTCTAAACCAAATTGTAAAGGCCGCTAAAATACCCTGGGGAAGTTTTTATCAGTATTTCAATGACAAAGAAGACCTCTATCTTTACATTGTGGAAGAAATCTCCAAGGATATGCATCAAATTATAGGAGCCTTCAACCCCAATGCCAGCTTTTTTGAAACCATTATACAAAGAGCTGAAGGAACCCTTAAAATAGGCAAAATGAGACCGGAGTATACCCGGCTAGGGGCATTGACGGTGATTGACAACAGCGAATTCATGTTGCAGCTCCTTAGATCATCCAACGAGAAGTACATCGAAATAATCGAGCGTGATAAAAAGCGCGGTATGATCAAGCCGGAAATCGACTCCGATGTGGTTGCCAAAATGATTTACATCTTCATTTTTAATGAATATTTATATAGCGGATTTGACGAGGCCCGCTATTTAAATAAAGTGGAAGGTGCAGTTCAAATACTCAAGCAAGGCATTGCCGTTCACCAGGATTAATTGAACATGTTGATTCATTGGTAGGGATAGAAGGAGGCTAAAATATGAGTTTATAAGGGTAATATGTAATTTTTAACTAACAAACGGTAGTTAGCCTAAAATAATTTTAATCGGAGGGGATCCCCATGAAAGTGAATAAAGCGAGTTTTTCCGCATCGGTAATAGCTCACTGCCGAGCCTATCATGCGGTGCATGATGATCAAAAGATATTTGATGATTTCCTGGCCGATCGTCTGCTTACCGAAGAGGAACGCGCGTACTTTGACGGTTCGCTATATAGATCTATAAAGGTACTTAAATATTTTGGCTCTGGAAAAACTGTTCCTTCAATCATAAAATTATTCCTTCCCCGGCGTTTTAAACATGCTATTAAGGCTATTGTGCCCGAAGAATTGACTCAAGTCTCCGATTTAAGCTCGGGCGTGGATTGCTATATGCACGCTACCGGAGGTCTGGCGTTGACCGTCAGCCGGTCCCGGTATACCGAAGACAGCCTGGTGAAGGCGGTCGGGGAAAGAGTACAGCAGTATGTGATTCTGGGAGCGGGTTTGGACACCTTTACCTTCCGGCACCCGGAACTGATGGGAAAGCTCCGGGTTTTTGAGGTGGACCGCCCGGCTACCCAGGCTTTTAAACGTCAGCGCCTCATTGAATTGGGGTGGGAAATCCCTGAGCAACTATATTTTGTTCCGGTAGATTTAACAGGTCAGAGACTTGATGAGGAGCTTAAAAACTCACCGTACGACTCGAAATCTTTGAGCTTTTTTAGCTGGCTGGGCGTCACTTACTACCTGCCCCGTGAATCTGTGCTCAATACCCTGCGCACCGTTGCCGGTATCGCCCCCAAAGGCAGTACGATTATTTTTGACTACCTGGATGCCGATGTATATGACCGTGCTAAAGTAGCTCCACGGGGACAGTGGTTGTTGTATTCTCTGGTAGGTGCCAAAGGGAAATGTGCGTTTGACCCGGCCACATTGTCCCGCGACCTTGCCCCTTTGGGCTTAAGTCTTGAGGAAAATCTTAGCCCTTCAGATATTGAAAAACGCTACTTCCAGGGACACCCAGGCAAATATCATGCTCAGGAACATGCCCACTTCGCCTGTGCGGTTGTTAAATAGCAATAGCAGGGTCATCTAACAACTGTGCTCCATATACAACCACCATAAAGGGAGAGGTTAAAGCATGCGTTCATATGTGCTCGGTTTTAAGGAAATAGATAAGACAAAAATCGCCCTGGTCGGCGGCAAGGGCGCCAACCTGGGGGAGCTGTCCAGGATTGAAGGGATGAATGTACCGGATGGCTTTTGCGTTTCTACTCAAGCCTATAAAAGAATAATTGAAGACAATCAGGAACTTGGCCAGTTGCTGGATCACTTGTCTCTTCTACGCCCAAGCGAGCTGGAAAAGGTCCGCCAAATCAGCGCCAAGATCCGCAGGGTCATTAAAGAAACCGCCATCCCCAAAGAAATCGAAGCTCAAATTGCCTCGCACATCAATTTGCTGGGCAAAAAGAATGCCTATGCGGTGCGCTCCAGCGCCACCGCCGAGGATTTGCCCACCGCCTCATTCGCCGGCCAGCAGGATACGTATCTGAACATTATAGGGAAAGACGCCATTCTCAAGCATATCAGCAGGTGCTGGGCGTCACTGTTTACCGATCGGGCCGTAATCTACCGCATGCAAAACGGTTTCGACCACCGCAAGGTCTATCTGTCGGCAGTCGTTCAGAGGATGGTTTTTCCCCGGGCGGCGGGGATTATGTTTACCGCCGATCCGGTTACCTCCAACCGCAAAGTGCTGTCCATCGATGCCAGCTTCGGTCTTGGCGAAGCCCTGGTCTGTGGCCTGGTGAATCCTGACACCTACAAGGTGCGGGAGGGCCTAATCGTCGATAAGAAGATATCCACTAAAAAGCAGGCCATCTATGCCTTGGAGAAAGGCGGCACCCGGGAATGGGAGATCGATGCCCAGCAACAGAACAAGCAAACCCTGACCGATAAGCAGATTTTACGACTTGAAGGCCTGGGCAGGAAGATCGAAGCCCACTTTGGCTCACCCCAGGACATTGAATGGTGCCTTTATGAAGACACCTTCTACATCGTTCAGAGCCGCCCCATCACCACCTTATACCCCCTACCGGATGTTAACGACGGGAAAAACCGGGTATATGTATCCTTCGGGCATATCGAGATGATGACCGAACCCATCAAACCATTGGGAATCGTTTTCTGCCAGCTCTTATTCAAGAATAATATACTAGGCCATGCCGGTGGAAGGTTGTTTATTGACTATACTTATGATTTTGCCTCGCCGGTGGGGAGAAAAATGGTATTGAGATTGTTGGGTTCATTCGATCCTCTGATAAAAAACGCCCTGCTAAATTTGTTCAAGCGAAAACAATTTTTAAAGACTTTGCCGCGGGGGAAGAGATCACTCCGCCTGGGGGCGCAGGGATTATCCTGGGCACTTCCCATTCAATTCCTGAAGATCTACCGCAAAAACGACCCCGCGCTTATTAAAGATATCATATCCCGCAACCAGGAGTCGGTCAGGGATCTGCAGCAAAGGATCGCCAATGTATCCGGAGATGAACTGTGCGATTTTATTATACAGGATTATAACCGTTCACTGAAAACCATGGCTGATCGTCAAAGCACGGCAGCATGGATGGCCGGGATGCTGGCAGTAAAGTGGATCAATAAGAAAATGGAAAAATGGCTGGGCGAAAAAGGTGCCGTCGACGTACTCTCTCAATCGGTAGACAACAACGTTACATCCCAAATGGGGCTTGAACTTTTGGATGTAGCCGATACTGTCCGGAATTACCCGGCTGTAATTGAATATTTTCATCATCCCCATGATGAGACTTTTTTTGAGGACCTGGCCGGGTTGGAAGGCGGCGAGGCGGTCAGTGAATTTATACAGGCCTACCTTGAAAAATACGGCATGCGCTGCTCCGCTGAGATCGATATCACCCGGCCCCGCTGGAGCGAACAGCCGACCGCGCTCATTCCCATGATCCTCGGCAACATCAGGAACTTTGAGCCGGGCGCCCACAGAATTAAATTTGAGCAGGGGCTCAAGGAGGCGAAGGAGAAGGAACAGGAGCTCTTAAGCCGCCTGGAGCGATTGCCCGGAGGCAAAAGAAAAGCCAAAAAGACCAGGAAGATGGTAAGAACCGTGCGCAATTTGATCGGCTTTCGGGAATATCCCAAATACATCCACATCCAACGCAACTACATTTATAAGCAGGCACTCCTGAAGGAGGCCGGCAAGCTTGTGCAAAAGGGGGTCATCCGAGAGAAGGAAGACATTTATTACCTGTCCTTGGAGGAATTCCGAGAGCTTGTTAAAACCAACCGCTTGGATTACGGCCTTATAACCAGGCGCAAAGCGGAATACGAGTTCTATGAGAAGCTGACCCCGCCGCGCTTGATGACCTCCGAGGGAGAGGTCATCATGGGCGAATATGATACCGGTAATATACCCCAGGGCGCTTTGGCGGGTACTCCCGTTTCAACCGGCGTCATCGAGGGCCGGGCCCGGGTCGTTCTAAAACTGGAGGACGCCATGGTAGAGGAGGGTGACATCCTGGTTACCAAATTCACCGACCCCGGCTGGACACCGCTCTTTATATCCGTCAAAGGCCTGGTGACGGAAGTAGGCGGCATGATGACCCACGGCGCCGTTATTGCCAGGGAATACGGCCTACCCGCTGTTGTGGGGGTTAATGATGCCACCCGGCTGATCCAGGACGGGCAGCGAATTCGCATCAACGGTTCGGAAGGGTATATAGAAATCCTGTAAAGGGAAGATGGATTTAATCAGCCCCTCATCATGCGCTACAATACAAAATGCAGCCTCTTTCCAAGGAGGAGGTCAATTAGAATCTATATTGCACTATCTTCATATTATCTTCTGCTAATTGCATATTAAATTCTGCTAATTGTTGATATTTGTATTTTGTCGCCATATAATTATTATTAACTTATATAGGAGGCTCTTTCTTTTATGACCGCTGATATTTTGAACCTTGAGCAAGCCATTGAATTTTTAGGGGTCAGTGAAAAAACGCTGATTAAACTGCTCCGGGAAGAACACCTTCCTGCCCGTAAAATTGGCCGGGAGTGGCGATTCAGCCGGGAGGCCCTGCTTCACTGGCTGGCCTCCGGGGATTCCATCGACTATATCAATCGAAACGAGCGATACATGATTTCCGAAGATGTACCCGGCACATCCTCCGCCCTGTTTAACAAAATCGGTGAAGCCCTAACTGCCGTAAAGAAGAATGACAATAATATTAAAATTCTCTTGCAAGAGTTGGACAGCGACATCATCATTCCGCAGGAGGCCACCCTTCGTATCAGCTATAAGCAGCAGAGAGAGGTTGAAAAACTGGAGTTTAAGATTTTTTGGGAACTGCGCGAGGAATCCAAACTGGAAGCCAATCAGAAATATGTGTCATCCGGTAAAAGAACAGAATGAACCACCAAAATGAGCGGATTAATGAAAAAGGCTTTTTCTTATGCCAAAGAGCATCGGCATCCGCCCTACTCGAACTTTGTTAAGCTGTCTCGTTGAGATATGAGAAAGGGTGCGTTGCATATGGAAAGTAAAAAGGGGCAGAGGCTTACAGCGGCCGTTAGAGTCATTATTATATTCGGCGTTATCAGCCTGCTGGGAGACATGGTCTATGAAGGTGCCCGCGGAGCCAACAGCCAATACTTCAATCTGCTGAGTATCAGCGCAGCTCAGGTTGGCCTGGTATTCGGCATCGGAGAGTTCCTCGGGTATTTTTTAAGGCTGTTGGCCGGCGTCCTGTCAGACCGGAGCGGCAAATACTGGGTCTTTATTTTTGTGGGATACGGCATGCTGCTCGTTGTGCCTTTTATGGGCTTTACGATGAATTGGAATATTCTCGTCATCCTCATTCTGATGGAGCGAATCGGAAAATCACTTCGCAATCCCGCCAAAGACACGATTTTGTCCGGGGTTGCTGAAAACCAAGTCGGAATCGGGTTTGCCTTTGGCCTTCAGGAAGCTCTGGATCAGATTGGAGCTTTTGCCGGACCTCTGATTTTCACCTTGGTTTTCTTCATTACAAGCCAAAACGGAATTCCGGAATACCAGTTAAGCTATAAATTGCTTTTTATTCCGTTTGCTCTTCTGATGCTCTTTGTAGTCTATGCCTACCGCAGCATCAAACAAAACAACTTGATCACCGACATAAAAAGGAAAGAGTTCCGCTCAGAGCGGCTTCAGCCAATCTTCTGGTTCTATACGGCTTTCACCTTTTTCTGCACCTTGGGGTTTGTCAATTTCAGCATCATCGGCTATCACCTGAAGGCAAATCATCTGATGTCCGATGGGAATATCACGCTGCTGTATTCAGTGGCTATGGCGGTAGATGCCGTAGCGGCGCTACTGGTCGGCAAAGCGTATGATCGTATGAAAAAGAAAACGGAAATGAAGACGGGAGGCCTTGCCGTTCTGATGGCTATTCCTTTTATTACGCTGCTGCTGCCGTTTATGACCATAAGCAACTCAATCATACTGATTGTTATCGGCATGGTTATTTTCGGTGTTGTCATGGGAACCCATGAAACCATCATGCGTTCGGCCATTGCCGATATTACGCCCTTTCATAAACGCGGTACCAGTTACGGCGTTTTCAACGCCAACTACGGTCTGGCCCTTTTGATCGGATCAGCACTGATGGGTTGGCTGTATAGCGTTAATCAACCGGGGCTCATTATTGCTTTCACTTGTGTTGCCGAAGCAGTTGCCGTTTTACTGTATTTTAAAATGGTACATACGATAAAGGTGAGCGGGCAATAAAAACCCGCTGTTAATTATTGCGATAAGGGCGGCACTTAAAACCGGAAAGTGTAGGGACAAAGCGTAGACTATTGGATCTCCATTAAACAATCCTTCAACTACATTTTACAAGGGACGCTTCTTTTGCTTCCTAAATAATTCAACGTATTATAACATACCAATCTCCTTGCTCCCGGTTATTTAAATAAAGATCTGATCCATAGTACATCATCATGGGTTATGCAGGAAAACACGCGCAGAAGGAATAAATATATCGCGGCGGTTAAGAGGAGATGTAAATATATTAAGTCGGGATTTATGAGATTTAAATCATCTAACAGAACTGAAATGCCTATGGCGCCGATGATACAAAGTACTGATTTTACTATTTCTTTTAAGTCTATTCTCAGTTTTGTAACCTTAATCAGCCTGTTTAAACTTAAACTGAAATTCAGTATCTTTACCAAATAAGTCGTGATAAGATACCCGATGATGGCATACTTGGGCAGCAGTAAATAGGTCATGACAACATTGATCAACGATGTGAAAATATTGTAGCGCATGGAACTGACCTGTTCGTCTATGCCTTTCAACATGTTGTCCACGATGTTGTCCAGATACATAACCGGAATCAGCGGCGCCAGCATCATTATAAAATAGGCTGCTTCCGCATTATTATAAATTGCCATTCCCAGCTCTTCGGAAAAATGCCAGAACAGCCAGGCTACGCCTATGGACAATAGAACCCCCAGATTGAAAACGCGGGCAATGATATAGTTGAGTCGATTATAACTGCTGCTCGCTTTGCATTCGGCCAGCTCCGGAACGATCAGATCGCAAATCGCTTCAATAAAAACGGAGGGGAACATTATTACCGGCATGGCCATGCCTTGAATTACACCAAATGTGGCAATAGCCGACCCACTTGATTCGCCGCTCTTTTTAAGCCCCCAGGGTATCAACAATTGTTGGATGGTCCTTACAACCGACATAATATAGGCGCTGAATGCTACGGGCAGAGCTATGCGGAACATTCGCGATATGAGATGGGCTCCGACCTGGCCGGCGTTGGTGACTCCCGGCCGGTCTGTCCTGTAAAGAAAAAATAGAAGTAGGAATGAGCAAAGCTCCCCTGCACAGGCTCCCAGAACTACGGCTGCGCAGGCAAACTCAAGGCCCATCGGCAAAAATAGGCCGATGAACAATACTGTCGTGCCTATCTTTATAAGCTGCTCTAAATACTGCACCAGCACCGTCATGATTACTTTGCGCACCGCTATAAAGTATCCACTTATAACGGAAGACAGCGCGATAAAAGGCAGGCTGAAGGCAAAGATGCGCAGCGATAATACGGTTCGGGTGTCATTTAGCCAAGAGGCGCCGATATATTCCGCGTTGAGGTTTATTATTATCATGGTTGCAACGCTGAATATTACGCCATAAGCCAGGCAGTTGCGCACCACCTGGATTGCTCCGGCTGGCTTCCCGGTTCCCATTTCCTCGGCTACCAGGCGGGTGGCGGCAAACCTGATGCCCGATATTGAAAAAACGATGGCCAAAAAATAAATGGAGCTTATTAGTTGGAAAAGCCCCATACCCTCCGGGCCAAGCCGGTTGGAAAGATATACATTGAAGGATATGTTTACCGTGCGCAGAATTAACGAAGTCACGGTCAACATCAGTAAATTTATAAATATTACTTTTACTCTCTTCAAATCCGCACCACATCAGCATTTATTTTATTAAATCTATGGTGCGGACCGGATATCTATACGCTATTGATTGCATAAGCGATAAAACCGGACTTTTAGGCTTTACTAATAAAATGCCTGCAAGATCCCAACCTCTTGCAGCCTCACTTGACAAGGTTCGGCAGCTAACCGGAAACCTGAGCAGTTTTGTCCTGGGATGGCGTCTGGGATGGTTTAGGCAGTTGCTGGTTGTTCCTCAGAGCAAACACCACGGTCTTTCTCAAAAATCTTTCTTTAAGGGAAGCCGGCTGGTGAAGATCCATCCTCGCCAAATAGTCGTACGCTGATGGGGGTGTGGGCCTGAACAATTCCAGCAGCAAGCCCCTGATCATTTTGAGAGGATATCCGGTGGCCAGGGCTTTGAAAGCCTTCAAGGATCCCCCCAGGATTATTTCCTGTCTGGTTAAATCCGTGCCAAAAGGATAGGGTTGAAAAAGGCCCTGGGCTTGATAGGGTTTAAGAAGTGCTGCAATCTTCTCCGGGGTGTTGTTGCGGTATGCTTCCGGGATCTCATAGTCCAGGGGGATTTTGCCCGCTTTCTTGGCCTGGTCGAGAAGCTGTTGCTGGAACCTCGAATCGGCTATATTTATCAGACGGGCGATAACCTCTTTGTCAGGCCGGCCGCGAACATCGGCTATCCCGTACTCGGTTACTATGATGTCCCGCAAGTGCCTGGTTACCGAACAATGACCGTAGCTGAAGACTATATTGGACTTGAGCTTTTTGCCCGCCCCTTTGGTGCTTTTGATCATCATAATCAGCCGGGCGTCAGGCAGGGCGTGGGCCATGGCGGCAAAGTTGTACTGCCCGCCTATGCCGCTGATAATCCGGCCGTCATCCAGCCCATCGGAAGCAACCGCCCCCAGCAGGCTGGCAACCATGCCGGTATTGACAAACCTGGCGTCTTTTCTCTGCAGTGCCCGTAACTCCTCTCCCCCGTAAAGCTGGTTGACTTTTTCCACACCGGCCATGCCGAATAATTGTCTCTCTTCTTCGCTCATGTCGTTTAGGGCTTGATAGAAGGATTTGGGGCCTATAAAGAAAGCCCCCAGCAGGACTGTGCCGCCACGCAGCTCTCTACCCAATAGATGTCTAATCCGGGCCCGGTTTTGCTCATCATTCATATCTGCCGAATATTGGTCCTCGCTATCGATAATAAAGCCTTCTTTAAATTCCAGGCCACTTTTAAATATTCCGTATTCGGTGAGAAAATCAAAATCCTCTTGGGTAAGCTCAGCATGTATCGCTTTCATGTCGATCAGATTGTCTAGGGTATCTTCCGGGATATTATCCGCAGAAAGCTTCCCGGCATTGATAAGCTTCATTATGGGCACGCTTTCAAAGACTTTGCGCCTTATTATCCTATTTTTGTACATCTGCATAAAGGCATCCACAAACATCTCAGACGCCCCGTAGAGGCCCTGTTCGAAAGTCCCCGTGCCGCCCCATTTATTGATAAGCTCTCCATTTTTTTGTATGAGGCCGGCTTTTGCAATGATTTCCCGATACAGCCCATTGTGTTCATTGCGCATGATGAGTCCTGACACGATGGCGTCGCCCAGCGCGCCAATCCCAACCTGGATGGTGCCGCCGTCTGTGATTAAAGTGCTCACATTGATGCCCATCATATGGTCGGCCAGGCTGACGGCATCCTTGGGCGGAGCGAAAAGGGTATAGTCGTAATAGGGACCCTGAAGGACGATATCGTACATATCCGCCTCAACCACTGCATCACCGTACATAAAGGGCATATTCCGGTTTGCTTCTCCGATGATAGCGACTTTCTTGCCCTGGGCCCTCAGGTTTTTGAGGCTTTGTATGCCCTCCAGGCAAATATCCGGGTTGCAGGCCATGGAATACAGGGTCTTGCCTTCGATCTCACGGTAGCCTATAAGCTGGCCGAAGACGTTAAGTCCGAAATTGACAGCATCACGGGCGGCATGGGTGTAGTTGGAGGCGATATGGTTTTGCTGAGGCACTGGATCTTGCAGGTATCCGCCGGCTTTACTGAAATTCTCGAAGAATTCCACGTTAGGGGGGAGTTTCCCGGCTCTAAAATCAAGCATGTAATCAAATTCCGGAAAACCTTCAAAGACTCTATCCGCCAGGGGTTTTAAAAATCTTTTCTCAACATCAGTATGCCCCCTTGGTTTCTCAAGGGCCAGCGAGGTAACTATTTTGAGCTTGATTTCCGGATCTTCTTTGGCCCGCCGGTAAAGTTCGTTGATAAATCGCACCGGCTTTCCCAGGGCCAGGGTCATGCCAAAAACAATCTCCTTTCCCACATAGTCGATGACTTCATCGACACACTTCCGTACGTCGTCATAGACGGCTCCTTTTTTAGTATCCGTGACACACACCTACCTTTCATCCAAGCCCTACACCTCCAACTGCTCAAATTTTTCGCCAGCGGATAACCCACCGGCTGACAACATGCATTCTAAATACTTTGCAAGTGCAAATTCCGTTCCTGAATTAAATTTATGCGGCAGGAAGAAATTTTAGGGCTATTACCATGGTTGGCGTCTTCTGAATTGGCCACCGTATGACAATATGGCACAGACCGGGCGCTAAGGTTTACAAAATATATCCATAAGTTTATGAGAAGCTTTGCCTGAAAGGGGTTAAACGAAAGTTTAAATAGAAAAAGCACCTTTTTGACAGGTGCCTTATAATGCCGTAGAGCCATATTCGCTGAATATCGAGTAGAGGGCGGTACGGTATATTCCATTTTATTTGAAGGGTCTCATATGTATTCTTAAATATTCCATTATGCTAGTAAATATTGACAGTGTAACCACGGTTCATTTTTTGGCATAGCTTAGATCAGTAGCTGATTTATCCATTTTTGTAAGCGAAAGGAGCTAGTTTTATGCCTGGAACAAACCCGCTTAACTTTGTCAGATCCTTCCCCCGTAACGGCGCTACCGGTGTATCTAGGAATCCAAGAATTCAGCTAGTCTTTAATGATGTGGACAATTCAGTATGGGCTAACCGCCGCAACCAGATCAGGCTCTTTCGAGGCAACACAAGCGTCGGCATTAACGTGATCCGTTCAAGCAGCAGAGCCTTACGCCGTAATATTTTTGTCATCCCAACAAGCACATTAAGACCTTTAACCAGCTACAGACTGGTCATATTACCCGGATTAAAAGCCCGAAACGGTAGGCGTAGGCGGCTGGGTGAAACCGTTACCATTCGCTTCAGAACCACCTCACATCGTGGAATCATCTCCGAAGAGTAAACAGTGCCGGAAGTTTTAGCCCAATATGATAGTAACAAAACCATTATGCGCAAATGGGTGCCCCAAGGGGTACCCATTGTCTATGATTAAATCTGTTAGGCGAAAGCTTCTTTCTATAACCAAGCTATATATTTACTATCCTGCAACCCTTCGGCCGTAGAGCAGCCAGGGAGCCGGAAATAGTCCGTTCTGGTTTCCAGGCTCCAAACTGAAATGGCAGGAGATGATGTCTCCATTAAGCCAGGAGATTATCATCTCTCAAAAGGATATTTATACTATTTGTCGAAGAAGAGAACAAAGCCATAAAATACAATGGTACTTTGGGGAGAGAGCATTTGAAAGCCATCCAGGATGAAATTATTTTGACAGTTCCCAATAACCTGGGCTACCTTCCACTAATTTTGGATGCCACAGCCGCTTTTGCACGCCTTCTGGGTTTTGATGATAAAAAAAGCAATGAAGTCCTATTAGGCGTCGAAGAAGCAGTGGTCAATGTTATCGACCACGCCTTTGCCGAAGGCGAACAAGCCAGTTTTGAGCTGGTTTTTCAGGAAATAGCGCTGGGCATGCAAATAACGATTAAAGATCAGGGGATGCCCTTTGATCCCCTGGAGCTTGCTAAAATGGCGGAAACAAAATCTTTTAACGCCGAAGATACCCGGGGACTGGGTTTGCGCCTTATGTACGGATTTATGGATGAGGTATCCTTTGTCAACCTCGGCAAAGCCGGCAAAGAAACTCGTCTGGTAAAATACCGGGGAACCAGAATACCTGAAATGATGGAATCTCCTCGGGCTGACATTCATACCGAGACCCAACCCATGCCTGCGTATCATATTCGCCAGATGCTCCCCCACGAAGCCGCAGCGGTCTCCAAATGCGCCTACCTGTCCTATGGCTACTCCTATTCCAATGAGCACGTTTATTTCCCGGAACGCCTGCGGCAGCTAAATGAAGAGGGCAAAATGGTTTCACTGGTGGCGGTAACTGAAGACCATGGCATTATAGGTCATATAGCGTTTATTTTCAATGGTGACGACCCGCTGGTTCCAGTCTCCGATGATGCTTTTGTAATCCCTCAATACCGGGGGTCCGGCTGTTTGAATGATTTAGGCAAGGCTTTGATAGACTGGGCCATGGACCACGGTTTGATGGGCACTTATACATGGGCGGTAACCAGCCACCCCTATTCACAAAAAGTGGCGTTAAAATGGGGATTGAGCGATACCGCCATCCTCCTTGCGGGTGACATACCCTTTGAGTTTAAAGCGATTAAAGAAGGCAGCACCCAGCGGGAGAGCGAGACCATCTTGTTCCGTTACTTTCGCCCCGTGGACAAGATAGAAATATATGCGCCTTTACATCACGTTGATATGATCACTCAAATATATGAGCATCAGGGTGTACCGGTAGAAGTCCTTAAGCCCGCCCCCGGGATAGATATCCCCGATGAAGAGGCGATTTTGGAAGTCAAATATGATCCGAGTATAATTGCCTTTATTACCGTAAAGCAATATGGTAGAAATGTAACCAGCGAGGTAAGCCGTATACTGAAGGGCTTGTGCATCCAAAGAATAGAGACGATTTACCTCTACTTCCCCTTGAATGAGCCTCATACAGCCCTACTAACGGCTGATTTTGAAGCCCTGGGCTTTTTCTTCTGTGGTATAATGCCCGGGTCAGAGGGACGGGATCGGCTCATGCTCCAGTACTTAAATAACCAGTCTCTTGATTACAGCCAGATATGCCTGAATTCCGAAACAGGAAAAATGCTACTGAATTACATTAAAAAACACGATCCTAATCAGATGCTGGCCTAACCATAACCATCATGCCAGGAAATTCGACCCGGGAACGAGGCTGCTTGAATATTGGATATCCTGAGTAAACGCTTGTCGATTCAGCCCGGTGACAGACACCGGCTGAGTTTAATGATACCGGTGTTTTTCTCTCTGGGAATGGGAGAAGTATTGGGGATTAGCTCCTCTACATCCATCTTCAGCGTACGTTATGGGGTAGAGCATCTGCCCTTCATGTATGTGCTGGAGGCGGCCGGTCTTTTGCTGGCCTCGGCAATTATCACGGAAATATCCGGCCGCATGGAACGTCCCCGCTTCCTGCGCCGCAGTTATGGATTGATGGCCGGTTTAATCCTGGTCAATGCTTTAGTGCTGCTATTGTCCAAAACAAGTTCGTATGTTCTCCCGCCGGTTTACTATCCGATTCTGCTGGTCACTTCAATGATCGTCTTTTTTCAGCTGACTCCCCTTATTTGGCTGATCGCCTTAGACATTTGTCCTACCCAGCAAGCCAAGCGCCTGTTTCCCATCCTGGCAGGTTCCAGCACTATCGGCTGTATTGTGGCGGGGATCATGGGGAAATTATTGGCCCCGGCCGGCGTGGAAATCATCTATTTCTTCTGGGCGGTTTTTTTGCTGGGTGGGGGTTACTACCTGTATAAAACCATCCATTATTATATTGCTCCCCTGAATTCAGAGGGTTTGGAAGAAACCACCAGCTTCAAAGACAGTATCAAAAGCGTATGCCGATCACGCTTTTTACTCGGTCTGCTGGGCTTGTTAGTGCTTATTATGACCCTGTTTTTTCTTATGGATTACCAGTTCAACACCATAGCGCGGCTTGCTTACAGTGATGAAGCCCAACTGGCCGGGTTCCTGGCCGGGTTTTTAGCAGTATCCAATTGTGTAGCGGTGGTTATTGAGTTGGGCTTTCTGAGCCGCATTATGAGCCGTCTGGGAGTTGGCAACGTTCTGCTGCTGGTAACGGCGGGTTTAGGCTTCTGTTTCGTGCTCATGATTTTTCTGGTTTCCGGGCCTCTGGCCCTGGCTACGGTTTTCATAAGCTGCTTGATTACCAAGATAATGGTAAATGTACTGGGAGAACCTTCTTACCAGTTATTGTTCAAAGTGATACCGGCCCAGGAAAGAGACGGGGTCCGCTTTTTGGTGGAAGCCCTGGTGGTTTTGGGCGGCATGCTGGGGGGGGCGGCCTTATCAGGACTCCATTCCGTGAATATCATGGCTATGCCAACCGTGTCGATCGTCGCTCTGTTGCTGGCCGCCGCAGCCTTTTATACGGCCTGGAAGACCAGAGCCTCGTATCTGCAAGAATTGATTGCCTGCATCGCCAATGGCGTGGCAGATTTGCGTAAAGACGGGGCCGCACTTTTCGGCCATTTTGTTCCGCCTGGGTTTTTAAACCAGCTTTTTTCCCTGCTGCACCATCCCGATGATCGCAAGCGCGGCCTGGCCCTGGAAATCGCGGAGCAGTTGGACCCGCAAACCCTCACACCATGGATTGACGATTTGCTACTGGATTCCTGTGCCGATGTACGCCGTACCGCGCTGAGGTGCTGTTTGCATTTGGAAAGCGACTACTATCGGCAGGAGGCCGTACTGGCTTGCTGCGCGGACGATGTACCCGAGGTCCGGGCTGCCGCCCTGGCTTTATGGCCGTCGCTAAATGCAGGAGCGGATAAGCTTTATGAGGCCCTCATCGATCCCGACGCTTTAGTGGTATCCCAGGCCGTTATCAATTTATACGCCACCGAGGCGCAGGTGGATTTTATCCCGATAAGGTCTGCGGTAGAGCGCTGCCTGGAAGACGGCATCGCTTCCGCCGCCGCTATCTGCCGGGCCATCGGTGCAGCCGGTTTGGGTGAGTTCTCCCCTCAATTACTCGCTCTACTGGAGGCCGGGCCCGGATTGAGGGTGGCGGCCTGTCAAACCCTGGGCCAACTGCAATGCCGGGAAGCTATACCAAAGATTATTTCCGTATATGCCGGAGCCGACCGGGAATTTCATAAAGTTGCGGACCAGGCGCTTATCGACATGGGCCGGGAGGCGCTCCCGGCTTTACTTAAAGAATTGGAAACCGTCAGCGACCTCTGCTCCTGGCTGGCAATTGTCAAGGCCCTGGCTGCCCTTCAGGAAAACGGCGCTATAAGCGAAAGGCTAGTGGATAGTTGCCTGCAACAGTTGAAAAATTTAGACTTGTTTCGCGACCTGCCGGTATTGTTTGAGCAATCAGGTCTGAGCGCGCTGGCCGAGCTGGCCGGCCAGCGCTGCCAGGAGCTTTACGGGCTGCAGATGGAGGCCTGCTGGTCAGTACTGTCCAGCCTGTATGATCCCTTTGTGGTCGGCCAGATCAAAACCGCCAGCCAAAATGCCGACCTCGAGCTGCGCGATACCTCATTGGAAGCGCTGTCCGAAGGGTTGGCCGATCGAAGGTTGGCCCGGGCCATGCTGGAGGCATTGAATCGAAAGGATCATCTTAAAGAGGCAGTGAATCAGCCTGATGTGAAAGTATTTATTAAAGAGGCGCAGGCCTGGGGCGATTACTGGCTAAGTGAAATTGCCTCCGCCGCCCTTGTAAAGTTGGAAGGGGGAAGCAGTGTGGAAGAACAAGAAATACTGAGCTTACTAGATAAAATAATGCTATTAAAGGCCCAGGACCTGTTTTCTTGTTTGCAACTCGAAGAGTTAGGCCTTTTGGCCCGGGTGGCCAGGTTGGAGATCTTTCCCGATACTACCGAATTGATGCATGAAGGTACACCCAATTCCAAACTGTATATGATCATAAGGGGCCATATTGAACTGAGCGCCCATTCCAGCAACGGGGTGAACGCCACTATTGCCGTGTTGGGCACGGGTGAAGCCGTAGGAGACAGTACCGTATTTGCCGATGCGGTTTCTCCGGTTACCGCCGAAGTTATCCTGGGTGAGGCAGCCTTGCTGACCATAGACGGAGAGGATATCCAGTGCTTGTGCGATCTTTATCCCGGTATCGCTAGCGGTTTTATTAAAGCGATGAGCACCCGTATAAGAAAACTTGAACAGATGGTGACGCATTTGGCTTAAAGGCACGGGGGGTGAGCGGCCCGCATTACTAGTGCGCCGAGGATGAGCATATTCACTTTATCATCCACAACCTGATGCGGGAACAGGAAACGCAGTGTAGCAAGTAATTAATAGAGGGTGATTAAGCGTTGCCCGCGAAATATAGCGGAGCATTGTTCCCAAGGTTTTTCTCGTTTTCTAGAACGACCAGAAATTCAATGTATTTGCCATTCCAGAATCGACTAAGGAAGTAGGGGAAGACCTTTGTGAATTTTCCTGTTGGATAACGATCACTCCTGTTTAGGGTAGGAGATGTATCCGTAAAAGGGGTTCCGGCTTCCTTGTTCCCGGCCGGCATGAGTCGGTGGTTGAGATTTCTCTAGTTTCTGTTTCAGCCATTTCTTTTTGTAAAGTAAATACTTTACAAGATAATCTGGTTACCATAGTTAAATTGAAAAACAAACTGCGTTGAATTTTCAACTTCTTCAATAAACCTATGTAGGGCTTGCTAACCAAAAGAAAAAGAGCCTAAAAACCAGGCAAAACAGGCATAGATGTCGAATATATGTGCATAAAAAAAGGCGATTTTGACCAAAAAGCCATGCACATGGAGGCAAATATGTACC